>JAESFO010000084.1_pt1 | contig 302527 bp, 266 predicted proteins | sample 9269421 | NCBI WGS metagenome assembly JAESFO01 (sample SAMN14502839, study PRJNA617101) | algae metagenome | isolation source: Nostoc desertorum CM1-VF14 and co-occurring heterotrophs from rocky... | place: USA: Clark Mountains, San Bernardino, California | collected 2000-06-05
ATGGAAACGTGTAAAGAACATGGAACGACTTAAGCTTTTACGATGCCAAACACGCCTAGAAGCCGTGCCAACACCGAGCCGCCGCCCACATGTCCCTTCATCTAAATCAACCATTTCAAAGAGCGCAGTCTTTCGGGCCCCGCCTGGGCGGCGCCAGCGACTTTCGTCGCACAGACCAGCTAGACCCGAAGGCCGTCGCCGAAATCGAAAGAGCTGATCACCTCGAAGCCTGCATTCGCGGGTCCGAGGAAGCGGCGGGCGCTGCTGCACCGTGCCGGGAGGCCGCCATCTATGGGCGGCGATCCGAGTCGTCAACACCCGATTTCAAAAAACTTCAAAAAAGATCGCCGCGCGACGCGAAAGCGGATCCTCGCCCTCTCTTCAGGACGGGCGCCTGAGCAGCCGCAGCGGCGATACGGGCTGCCGCTGGCCCACCAGCCGCGCGGCGGTATCGAGATCGCGCTCGATCACGCCTGCGGTGAAGCGCGCGATCGCGCGGCGCGTGCGATCGAAAGCGCTCTCGGCCCGCGCGCCACGCTCCACCACCACTCGGCTTCCCCAGCTGTCGGCGAGCGCGCGCAGATCGGGGAGCACACCCCCGCGCACCGCGCTCGCCCCCACCACTACCGATGGAAAGGGCAAGCGGATCCGCGGCGACGCGAACGCATCCCTCGGCGCGCCGTCGTCGTCATGCGATTCCTGGGGCTGGAAGAAGATCGCGCCCGCGACACGCGCAACATAGGAGGCCGGCGACAGCCGCGCCCACCATGCCGTGGCGAAGCAGCCGGCGCCCTGCGCCAGCAACAGCACCGCGCGATCGGCCTGGGTGACCGCGGCATCGAGCTTCGCTCCCAGGAGGTTGCGCTCGCCTTGGGTGCGAGCGCGCAGCGGGACGTGCACCTCCCCACGCTCGGGCCAGTGCAGCAGCGACGCCCAGGGCGCGCGGCCGTTTCCAGCAATCGTCACCAGCGAGAGGCCGTCGGGAAGAGCGAGCGCACCCATCGGGCATTCTCCATCATGGAGCGACTCAATCTATACTCGATATATGGATATTGAAGCGAAAATTCGTCGGAAAGAGACGAAACGCATCATTGTTTCGTCCGATGCCCTGCGTGCCCGATTCGCGGGCATCCTTGTTGCTCAGACGCCCCGAAGAAGCCGTTTCCGGAACGTACCGACCATTTCCCTCGTTTGGCCGAAGCGGATGCGGTGATTCGCCGCACCCCCGATGCGGCTCGCCCGCTAGTTTAGAGGAGGAAGCCAGATGAAAAAGTCTCTTGCAGCCGTGCTCCTAGCCGGCTCGATGTCGCTCGCCGCCTGTACGAGCACGACCGACGATAGCACGCTCGCCGCGGCAGGCACCGGCGCTGCGATAGGCGGTGCCGGTGGTGCCGTGGTCGGTGCGATCGCCGGCGCCCCGATCGCGGGCGCAGTCATCGGTGCGGCCGTCGGCGGGATCGCCGGTGCGGTCTGGGCCGATGCCAACAACGATGGCCAGGCCGACGGCTACGTCCAGAACGGCCAATATTATCCGGGCGCTCCCGCCGGATATACCGCGACCCGTAACTGCCGCAGCGTGGGCGGAACCGCCGCCACCGGAGCAGGCGTGGGCGCGGTCGCCGGTGCCGGCGTCGGTGCGCTCGCAGGCGACGTACTCGCGGGTGCGGTGATCGGCGCGCTGGTCGGCGGCGTCGGTGGCGCGGTCTGGGCAGATGCCAACAACGACGGTTGCGCCGACGGCTACACCCAGAACGGCCAATATTACGAAGGCGTCCCGCCGTCCTATCAGTCGGCCCCGCCGGCTGCCGAACGCGGCTGATCCCCATAGCGCCTGGCTCGTATTCGCGGCCAGGCGCTATTTATTGCCCGTCATTACCTGATTTCCTGACGGCGGGGCGCGGCCCCTTCGCTCAGCCGCCCGCCAATGCTGCCTGCCGAGCAGGGCTGTTCTCCAGCCCGTCACGATCATAGCTATCCTCGCGGATCGCCACGCGCTTCGCTTCGGGGAAAGCAGTAAGGTAGGTGACGTAGACCGGCACCGGATCGGCCAATTCCTCCCGCAGCTCCGGCTTGCGCGACTTGGGGCGGAGCGGCTTTCCGAACAACCAGCGGCCGAACCGGGCTGCATCCTCCAGCCGGATGCAGCCGGCGCTGTAATGCCGGTCGGCGGTACGGAAGAGCGCCTTGTCGGGGGTGTCGTGCAGGTAGATGTCCTTGTCGTTGGGGAACATGAACTTGACCTTCCCCATGCCGTTGCCCGGCCCGGGGCGCTGACGCACGCGCACGGTGCGGAACCCCGACGCTACCGCCTGCCAATCGACCAGCGTCGGATCGGCGGCCGCAGCCTCGGCCGACCAGTCCGCCAGCACTTCATAATTGTGCCGCCGCAGATAGATGGGGCCTGCGCTCGTCACTTCGGGGGCGATCCGGTCGCGCACCAGATCGGTTGGCACGTTCCAATAGGGGTTGAGCGTCGCGTAGCGGATCACACCTGCCATCATCGGCGTCGGGGTTTCGGGGCGGCCGACGATCACCTTCATGCTGTCGACCTGCCGTTGCCCCTCATACATGAACAACCGCGCGCCCGCAGCGTCGACGACGACGTGGCGGCCTTCGGGACTAGCCGGCAGCTCGCGGAGACGTTCGAGGTTGAGACGCATGATCGGCGCGCTAAGCGCATCGGGTCCGGCTGCGGCGAGGGCGTTGCGGAGTTGCCCATATAGCGGGTGCATCCAGCCCTGCCCCACGACATATCTGGCGAGCGACGGCGCCGAGGCCGCCGCTTGCAGCACCTCTTCCTCCTCGGGCACGGCGGGGCGCGCCGCTGGATCGGCGAACTCGAGCGAAGGCTTCTTCACCCGGCGCAGCGCGCGCACATAGCTGACGAAATTGTTCGAGAGCAGCGCCTCGGCCCGTGCCAAGCGTTTGGGGCTGGGCTCCTCGGCCAGATCGTCGAACGCGTCGCGGATCGATCGGACGCGGAACTTGTCGGGGTCCAGCCCGTCGAGCTCGGCGGATTCGAGGATATCGAGCAGTTTGCGGGCCTCGGGCCGAGGGCCTGCGGCACTGATCCAGATGGGGCGATAGTTGCGCGCGGCGTAGAAGGCACGCAGGTCCCGGTCGAGCCCAGCGCCTTTGCCCAATGCTTCGCTGACCTCTTCGGCAGTGATCGGAGCGACAGCCTGCGCGAAGGCGGCATCAGGAAAGGCGGCGCTGAGCAGCAATGCAAGCGAGGCCGCGGCGATGCCCTTCGAAAGACGGCGGGAAGGTGCCGGGGTTGTCGAGTTGGTCGGAATGTAAGGCCGCATAGCTAGGGAAATGCTCGCTGGGGATGATCGAGATCGAAACCCCTCAGAAGCCTCCGGGTTCAACAATGCCCTATCATACCAGCGCCATGAGACTCGCATTGCCACCCGCTGCGGTGGTGTTGATCGAGGTCGAGACCTCTTCGACCAGCCATTCGAGGCGGTAACCCGCCGCCCCCGCCTGCGCGAGGATGATCGGCCCGGGCAGCGCGGCGATCGCCTCCAGCGCATCGCCTACCCGCGCGGAATCGCCTTCGATCAGCGCGCCTGCGAAAGGCCCCTGCCCTGCCCAGTCCTCGACCCAACGGATGCGCGCGGCCACGCTGGCAGGCAGCCCCGCGAAATCGGAGCGGAGCGCCGGAGGCGCGTGCACGACCAGCGCGTTGCCGCCCGCCAGGCCCGCGGCGAGCTGGGCAATCAGCCCGTCCCGCGTTGCGGGGAGCGCGAGCACGGTGCCGCGGGGGTGGAGTGCATAAAGATTGCGCTCGCCGACCGGGCCGGGAAGCTCGACCTCGCCACCGAGCAGCGAGGCGGTGACGGCGGCACGGACCCGGGCGGCGCCGTTCGTGTCCCCATTGGCTTCCAACCATAGCGCGAGATCGCGTGCAGCGGGATCAGCCGCGGTGGAACTCAGCTGCGGCGGCACCGGTGCGCCGTGCACCAGCCGCCCAAGGTAGAGCGGGCCGCCCGCCTTGGGGCCGGTGCCCGAGAGTCCACGCCCGCCGAACGGCTGCACGCCCACGACCGCGCCGATCACGTTGCGATTGATATAGAGGTTGCCCGCCTTCACCCGCTCGGTGACGTGCGCGATCGTCTCGTCGAGCCGGGTGTGGAGGCCGAAAGTCAGACCGTATCCCGTCGCGTTGATCTGATCGATCAGGCGGTCGAGCCCGGTGCGCCGGAACCGGACGACGTGGAGGATGGGGCCGAATACCTCGCGCTCCAGGTCGGCGATGCTCTCCAACTCGATGATCGTCGGCGGCACGAAGGTGCCGTGTGCAGTCTCGCCGGCGAGCGCGATCCGCTCGACCGGACGGCCCAGCCCTCGCATGCGATCGACGTGCTTTTCGATATTGGCCTTGGCCTCGGCAGTGATGACCGGGCCGATATCTACGCTCAGCCGGTCGGTGCGGCCGATCGACAGTTCGTGCAGCGCGCCCTTGAGCATCGCGAGGATGCGATCGGCGACTTCCTCCTGAAGGCAGAGGATGCGCAGCGCCGAGCAGCGCTGTCCCGCGCTGTCGAAGGCGGAAGCGATAACGTCACCCACCACTTGCTCGGCAAGTGCGGAGGAATCGACGATCATCGCGTTCTGCCCGCCGGTTTCGGCGACGAAGGGGATCGGCGTGCCCTGGGACGAAAGGCGCTTCGCCAGCTCGGCCTGGATCAGCCGCGCGACTTCGGTCGAGCCGGTGAACATCACCCCGGCGGTACCGGGCGCCGCGACCAGCGCAGCCCCGATCGCGCCGTCGCCCGGGAGCAACTGGAGCGCTTGCGCGGGGATGCCGGCTTCATGGAGGAGCGCGACGCCCTGCGCGGCGATCAGCGGCGTCTCTTCCGCTGGCTTGGCGAGCACCGGATTGCCTGCGACCAGCGCGGCGGCGACCTGACCGGTGAAGATCGCGAGCGGGAAGTTCCACGGACTGATGCAGACGACCGGCCCCAGCGGCGCATGCGCCTGCCCGAGGGTACGTCGCGCCTGCTCGGCATAATAACGTAGGAAATCGATTGCCTCGCGCACCTCTGCGATCGCATTCGGAAGCGACTTGCCGGCCTCGCGCATGATCAGGCCGAGCAGCGTGGGCATGCGCGCCTGCATCAGGTCCGCGGCGCGTTCGAGGCAGGCGGCGCGCTCGGCCGGCGCCACCGCAGCCCAACGGGACGCCGCGGCAGCCGCTTCGGAAACGGCGGCCTGCGCCTGCTCGGGTGAGACTTCGAACACGGTGCCGACCTTGTCGCGGCGATCGGCGGGGTTCAGCACGTCGCGCGGCGCGCCGGCGCCGTTGCCGGGCGCCGCGATCCAGTTGCCGTGCGCCCCTTCGTGCATCGCGTCGCTCAGCATCGCGAGCGTGGCCTCGCTCGCGAGATCCAAACCCGCGGAATTGCGGCGGGAGCCATAGAGATCGCCTGGCAGCGCGATGCGCGGGTGCTTCTGTCCTAACACCGGCATCGCGCGCACCGCCTCGACCGGATCGGCGACGAGCTCGGCAACCGAGATCTCGGGATCCGCGATGCGATTTACGAAGGACGAATTGGCACCGTTCTCGAGCAAACGGCGAACAAGATAGGCGAGAAGGGTCTCGTGCGTGCCGACCGGCGCGTAGATGCGGCACGGGCGATCGAGCTTGCCCTTGCCGACGACCTGCTCATAGAGCGGCTCGCCCATGCCGTGGAGGCACTGGAACTCATAGTCGCCGATGGCGAAGTCCGGCCCGGCCATCTCGTAGATGGTCGCCAGCGATTGGGCATTGTGCGTGGCGAATTGGGGGAAGACCGCGTCGGTCGCGGCGAGCAGCTTCCGCGCGCAGGCGATATACGCGACATCGGTGTGGATCTTGCGCGTATAGACCGGGAAGTCGGCAAGCCCGTCGAGCTGCGCACGCTTGATCTCGGCGTCCCAATAGGCGCCCTTGACCAGCCGGACCATGATCCGCCGCCCCGCGCGCCGCGCGAGATCGACGATCCAGTCGATCACGAAGGGGCAGCGCTTGCCATAGGCCTGCACGACGAACCCGAGCCCGTTCCAGCCGGCGAGATCGGGGTCGAGCGCAAGGCTTTCGAGCAGGTCGAGGGAGAGCTCGAGCCGGTCGGCCTCCTCGGCATCGATGTTGAGCCCGATGTCATAGCCCTTCGCGAGCATCGCGAGCGCCTTCACGCGCGGCAGCAGTTCGCCCATCACGCGCTCCGCTTGCGCACGGCTGTAGCGCGGGTGGAGCGCCGAGAGCTTGATCGAGATGCCGGGGCCGCCATAGACGCCACGCCCGTTCGAGGCCGTACCGATCGCGTGGATCGCCGCTTCATAATCGCGGTAATAGCGCGCCGCATCGGCCGCAGTGGTCGCTGCCTCGCCGAGCATGTCGTAGCTGTACTGGAAGCCCTGCGCCTCGAGCGGTTTCGCACGCTTGAGCGCTTCTCCGATCGTCTCGCCGGTGACGAACTGCTCGCCCATCATCCGCATCGCCATGTCGACACCGTGACGGATCACCGGCTCGCCCGCGCGCGCGATCAGCCGGGTCAGTGCCGCCGCGAGCCCGCTGTCGTTGACGCTGCTGGTGAGCTTGCCGGTGACCACCAGTCCCCAGGTCGCCGCGTTGACGAAAAGCGAGCGGCCGTCGCCCAGATGCGAGCGCCAGTCGCCGCCTGCGATCTTGTCGCGGATCAGCGCGTCCCGCGTGTCGTCGTCCGGGATGCGGAGCAGCGCTTCGGCCAGGCACATCAGCGCCACGCCTTCCTGGCTCGACAGCGCATATTCCTGCACCAGCCCCTCCACGCCCCCGCCGCGCCGCGCCGCGCGCAAGCCCGTGACGAGCGCAGTGGCGGTGCGCGCCGCGGCGGCACGGGTGGCCTCCGGCAGCGATGCCTGGTCGAGGAGCGCGGCAACGCACTCGGGCTCGGGCCGGCGGCATGCAGCGGTGATCGCCCGACGGAGCGGAGTCTGCTCGCGAATCGGCGGTGCGAATTCGGCGAAGAGCGGTGGAAAATCGGACATGACGGACTCGCGGTGAGGGGTTTCGTCCCCCTACAACGCAGCAGTTTGGCAATCCGCCCTATGATGCTAGCCTTGCAGGCGCATTGAACCTAATTGTGCATCGAAAGCAGTGCAGATGGCCGTCAAACACACCGCCGACAGTGAAATCGACTTGTTCGACCGCAAGATTATCGACGCGCTGCGCGAGGACGGCCGGATATCGGTGACCGAGCTGGCGCGGCGCGTGGGGCTTTCGAAGACGCCGTGCCAGGTGCGCCTCAAGCGGCTGATCGATGCGGGCTACATCCTGGGCTTCCGTGCGGTGATCGATCCGGCCAAGCTGGGGCTCGACCATATCGCCTTCACCGAAGTGAAGCTCTCCGACACGCGCGAAACGGCGCTGGAGGAGTTCCGCCGCGCGGTGCTCAGGATTCGCGAGGTCGAGGAATGCCATATGATCGCGAGCAGCTTCGACTATCTGCTCAAGGTCCGCACGTCGGACATCCGCAAGTACCGCCAGGTGCTGGGCGAGCGGATATCGAGCCTGCCGCACGTCGCCAGCACCTCCACCTTCGTCGCGATGGAGACGATCAGGGATGCGCTGTAAGCAACGCATCCGTTCCTGGAGATCGCGATCCCCTCAAACGCGTTCGAGCAGCAGCGCGATCCCCTGCCCCACGCCGATGCACATGAACGCCATCGCATAGCGCCCGCCGGTGCGATGCAGCTCCTCGACCGCCGTCATCGTGATCCGCGCGCCTGACATGCCCAGCGGATGGCCGAGCGCGATCGCGCCGCCGTTGCGGTTGACGCGCTCGTCGTCCGCCGAGAGCCCCAGGTCGCGCAGCACCGCGATCGCCTGGCTGGCGAAAGCCTCGTTGAGCTCGATCACGTCGAGCTGGTCCATCCCGATACCGCCGAGCGCGAGCAGCCTGCGCGCTGCAGGTACAGGGCCCACGCCCATCACGCGCGGCGCCACGCCCGCGGCCGCCATTGCGACGATGCGCGCGCGGGGAACAAGGCCGTTCGCAGCAGCCGCGGCTTCGGAGGCGACGAGCAGTGCCGCAGCGCCATCATTGACGCCCGAGGCATTGCCCGCAGTCACCGTACCGTCCGGGCGCACCACCGGCTTGAGCTTCGCCAGCGCACCGAGGCTAGTCGTGCGCGGATGCTCGTCGGTGTCGACGACGATCGGATCCCCTTTCTTCTGCGGGACCGCCACCGGCACGATCTCGGCCGCGAGCCGGCCATTGGCCTGGGCAGCCGCTGCCTTTTCCTGGCTACGCAGCGCGAACCGGTCCTGGTCCTCGCGGGAAATGCCCCACTCCTGCGCGACATTCTCCCCGGTCTCCGGCATCGAATCCACGCCATAGGCCGCCTTCATCGCCGGATTGACGAACCGCCAGCCGATCGTCGTGTCTTCCAGCTTCTGCCCGCGCGCGAAGGCGCTGTCGGCCTTACCCATCACATAGGGCGCGCGGCTCATGCTCTCCACGCCGCCGGCGATCATCAGTTGTGCATCGCCGGCACGGATCGCGCGTGCCGCTGATCCGATCGCATCGAGGCCGGACCCGCAGAGCCGGTTGACAGTCGAACCCGGGACATCCTGAGGCAATCCCGCCAGCAGCACTGCCATGCGTGCGACATTGCGATTGTCCTCCCCCGCCTGGTTCGCGCAGCCGAGGATCGCGTCATCCACGATCTGCCAGTCCACGCCAGGATTGCGCTCGACCAGCGCCCGCATCGGCGCCGCGGCGAGATCGTCCGCCCGAACGGAAGAGAGCGAACCGCCGAAACGGCCGATGGGCGTGCGTACGGCGTCGCACACGAAAGCGTGAGTCATGCGGCGCCCTCCGCCGCGAGCATTGGCCCGATCCCGCTGCTGATTGGCATGGCGTTCCTCTCCGCTCGACGTGATCGTGCAGCCTGGCAGTACCGCGAGCGCACGAAAGGGCCACCGTTCCCGGCGGCCGCTTCTTTCATATTCTCGGAATGGCAGAATGCCCAGTGGCGGAGAGGGAGGGATTCGAACCCTCGGTACGGTTACCCGCACAACGGTTTTCGAGACCGCCCCGATCGACCACTCCGGCACCTCTCCGCATTGGGGGCAGCACGCTGATTCCTGTTCGGATCGGCGCACCGGTCGATGTGAGGGCGGGCCATTAGCGCAATGATTCGAGCGGCACAAGCAGGGTCCTTGTACGAAATCGCCGGATGATTAGATTATTTGCATGCCTCGCGCTCCTTCCTCCGCTCTTCCCCTCGAATCCGCAGTGCCGATGCCCGCGATCGCCACGGCGCGCTTCGCCATCGGCGATGTCGTGCGTCATCGGATGTTCGATTTCCGCGGCGTGATCTTCGACGTCGATCCGGTGTTCGCCAATTCGGACGAATGGTATGAGGCGATTCCCGAGGACGTGCGCCCGCGCAAGGACCAGCCCTTTTACCACCTGCTCGCCGAAAACGCCGATTCGAGCTACGTCGCTTATGTAAGCCAGCAGAATCTGGTGGTGGACGAGAGCGAGGAGCCGGTGGACCATCCCGCGATCGCCGGCCTGTTCGAGCGCTACTCGGGCGGGCGCTACAAGCTGAAGCGCGAGCACCGGCACTAGACTCGCCAAGCGGCGCGCGCCTGCGCGGCAAAACTTGCCCCAAATCGCCAACTCGAGGTTGACTTCCGCGTCACCGTCCCTTAGCTGCGCGCTTCCTCCTGCCGGGGCGTTCCCTGGCGGGCACAAGCATTTGTAGGTTGAGACAGAGCCATGTTCGCTATCGTGCGCACAGGCGGCAAGCAGTATCGCGTCGCCGCCGGAGACAAGATCGTCGTCGAGAAGCTCGACGGTGAGGCCGGTTCGTCGGTCACGCTGGGCGACGTTCTGCTCGCCGGCGAAGGTTCGGAGCTGAAGCCGACCGACGGGCTCACCGTCTCGGCCGAGATCATCGCGCAGGCGAAGGGCGAGAAGGTCATCGTCTTCAAGAAGCGCCGCCGGCACAACTATCGCCGCAAGAACGGCCATCGCCAGCAGCACACGATCCTGAAGATCACCGCCATCGGTGCGCAGGAAGAGAAGAAGAAGGCCGCGCCCAAGGCGAAGAAGGCCGCCGCCCCCGCCGAGGCAGAAGCCCCGGCCGCGGAAGCGTAAGCAAGAGATTCGAGGAGTATAGACAATGGCACATAAGAAGGCAGGCGGCTCGTCCCGCAACGGTCGCGACTCTGCTGGCCGTCGTCTCGGCGTCAAGAAGTTCGGTGGCGAGGTCGCCATTGCCGGCAACATCCTCGTGCGTCAGCGCGGCACCAAATTCTATCCGGGCGTGAACGTGGGCATGGGCAAGGACCATACCCTTTTCGCGCTCGTCGACGGCCGCGTGTCGTTCAAGGAAGGCAAGCTCGGTCGTAAGTTCTGTTCGGTCGACGCGATTATGGAAGCAGCCGAGTAACATCGGGCAGCCAGCCGGGTTGCCCACCAGGGTGACCCGGGTCCGAATCGGACCAGCTTGAAAGGGAGACGGGTCGCCCCGGCTCCCTTTTTTCGTGCTCCCTCCCCACCCTGGTGTCCCTGACGTGTCATCGAGACGCGCCATGGCGCTGGCCGATACGAGGAGAGTGACATGTTCGCGCGTACGGAGAGACTGACCCTGCGGCCCGGGTGGCCCGAGGATGCGCACGAGCTGGTGCGCGCCATCGCGCATGAGTCGGTGGTCACCAAACTCAGCCGCGCGCCCTGGCCCTATACGCTCGGCGACGCACTGGACTTCCTGGGGCGTGTGCCCGGCGCGGGCGAGAGTGCGATGCTGATCTGCGCGCACCATCCCGATGCCGTGCGGCTGGTGGGCGGAATCGGAATCCACCTCGACGAGCAAGGTAACCACGAGCTCGGCTATTGGCTGACGCCGGGTGCCTGGGGCCGCGGCTATGCGACCGAGGCCGCACGTGCAGTGATCGCCAATGCGCGCTACACGCTGCGGCTCCGCAAGCTCACCGCAGGGCATTTCGTCGACAATCCCGCCTCCGCTCGCGTGCTGCGCAAGCTCGGCTTCCGGCCGACGGGCAAGGTGGTGCCGACTCCTTGCCGCGCGCGCGGAGAGATGGTCCCCACGGTGAAGTTCGAGCTGGACCTCACCGCGCAGGACAGCTGCGACGATCCGGCGCGAGGCATGATGGCGGCCTGACGCGGCGCGGTCGGGGTCGGCCGCGCCGGAGTCTTTGCTTTCGCCGTGGCTTTCCTCCACTAGGTCGGGGAGCACCGAGGCAATTCGCAGTCATCTCCATCCATGTCAGCCGATAAACGCAAGCGCCTTTCTCCCGAACAGTCGCGCGACGCCGCGCTCGAGGCTGCGCGGACGTTGCTGCTGGAGGCTGGCCCCCAGGCGGTGACGCTCAAGGCGGTCTCGGCGCGGATCGGGCGGACGCACGCGAATCTGCTGCATCACTTCGGCTCGGCGGCGGGGCTGCAGAAGGCGCTCGCCGCGCGCATCGCCGATTCGGTTACTGCCAAGATCGTCGCGGCAGTGGTGCGGGCGCGCGAAGGCGACCACGACCCCCGCGAAGTGGTGGACCTCACCTTCGATGCTTTCGGGGAGGAAGGCGCCGGTGCACTGGCGAGCTGGATGATCCTGAACGGCAACGAGGATGCGCTCGACCCGATCCTCGAGGCGATCCACCGGCTGGTCGACGAGATCGCCGAGGGCCATAGCGAACAGGCCGCCTCGCTGCACGAGGAGACGCTCCAGCTTACGCTGATGGCGCTTGGGGACGCGCTGCTCGGGGCGCCGATGGCCCGTGCGCTTGGGCTGCCGCGCGACAAGGCGCGCGAGCTCGCGGCGGCGGCGCTGCGAAGCTCGGTAGTGAACCAGGCCTAGCTATTCGGCGGCGGCGCGGGTGCGCCGGACCTCGTTTTCCACGGCTTCGGCGATCCCCCGGGCCAGGCCGGCGAGCGTATAAGGTTTGCGCAGCACCGAATGGCCCGAGAAGGCGCCCGGATCGGCTTCCCCCGCAAAGCCCGTCACGAACAACACCGCCACGCCCTCGATACTGTCCCCCAGCCCGGCGATCATCTCGGGGCCGGTCAGGCCCGGCATCAGCACGTCGGTGACGATCAGATCGAGCGCCTCCATCCGCGCCACGACCGCGCGCACCGCGAGCGGGTCGTCGCAGGCAGTGACGCGGTGGCCAAGCTCCTCGATCGCGCTGACCGTTGCGGTGAGCACGCGCGGATCGTCCTCCACGACCAGGACATTGAGGCTCGGCGTAGAAGCATCGGCAATGAACGGCGTCGACTCAGCGCTGGCATTCGCGACTGCTTCCCCGACGTGCCGCGGAAGATAGAGCGTGACGCTCGTTCCCTTGCCGGGCGCAGTCTCGATCGCGATCTCGCCGTCGGACTGACGGACGAAGCCGAAGATCTGGCTGAGCCCAAGGCCGGTGCCCTTGCCTACCGGCTTGGTGGTGAAGAACGGTTCGAACACGCGTTCGAGCACGTCTGCCGCCATGCCGCAGCCGGTGTCGCTCACGGTGATCGAGACATAGTCGCCCGCGGCGCATTCGCCGACCTGCCCCTGTGAAAGCGCCACGCCGCCGGTGCTGATGGTCAGGGTCCCGCGCCCTTCCATTGCGTCGCGCGCGTTCACCGCCAGGTTGAGCAAGGCATTCTCGAGCTGGTGGCGGTCGACCCAGACGCACCAGCCCTTGCCCTTGTCCTTCGTCCTGACCCGGATTGCATCGCCGAGCGTGCGATCGAGCAGATCGGACATGCCGTCGATCAGCGCGCCCGCTTCCACCGCCTCGGGCAGCAGCGGTTCGGCGCGCGAGAAGGCGAGCAGCCTGCGCGTGAGCGCGGCGGCGCGGTTGGCGCCTTCCATCGCATTCTCGATGTGCCGCTGGGTATCGGGACCGCCGATGTGCAGGTGGCGCTTGGCGAGTTCGAGCCCGCCGAGGACGACCGCCAGCATATTGTTGAAATCGTGCGCGATGCCGCCGGTGAGCTGGCCGACCGCCTCCATCTTCTGGATCTGGCGCAGCTGCGCCTCGGCCTGTGCGCGATCGCGGGCCTCGGCGCGGAGCTGCGCGGTGGCGGCGTCGACCGCCTGCTGGAGCTCGGCGGCGCGCTCGCGCTGGGCGATCGCCTCCGCATCGGCAACCGCGCGCTGGCCATGCGCCTCGATCGCCAGCCAGCCCAGTGCCACCGCACCAAGGACGATGAAGATGCCGAAGCCCATCAGGATGCGCGAGGCGATGTTCGAATTCTCGATCAGGTTGCCCGCCGCTTCGGTACGCTCGCGCAGGATTCCGCGTTCGAGATCGACGACGCGCTCCAGCAGCTTCTCCACGCGCTCGCGGGCCTCGCTCTGGCGGACGCGATAGTAGCTGCCCCAGGCGTCGCGATCGCGGCCGAAGGCGGAATAGGCGGCAGTCTCGTTCAGCTCGCGGCCGCGCTCTTCGAAGGCCTTTTGCAGCGCCACCACCTGCTCGCGCTGGGCGGGATTGCCACCCGACGCCTGGCGAAGCCGGTTCAGCCGTTCGGCAGCGCGGCTCCAATGCGCGGCATATTGCTGGCCGAGCTGCTTGTCGGCGCTCACCACATAGCGGCCGAGCGCAGCCTCCGCTGCGGACACCGCGCCGGAGAGCTGGTTGGCGCGCAGCATGATCTCGAAACTGCGCTGCTGCAGCGCCAGCGCGCGGTCGCGCTCGTGATCGGTACGCTGCTGGAGGATGATGATCGCCGCGAGCACGCCGACGCCGAGCAGCGTCAGCAGGCCGAGCATCCAGACCCGCCAGTTCGTCGTACTGACGACGCGGTCGAGCACATTGGCGGGCGCTTCGCTCATCCCGTTGAATCTAGGTGAGCTTGGCGACTTACCAAAGCAAAACCTTTCGGCTTACCCGATAACCCCAACGGCTCGTCCCGCAGCATGGAACATTTTTAAAACTCGTTCCACCTGCTCGCTCGTATGCTCCGCGCAAAGCGAGCAGCGTAGCAGATACGTGCCCGCCGGTGTCGCAGGGGGACGCGCCAAGTTGACGTAGAGCCCGCCGTCGAGCAGCGCCTGCCACATCGCCGCCGCCTGCTCCTGGTCCTCCAGCATCACGGCGATGATCGCGCTGTCCGGCGTTTCGGTGCCGAGCCTGAAGCCCATCGCCTTGAGCCCGCCGTGAAGCGTGCGCGCATTCTCCCACAGATGCGCGCGCTTGTTGTGCGCATGCATCAGCTTGCGGATCGACATTGCCGCGGTCGCGACCACCGACGGCGGCAGCGAGGCAGTGAAGATATAGGGCCGGCACGCGAGCCGGATCGCTTCGAACTTCGGGTGGTTCGAGACGCAGAAGCCGCCGACGGTGCCGACCGACTTGGAGAAGGTACCGACGACGAAGTCGACCTGCCCCTCGAGCCCCTGGTCCTCATAGACGCCGCGGCCGTTGGGACCGAAGAAGCCCATCGAATGCGCCTCGTCCACCAGCACCATCGCGCCATGCTTCTTGGCGACCGCGACCATCTCCCTCAGCGGCGCGATGTCGCCGAGCATCGAATAGACACCCTCGAGCACCACCAGCTTGCCCGCTTCGGCAGGCAGGCGGCCGAGACGCTTGTCGAGGTCCGTCACGTCGTTGTGGCGGAAGCGGACGATCTCGGCATTGCCCTGCTTGCAGCCGTCGTAGATCGAGGCGTGGCTGTCGGCGTCGAGGATGACGTACTCGCCCTTTGCGGCGAGCGTCGAGATCATGCCCAGGTTGGCCATATAGCCGGTCGAGAACACGATCGCGCCCGAGACGCCGTAGAATTCGCGCAGCGCCTGCTCGACTTCCATATGGTCGCGGAAGGTGCCGTTGAGCATCCGGCTGCCGTTGGTGCCCGAACCGAACTGATCGAGCGCGTCCTTGCCCGCCTGGATCACGTCCGGATCGAACGTCATGCCCATATAGTTGTAGGTGCCGAGCAGGATCGTGTCCTTGCCCTTGATCACCGCCTCGGTAGGCGACTTCACCTGATCCATCACGATAGCGAAGGGATCGGTCACGCCGCTGTCGAGCAGCTTCTGCCGCTCGGCGATCAGCCCGTCGAACTTGCTCATCAGATCACGCTCCGGCGCGACCGGCGAGGGGTTCTCCGGCAACGCGTCGGCGGTCTGGATGGAGTCGGTCATTTCGATGTTCCCTGAACCCGTTCGTGCTGAGCCTGTCGAGGCGCCGTTCTCCTCGGTTCGGAAGAAGAACTGCCCTTCGACACGCTCAGGGCGAACGGGGATTCCCTTAATTCTTGAGCTTCTGCACCGCGTCGACGAGCTGGCCGACGTTCTCGATCTCGGCCTGCATGTTCATCGTGATGAGGATGTCGAACTCGTCCTCGATCGCCGCGACGAAATCCATCACGGTCAGGCTGTCCCATTCGAGATCGCCTGCGAAGGTGGTGCTCTCGGTGAGCGTCACACCCTTCTTGTTGAAGGGCTCGATCTGGGCTTTGACGGTCTCGAAGACCTCGGCACGGTCAGTCATGGGCGGTCCCTTAGTGGCATCGGTGAGCGGTGCCAAGGAAATGCGGCGGAAACGCGCCGCTGGCGGGGCGCGGACGAAGATCGTTCCGCTTTCCTCGGCTCAGAGCAGCCCCTGCTCGCGGTACCAGGCGGCGGTGGCGGCGAGGCCGGCGGGGGTTTCGACCTGCGGCTGCCACAGATCGGGCGGCGGACGGCGGGCCGCGTCGATCACCCAATCCTGGTGGCAGAAATAGGCGACGCGATCAGGCGTGAGCTTGGCGCTCTTGCCGCGGACCAGCCGGTCGAGCTGTGCGCCGGCCATCAGCAGCGGCCGCGGCAGCGCGAAGGCGGCGACGCGCTTGCCGACCGCAGTGCCGATCGCGCGGGCGAAATCCTGATGGCTCCAGCCGCCTTCGGTGCCGTCGTCGGCGTCGTAGATCCGCCGGGTGGCTTCATCGGTGGCGAGCGCCAGCAGCAGCCGGGCAAGGTCACCGATCTCGATCGCCGAAAGCCGCCCGCCCGGCGGAAGCAGCGCAAGGCCGCGCTTCGCCAGCTTGAACAGCTCGAGCATCTCCATGTCGCCCGGTCCATAGATCGCGGGCGGGCGGACGATGTCCCACGCGAGGCCGGAAGCCTGCACCAGCTTGTCGCCCTCGGCCTTCGACCAGCCATAGGCGGACATGCCGGGCTCGCGCGCGGCGAGCGAGGAGACATGGACGAAGCGCCGGACTCCCGCGCCCTTCGCGGCGGCGAGCATGTTGCGCGTGCCCTCGACATTGCCGCGGGCGAAGCCTGCGCGGTCGGGGGCGTTCACTATGCCCGCGACATGGATCACCGCGTCGGCGCCGCTGCACAGCTCGGCAAGCGCGTCGGTCGCTTCGAGGTCGCCGCGAACCCAGGCGATGTTCGCCCGCTCGGCCTGCTCGCGCCGGGTCAGCGCGCGGACGTGATGCCCGGCTTCGGTCGCGAGCGCGATCAGGCGGGAACCGACGAAGCCGGTGCCACCGGTGATGGCGAGCGTCGCCATCAGCACGCCGCTCCGTTCGCGCCGGGGGATAGCAGTGCCCGCATCACAACAATGCCATGTGGCTGCGGTGGACCAACGCGCCCCGGGGGGCGTAGCCGAGGATCTCCGGCAATTCCTCGCTGCGCCGGCCGACGATCTGCGCGGCCTCCTCGCTGGCATATTCGGCGAGCCCACGCGCCAACTGTCGTCCGTCGGGGCCGACGACCACGATCAGGTCGCCCCGCGCAAAACGGCCTTCGATGCGCACCGCGCCCGCGGCCAGAAGGCTGCGGCCGCCCCGCAGTGCCTCGGCAGCACCGGCATCGATGTGGATCTCGCCCTTGGCGGTGAGCCCGCCGCGCAGCCACGCCTTGCGGGCCGGGGCTCCCTTCTGCGCGAGGAACAGCGTCCCCCCGCCCTGCTCCAGCGCGCGCAGCGGGTGCTCGATCCGGCCAGTGGCGATGCCGAGGTGCGCGCCCGCGCTGGTGGCGATCCGCGCAGCCTCGACCTTGGAGATCATCCCCCCCGATCCCATGCCCGAAGCCGAATTGCCGTCGGCCATGCCCGCGACATCGTCGATCCGTTCGACCAGCGGGATCCGTCGCGCGCCGGCGTCCGTGGTCGGATTGGCGGTATAGAGCCCGTCGACGTCGGAAAGCAGGATCACGCCGTCGGCGCCGGCCGCACCCGCGACGCGCGCGGCAAGACGGTCGTTGTCGCCGAAGCGGATTTCCTCCGTCGCGACGCTGTCGTTCTCGTTGATCACTGGCACCACGCCCAAGCGAAGCAGTCGGTCGAGCGTGGCAGAGACGTTGAGATAACGCCGACGGTCCTCCAGATCGTCGAGCGTCACGAGCATCTGCGCAGCGGTGAGGTCCTGCGCGTGGAGCAGCTCGGCCCAGGTGCCGGAGAGCGCGATCTGGCCGGTCGCCGCAGCCGCCTGCGCGTCCTCCAGGCTCGCTCGGCCGCCCTTGGGCAGGTTGAGCCGGCGTGCGCCGAGCGCGATCGCGCCCGACGAGACGATCACGATCTGCTGGCCTGCGAGCGCACGCCCGGCGAGATCCTCGACCAGACTCGCGAGCCATTCGCGCCGCACATGCCCGTCGGGAGCGACGAGCAGCGCAGATCCCACCTTCACGATGAGGCGGGGGCAGGATCCGGGAGCGAAGGCCGCGTTCAGACCGGCGACCATTCCACCGGATCCTCGCCCTGGTCGTCCGCGGGCACCTCGGGCGTGGCGGGCCCGGGGCCGATCGCCTCGAGCAGCTCGTCGAGCACCCAATCGACCCCTACCCCGCTCGCGCCGGACATCGGGATCACCTTGGCGCCGCTCGCTTCCTCGAGCTCGGCCGAAAGCGCTTCGATCAGCTCGTCGTCGAGCGTGTCGATCTTGTTGAGGGCAACCACCACCGGCTTCTCGACGAGCCCGGCACCATAGGCCTCCAGCTCTTCGCGGACGACGCGGTAGCTCTCGGCCACGTCGTCGTCATTGGCGTCGACCAGGTGGAGCAGCACGCGGCAGCGCTCGATATGACCGAGAAACCGGTCGCCGATGCCCGCGCCCTCGGCAGCGCCTTCGATCAGCCCGGGAATGTCGGCGACCACGAACTCGCGCTGCTTGTGGCGCACGACACCGAGCTGGGGCCGCGTGGTGGTGAAGGCATATTCTCCCACCTTGGCCTTGGCATTGGTCACGCCGTTGATGAAGGTCGACTTGCCGGCGTTGGGCAGCCCGACGAGCCCGGCGTCCGCGAGCAGTTTTAGACGGAGCCACACCCAGGCTTCCTCGCTCGGCCAGCCGGTGCCGTGCTGGCGCGGGGCGCGGTTGGTCGAGGTCTTGTAGCTGGCGTTGCCGCGCCCGCCGTCGCCGCCGCGCAGGAAGACGATCCGCTCGCCGACTTTGGTCAGGTCCGCGAGCAGCGTCCGCTCCTCGTCGTCAGCCAGGATCTGCGTGCCCACCGGCACCCGGATCACCAGATCGTCGCCGCCGGCGCCGGTGCGGTTCGAGCCCGAGCCGCCATGCCCGCGCGGTGCCCGGAAATGCTGGGTGTAGCGGAAGTCGATCAGCGTATTGAGCCCCGCCACCGCTTCGAAGACGATGTCGCCGCCCTTGCCGCCGTTGCCGCCGTCGGGGCCGCCATATTCGATGAACTTCTCGCGCCGGAAGCTCACCGCGCCGGGGCCGCCGGCGCCGGAACGGACGAAAATCTTGGCCTGATCCAGAAAATGCATGGTCCGCCATATAGAGAATGACACGCACACGTCACCCCGTAGCGTCTGCGTCCCGACACTTTCGTGCTGGCAAGCGCCGGAACCGCGGCTATAGGCTTTGTCTTTAGGAAAAGACGGCGCCGCGGTGCCGACCAGACCAGAGCAAGGCAGCCGTAGCAACGCCCATGAATTCGATCGATCGCTACATGGCGCGGCTGATCGCGGTTCCGCTGATCTCGACGCTGCTCATCTCCGCGATGCTGCTGGTGCTCGATCGCATGCTGCGGCTGTTCGACTTCGTCGCGACCGAAGGCGGGCCGGTGAGCGTGGTGTGGCGGATGCTCGCCAATCTGCTCCCCGAATATCTGGGGCTCGGCATCCCGATCGGGTTGATGCTGGGCGTGCTGCTGGCGTTCCGGCGGCTGGCGACTTCGTCGGAGCTCGACGTGCTGCGCGCGGTGGGGGTGAGCTACACGCGCCTGCTGAGGGTCCCGTTCATGTACGCGGTGGCGCTCGCCGCGCTCAACCTGGCGATCGTCGGTTTCGTCCAGCCTTGGGCGCGCTACAATTACGAGCAGCTTCGCTTCGAATTACGCTCGGGCGCGCTCGGCGCGTCGATCAAGGTAGGCGAGTTCACCAACTTCGGCTCGGCAATGACGATGCGCATCGAGGACAGCCAGAAGGAAGGGCGCGAGCTCACTGGCATCTTCGTCCAGATGACGACCAAGGAAGGGCCGCTCGCGGTGACCGCGGAGAAGGGCCAGTTCCTGCGCTCCGATGATCCCGACACGATCATCTTCCGGCTGACCAACGGCACGCTGATTCACCGCGACAAGAGCTCGCCGGTGCCGCGCGTGCTCACCTTCGACGTGCACAATCTGCCGATCCCGCTGCCGAAGTACGAGCAGTTCCGCGCGCGCGGCGACAAGAACCTCGAGCTCACGCTTCCCGAGCTGGCGATCATCGGCAAGAGTCCGGGGGCGAGCGACGAGCAGCGCCACACCAGCCGCGCGGCCTTCCATTTCCGGCTGGCGGAAGTCGTCTCGATGTTCCTGCTGCCGATGCTCGCCGCCGCGCTCGGCATCCCGCCCAAGCGATCCACATCGGCGCTGGGCGTGTTCCTGTCGATCGTGATGATCGTGACCTATCACAAGGTGAACGAATATGCGCAGGCGATCGGCAGCCTGGGACGGATCGATCCGATCATCGCGCTGTGGGTGCCTTTCGCGATCTTCGCGGGGCTGACGATCTGGATGTACCACACCGTCGCCAACGTTCCGGGCGGCCAGCCGATCGGCGCGCTCGAACGCGTCTTCGCCAAGGCCTGGAAGGCGATCGTCCGCCGCCTGCCTGGCCGCCGCCGCAGGAAGGCAAGGGCGTGAGCTTCGTCAACTTTTTCCCGTCGCGAACGATGTCGCTCTACATGGGGCGGATGTTCCTGGCGCGCACCTTTGCCATATTGGCGGCGCTGGTGCTGGTGCTCCAGGCGCTCGACCTGCTGAGCGAATCGGGACGCATCCTGGCCTATCCGGGCAACGGCGATGCCGAGGTGTGGCGCTACGTCAGCCTGCGCACGCCCGAGATCATCGCGCGCTTCCTGCCCTTCTCGGTATTGCTGGGTACGATCCTTACGCTGTCGCAGCTGAACCAGAACAGCGAAGTGATCTCGATGAAGGCCTCGGGCCTCTCCGCGCACCAGGTGCTCGCGCCGCTGATCGTCACAGCGTTCGGGGTCGCTGCATTGTCCTTCGCGTTCAACGACCGCGTGGTATCGCGCGCCACCGCGACGCTCGAGCAGTGGAAGAAGGTCGAGTACGGGCCGCTGCCGATCGACCGCGGCGACCGTGCGAACGTGTGGGTGCGCGACGGCGATCATCTGATCGAGGTCAAGCAGGTCCGCGGGCGCGGCGAAGCGGTGCAGCTCTACGGCATCACCGTCTACGAGCGCTCGGGGCGCACGCTGAGCTCGATGGTCACCGCGACGCGCGGCATCCGCGACGGCAACGGCTGGCGCGTCGAGGGCGCCGAGCGGTTCGACGTCGCATCGGGCACGATCAAGAAGCTGGGGACGATCCGCGTCGCGGGCGGGGTTCGGCCGGACCAGTTCACGCTGAGCCAGGTCAATGCCGACGGCCTCTCCTTCGGCGCGCTCAACGAAGTGATCCACGATCTCAAGCAAGCCGGCCGTCCGACCAAGGCGCTCGAAGGCTCGCTGTGGCACAAGCTGTCGGGCCCGCTCTCGTCGATCCTGATGCCGCTGCTGGGCGCGGTCGCTGCGTTCGGCATCGCGCGATCGGGCAAGCTGTTCGTCCGCGCCGTGATCGGGATGGCGCTGGGCTTCCTCTATTTCGTCGCCGACAATTTCGCGCTCGCGATGGGCAATCTCGGCGCCTACCCGCCCTTCCTCGCCGCCTGGGCCCCCTTCCTGCTGTTCTTCATGATCGGCGAGGCGGTGCTGCTCCGGACGGAGGAGTAGCCGGGCGGTTCAGCCATCGTCGGGCAGATTTGCCGGATTCCAGACCACTTCCCACAGATGGCCATCCGGATCCCGGAAATAGCCGGCATAGCCGCCGTAGAAGGTGTCCTGAGCCGGCTTGACGATGTCCGCCCCCGCGGCGCGCGCTTCCTCCATCACTTGGTCGACCTGCTCGCGCGCTGCGACGTTATGGCCGATCGAGAATGCGGTCGGGCATGACGGACTTATGGTGAGGCCGGCGTCGTGCGCGAGGTCTTCCTGGTTCCAGATCGCGAGTTTTACGCCGCCGGCGAGGTCGAAGAATGCGACTGCGCCATGCTCGAATTCGCTACCGACGATCCCCTGGGTGGGAAGGCCTAGGCCGTCGCGATAGAAGCGCAGCGACGCCTCGAGGTCGCGGACGGCAAGCGTCAGGACGGATAGGCGCGGCTGCATCCTCTTACCTCCGGTTCGATCACCCCGGAAACACCCATCCAGAGGTAGCGGTTGCGTACGATCCCTCGAAGGTACGCAAGTCACCGGCTCTCAACGGATTCCCATCGTGCTCCGCGCGAGCCGGCCCACCAGCCCCGGCAGGCCCTTGTAGCTTGCCTTGTGGTACGGCGAATCGGGCTCGACCATCGCCGTCAATCGGCGGTGGGCCTCGCCGAGATTGTGGTAGGGCACGCTCGGCAGCAGGTGGTGGAGCGCGTGGTAGCGCAGCCCCACCGGCGCCCACAGCGCGGGCAGAAGCGCGGGCGGGGGCACGTTGACGCTGTCGAGATATTGCGCGGTGACGCTCATCGCCTCGCCCTCGTTCTCCCAGAGGTGCGCGACGAGCGTGCGGATCTGATTGATGACTGTGATCGCGCCGATCGCGCCGAGGTAGATCAGGAAGGCACCGACCGGCACCACGCCGGTCGCTACGAGCGTCAGCAGCGAGAGCACCCAGACGCTGGCCGCGACTTCCTGCGCGATCCACTGCTTGCGCAGCTCGCCTTCGGCCGGACGGCGGCGGAACTGGGGATTGATGACGAGCCCCGAATAGCGCTCGACCACCAGCTTGCGCAGCCCGGGAACCACCAGCGACAGCGGCGCGAGGATGGCATGGCGGATCGCCAGCCCGATCGGGGCGAGCGCGGCTACGAGCACGAACAGCGGCAGCGACCAGGGCTTCATCAGCGCGAGCGGCAGATATTCGGGATCCTCGACCGTGCCGTAGCGCGTGCGCGCGTGGTGGAGGTTGTGGACGCCCTCGTACATGAACGACGGCACCATCAGCGGCACGCCGATCAGGATGTTCCAGCCCAGCCGGAAGCCGGGCACGGACGAATGCTTCATGTGGCTGACTTCGTGGATGAAGCTGCCCGCGCGGTAGAGCGCGAGCACCGCCACCGCGGCCGCGAGCAGCGCCTCGGCGGGAACAGCGAGCGTCATCGCGAGGAAAAGTGCGCCATATCCGACCACCGACGATGCGATCAGGTCCGCCCAGTAGATCGCCGGGCGCGGCTTGTGCAGGTCGCGCGCGATTTCGGATGCGGCGCGAAGCATCGCCTTGTCATCGGCAATGCGCGGACGCGAAGCGGAAGCCGCCGGCGCCGACGCTTCCCGCAGACTCAGAGCAATACTCGTGTTCATGACCTGGCCCATTGCCCGGAGATAGTGGCTAGATGGTGGCACGAACAGGGGTCGGAACGGTCACGTACGGAAACGCTAGGTTCCGCTTGACAAGGCCGGGCCTGAGGCGGGACTGCACATACTTTCTGAGAAGAGGCGTTCCCGCATGCCCGCGATCACCGTCCGCCCCATATCCTCCAAGGCGGACACCAAGGCCTTCATCGACCTCGCCTATCGCCTGAACGGCAGCGATCCCAACTGGGTCGCCCCGCTTCGCGACGAGGTCGCCGCGACGATCGATCCGAAGAAGAACGGCTGGTTCAGCCATGCCGAGGCGCAGCTCTTCCTGGCGGAGCGCGGCGGCAAGGCGGTGGGGCGCATCTCCGCGCACATCGATCGGCTGGCGCTCGAGATGCCGCCCGAGCAGGGCTTCGGCCCGGGCACGGGCTTCTGGGGCATGTTCGAGGCCGAGGATGCCGAGATCGCGGCAGCACTGATCGCGCGGGCCGAGCAATGGCTCAAGGACAAGGGCATGACCCGCGCGCTGGGTCCGGTCAGCCTGTCGATCTGGGAGGAGCCAGGGCTGCTGGTGAAGGGGCACGATCACCCGCCTACGGTGCTGATGGGGCATCATCCGGCGCACTATCAGGGCTGGATCGAGGCGCTGGGCTATACGCCCGCCAAGCGGCTGCTGACCTATGAGCTCGACATCACCCAGGGCTTCCCTCCGCTGGTCCAGCGCATCGTGGCGGCGGGCGAGAAGAACGCGCGGATCCGCATCCGCAAGGTCAACAAGGCGCGGTTCGACGAGGAAGCCGCGATCATCCTCGCGATCCTCAACGATGCATGGTCGGACAATTGGGGGTTCGTGCCGCTCACCCAGCCCGAGATCAACGACGTCGGCAAGAAGCTCAAGCCGCTGGTCTTCGAGGACCTGATCATGATCGCCGAGCTCGATGGCGAGCCGGTGGCGTTCATGATCACCCTCCCCGACTTCAACGAGCCGCTCAAGCCGCTGAAGGGCAAGCTGTTTCCGTTCGGCTGGGCCAAGCTGCTGCTGTGGCTGCGCAAGCCCAGGGCGCGGACGATGCGCGTGCCGCTGATGGGCGTGGTCAAGCGGCTGCAGAGCTCGCGCATGGCGAGCCAGCTGGCTTTCATGATGATCGAATATATCCGCCGCGCCGCGGTTCCCCACTATCACGCCGAACGCGGCGAGATCGGCTGGATCCTGGAGGACAACCAGGGAATGGTGGCCATCGCCGAGACGATCGAGAGCCGCGTCAATCGCGAATATGTGATCTACCAGAAGCCGCTGTAGCGCTATCTGGAAAGATACGCCCGCGGCGGCAGGGGAACCGCCGCGGGCGATCTGGCTTACTTCTTCTTGGCTTCGAGCGGATCGAAGCCATCGCTTTCGATCCACTGATCGCGGGTCTTGCAGACCTTCTTGGGAATGAGCGTCCCGGTCGTGGTGCCCTTGACGCAATAGAGCTTCTCTTTTGCCGCCTTGGCGGTTTCCTGGGGCTTGGGCGCCTGGGGGTCCGATGCCGAGGCCGGAGCGGCGAGCGAAACAAAAGCCGCAGCGGCGGCAAGTGCGATGGCGCCGCGCGAGGTGCGGCCGATGGTGCGAGTGCTGATCATATCCTTACTCCCTACTGAGACATGCCAGGCGCTCCTTCGTTCCGCCTGCCTCCATGTCATTGCAGGGGGCGTGCCAACCACTGCCGATTCAGCGATCTCAATCACTTAGCTTATATTACGCCGGTGTGACACCGCCATAATACAGCAAGACCCGCCAAGAATTGGCGGATTGCGCAAACCACTGTCCGAAAGAGAACAGTCGACCTGTCCGGAAACGAACGCTGCGGCCGGGCCGGTGCCGCTTCAGCGAAGCTTGGAACTACTCTAGCGCAGCGCAACCCAGGTGGGCGCGTGGTCGCTGGCCTTCTCGCGGCCACGATAGTCCTTGTCGACCCCGGCGCCGGCGAACCGATCCGCGGCCTGGGGGCTGAGCAGCAGGTGGTCGATGCGGAAACCCGCGTCGCGCTGCCAGCAGCCGGCCTGATAGTCCCAGAAGGTCCAGACGCCGCCCTGCGGAAAGCGGGTGCGCAGCGAATCGGTCCAGCCCTGCGCGAGCAGCGCGCGGTAGCGCTCGCGCGACTCCGGCTGCATCAGCGCATCGGTCGACATCGCCCGAACCGAGAAGACATCGTCGTCGTTGGGGATGACGTTGAAATCGCCCGCCAGCACCACCGGCCGCTCCTCGGCGAGCAGCGTGCGGGCACGGTCCGCCAGCCGCTCCATCCACTTGAGCTTGTAGTCGAACTTGGGTCCCGGCTGCGGATTGCCGTTGGGCAGGTAGATCGAGGCGACGATCAGATCGCCTACCTCGGCCTCGATATAGCGGCTGTGGGCATCCTCCGGATCGCCCGCCAGCCCGCGCTGGCGCTCTACCGGCTGGGCTCCGCGCGCGAGCACCGCCACGCCGTTGAAGCCCTTCTGCCCGTGCCATACCGCGCCATAGCCGGCGGCCTCGATGTCCTTGACCGGCAGCGTCTCGTCGGCCCCCTTCAGTTCCTGGAGACAGACGATGTCGGGCTTCTGCTCGTCGAGATACTCGAGCAGGCGCTCCATGCGCGCCTTTATCCCGTTGACGTTGTAGCTGACGATCTTTGGCAAGGCGTCAGACCGAGAAGCTGGTGCCGCAGCCGCAGCCCGATTGCGCGTTGGGATTGGTCACCGCGAAATGCGCGCCGCCGAGATTGTCGACGAAATCGACCTGAGCGCCGCGGACCAGATCGAGACTGATCGAATCGACCACGAGCTTCACGCCGTCGGTTTCGGCGACGCTGTCGTCGTCCTCGATGCGGTCGGCCATGGCGAACTTGTACTGGAAGCCCGAGCAGCCCCCGCCTTCGACCGAGAGGCGCAGCATCGCCGGCTTGCCCTGCTTCGCCGCGATCGCCGCGACGCGCGCGGCGGCGGCAGGCGTGAGCGCGACCTCGGACTGGGTGATCGTCGTCATGGCGCCGAGATAGTGGGCCGCAGGTCGCGAGGCAACGTCAGTTCGCTTCCAAGGGCAAAGTCATGAGGAGCAACGCGATCCTCCCCCGTCAGGGGGCAATTGCATATGGAAGTTCCGTTTGCCCTGAGCTTGTCGAAGGGCTTTTCCTTCGCCGCGAGCGCCCAGCCCGAAGAGAGGCGTCCTTCGACAAGCTCAGGACGAACGGAGACTTTGCTGACCCCTTCCCGGACCGGAATTGCCCTCCTCTGGCGGGGCAGGATCGAAGGCTGGAACGCCGGTACTGATCACACAAAGAAAGGGGGCCGCCTCACGGGCGACCCCTCTCCTCTCCTGCCTCTGTGAATGTCGCTTACTTGGCGGGGCCGCCGACGCCGCCCTGCACGCGGTCCTGCACCGCGACGAGATATTCGCCGCTCTGCAGGAACGGGATCGGATTGACTGCCTTGCCGTCGACCCGGACCTCATAATGTAGGTGGCTGCCGGTCGAACGGCCGGTCGAGCCCATCAGGCCGATGATCTGGCCGCGGCGGACGCGGCTGTTGTCGGGAACCAGGATCTTCGAAAGATGGCCGTAGCGGGTCTCGATGCCCCGGCCGTGGTTGACCTGCACCAGATTGCCGTAGCCGCCCTGACGGCCGGCGTGCGAGACGATGCCGTCGGCGGTCGCGTAGATCGGCGTACCGACCGCGCCGGGGATGTCGACGCCGGCGTGCATCGCGGCGGTGCCGCGGAACGGATCCGAGCGTACGCCGAAGTTCGAAGTGAAGGTCAGGTTGTCGACCGGCTTCATCGAGGGGATCGAGATCACGGTCTGCTCGAGCATGTCGAGCTTCTTCCAGGTCTGAAACAGCGCGCGGAACTGTGCGTCGGCGTTGTCCGCTGAGACTGCGCCGGCATCGCTTTCGTCGAGCGGCTCGTAGGGGCCGCCCATCGCGCCGGCGACGCGGACGTAACGCTCGGGAGCAAGGCCCAGGCGACGGAGCTGGCTGGCGGTCTGGCGGTAGCGGGCCTCGCCTGCAACGATCGCCTTGCCGGCGAGCGCGAGCTGGCGCGCCTCGATCGCGCGGAACGGCGCGACGACTTCTTCGGCCACCGCGCTCATCCGGGGCGCGCCCTCGGGAAGCTCGCCGATCAGCGCGGTACGGTCGCCCTTGCCCGAAAGCATCGCCGCGATCATCGCCTGGCGCTGCTCGACACGCGCGGCGTGGAGCTTGGCGGCCTCCTTGGCGGCGGCGACTTCGGCCTGCATCTTGGCGACCTGCGCGCGCATCTTGGCGACCTGCGCCTCGGGCGAGCCCGGTTCGGCGGCGACACCGCTGATCGCGATCGCGCCCGCCATCGCCTGCGAGACCCCATAGCCCGAAAACACTACAGTCACGGTGGCCACGCCGGCGAGCAGCGCCTGGGTGCGTCCGCCGATGCTGAAACGGCGCAGATCGCGGCCGTCGTGCAGAATGAAATCGCGAGTAGTGAAGAATCGGCGGAACTTCCGTCCCCATCCTGCATTCTTGACGTTCGATGCGTTGGCCATGAATCCCCGGCAAATCATGGAAGCGCACCGCGTTGCGACCCGGTGTCCGCTCCGATAAAAACTTTACTGGTCCAGCAACAGCCCCTCCGCGCATGGACGACGCTGCTTGTGCTCAGACGAGTCAGGAAACGGCAAGAGCTGCGTAATATTCTCGCGTCAGACCGGCTGAGTCGCGCGCCGAGTCGTTGAACGGAGGCTTCAACAGGCCGCGAAAATGCGTCCGAACAAGGCCTTGCCAGGTCGTTTCGGGGGCGAATCCTTCTTCCGCGCAGGCTGATTCGAACCAGATCGTGCCTGCGCGCACATGGCCGACTTCATCCTTCAGAATTCGTTCGAGAATCCGCCGCGTCGGCGTATCGTCGGCCGCGGCGAAGCGTTCGATCGTGGCGGGCGTGACGTCGAGTCCGCGCGCCTCGAGGACCATCGGCACCACAGCGAGCCGCGCGAGCCGATCGTGCGCCGTCGCGGCCGCAGCGTCCCACAGTCCGTCGTGCGCTGGCATCGCGCCATAGAAGCTCCCGAGCTGGCGGAGCCGCCGGTCGAGCAGCGCGAAGTGCATCGCCTCGTCGGCGCCCACCTTCATCCAGTCGTCGGTGAAGCCGCGCGGAAAAGCGCCGCCGAACCGGCCCACCGCGTCGAACGCCAGGTCGATCGCAGCGAACTCGATATGCGCGAGCGCGTGGATCAGCGCGATCCGGCCGCGCTCGGAGCCCCCCTTGCCGCGCTTGGGCATGCGGTTGGGCGGCAGCAGCTCGGGCTGGTCGGGACGCGCGGGCCGATCGGGCATCGCAATATCGAAGGCGAAGGCCAGCCGGCCGAGCCGCCAGTCGCGCGCCGCCGTGCGCGCGGCTTTCACCTTGGCGCGCGGATCTGCAGCGTCGAGCACCTCGCGGCAGGCCTCTGCGACGCTGCGGGTCACTTGGCCGCGAGCTCCTTCGCTGCCTGAAGCACCTCCGCAGCATGGCCGGGCACGCGCACCTTGCGCCAGGCGCGGACCAGCTTGCCGTCGGCGTCGAACAGAAAAGTCGAACGGTCGATCCCCATGTAGCGTCTGCCGTAGAGCTGCTTCTCCACCCAGGCGTCGAACGCCTCCAGCACCACTCCGTCCGGGTCGCTCGCGAGCGGCACGGTGAGGTCGTATTTGGCGGTGAACTTCGCGTGCTTGGCTGGCGTATCCTTAGACACGCCGAGCACGCGCACGCCGAGCGCGGCGAACTCGGGCATCAGCGCGGAGAAGTCCTGCGCCTCGCGCGTGCAGCCCGTGGTGTCGTCCTTGGGGTAGAAATAGAGGACGAAGGGTTGCCCGGCGAAATCGCGCAGCGCGATCCTGCCGCCGTCTGCCCCATCGAGCTCGATCGCGGGGAGCTGGTCGCCTTGTTCGATTGGCATGTGCGATTTTCCTATCCGTTCGCCCTGTGCTTGTCGAACGGCGGCCAGGAACCGCTCAGTTCCCGCGAACCTCCGCCCAGCAGGCGCGGACCTCCTGCCGGGTCTGCTCCAGCGTGGCAACCACCTCGTCCCAGCTCGCCAGCCCCAGTGCGCGGGCGATCAGCGCCTGGGTGGCGGTGCCCGGCGGCTGCGCATCGGGCGCGACGAGCCGCATCGTGACGAGCAGCCGCGTGAGGAAGTCGTGTGCAGGGCGCATCGCCGCGGGCATCAGCCCCTGCGCGGCCAGTTCGTCGATGGCGAGCGCCAGCCGCGGCTCGAAAGCCGTCCGTTGCTGGAGCTGCAGCGTGTGGACCGCGAACTCGAGATCGACCAGCCCACCGTCGAGCAGCTTGGCGTCGAGCGGCCCCGCGGCGGGCTTGTGCGCCGCCATCTCCGCGCGCATTTTCGCGGCATCCGCGGGGATGTCGCGTTCCGGCCGCGCGCCATGGAGCACCGCGTCGACGATGCCCGCCACTTCGGCTCGCGCGGCATCCGAGCCGAAGATCGGCCGCGCGCGGGTGAGCGCCATATGCTCCCAGGTCCAGGCGTCCTCGCGCTGATAGCGTGCGAAAGCATCGAGCGAGACCGTGAGCGGCCCTTGCGCGCCCGAGGGCCGCAGCCGCGTGTCGACTTCGTAGAGCGGCCCCGCCGCCGTCGGCACCGAAAGCGCCGCAGTCACGCGCTGCGCGAGCCGGTTGTAATAGGTCACCGCGCCGAGCGGCTTGGCTCCGTCCGATTCCGCGGCATAGTCGCCGGTGAAGAGATAGACGAGGTCGAGGTCCGATGCGTGGGTAAGCGCCTGCCCGCCCATCCGCCCGAGCGCGAGGATCGCCAGCTCGCTCCCCGGCACCCGGCCGTGGACACGCGCGAACTCCTCCACCGTCGCGTCGGCGAGAACCGCAGCCGCGGCCTCCGCCACGCGGGCATAGCCGGCCGAGACTTCGAGCGGGTCGCTCGCTCCGGCGACGATCTGCGCCCCCAGCGCGAACCTCTTCTCGTTGACGAGCCGGCGAACGTGTTCGAGCTGCCATTGATAGTCCGCGCCGCGCTCGCGCGCTGCCATCTCGCGCATCAGCGCAGGCGCCTCGGGGACCGGATCGAACGCGCTGGCGTCGATCAGCCCGTCGAGCAGCTCCGCCCGCCGCCCGAGCTGGTCGGCCAGCGTCGGCGCATGGCTCAGGATCGCGCCGAGCAGCTTGGCCAGCCCCGGCTGCGCCTCCAGCAGCCGGAAGAAGTTGATCGCGCTCGGCAGCCGCGAGAGCATCGCGTCGAACCGCGTGATCGCATGGATGCTGTCGGGCGCTTGCGCAAAGGCATCGAGCAGCCCGGGCAGCACTGCCTCCAGCGCCTCGCGCGCCTGCGCCGTGCGGAGCGCCGGATAGGAGCCTCCGCGCCACCCCTCTACGATCCGCAGCACCCCGCCCGCATTCTCGAAGCCGCAACCCGCGAGCCGCGCCTGGAGCGTGTCGCTGTCCGACGGCAGCCGCGCATCCTCCTCGCCCGCCAGCGAATCATAGACGCTGCCCACCCGCTCGACATGCGGGCGCAGCGTCCCGATCAGCGCCTCCCCGTCCGCCAGCCCGTGCAGCCCGGCGACATTGTCGAGCGCCGCGGCATCGGCGGGCAGCGTGTGCGTCTGGAGGTCGTTCACCATCTGGAGCCGGTGCTCGATGGTGCGGAACTGGACATAGGCCTGGGTGAGCGCCGCCCCGTCCCCCGCATCGATCCGCCCGGCCGCGGCCAGCGCAGCCAGCGCATCGCGCGTCGCCGGCACGCGCAGCTCGGGCTCGCGCCCGCCGTGGATCAGCTGATGGATCTGCGCGAAGAACTCCACCTCGCGGATGCCCCCCCGCCCGCGCTTGAGGTCGTATCCGGGGCCGAACTTCTGCGCCTGCGCGTAATGGTCGCGGATGCGGCGCGAGATGTCGCGAATCTCGCGGATCGTCCCATAGTCGAGCGCGCGCCGCCAAACGAACGGCCGGATCGCCTCGAGGAATCCCTGCCCCAGCGCCAGATCCCCCGCGCACGCCCGCGCGCGGATGAAGGCGGCGCGCTCCCACGGCAGCGCCTGCGACTCATAATAGGAGATCGCCGCCTCCACCGGCAGCACGATCGGCGTCGCTTCGGGCGACGGCCGCAGCCGCAGGTCGACGCGCATCACATAGCCGTCGGCGTCGCGCGTCTGGAGCAGCTCGACCACGCGCCGCCCGATCCGCACCGCCGCCTCCTCCACGGCCTCGCGCGGACGGCACGGCAGGGTCCGCGGATCGAAGATCAGGATCGGGTCGATGTCCGACGAATAGTTGAGCTCGCGGCTCCCCTGCTTGCCCAGCGCGATCGCCGCGAAGCCGCGCGGCTCGGCATCGGGGGTGCGCTCGCGGATCGCGGCGCGGATCGCGCGATCGAGCGCATCGTCGGCGAAATCGGTGAGCAGCCGCGTGATCCGCGAGAGATCGAACACCCCGGCGAGGTCGCCTAGCGCGACGAGCAGCGCCAGCCGCCGCCGCTCGATCCGCAGCCGCTGCCCCTCCCCGGAAGCGCCTTCGAAGTCGCGCGCGCGCGCCAGCGGGTCGGCGAGCGCCGCATCCAAGTCCCCGATCAGTTCCGGCTCGCGTTCGGCCAGCATGGCTAGGAAAGGCGCATGTGCACGGGCACGTTCGAGTGCCCCGGCGATCAGTTGCGAAGAGGATTGTGACGGCATCGACTCGGCTGCACCCGCGAACTGTAAATAATTGTCAAGCAACAAATTCGGCCGCGCGTCGTTTTAGCCGCGTGGCACATGGATATTCAAATTCAGCCTCCGGGGCCCAGGACCGCGCTTATCGCGTCGAGCGCCCGCGCGCCAGCGATGCGATCGCCGCGGCGCTGCGCGATGCCTTCGACGAAGAGCCCGAAATGCCCGCGGACATGATGGCATTGCTCCACCGGCTGAACGGCGCCGGCGGGCATGCCGCCTGTTGATGAGCGGCGCCGGACAAGTTAGCGCTTGCTCCGGAGCCGCTTCGCCCCCATTTGCGAGGGCTCATGTCATTTGCAGATCTTCCCGCGCTCCTCGCTGAAGCGCTCGCCACGCGTGGCTATGCCGCGCCCACCCCCGTCCAGGCCGCCGTCCTCGAGCCCGAAGCGCAGGGCCGCGACCTCGTCGTCTCCGCGCAGACCGGCTCCGGCAAGACCGTCGCCTTCGGCCTCGCCATGGCCGGCGAGCTCCTCGGCGAGGACGGCCGCGTCGTCCCCAGCCGCGAGCCGCTCGCGCTGATCATCGCCCCCACGCGCGAACTCGCCCTCCAGGTGAGCCGCGAGCTGATCTGGCTCTACGGCCCCACCGGCGCGCGCATCGCCACCTGCGTAGGCGGGATGGACGCGTCCAAGGAGCGCCGCCAGCTCAATTTCGGCGCGCACATCGTCGTCGGCACCCCCGGGCGCCTGCGCGACCATCTCGAGCGCGGCGCGCTCGACTTGTCTGCCCTCCGCGCCGCCGTGCTCGACGAAGCCGACGAGATGCTCGACATGGGCTTCCGCGACGATCTCGAGCACATCCTTGACGCCACCCCCAACGGGCGCCGCACGCTGCTCTTCTCGGCGACGATGCCCAAGCCGATCGTCGCGCTCGCCCGCCGCTACCAGAAGGATGCGCTGCGCATCTCGACCGTCGGCGAGGATCGCGGCCACGGCGACATCGCCTATCAGTGCGTCACCATCTCCCCCTCGGACATCGAGCATGCGGTGATCAACCTGCTCCGCTTCCATGAGGCCGAGACTGCGATCCTGTTCTGCGCCACGCGCGACAATGTCCGCCACCTGCACGCCACGCTGGTCGAGCGCGGCTTCTCCGCCGTCGCGCTTTCCGGCGAGCACAGCCAGTCCGAGCGCAACCACGCGCTCCAGGCCCTGCGTGACCGCCGCGCCCGCGTCTGCGTCGCTACCGACGTCGCCGCGCGCGGCATCGATCTGCCCACGCTCAGCCTCGTCATCCACGTCGAGCTGCCGCGCGACGCCGAGGCGCTCCAGCACCGTTCGGGCCGCACCGGCCGCGCCGGCAAGAAGGGCACCGCCGTCCTCCTCGTCCCCTATCCGCGCCGTCGCCGCGTCGAGATGATGCTCCGGGGCGCGCGCATCAACGCCGAGTGGATCGATGCGCCGACGCCCGAGGCGATCCGCGCCAACGATCGCGAGCGCCTCCTCGCGCAGCTCCTCGCCCCCGTCGAGACCGACGAGGAGGATGCCGCCCTCGCCGAGCGCCTGCTCGCCGAGAAGTCGCCGCAGGAGATCGCCGCCGCGCTCGTCCACGCCCACCGCGCCGCGATGCCCGCGCCCGAGGAGATGATCGAGCAGACGCCCGAAGGCCGCCGCGCCGCGCAGCAGGAGCGCCACCGCCCCGGCTTCGACGACATCGCCTGGTTCCACATGGACATCGGCCGCCGCCAGAATGCCGATCCGCGCTGGATCCTCCCGCTGATCTGCCGCCGCGGCCACATCACCAAGAACGAGATCGGCGCGATCCGCATCGGCCCCAACGAGACCTTCTTCCAGGTCCCCAGCGCCATCGCCGGCAAGTTCGCGGCGGCGATCGCCCGCACGCACGAAGGCGAGGAGGACGTCCGCATTGAGCCCTCGCGCGACGGCCCGCCCCAGCACGGCAGCGGCGGCCGCCCCCAGCGCGGCGGCCCCAACCGCCCGCCCTCGGGCCCGCCCCGCCACCACGCCAAGCCCTATCGCAAGGGCCCGCCGCGGGGGCCGCGCGCCTGAACGGATTGGCGTTCACCCCTTCTCTTCCCTCTCCCCTTGAGGGGAGAGGGTTGCGCAGACTTAGGCTCGAAGAGCCTTAGTCGAAGCTGGGTGAGGGGTGAGCGCTTGCGCAGCAAGCGCGCGGAGCTTCGCTCCGCTCTCTCCTATTCAGGGGAGAAGACCTTAGGCTTCATACGATTCCCCTTGAGCTTGCGGAACCAGCACGAAAGGCAGCACCCGATGCGCATCCTGGTCGACGCCGACGCCTGCCCGGTGAAGGACGAGGTCTACAAGGTCGCCTGGCGGCACGAAGTCCCCGTGGTGGTGGTCAGCAACCAGCACCTCCGCGTCCCCGCTCACCCGCTGGTCACCCGCCAGCTGGTGAGCGACGCCTTCGACGCCGCCGACGACTGGATCGCCGAACAGGCCGGCCCCGACGCGATCGTGATCACCGCGGACATCCTGCTGGCCGATCGCGCGCTGAAGGCCGGCGCCCGCGTCCTCTCCCCCACCGGCAAGCCCTTCACCACCAGCTCGATCGGCGGAGCCATCGCCACCCGCGCGATCATGGCGGACCTGCGCGCAGGCGGCGATCAGCTGGGCGGACCGAAGCCGTTTGCGGCAGCGGATAGGTCGCGCTTCCTGCAGGCGCTGGATGCGGCGGTGGTGGCGGTGAAGCGGGGGCGGTAGCGAACTGCGTTGTTGCATTAGTGGCATAACCGGCAGCTACGCGCCCAATCTCGGTCGTTCGGCCGGCCCCACGGTAATCCCGAAACCTGCCGCTATTAAGGGTACGAGAAGGTGCCGGCGGGTGGGTAAAACCGGCCCATTCGCGGCACCGACGACACGCGCTGCATTATAACGGTTCCGACAGTCGCAAGGATCGCCGACGCTTGGCTGTGCCACGGCTTCTCATGTCCTTGCGCCCGATCCTCGACCTGAGGTTCAATCGAAAGATGAGCGGTCGCCTTACAGCGGGCCCATGCGGGTGGGACTACGAGTGACCGCTCCACGGATCACCTTCGAGCCATAAGCCTTCACCATGATGGCGGTGTCGTCTGCATTGTTCAGGACGACACGCGTCCCGCCCGATTGAAGCGGCTCGATCGCGCTGATTGCCACCCTTCGTTTGGCGCAGGCAGCTACGACGTGGTCGCGCGTGGCATTGATGTTGATGGCTCTGGACATGGGGTCTCCTTCGCGCGGTGGTTTTCCTCGCTGCATTTTCGATTGTCGGATGAGCAGGGAGCGCGGCGAGCGCCCCCTGTCAGCCGGCCACTACGCAGCCTGCAGATTGACCGCCGAAGTCTTGCCGCGGTTGTCGGTCTCGAGTTCGTAGGAGATGCGCTGATCCTTATCGAGCGAGCGCATGCCTGCGCGCTCGACTGCCGAAATATGAACGAAGGCATCGACCGGGGTGCGGCCAATCTGTTCCTGCGTCAGCGCCATGCTGAACGTGTTGCCGTGGGTCTGCCCGACCGGTTCCAAGCGCTTCAGCAAATCGAGGATCAGGGCGGCTATCGGCTGATCTGCCGAAGTTCAACCAATTGAGCACAAGCGGTCCATTAGGGCGACCCGCTCCAGCCGAACGCTGAGCATGAACTTCATTGCGAGCAGAGGATGAGCTTCGCAAAGAGCTGCAAATCGGCCCAAGGATACATGGGAAATAATGGCGTCGGTCAGAGCGGACAGCTCCTCAAAGGTTTCAAACATGCCCATGCCCCGAAGACGGCTTCGACCCCGACGAGCGCGCCGCGACCGCGCGCTACCGCAGGCGGTCGCCATCACCCTCGGCCCCGCATCCTCCACGCAGAAACCGCCGCCGCCGCCGTCAGCGTCTGGATGGCGACGACGGGCCACTGGCCCGGCTAGCCAGCTTCGTCCGGCTCGGCTGGCCGTTCGACCTCCGGTGCATGAGCAGCGGTCTTGAGCAGATAGAGCTGCGCTGTCAGACGCCGCCGCGCGATCAGTGCCTCGTTCGCCACCGCCCGAGTTGCCTTGGCCGGGAACATCGCCAGCTGCGGCAGCTGGAAATTATACACGTAGCCGTCGTGGTGCGCCCACTCGACCCACTGACCCAGTTGAGTAAGCGAGTCGATCGTGCCCGACGGCGCCTGCGGATCCCAGTCGCCCGTCGCATTGAAATGGCCGTAGCCGGGGTCGACGTCCTGATAGGTGATCGGGGTGTAAGATGCTTTTTTTACCGCGTTCATCGCGGACTGAATGCCGCCCAACACCTCCGCATAGATGGTACCGCTCAGCAAGCCCCACTTGCTGTGATAGCGGGTGGGTTGGGGAAAATAGGTGGCCGTCGGCTGGAACGGAGACAAGTCGTCCCACGCGTGCGGCACGATATCCAGCGCGTTGCGGAAATTGGTGTTCCACGGCAGCTTGTTATCGTCCGACTGCGCCTGCGGGAACGCCGCAACGAAGGCGTTAGAGAAGGCGGTGTTGCCGGGCGTCGGACCGGCCAGCGCCAGTACCCGCATCGTCCCCCACGATCCGCCGCCGTTCAGCTTGTAATCGAACGCCAACGTCGGCGACAGTGCACCGGCCAGGCTGTGCCCGGTAAAGACGAGCGTGCTGCTCTGCTGGGTGCCGGCCGGCACGCCGCTGGTCAGGAAATCGTACAGGCTGACCGCGCCCGGCCCCGCAGCGCTGCTGCCGGTCATGCTTTTCAGGTTGGTGATCCCGGTGCAGGTCGCGACTGAGACACCCGCGACCGATGGGTCGGTGACCGTTCCTTGGCACAGGTCCTGCGCGCTCAGCGGCCACGCCACCAGCGGCGGATCGACGTAGAAATCCTCCTCCAGCCAGTCGTACACGCTGGTGAAGTCGGTTCCGGCGATCGCGACGACGTACATCGCGTTGCTCGGGCTGTAGGCGACGTACATCGAATTGGCGGCGGTATCGGTGCCCACGGTACCGGGCGGCAGGATTACGACCGGCCCCCAAACCACTGACCAGTCGCCGCCGGCGAGTTGCTGCGCCCCGGCCTGATTGTACTGCCGGAAGAACCCTTCCCAAGGAGCGGGTGCCAGCGGCGAGGCACCGCCGTTCAAAAATACATTCAAATCCGCGGTAAGTTCTGCCGCGGTTCCGGTAATCCCGCTCGCCCCGTAACTGGCGAAAGCCATCGTCGCGACCGATTGTGCTACCGTCAGCGCCATAATACATCCCCCACGAATATTGGCCGGCGACGGGCCAACCCTGCGCCGAACCTTCGCTAATGTTGCGAAGCCGGGAACAGGAACGCGATTTGGACCGGCAATGTCAATGATCTTGTTCCGAACACCGGCATAAGGCCCCGCTCATTCCGAGTGGCTCTGTTCGGAGGTGGCGGTTTCCGGCTCGCCCATTCGGATGTCCGCTTTGGCGCAACTTCATCCTGAAAGCTGGCGGTCCGTTACCGGCCCAATTTCTGCCGTTCACCCCTTGCAATGTAGGATTTCGTCTGCTTGCCTCAGGCGGGCGGTCTTGCCGTCGGCGCTCTTAGCGCCGCCGGATCGATCTAATCCGCAAGCCAAGTCAATGCGCGTGTAGCGTCGGTGTAGCGTCGGTGTAGCGTCGGTGTAGCGTCGGTGTAGCGTCGGTGTAGCGTCGGTGTAGCGTCGGTGTAGCGTCGGTGTAGCGTCGGTGTAGCGTCGGTGTAGCGTCGGTGTAGCGTACCTGCCGCGTCGGTGGCGCGTCGCGTCAAGTGGCTTTTGCACTTGTTCTTGTAAATCAATGCGTTGCCATTTTTGTCTGTCCGCAAAAAGGCGCAAACGAGTCAACCGGAGCCAAACATTGCCCTCCACCCCGCGCCTTCCTAAGCTCGCGCCGCACATTCCAACGCGGGGCAACATGCACAAGCTGAAGACCATCCTCCTCGCCGGCACGCTGGCGGCCGGCCTCCTCGTTCCTGCGGCGCAGGCGCAGACCGTCCGCGAGGAATCGGTGCGCGGGCACGTTTCCTATCTGGCGGGCGAGGCGCTGCGCGGGCGCGAGAGCGCGAGCCCGGACGAGGCGATGGCCGCCGCCTATGTCGGCGCCGCCTTCCGCGGCTATGGCCTCCAGCCCGCCCCGGGAATGACCGGCTACACCCAGCCGATCGAGATCGTCCGAATGCGGCTGAACGGCGCGCCGGTGCTCAGCGTCGGCGGGGAGCAGCTGGCGGCGCCGCTGCTGTTCTTCTCCTCGGGCCAGCCGGTCCGCGGCAGGCTGGCGGTCTATGGCGGCAACGATCCCGCGCAGATCCCCGCCGCCGACGTGGTGATGCTCACCGATCAGCAGGCGGGCGCGGTCCGCGCCGCGGCGCGGGTGCAGCCGGCGACTGCGCGGCTGGTGATCGTGCGCGCGACGGCAGAGGCGCGCGACCTCTATGAGAAGCTCGGCGGGGCGCCGCGGCTGCCGCGCTATCTGAAGGGCGACCGGCCCGAGCCGCGCACCAGCGTGATCGCGCTCGACGACGCCAGCTTCGACAGGCTGGCCGCGCAGCAGGGCGCCGAAGTGGCGCTCGAGCTTCCCGGCCTGGTCGAGGAATCGCGGATCACCACCAACGCGGTCGGCTTTCTCCCCGGCACCGATCCCGCGGCGGGCGTGATCCTGCTCAGCGCGCATGTCGATCATCTGGGCGTCCGCCTGGACGGCAAGGTGATGTACGGCGCCAACGACGACGCCTCGGGCACCACCGCGGTGCTCGAGCTGGCGCAGGCGCTCGCCGGCACGCGCAACAGGCGCGGCATCCTGTTCGTCGCCTATGGCAGCGAGGAGGCCGGCGGCTTCGGCGCGCATTATTTCGCCGAGCACCCGCCGGTGCCGCTCGACCGGATCGTGGCCAACCTCGAGTTCGAGATGATCGGCGCGCAGGACCCCAAGCTCCCAGCCGGCACGATGATGATGACCGGGTTCGAGCGCTCGACCTTCGGCGAGACATTGAAGGCGCACGGCGCGCTGGTGACCGCCGATCCCTATCCCGAGCAGAACTTCTTCCAGCGCTCGGACAATTACGCGCTCGCGCTCAAGGGGGTGGTCGCCCACACCGTCTCGGGCTGGGCGGTGATCCCCACCTACCACACGCCCGAAGACACCGTCGCCAATCTCGACACCGGGTTCATGACTCGCGCGATCCAGTCGCTGGTCAAGCCGCTGCGCAGCCTGGCGAACAGCAGCGCGCGGCCCGAATGGAAGGAGGGCGGACGGCCGAAGTAAGAGGTTCAGGCGAACCAACCCTCCCCCGTTCGCCCTGAGCCTGTCGAAGGGCGACAGGCTCAGGACGAACGGATTGGGGTACCGCCCGCGCTCAGGCGACCGCGGGGAGCTTGTCGAGGAACTTGTCGAGCGTGATCGGATAGTCGCGAACGCGCACTCCGGTGGCGTTGTAGATCGCATTGGCGATCGCCGCGCCCACGCCGCACAGGCCGAGCTCGCCCACGCCCTTCGCCTTCATCGGGGACGTGGTGGGGTCGGTCTCCTCCAGGAAGATCACTTCCTGGTGTGGGATGTCGGCGTGGACCGGGACTTCGTAGCTCGCCAGGTCGTGGTTGACGAAGAAGCCGAAGCGCTTGTCGACCGCGAGCTCCTCCATCAGCGCCGCGCCGACGCCCATCGTCATCGCCCCGATCACCTGGCTGCGCGCCGCCTTGGGGTTGAGGATGCGGCCCGCGGCGCACACCGCGAGCATCCGCCGGACGCGGATCTCGCCGGTCCAGGCGTCCACCGCCGCTTCGACGAAATGCGCGCCGAAGGTCGATTGCTGGTACTTCTCGGCGAGGTCGCCATATTCCATCACGTCCTCGACGACGATCTCGCCGCCCTGCGCCGCCCGGGCGAGCGGCACGGGCCGCCCGCCGGCAATGACGTTGCCGTCCTGGAAGGCGACCTCGGCGGTGTTGAAGCCCAGCTTCTGCGCCACCGTCTCCCGGAGCTTGACGCAGGCGGCATAGACGCCCGCGCTGGCGCTGTTGCCGCCCCACTGCCCGCCCGAGCCCGCCGACACCGGAAAGCTCGAATCGCCGAGCTTCACCACCACCCGCTCCAGCGGTACGCCCATCATCTCCGCCGCGGTCTGGGCGAGGATCGTGTAGCTGCCGGTGCCGATGTCGGTCATGTCAGTCTCGACCGTCACCAAGCCGCGGCTGTCCAGCCGCACCCGCGCCGCCGACTTCATGTTGATGTTGTTGCGGAACGCCGCGGCCATGCCGAGCCCGACGAGCCAGCGACCGTCACGGACCTGACCCGGCTTCGGATTGCGCTTGTCCCAGCCGAACCGGTCCGCGCCAGTGCGCATGCACTCGATCAGCCGGCGCTGCGAGAAGCGCCGTCCGGGCTTCTCGGGATCGACCTGGGTGTCGTTGATGGCGCGGAACTCGACCGGGTCAATCCCCAGCTTCTCGGCCATCTCGTCCATCGCGATCTCGAGCGCCATCATTCCGGGCGCTTCGCCGGGCGCGCGCATCGCATTGGCCTCGGGCAGGTCGAGCACCGCGAGCCGCTGGCGGATCAGCCGGTTGGCACCCGCGTAGAGCAGGTGCGTCTGCGCCACCGAATTCTCCGGCCCGCCGCCCGGCAGATCGCCGCACCATTCCTCGTGCGCGATCGCGCTGATCTTGCCCTGCCGATCGGCACCGATGCGGATGCGCTGGATCGTCGCCGGACGGTGCGTGGTGTTGTTCGCTATCAGCGCCCGCTGGAGCGCGACCTTCACCGGCCGCCTCGCCGCCCGCGCGCCAAGCGCCGCAAGGATCGCATCGGCCCGGACGAACAGCTTACCGCCGAAGCCGCCGCCAATGAAGGGCGAGACCAGCCGTACGTTCTCCTTGGGGATTCCCAGCGTCTTGGCGACATCGCCCTTGCCCCAGTCAATCATCTGGTTCGAGGTCCAGATCGTGAGCTTGTCGCCGTCCCAGGCCGCAATCGAAGCATGCGGCTCCATCATCGCGTGGCTCTGATCGGGTGTGGTGTAGGTCGCGTCCAGCTGGACCGGAGCGGCCGCGAAGGCGGTATCGAAATCGCCGACCCTGGTGTCGCCGCGGCTGCGCTGCGGCAGCTTCGCAGTGTCGCGCACCGCGGCGAGGTCGAAGCTGCCCTTGCCCCGCGCATAATCGACCCGCACGAGCTGTGCGGCGGCACGCGCCTGTTCGAAGGTTTCGGCGACCACCACCGCCACTGCCTGATGGTAATGCTGGATCTCGGGCCCGCCTAGCAGCATCGCGGTGTTGAAGTCGCCCTTGGTGAGCTTGCCCGCATTCTCGGCCGTGACGATCGCGAGCACACCGGGCGCAGCCTTGGCATCGGCAAGGTCAATCGAAGCGATCCGCCCCTTGCCGATCGCCGATCCGACGACATAGCCATAGGCGGCGTTGGGCGCGGCGGCGTGCTGCTCATAGGCGTAGGGCGCGGTCCCGGTGGTCTTGAGCGGCCCGTCGATCCGGTCGGTGGGTCGGCCCACTACCTTGAGCTGGTCGATCGGGTTGGCGCCGGCAGGCGTATCGAACTTCATGGCCTCACCCCCTCGCTTCGGCGAGCACCGCGCCGAGCGTGCGCTCGACCAACGGCAATTTGAATGCATTGTCGTGGGTCGGTCGCGCACCTGCGAGGAGCTGTGCTGCGACCGGCTTCGCGCCGCGCGACAGCGAAGCTTCGGCAGCCTCGACGCGCCACGGCTTGTGCGCGACGCCGCCCAACGCCACTCGGCCGCTCCCGTCGCGCTGCACCACCGCCGCGACCGAGACCAGCGCAAAGGCATAGGACGCGCGGTCACGAACCTTGTGGTAGAAATGCTTGCCGCCGATCGGCTTGGGCAAGGTCACGGCGGTGATCAGCTCGCCGGGCTCGAGCGCCGTCTCGATATGCGGCGTGTCGCCCGGAAGCCGGTGGAAATCCGCGATCGGGATCGCCCGTGCCGCGCCGTCCGGCTTCACCGTCTCCACCGTCCCATCCAGCGCCCGCATCGCCACTGCCATGTCGCTCGGATGCGTCGCGATGCACGCATCGCTCACGCCGATCACGCCCAATTGCCGGCTGTAGCCGCCGATCGCTGCGCAGCCGCTGCCGGGCCGGCGTTTGTTGCACGGCTGGTTGGTGTCGTAGAAATAGGGACAACGGGTCCGCTGGAGCAGGTTGCCCGCGGTCGTCGCCTTGTTGCGGAGCTGCCCGGAGGCACCGGCGAGCAGCGCGCGGCTGAGCACGGCGTAATCCTTGCGCACGCGCTTGTCGGCGGCGAGATCGGTGTTGCGCACCAGCGCGCCGATCCTGAGGCCGCCGTCGCTGGTCTTCTCGATCCTGTCGAGGCCCAGGCCGTTCACGTCGATCAGGTGCGTCGGCGCCTCGATCTCGAGCTTCATCAGGTCGAGCAGGTTGGTGCCGCCCGCGATGAACTTGGCACCTTGGGTGCGCGCGGCCGCCGCCGCGGCTTCGGCCGGCGAGGAAATGCGCTCGTAAGTGAACGGCTTCATGCGCGCCTCCCCGCGATTTCGGCGATCGCCTCTGCGATGTTCGAATAGGCGCCGCAGCGGCAGATGTTGCCGCTCATCCGCTCGCGCAGCTCCGCGTTGCTGAACTTGGGCTTCTTGTTGAGGTCGCTCGTCACATGGCTGGGAACGCCCGCCGCGATCTCCTCGAGCACCGCCACCGCCGAGCAGATCTGCCCCGGCGTGCAATAGCCGCACTGATAGCCATCGTGCCGCACGAACGCAGACTGCATCGGATGCATGTCCTCGGGCGCGCCGAGCCCCTCGATCGTCGTGATCTTGTCGCCCTCGTGCATGACGGCCAGGCTCAGGCACGAGTTGATCCGGCGCCCGTCGACGATCACCGTGCAGGCGCCGCACTGGCCGTGATCGCAACCCTTCTTGGTGCCGGTGAGGTGGAGATGCTCGCGCAGCGCATCGAGCAAGGTGGTGCGGGTGTCGAGCTCCAGCGCCTGCGGCTTGCCGTTCACTTCGAACGCCACCCGCGTCACACTCGGCTGCGCCTGCGGCAGCGCGGCACTGGCTTCGGCGGCGGGCACGGCCGTCACCGCGCCGATCGCAGCGCCTCCTGCTAGCAGTTCGCGCCTCGACACTTCGATTTCCCCAGGGCTCTGCATGGTACATCCGATCCTTGGTGCACTTTAGGGCCCGGTTTCTCTCCTAATCCTTGCCCGGGCAAGTGCTTTGATCGAAACTGCCCGCCCCGAAGATCGCTAGTGGATGGCGCCCAGGTGGCGCAGCTTGTCCGGATTGCGCGTCACATAGATTCCGACGATCCGGCCATCCTCGATCGCGAGCGCCGTGGTCTGCAGTACCCCGCCCGATTCCATCGTGACGAAGCCCGGCAGCCCGTTGACGAAGCCGTAGCGCACGACGCGCGACATATCCTTGGCGAAGAAGCGCGCGAGCGAGGTCTGAAGCTTCATCACATCGTCGATGCCGATGATGGGGCGCAGGCCCGCAGGCACCTTGCCGCCGCCGTCCGAATGAACGGCGACATCGTCGGCAAGCAGCGTACGCAGCCCCACCATGTCGCCGCTGCGCGACGCCTGGAAGAACGCCGCAGCGATCTCGAGCCCGCGTTCCTTGGGAACGTCGAACCGCGGCCGGGCCGCGCGGACATGGGTGCGCGCGCGGCTGGCGAGCTGGCGGCACGCGGCGGAATCGCGCCCGATCGTCTCGGCGATCTCGTCGAAGCCCAGACCGAACACGTCGTGGAGCAGGAATGCCGCGCGCTCGAGCGGCGAAAGCCGTTCGAGCGCTAGCATCAGCGGCAGCGTTACATCGTCCACCTCGCCATCCTCCGGTTCTACAACCGGCTCCGGCAGCCATGGCCCGACATAGGTTTCACGCCGCGCATGGGCCGACTTCAACTGATCAAGGCACAGTCGGGTGACGACCCGACGCAGGAACGCTTCGGGTTCGCGCACGCCGGCCCGGTCGGTTCCGAGCCAACGTACGAAAGCATCCTGCACCACGTCCTCCGCGTCCGCGACCGAGCCCAGCATGCGATAGGCGATGCGGGTCAACCGCGGCCGCAGCGGATCGAACGATGCGGCCGCGTCCTGGCTCATGCAGCCACCGCTGCTTGCGCGACGGCCGGCTTCTGGTCGTAGAAGAGGTTGAATCCCACCGCGAGGCGGTTCCAGCCGTTGATCGTGTTGATCATGAGCGTGATCTGCACCTGCTCTTCCTCGTTGAACTCGAACGCGAACTCGGCATAGATCTCATCCGGCGCGCGTTCGGTGGATACCAGAGTAAGCGCTTCGGTCCATGCCAGTGCCGCGCGCTCGCGGGCGGTGAAGCCCGGCGCCTCCCGCCATGCGCTCAGCAGATAGATGCGTTCCTCGCTCTCGCCGGCCTTTCGCGCCTCGGCGGTGTGCATCTTCAGGCAATTGGCACAGCCGTTAATCTGCGAGGCGCGGATCTTTATCAGCTCGAGCAGGCCCTGCTCGATCGTTGGCGCGATCTTGAGCGACATGTCGAGCCAGGCCTTCATCTGGGCAGGAGCGGCGGAAAAGGGGTCAAGACGCTGGGTCATCGGTCATCTCCATTGGTTGGCAAGACATGACGAGACAGCTCGATCGGATGTGACATGGCGGATCGATTTTTTTCGGCTTTGTCGGTTTCGAAGCTGTCGGATGGGATCGCAACTGGCAGGACCAGGATGCGGAGCAGATTGAACCGTCATCGCCCGCAGGACTGAGGTTCGCCGCTGCCGGGCTCGGAAATTTTCCGGATCCGGCGGCGAAAGGTCTTTGTCCCGTCTCGCCTGCTGCTTAGATTCGTTGCGGACGCGTTAGAACAGGATCGCGGCCGCAGCCGGGCATCGGGAGAGGCGCGCACTCGGCGCGGACGAGCACCGCAACGCTATCCGTTTCCGAACCTTTCAGGAGTGCACGCCATGCCTTTCGTCACGACCGCCGACGGAACCGAAATTTTCTACAAGGACTGGGGCCCGCGCGACGCCCAGCCGATCGTTTTCCATCACGGGTGGCCGCTCTCGGCGGACGACTGGGATACGCAGATGATGTTCTTCCTGCGCGAAGGCTTCCGCGTGATCGCGCACGATCGCCGCGGCCACGGCCGATCAAGCCAGACCTCGGGCGGGCACGAGATGGACACCTATGCCGCCGACGTCGCGGCGCTCGCGGATGCGCTCGATCTGCGGGGCGCCGTCCATATCGGCCATTCGACCGGGGGTGGCGAAGTCACCCGCTATGTCGCGCGCCACGGCCAGGCAAACGGCCGGGTCGCCAAGGCCGTACTCATCGGTGCGGTGCCGCCGGTGATGGTGAAGAAGGAATCCAATCCCGGCGGACTGCCGCTCGAAGTTTTCGACGGCTTCCGGGCGCAGACGGCTTCCAACCGTGCCCAGTTCTTCGTCGATGTGCCCACCGGCCCGTTCTACGGCTTCAACCGTCCAGGCGCCGACGTGAAGCAGGGCGTGATCGACAATTGGTGGCGCCAGGGAATGATGGGCGCGGCGAACGCCCATTACGAGTGCATCAAGGCCTTTTCGGAAACCGACTTCACCGAGGATTTGAAGGCGATCACCGTGCCGACGCTGATCATGCACGGTGACGACGACCAGATCGTGCCGATCGCCGATTCTGCACCGCTTGCGGCCAAGCTGGTTCCAGGCGCCGAACTGAAGATTTATCCGGGCCTGCCCCACGGCATGTGCACCACGCATCCGGACGTAGTGAATCCGGACCTGCTGGCGTTCATCCGCAAGTGAGATGCTCACCCCTCCCTGCTCGCAGGGAGGGGATATTGGGCCTCAGCCCCGCCCGATCAGCCGCTGGGCTATGCGATCGGCGACTTCGCTCTCCGGGTCGCCAGTACGATCACTCTCGTCCCATACTTCGATCAGCCGTTCGGGGATCTTCGCGACGCGTGCGTCGACCTCGGCGCGATCGCCATGACCGAGATATTCGAGGCCCACGTTGATGATCCCGCCAGCGTTGATGACGTAATCAGGGGCATAGAGAATGCCGGAGTCGTGGAGCCGGTGCCCGTCTTCGCGCGTCGCGAGCTGATTGTTCGCGGCGCCCGCGACGATCTTGCACCGGAGCCCGGGGATCGAGCGCTCGCTTAGGATCGCGCCTAAGGCGCAGGGGCTCAGCACGTCGGTCTCGCGGGTCAGGATCGCGTCGGCATCGGCTGCCTCGGCGCCCAGCTCGGCGGCAAGCGCCTGCGCGCGCGCGGTATTGACGTCAGCGAGCACGAGCTTCGCACCGTCGGCCGCGAGCAGCCGCGCCACGCCTCCGCCGACCGAACCCACGCCCTGGATCGCCACGCGCACGCCGGCCATCGTATCGGCTCCGAGCGCGCGCTTCGCCGCGGCCTTGATCCCCAGATAGACGCCCATCGCAGTCACGGGGCCCGGATCACCGCCAGCGCTGCCCGCTTCGGCGGGAAGACCCGAGACGTGACGTGTCTGCGTCGCCACCACTTTCATCCGCGCTTCGGACATGCCGACGTCCTCTGCGGTCACATAGCGCCCGTCGAGCGATTCGACGGCGCGACCGAACGCCTCGAGCTGGGCGGCGCTGATTTCGTCGCCGGGGCGGCTCGCGAGCACCACGCCCTTCCCTCCCCCCATCGGCAGATTGGCCATCGCGTTCTTGTAGCTCATGCCGCGCGAGAGCCGCAGCGCATCGGTGATGGCAGCGCGATGATCGGCATAATGCCAGAAGCGCACGCCGCCCGCAGCGGGACCAAGCGCGGTGGAGTGCACCGCGATGATCGCGCTCAGCCCGCTCGTGCGGTCCGAAAACAAATGCACGCCTTCATGGTCGTCGAAATCGGGAAAGCCCCAGTCGGTGATCACTTTGCGGTCCGCTTCTCGGGGGAGAGATGGGGCGACCGACGGGACTTGAACCCGCAACTTCCGGCATCACAAGCCGGCGCTCTAACCAATTGAACTACGGTCGCCGCGAAGAAGGCGCGCTTAGCGAGGCTCGCGGCCAAGCGCAAGATAATTACCGGCCTCAGCTGCGCGAGATTTTGACTGCCTCCTCGGGGGCGATCACCCCTTCGCGGGCGAGCCGCCGTGCGGCGGAGGCGAGATTGGGCGTGTTCAGGAAAGCGTGCCGCGCGAGCAGCGGGGCGTCGGCGCCGTCGTAGATCAGCCGACGCATCGCCGAATCGACTTCGACCCCTTCAAACACGTGCACGCGCCCCGCGCTTCCGGTCCCGCCGCACGATTCGCACCCCGGCGCCTCCCACAGGATCGCGCCTGGATCGAGCCCGAGCAGCGCAGCCAGCGAGCCATAGGCCTGCTCGGGGCGCCGACAGGCACCGCAGAGCCCCGGCGCGACGCGCTGCGCGACCAGCAGCCGCAGCATCGCCGCGAGCGCGAAGCGATCGGTCGCCAGCCGGCGCAGTATCAATATGGACTGGATAGCGTCGCCTCCTGCCGCACCGGCGAGCACGATTCCCCGCTCGGCCGCCTCGAGCGCGGCGTTGACCGCGGCGCGATCGTCGAGCTGGGGCGCATGCACCGCGCCGATCTCCCCCGCCAGCGTGGCGATCGTCTCCGCCGTTTCGCTGCCGGTGATCACCCACAGGCCGGTGAGCCGCGAGCGTGCCCGCGCCACCGCGGCGCGCAGTCGCGACGGCATGCCGAGCTGCAGGAGCGCAGATGCGTCGCCACCGCCGGAAGGCGCTTCGCTCTCGAGCTCTGCCGCGGTGCTCATCCCGGGTGGACTGCCGAGGCAACATGACGCGCACGCTTCATTTTCATGACGTTTTCATGTCGGCAGCCGGGTTCGATCCGAAGCTGGCATGCTGCGTCCCGATTTGGCAGAATCGCCGCATGCAGACTGCCCCATTCTCCGCTTCCGCCGTCCCCAACTTCGGCTCGGGCCATCCGTCCGAACCCGTGGTCGAGCATATCATGCATCATCCGGGCGTGCAGCGCGTGCCGCATCCAAAGGTCGCGATGTTCATCGTCAGGAACTTCCTCGCGCCCGAGGTTTGCCGGCAGCTGATGCTTCAGATCGATGCCAAGCGTCGCCCCTCGACCATCGCGGACCCCAATGGCGACTATGCCTTCCGCACCAGCGAAACCTGCGACCTCGATTCCGGCGAACCACTCGTGATCGAACTCAGGCGCCGCATCGTGGAGCTCACCGGGCTCGATCCGGCTCATGGCGAACCGATGCAGGGGCAGCGCTATGCCGTGGGCCAGGAATTCAAGGCACACACCGATTATTTCGAACCGCTAGGCCAGGACTTCGCCAAATATTGCAGCGTCGCCGGCCAGCGGACCTGGACGGTGATGCTCTATCTCAACGAAGTCGAAGCGGGCGGCGCGACGCGCTTCAAGGCCGTCGACAAGATCGTCCAGCCCGAGACGGGCAAGCTGCTCGCGTGGAACAATCTGCGCCCCGACGGCTCGCCCAACCCGTCGACGATCCACCATGCTATGAAGGTCCGCGCTGGGACCAAATACGTCATCACCCAGTGGTTCCGCGAGCGTCCCTGGGGCTGAACGAGAAAGGCCCCGGCGCACAGCACCCGGGCCTTTCCTTGGCTGAAGCGCGAGCGCGTCAGAAGGTCGCACTGACCCCCAGCGAGAAGATCCGGCCGACGTCGTAGCGGTTGACGTACACCACGTTGCCGCTGTCGAAGCTCTGGCTCTCCTGATAGCGCGTGCCGAGAAGGTTGCGCGCCTCCAGCTTGAGCTCGAACGCGCCGCCGCCGATTTCGAAGCCCTGCCGCGCGACGATGTCGAAGCGGATGCCCGGGCGCTCGATGATATCGGGCTGGAAGCCCTCACCCGACAAGTTCGACGGGCCGCGGTTGGTCACGCGGTCGCTGGCATAGTTGAACAGGAAGGTGAGCTGCGACAGCGCTTCCGTGTCCTCGATGCCGAGCTGGAGGTTGACGAGATGGTCCGACTGGCCGGTGAGCGGCGCGCCATCCCGGAACTGCAGGCTCGCCGGGCCAAAGCCGGCATCGCAGCCGCCGATCGTCTGGTTCAGGACGTTCGGCACACAGCTGTCGTCGGCGGTGATCTCCGAGTTGGTGTAAGTGTAGTTTGCGATCGCCACCAGGCGCCGGGTGGCGAAGAAGCTGCCGCCCAGCCCTTCGAGCGGGAAGTATTTCTGCACCTCCACCTCGGCGCCGTAGAGCTTGGCCTTGGGCAGGTTGGTAAAGCCGGTCTGCAGCCGGTCGTCAGCGCCGGTGTAGAAGCCGACCTGCTCGATCGGATTCTCGATCCGCTTGTAGAAGCCGGCCAGCGTGAAGCGCTGGTCACGCGCGAAGAACCACTCGTAGCGGGCTTCGAAATTGTAGAGCTCCGAGTCCTGCAGCAGGGGGTTGCCGAAGAACAGGCGGTCCGAATCCGGATCGCGGAACTGCTGCGGCGCGAGTTCGCGGAACTGCGGTCGCGAGATCGTCTTCGCGAAGCTGCCGCGCAGCTGCATGTCTTCGGCGAAGTTCCAGGTCACAGTCGCCGCGGGCAGCCAATAGTCGTTCTCCAGATCGGTGGTCGTCGCACCGATCGGGGTTACGAACTGATCGGCCTTTTCGTAGCGAACGCCGGCCACGGCGCGCAGGCTGGTAACCGGCTCGATCTCGACCTGGGCATAGCCCGCGTGGATACGCAGCCCCGCGTCATAGGCGTAGGCACCAAGCGGCGTGTTGAACTGCAGCTCGATTGTGCACGCGCCGGTTCCCACCTGCGGGCAGGCGTTGTTCACCACGTCCGGGCTCAGCAGGTAGTCCGGGCGAAGCAGGTTATAGGGATAGCCCGGCGCCGTGCCGCCGCCCGCGCTCGTCTGATAGTTGAACTGCAGGCGCCGCGAGAAACGCTGGGTGTCCGAATAATAATAGCCTGCCGAGATCGTCGCGAGGTCCTGCACTTCGTACGCAAGATCGGCCTGGCCGGTCCACAGATCCTCGTTGAGGTCCGAGAAGATGATCGAAGCGAAGGGCGAGAAGCGCTGCGTCACCTGATAGGCGCCGTCGCACTGGAAGCCGGTGGCGCCGTTGCCGCCGTCGTATTCGATCGGCGAACCCGTGGTGGTGCGGTTCGAGCAGAGATAGTCGAACTGCCGCTCATAGGGCGCGTTGCGCTTCGAATTGGCATAGGCACCGCGCACGTCGAGCTTGAGCGCATCGAAGAAGCGGAACTCACCCACTGCCTGGCTCTCGAAAAGCTCGCGCTGGAACCAGTTGGTGTTCTGCTGGAAGCGCAGCCCGCTCGCGTTGTTGTAGACCTCGGCCGCCGATCCGCGCGCCTGCTTGAGTACGTCGCGGATATAGACGTTGGTCCAGCGCAGCGTGTGCTCGCCGAACGAATAGCCGAGCCCGATCAGCGCGTTGCCGATGATGCGGTTGTCGGTGATCAGCGTGCGGAAATCGTTGCGCAGTGCGCCTTCCTCGGTGACCGAATCCTGCTGGATGATCGAGCGCGTGCGCCAGGTGTTGCTGTAGCCCACCGAAGTGATCAGGCCGAGCTGGTCGCTGCCGATGTCGAACTTCATGCCCGTGCTGAGCTCGCCCGACCAGTTGGCGGGCAGCTGATAGTTGCTCTGCATCAGCGTGGTCGACGCATTCGAGAGCTGTAGCACCTGCTCCGCCGGGATGAGGCCGGTCCCATCGGACGCGTTGCGGATGAAGTCCGGCACGTTGCGGGTGCCGTCGTCGAAGCCGAGCCAGTCGGTGTCGCCACCGTAATAGGTATAGCCCAGCTCGCTGGTCGTCACGTCGTCGGCTGAGATCGAGCCGCCGATCGTCACGAAATTCTTGTCCGGGATCGCCTTGGTCGTGAGGTTGATCACGCCGCCGCCGAACTCGCCCGGATAGTTGACCGAATAGGTCTTCTGGACGAGCGCCGAGCCGACGATCGTGGTCGGGAAGATGTCGAGCGGGACGGAACGGCGCAGCGGCTCGGGGCTCGGCAGTGGTGAACCGTTGAGCAGCGACGAGGAATAGCGATCGCCGAGGCCGCGGACATAGACGAAGCCGCCGCCGACGACGCTGAGACCGGTGACACGAGTCAGCGCGCCCGCAATGTCGCCTTCGCCGGTGCGCGCGATGTCCTCGGTGGAGAGCACCGAGATGATCTGCGGTGTGGCGCGGACTGCGTTGGGGATGTGCCGGCCGACGACGACGATGTCCTCGATATTCTCGGTATCGACGCCAGGCGCCGAAACTTCGACATCCTGTTCCGTGGCTCCGGCCTGGTCCTGCGCGGCATCACCCGGCTGAGGCGCAGGGGTCGGCGCCGTCGAGCCGCCGGCGGTCTGAGCGAGCACCTCCGGCGAGACGAGCTGCGAGGTCAGGAGAAGAAGCGTGGCATAGGCGAGGCGTCGCTGCATGGCCGTGTCATCCAGTCAGTTATATGAGCGATGTCGGGGCGGCGGTTCACGCCGCCCCGACCGGATTTGCATTGGCGCTCGGTAAGCCTCAGCGGCCCTGGCAGCTGAAGTAGACCGAGTTGAACACCGGCGGCCCCTGGTCCTCGAGCGCCGGATTGGCTGGACGGATCGTCGATTTGTCGGTCGTGCTCGCGACGATGTTGAGGCAAGCCACGCCGGCCGGAGTCTTCACGATGCCGTTGACGAAGTTGAAGTCCGCGCCGCCGCGCAGGCGGATCGCAGCCGGTGCGTTCGCCGTCTGGACGAAGGTGAAGTTGGCGTAACGGCCCCAGGTGCGCGGGAGCAGATCCTCGCCTCCGTTGGAGTCGATCTCGGTCGAGAAGGAGTCGGAGGTCGCGCCCGAAGCCTTCTGCGCGGCGATGGCGAACTGGATGAACCCGCGCCAGCCGTTGTCGACGTCGAAGCCGTCGTCGTCAGCTCCCGTGATCGCGATATATTTGATGTTGCTCGCGCCGCCGAAGATCTCGATGCCGTCGTCGGCCGAATTGTGGCTCTGGATGTGGTCGAGAACGGTGCCGGAGCCGACCGAGCCCAGCGTCAGGCCCTGCAGTTCGTTGCCGTCCGAGATGGCGATGCCGCTGTAGCGAATCTGAACGTACGACATTTGGCCGCTGTTGTCGGCGTCGTCGGTGCCGCCGTAGAAACGGCCGGTCACGCCTTCGATCGCCTGCTGGCACGGAGTCGGATTGGTGCCGCCGGTACCGCTGGCGCAGACCGCGGTGCGGGCGCGGCCGAGAAGGATCACGCCGCCCCAGAGACCCTGGCTGGTGTCGCCGAAGTTGGAATTACCACCAAGGTTCGCCTGTGCGGTGAAGATGATCGGCGCCGCGCGCGTGCCGACCGCCTGGATGCGGTTGCCGCGGTTGACGAGCAGCAGGTCGTTGGTTGCCTCGCTCGAATCGGCGACCACTACCACGCCCGGCTCGATGGTCAGCGTCACGCCGGCACCGCCCGTGGCGCCCAGATCGGTACCCACCTCGGTCTGGCCGCGCAGGCGGTAGAACACGCCCGCAACCTTCGGAAGCGTGAAGTTGGTGGTGATGTTCTGCGGGATGCGGCAGGCCTTGAAATTCTGCACCAGGCCATCGTCGGTGGTGCCGGCCGGGCAAACCGCGGACGCGCCGCCGGTGCCGATCATGGTACCCAGCGCCGAGGTAGACGAGCACGACGGGCTGGCGCCACCGAACTCGATGCCCGGCGAGCTGCACGTCCAATCCTGGAACGACGTGTCGGTCGGGCCATTCAGCGCACCGGCAAAGTTGGTGCTCGTGAAGAACGCATTGAGCGCCGAAGGATCAGTAGCAGTCGTCGCCGAGGTCGCGCTGGTCGGATAGATGCCGTTCAGCACGTTGGTGCCGTTGACGTTGTTGTTCGTCCCGGCGTTGACCACCGCGAGCTGCTCGTCGGCGGTGACAGTGACGCCGCTCTGCGTCGTCGTGGCCGCGAACTGCGCAGCCGTGATCGGCGCGCTCGGAGTCGGGGTCGGCGATGGAGCCGGCGTGGGAGTTGGCGTGACGATGACGACGCTGCCGGCGCCCGGCGAGGCCACATTGTCCGCGCCGTTGCACGCGGAGAGCGCGGCAGAGGCGGCGGTCGTCATCAGGATGAGGCTGAGGCGTTGGAAGCTGGCCATAAATTCTCCGATTCCGGCGGACGCCGGGTTGCGCGGGTTCGAACTTTGCGGGATCGACTCGGCTTAACCCCCTGTCGGCCGCAGCGCCGCGCTAGGCGCCGCCCGTGACGGGAGTGTTGGGATTCGGAGAATTTTCAGGGACTCTTTGGTTACGTTTGCGTGACAGACCCGGGCTGGGACGGGGCTGGCCCGTCGCCCGCAGCCCGCATCGCCGCGGACAGCCGCATCATTTCGTTCGCAATCTCGCGCTCGCCCATCACGACATGATCGACGCCAACGCTCTCCAGATATTCGACTTCATCCTGCGAATGCGCGCGCGCGATCACCGGCAGCGCGGGATTCAGGATGCGGGCGTGCTGCAGGATGGCGGCAGCTTCGAAGCCCGCAGGGATGGCGATCAGCAGCTTGGCCGCAATGCCGATTCCCGCGGTCACGAGCGTCCGCGCTTCAAGCGCATTGCCCTCGATGACCGCGGCCCCGTCCGCCTGCGCCCGCGCTACCACATCCCCTTGGTCTTCGATGACCACGAAAGCCTTGCCGCGGCGCTTGAACTCGCTGGCGATCATGCTCCCCACCCGGCCATAGCCTACCAGAATGACGTGTCCCGCCGGCAGATCGGCCGGTGCGACGGGTCCGCGCTCGGGCTCACGGTCGGCATAGCGGCTGGCGATGAACGAGAAGAGGAAGGGATTGGCGAAGATCGAGATCATCGCGCCGGCAAGGATCACGTCGCGCGCGTCCGATGGCAATATTCCCAGCTCGGTCCCCAGCCCCGCAAGTATGAACGAGAATTCGCCGATCTGCGCTAGGCTCACCGCGACGGTGAGGCCGGTCTGGCGCGGATAGCCGAAGGCCTGCACGATCAGATAGGCCGCCAGCGACTTGCCGAGCACGATGATCGCCACCGTCGCGAGCAGCACCAGTGGCTGCTCGACGACCACGCTTGGGTTGAACAGCATGCCCACTGAGACGAAGAAGAGCACTGCAAAGGCATCGCGCAGCGGCAGCGTCTCCTCGGCCGCGCGCCGGCTGAGCGAGGTCTCGCCCAGGATCATGCCGGCGAAGAACGCGCCCAGCGCGAACGAGACCTGGAAGGCAAGCGCGGCCCCGAACGCCACGCCGAGCGCGATCGCGAGCACGGCGAGGCGGAAGAGCTCGCGCGATCCGGTTCCGACCACCCATTGCAGCGCCCAGGGGATGGCCCGACGACCGACCACGAGCATCACCGCGAGGAACCCCGCGACCTTGAGGAAGGTAGCCAGCAGCGACTGGACCACCGCTGCGCCGCCGCCCTCCGCCGCGCCGTTCATCATCTCGGCCAGCACCGGCAGCAGCACCAGCGCGAGCACCATCACCAGATCCTCGACGATCAGCCAGCCGACGGCGATGCGGCCGCGCTCGGTCTGGACGATGTCGCGCGCCTGCAGCGCCCGCAGCAGCACCACCGTGCTCGCCACCGAAAGCGCGAGGCCGAAGACGAACCCGGCGAGCAGCCCCCATCCCACGATGCAGGCGAGCGCCATGCCCATCGCCGTTGCCGCGGCGATCTGCACGATCGCGCCGGGCACCGCGATCTTGCGCACCGAAAGCAGGTCGCGCAGCGAGAAGTGCAGGCCTACGCCGAACATCAGCAGGATCACGCCCAGCTCGGCGAGCTCGTTGGCCAGCCCCGCGTCGGCGACATAGCCGGGCGTGAACGGTCCCACCACGACGCCGGCAAAGAGATAGCCGGCGATCGGCGAAACTTTAAGGCGATGTGCAACCGCCCCCATCACGAACGCGACGACAAGGCCCGCGACGATGGTGGCGATCAGCGGCGTGTGGTGCATCATGGCGCCTCCGGTGTGAAAATATCTGTTCTGTGCAAGGGGCCGGGCTCCGGGCGCCGGCCCCTCACCGTTTCGTCAGGAGGAGGCGGGGCCGAGAACCGCGGCCAGCAGGCCCGCGATTCCGGCGATCGCCGTCCATACCGCCAAAGCAAACCACCAGGGTGGCCGTTTGTTCTTGGCTGTTTTCCTCATCAAAGCTGCCTCCCGGCGCGGCGCGTGGGCGCTTCGCGCTCACTGGCGTTCCAATGCGGCAGTTCTCCCGGGGCCGCGCGTGGCGTGCGTGCCCCGTCATGATCAGGCGGAAGGAGGTCCGCGCGCCCATGGAATGACGTGAGGGGACGCGGAGTAGGCAGGGATTTCGCTCGCGCTCGGTGGCGGAGCGAGATCTGGTGCGGGACGGTGCACCAGAGGCGCGGTCGGCACGACCGCAGCGGTATGCGGCCCAGGCTCCCGCACTTCCGGATCGGCGCTTGCGGGCTCGAGCGCATGCTTGCCCAGCAGCCGCTCACGGGGCGCCTTGGCATGCAGCGCCACGCTGGTGGTGGCGGGGTTGAACGCCGATCCCTGCGTCGCGGTGTGCGGCAGCCCGGCGGGGGCGAGTGCGCAGACCAGCACGGTGAGCACCACGCCCCATACCAGCGCGGCATAGTGCAGCGGCTGGAAGAGCGGGTTCAGGCGGTGGCTGGCGATACGCTCCATGAAACCGAGACCGTATCAGCCACGCCTCTGTGGGTAAACCGCAGAGCGGGCAGCAAAAAGCCCGCCGGTCGCGGACCGGCGGGCTTTGCTACATGGTGGGCGCGGCAAGGATTGAACTTGCGACCCCTGCGGTGTGAACACAGTGCTCTACCACTGAGCTACGCGCCCATTCGCCTTTCGGCGGAAACGGGAAGCGGGCCTTTAAGCGGCGATGAACGCGCTGTCCAGCCCCCTGACCCGGCTTCCCGAAGGATCAGTTGACCGAATCCTTCAGGCCCTTGCCGGCCTTGAACTTCGGCTGGTTCGACGCCTTGATGGTCATTTCCTCGCCGGTGCGGGGGTTGCGGCCGGTCGAAGCCTTGCGCTTGCTGACCGAGAAGGTGCCGAAGCCGACGAGACGAACCTCGTCTCCCTTCTTGAGCGCGCCCGAGATCGCATCGAACACTGCTTCCACGGCCTTGCTGGCGTCACCCTTCCCCAGTCCCGAATTATCGGCGACCTGTGCGATCAGCTCTTGCTTGTTCATCTTGCTGGTGAACCCCCTAAAAAGATTGTCCGTTTCGATTTGGAATCGAGTCGCGGCGGCGAGCCGGTGCGCCAGTCAGCACGCGACCGCCGCCGCTGTCAAAGGCTTTTCCGGCGCTAACGTGCCGGAAAGTGACGCCTCCTCAATGATGGACCGCGTCGCCGATCCCCGGAACCGGTGCAGGCGGCTGCGCCGCCAGTTCATCCGCATCGGTCCAGTCGATCGCGCTCAACGGCTCGGTGAGCGCAAGGTGCAGCACCTCGTCGACGTGCTTGACGGGCACGATCTCCAGCCCCTCGCGGATATTGGCGGGAATCTCCGCCAGGTCCTTCTCGTTCTCGATCGGGATCAGCACCGTCTTGATACCGCCGCGCAGCGCCGCGAGCAGCTTCTCCTTCAGGCCGCCGATCGGCAGCACCCGGCCGCGCAACGTGACCTCGCCGGTCATCGCCACATCCTTGCGCACCGCGACTCCGGTGAGCGTCGAGACCAGCGACGTCACCAGGCCAATGCCCGCCGACGGCCCGTCCTTAGGCACCGCGCCTTCGGGCAGGTGGACGTGGATGTCCTTGCGATGGAACAGGCTGGGCTTGATCCCGTAGCTGGGCGAGCGCGCCTTGACGAAGCTGAACGCGGCCTCGACCGATTCCTTCATCACGTCGCCGAGCTTGCCGGTCGTCTTGATCGCGCCCTTGCCCGGCACGGTCACGCTCTCGATCGTCAGCAGCTCGCCGCCCACCTCGGTCCAGGCGAGCCCAGTGACCGCACCGATCTGGTGCTCCTCCTCGCCCACGCCGAAGCGGTACTTCCGCACGCCGGCATATTCGTGGAGGTTCTCGGGCGTGATGGTGACCTGCGTCTCCTTGCCCTCGAGGATCTTCCGGAGCGCCTTGCGCGCGAGCTTGGCGATCTCACGCTCCAGCGTCCGGACGCCCGCCTCGCGCGTGTAATAGCGGATCAGGTCGCGCAGGCCTTCGTTGGTGAGCGTGAACTCGCCTTCCTTGAGCCCATGCGCGTCGACCTGCTTGGCGATCAGGTGGCGCTCGGCGATCTCGACCTTCTCGTCCTCGGTATAGCCCTCCAGCCGGATGATCTCCATGCGATCGAGCAGCGGCTGCGGCAGGTTGAGCGAGTTCGCCGTGCACACGAACATCACGTCCGACAGATCGATGTCGATCTCGAGATAATGGTCGTTGAACTTGTTGTTCTGCTCGGGGTCGAGCACTTCGAGCAGCGCCGAGGCGGGATCGCCGCGGAAGTCCTGACCCAGCTTGTCGATCTCGTCGAGCAGGAACAGCGGGTTCGACGTGCCGGCCTTCTTGAGGTTCGACACGATCTTGCCCGGCAGCGAGCCGATATAGGTGCGCCGGTGGCCGCGGATCTCGGCCTCGTCGCGCACGCCGCCCAGCGACTGGCGGATGAACTCGCGCCCGGTTGCCTTGGCGATGCTCTTGCCCAGCGAGGTCTTGCCGACGCCGGGAGGACCCACGAGGCACAGGATCGGCCCCTTGAGCTTGTTGGTGCGCGCCTGGACCGCGAGATACTCGACGATGCGGTCCTTGACCTTCTCGAGCGCATAATGGTCCTGGTCGAGGACGTTCTGCGCCTCGCCGATGTCCTTCTTGAGCTTCGACTTCTTGCCCCAGGGGAGACCCAGCAGCACGTCGAGATAGTTGCGCACCACCGTGGCTTCGGCGCTCATCGGCGCCATGGTCTTGAGCTTCTTGAGCTCGCCCTGCGCCTTCGCGCGCGCTTCCTTCGAGAGCTTGAGGGTGGCGATCTTCTGGGTCAGCTCGGCGACTTCGTCGCCCTCGCCTTCCTCGCCCTCGTTGCCCAGCTCGCGCTGGATCGCCTTCAACTGCTCGTTGAGATAATATTCGCGCTGGGTCTTCTCCATCTGCCGCTTCACGCGGCTGCGGATCTTCTTCTCGACCTGGAGCACGCCGAGCTCGCCTTCCATGAAGGCGAACACCATCTCCAGCCGCTTCTGGGGGTCCTTCTCGACGAGCAGCGACTGCTTGTCGGCGACCTTGACGGCAATGTTGGCCGCGACGGCGTCGGCGAGGCGCGAGGCATCGTCGAGCTCGGCGAGCTGGACCGCAGTCTCGGCCGGCAGCTTGCGGTTGAGCTTGGCGTAATTCTCGAACTGCTCGACCACCGAGCGCATCAGCGCCTGGACTTCCGCACCCTCGGGCTCGGCTTCCTCCACCGGGCTCACGGTGGCGGTGAGATAGGCGCCGCTCTCGTCGACCGACCCGAGCGCACCGCGCTCCTTGCCCGCCACGAGCACGCGCACCGTGCCGTCCGGCAGCTTGAGGAGCTGGAGCACCTCCGCGGAAACGCCCGTGTCGTAGAGATCCTCACGGCCGGGATCATCCTCGGCCGGATCGAGCTGCGCGACGAGGAATATCTCCTTGTCGTCGGCCATGGCGGCTTCGAGCGCGGCCACCGACTTGTCGCGGCCGACGAACAGCGGCACGATCATGTGCGGGAAGACGACGATATCCCGAAGCGGCAGGACAGGATAAGACTGCTTCATGAACACTCCTGGGCCCCAACGACCCTCAATCTCTACTATATATGGGGCCGGCGCCACCGGCATCAATCGCCATGGCTTGATTGGTTGTGGACTGATGCTCCCGCGCACACGCGGCGCTGCGCCGGTTCACGCCGAAGCCGGCCGGCGATCCGTGCCGGCCGCCTTCGCTCCCATTGCCATTCCAGACGGCTTCATCCACGAATTCGCATGATGGAGACACCCATTCCCACGCGTCTGCTTCTCGCAGCTTCGTCGCTGGCGCTGGCCATGCCGGCCCTGGCCCAGGTCAAGCCCGGCGAGCCGCCGATTACGGCGCTCACGGAAGCGTCGGGAGGACGAGTGGAGCCCGAGCGCGCGGCGCTGCGGCTCGAACATGTCGACCTGGCGATCGAAGTGCTTCCCGCCACCCAGCGACTGCAGGGCATCGCCACGCTCACGCTGCGCACCGCCGCGCCCCAATCCCGGCTGCTGATCGACCTGGACAAGAACTTGCCGGTGAGCGCAGTGAGCGTCGACGGTGCGGAGCTCCGCAAGGGCAGCTGGTCCAATCCGGAGGGCAGGCTGGCGATCACCCTTCCCCGCCCGATCGCCGCGGGCGCCAAAGCCGTGGTCCGCATCGTCTATGGCGGCACGCCGCACGTTGCGGTGCGCGCGCCCTGGGACGACGGCATCGTCTGGAGCAAGACGCCCGAGGGTGCGCCCTGGGTCGCCACCACCGCGCAGGGCTATGGCTGCGACCTCTTCTGGCCCTGCCTCGACTTCCCCGCGGGCGAGCCGGCCGCGATCGACCTCCACATCACCGTGCCCAAGGGTCTGTCGGCTCCGTCCAACGGCGTGCTCCGCAGGATCGACACGCTGGCCGACGGACGCACCACCTGGAACTGGCATGCGAAGAGCCCCAATCCCTATACGGTAGCGCTCAACGTCGCGCCCTATCGGGAGATCAAGGGCAGCTACAAGAGCCGCTTCGGCAACGTGATCCCGCTCCATTACTGGCATCTCCCCGGCCGGGACGAGAAGGCGCAGGGGCTGTTCGCCGAGTTCGCGCCGACGCTCGATTTCTTCGAGGCCAATGTCGGCCCCTTCCCCTTCGCCGACGAGAAGCTGGGCGTGGTCGAGACGCCGCATCTGGGCATGGAGCACCAGACGATCAACGCCTATGGGAACAACTACAAGAAGGACCCCGACGGGTTCGACTGGCTGTTCCAGCACGAGCTCGCGCACGAGTGGTTCGGCAACCAGATGTCGGCGGCCAACTGGGACGATTTCTGGCTCCACGAAGGCTATGGCCAGTATATGCAGCCGCTCTACGGCCGCTGGCGCGAGGGCGAGGCGCGCTATGCGAGCATGATGGAGAAGTTCCGCAACCAGATCGCCAACGACGCACCCATCGTTTCGGGCAAGGTCCGCACCACCGAGGAAGTCTATCAGGCGGAGAATGGCGGCCCCGGCGGCGACATCTACGTAAAGGGCGCCTGGGTGCTCCACACGCTGCGGAACCTGATCGGCGACAGCGCCTTCTGGGAAGCCACGCGGCGGCTGGTATACGGCCGGCCCGACCCAAGGCCGGGCAATTTCACGCCGCGCTTTTCGAGTACCGGCGAGTTCATCGAGATCGTCAATCAGGTGTCGGGCAAGGACCTCGACTGGTTCTTCGACGTCTATCTTCGCGAGGCTGCGCTCCCCGAGCTCGTCCAGACGCGCACCGGTGACCGGCTGACGCTCGAATGGAAGGCACCCGGCGGCAAGCCCTTCCCGCTTCCGATCGAGGTCGAAGTGGACGGAAAGGTCGAGAAGCTGGCGATGACCGGCGGCCGCGGAAGCATCGCGGTCGGCCGCGACGCGCATGTCGTGGTCGATCCCTGGGCGCGCATCCTCAGGCGATCGGAGGCAGTCGAAGCCTATCAGGCCGACCGCTAGCGCCGGATTCGGCGGGCCCGGATCCGCTTCCCGGCGAAGGCCGGTTGACTCGGTTGACTCACTTGGCCCGGTTGACTCGATAACGCGTTTTTCGGCCGAAGCGACAGCGACGGGCCAGCGAAGCGGCAGTGAAGCGGCTGCGACGCTACACCGACGCGACACTGACGCGGCAGTCACGCTACACGCACGCGACACCGACGCAGCAGCGACGCTACACCAACGCAGCGCCGAAGCGGCAGCGACGCAGCACCGACGCAGCACCCACGCGCCACCTGCGGGGCGGCGACGCGGCAGCTCTGCGGCGCGGATCGGGGGAGAGAGATTCTGCTGCTCGCGCATGTACGAACGAAAGCAGAACAAATCCTACTTTGCCAGCACCGATTGCCGGAGGTGGCGGTGAGCGGCGTTTCGGCTCAGCCGAGCGTCTCCACGCGCTTGCCGTTGACCCGGACATTGTCGAGCACGAGCCGCTCGGTGTGGCGGACGATGCTCGGCTGGGTGACGCCGTCGAAGCTGCAGTCGCGGAGCGTGATGTCGGTCACCGGGGCACCGGGCAGTCCCTGGCTGTCGAGCACGCGGACCGCCTGCGCCGCCCTCAGCCGCTCGATCACGACGTTGCGCAGCCGGGGCACGAAGCGGCCGTTGGCGCCTTCCTCATAGTTGAAGTCGCACGTCACCGCGGCGCGGCCCACCTGCCCCACGCTGATGTCGCGATAGTAGAAGTTCTCGAGCAGCCCGCCGCGCAGCGCGTTGTTCTTGAAGCGGATCGCGTACCAGAGATCGGGGCTGTCCATCAGGCAGTTCTCGGCGAACACCCAGCGTGCGCCGCCCGAAATCTGCGAGCCGACCACGACACCGCCGTGCCCTTCCCGCATGCGGCAGTCGCGGATCAGGATGTTCTGCGCAGGCGTGGCGAGGCGCCGGCCGTCCTCGTTGCGGCCCGAATTGACGGCGATGCAATCGTCCCCGGTGTCGAACACGCAATCCTCGATCAGCATCATGTCGACCGATTCCGGATCGATGCCGTCGTTGTTGGGGCCGTGTCCCATCACGTCGATCCCGCGCACGATCACGTTGCGGCAGAGCACCGGATGGACGTTCCAGAAGGGCGAGCGGCGGATCTTCACGCCTTCGATCAGCACGTTCTCGCACAGATAGGGCTGGACGAACGGCGGGCGCAGATAGCTGCCGGGGCCGAACACGCGTTTCTCGACCGGCACGCGGTCTTCGGCCATCTGGAACAGCCTGGCGCGCGCCGGGCGCTGGTTGGGCATTCCTTCGCGCCAGCCATAGGGCACGGTGCCGCCCCACGGCCCCTTCCACGACCACCAATGCTCGGCGCCGGCCTGCCCGTCGAGCGTGCCCTTGCCGGTGATCGCGACGTTCTTCGCCTTGTACGCATAGACCAGCGGCGAATAGTTGATGAGCTCGATCCCCTCCCAGCGGGTGAAGACCATCGGGTAATGGGCGGGATCGGTGCTGAAGAGCAAAGTCGCGCCCTCGGCGAGATGCAGCTCGACGTTGGACTCGAGATGCACCGCGCCGGTCAGGAAATCGCCGGCGGGCACGAGCACCCGGCCGCCGCCCGCGGCGGTGCACGCCTTTATCGCCCTGGCGATCGCATCGGTGTTGAGCGTGGTGCGGTCACCGCGTGCGCCGAAATCGGTGATGGGGAAGCTGCGCGCGGGAAAGCGCGGCGCGCGGACCGTGCGCGCGATCGTCGCGGCGCGGTCCCAGGGATCGGCAGCGGCCGCCTGTGCGGCGCGCGGCAGCACCAGCCCCGTCCCACCGATCGCTGCTGCCCGGAGCAGCTCGCGCCGGCCCATTCCGATCAGCATCGTCTCGCTCCTCTCCACGGGCGTTTCCAGCTTCGTTGATCGGCGCCGGCCCGCTCCCCCACCGGCCGCCCAACGGCAGTATCATATGGGTGGTCGGGTGGGGGAGCGGGCCGGTGCCGTATTGTTTCAGTCCTGCTGAAACCGACCCAAAAGCAGGCGGCAGCGTGCGACCTTCGCTGCCGCCTGTCCCCCTTTTTAGAACGACAGCCGCAAACCGGCGGTGACGATCCGCCCGGTGCTGGCATAGGTTTGTGTCACGGGGTTGTCCGCATACATGGTGCGATACTGCCGTTCGTTCGTCAGGTTGCGACCTTCGAGGGTGAGCTTGGCATAGTCGGTCACGTTAACGCCGATCGCCACGTCGATGTTGAGCGTGTCCTCGTTGTAGCCGAAGTCGCCCATCACCGGCGAGTTGCACGCCGCGCCGCCATTGGTGGTGGTGCCCACCGAGCAGGTGCCGGTCGAGAGCGGGAAGCGGTTGACGTAGCGCGTCCGGTACGCCCCCGACACGCGCGCCGACCACACGCTGTTCTCATAGTAGAGCGTGGCGTTGAACGCGTCGGGCGAGGTGTTGAGGAAGGGCCCCTCCGCATAGCTGTTCTGGGCGGTGCCGTTCGCTCCGTTCTGGCGCGTCGAGAGCGTGGTGCCGGTCAGATAGTTCAGCTTCGAATCAATGTGCGTGTAGTTGGCGGTGATGCCCATCTTGTCGAACGGCGCCGGCAGGAACCAGAAATCGGTCTGCAGATTGACTTCGACGCCCTTGATGTTGCCGCCCGGCGCATCCTTGAACTGGCGGATCGCCCAGGTGCCGCCTGCCTCGGTGTAGGCGCGCAGCGTCGGGCTGGTCATATTGTCGAGGAGCTGCTGGTAGATCGCCGGCTCGAACACGCTCGACAACGGCCCCTCGCCCGCGATCTGCTGCGGGAAGGACTTGAGATCCTTGTTGAACAAGGTGACCGCGATCAGCCCGTTGTTGCGGAAATACTTCTCGAAGCTGAGATCGATGTTGGTGGCGCGGAACGGGCTCAGATAGGGGTTGCCCACGGTCACCGCCGGTGCCGCGCCGTTGGCGTTCAGCCCGCTCGCATAGGAAGTCGTGCCCGGGGTGAGGTTGTTCAGCTGCGGGCGCGCGATCACATCGGCCACCGCGAAGCGGATCAGGAAATCGTCGGCGACTTCCCAGTTCGCGTTCATCGAGGGCAGCCAGTCCCAATATTCGTTGTGCGCGGTAACCGGGATGCCGAGCGACCCGTCGGTGCCGCCGACGTTGCCGTCACCGGTGACGCGGGTGTTGGCGATGCGCATGCCGACATTGCCGCGCAGCGGCCGCCCGAGCAGATCGACGTTGTAGTCGACCTGGAAGAAGCCCGAGATGTCGCGCTCGGTGATCGCGTTGCGCTGGCGGCCATCGACCACCGCGCGGAAATCGCCCCACTGGTTCACGCAATTGCAGTCGATGCCGAACTCGTTGACGAACTTGTCGAGATCGGGCGCATAATAGCTGGTCGGCGTGCCCTGCGACACTTCGAGGCCCTGGCCGAAGCCGATCGTGCGGCCGAGATCGGTGATCTGGAGCCCTGCTTCCGCCAGCGTCGGGTTGATCGCTTCGATATCCTGGTCGCGGCGGCCCTGATCGGCGCTGTACTTGAACTGCTTGTAGGTGCCGCCGAACTTGAGCGCCATCTCGGGCAGCGCCTCGAAGGTGAAGTTCACTCGCCCGACGCGGAATTCATTGTCCACCCGGGTGTTGAAATAGCGGATCGCGGACAATCCCTTCACCAGCGACCAGCTGCTGGGATCGGCCACGTCGAAACCGGGATTGAACACCGGCATCTCGCCGCCGTCGCGATCGTCGAAGACATAGCCGTCGCGGTCCATCGTATTGAACTCGGCGAGCATGCCGGTCGCCCGGAATTCGGACTTCGACCAGCCCGCCGTCGCGTCGACGAAGAAATTGTCGAGGAAGTCCTGGTGCAGGTTGAGCGTGACCTGCTTGAACTCGGTCGAGCCGTACTGCGCGTCCGAGAAGCTGCGCCAGTCGACGTCGTCGAGAAGCAGATAGTCGGCCTGCCCCGCCGCGTTGACGTTTGCGGCGCGGATCTTCGTGTTCGGCCGTCCGATCAGCTGCTCGTAGAAGCCGGTCTGGTTCGCCGTCGCGACATAGCCCGGCGAGGCGGGGTTGTTGTAATAGTCGAAGGGGTTGAGGTTGTACGGGTTGCGGCTGTTCAGATAGCCGGGAAGCACCCCGCCATCCGCCGTGCCGTCGCAATCGCGATCGGCACTGGGAATGCAGTTCGGATAGAGCGCGACGCGATCGGCGTTGCCGTTGGTGGTCCCGATCGGTCGCAACGTTCCCTGCGTCACGCGCGTGTTGGTGCCGTTGCGGTTGAGGCCGATCGTGGTGATGCCGGTCGAATCGCTGTTCTGGTCGTATTTGGAATAGACGCCGTCGAGCGTGATCTCGGTGGAATCCGACGGACGCCATTGCGCAGTCGCGGTCGCGCCGAACCGCTCATATTCGAGGAACTGGCGCCCGATCGACGGGAGCGCCGGGATGATCGTGGTCGGCGTGACCAGCGCATAGGCGGCCGGATCGGAGCCAAAGGTAGGGCCCGTGCCGCCCGGGCGCGCGAAGCCGAACGTCGGCGGCGTCACGCCGTTGATCTGCGAATTGCGATAGGCGTATTCGAACGCGCCGATCGAGCGGCGATAGGCGTCGATCTGCTGCTCCTGCTTCTGGTACGCCCCCGACACCAGCACGCCGAAATTGTCGGTGACGCGCAGCGAGGCGAGGCCCGTCAGCCGCGGGTTCCAGCTCTTGCCGTTCTCGCGATACTCGGCCTCGGCGCCGAGCGCGAAGCGATTGCCCTTGTATGCGAGCGGGCGGCCGGTGGTGAGATCGATGATCGCTCCGAGCGACCCTTCGTCATTCTCCGCCGCGGTCGACTTGGTGACCTTGATCTCGCCGAACAGCTCCGAGGCGAAGGTGTTGAAATCGAACCCGCGCGAGCGGTTCGCGCCGGCATCGGACTGATTGCCGCCCGCGACGTTCTGCGCATCGGCACCGTTCAGCCGGACCATCTGGAAGTCGCCGCCGAGACCGCGCACGGTGATCGAACGTCCCTCGCCATTGTCGCGGTCGATCGAGACGCCCGGCAGGCGCTGAATCGATTCGGCAAGGTTGGCGTCCGGGAAGTCGGCGATGTCCTCGGCGGTGATCGCATCCACGATCTGGTTCGAGTTGCGCTTGAGGTTGAGCGCATTCTGCAGCGAGGCGCGGAAGCCGGTGACGACGACCTCTTCCTCGCTCGAAGCGGGTTGCTGGGCCTGTTCCTGCGCGGGAGCGTCTTGCGGCGCAGTTGCCGGCGGCGCTTCAGGAACGGCGAGCGGCCGCGCGGCTTCGGGAAGCACGATGCGATCCTCGGCCTGCGCCGATCCCGGCATCAATGCGATCGCGCCCATGAAGGCGATCACGCCACGCGAAGCACCACGAAGCGCCTCAGACTTGCGCCTGGTCATTCCATCTCTCCCCCAATGTCGCCAGCCTGTCGCCGGCTGTTCTATTGACACCGGTATCATCGCCAAAGGCGCGGCACAAGCCCCCGCGTGGACAAGGGCTTTGCAGATAATTTATCATGCTAACTCATTCGCTTATATCATCGGCGCGATTGCAGTGTCCCGGATTCGGGACCGCCACCGCCTTCGCATTTGTCCACCGGTAGCAATTCGTTTCGGAGTCGATTGCGGCGCCCATTGGCGTCTGCGTGGCGGCGGGGTATGTCTGCGCGATGAGCCGATCCGCCCAGCCGACCATCAACGACGTCGCGCGCATCGCCGGCGTTTCGAAGAAGACCGTGAGCCGCGTCATCAACCAGTCGCCGCTGCTGAACGGCGACACGCGGCAACGAGTCGAGAAGGTCATCGCCGAGCTCGGCTATGTGCCCAACCCCCAGGCACGCGCGCTCGCGCTTCGGCGCAACTTCCTGATCGGCCTGATCCACGACAATCCCAACGCGCAGATGGTGCTGCACGTCCAGCAGGGCATGCTCGAAGTGCTGCGCGACACCGAATTCGAGCTGATCGTCCACCCGGTCGACCGCGGCTCGCCGACGATGCTCGAGGACGTGAGCCATTTCCTCGAGCGGCAGCGCCCCTATGGCGTGATGCTGCTTCCCCCGATCTCCGAGAACGAGCAGCTCGCCGCGCTCTGCGAGCGGATCGGCTGCCGCTATGTCCGGATGGGATCGGCGGTTTTCGCCGAGCCGGAGAACATGGTCGCATCGAACGACCGCGAGGCCGTGCGCGGCGCAGTCGAGCATCTGATCGCCGCGGGCCATCGCCGGATCGGATTCGTGACGGGGCCGCACGGCTTCCGCTCCGCGATCGAGCGGCAGAAAGGCTATGAGGAGGCGCTGGAGGCCGCCGGGCTGCCGGTGCTGCGCACGCTGATGGTGGGCGGCGACTATCGCTTCGAATCGGGGTTGCGGGCGGCCGAGCGGCTGCTCGATCTGTCGCCGCGCCCCACTGCGGTCTTCTCCTCGAACGACGAGATGGCAGCCGGCGTGCTCCATGTCGCGCGCGATCGCGGGCTCAACGTGCCGCAGGACCTGTCGATCATCGGCTTCGACGACACGTCGATCGCCGCGCATCTCTGGCCGCCGCTGACCACGGTTCGGTGGCCGATCATCACCATGGCCCGCGCCGCGGCGCTCAAGCTGGTGGGTTCGCCCGCGGACGACGAGGAAGGCGAAGCATCGCTGTTCGTATCCACGCTGATCCGTCGCGCTTCGGTGGCCTCGCCAGCCGAGTGACATTCAACGCCTTAGGCGAAGAAGTGAGTCGCGCTCTCAATCCTCCCCCCGCCAGGGGGAGGATTGAGGCGGGGTCAACGGATACAGGCTGAAGCCGACCGCGCCGTTCAGTCGGCGCGCTCGAAGCGCAACGTTCCGCGCTCCGTATCGACGGCCGCGAGCCGGACCTTGAGCCTGTCCCCCGGCTCCATGCCGTTGGCGGCGAGCCGCGCCACGACCGGCACCTCGCAAAGCTGGAGCCGCACGCCGCGCTCGTCCACATCGGTCACCACCGCACCGAACAGCGCGCCGACGCGCTCGCGCAGCATCACTGCCTCGGCCAGGTCGATCACCGCACGCTCGATCTGACCCGCGATCGCGTCAGCGCGCTGCATCACCTCGGGCAGCCGGTCGAAGGCTTCACTGACCGCCGCCGGCACCGGCCGGCCGTTCGACACGGCCAGCGCCGCACGCACCACATAGCGGTCCGCGAGCCGGCGCAGCGGCGCGGTGGCATGGGTATAGGTGGCCGCCACCGCCGCGTGCCACGGCACCACGCCCGCGCGGTAAGGCTCATAGCCTGCGCCGTTCCCGGCGCGCCGGATCGCGAGCATGAAGGCCGCCTGCTTGGCATCGGCGGGATCGAGCATTCGCTCGAACTGCGCGAGCGTCGCCTTGTCGGGCCACGTCAGCCCGAAGGCACGCGCCGTTTCGCGCAGCCGGCGCACGGCGCGCGCATCCGGCTCGGCCATCACCCGGAACAGGCCGGTGCCGTGCGCGCGCAGCGCCTCTGCGACTGCCATGTTGGTCGCGAGCGACAGCGCGGCGTTGCGCGCTTCGGATTCGAGCCGCGGGCGAAAGACCAGCCCATATCGCCCCTCCCCAAGCGCAGCGACTTCCTGCTCGGGCGGATCGACGCGCGCGGCGCCGCGGCGGTTCTCCGCCGCCTGAATGCGCGCGGAAAGCTCGGCGAAGCCTTCGGGAAGATCCGCATCGCGCACGCTGTCATAGGCGAGCTTGGCGCGGCTGTGGATCACCGCGCGCTCGACTCCGTCGAGCCGCACGCCGCCGTCGGGCGCGACCCGGACCGTGAAGACCACCGCGGGCCGCGGCCCGGCCGGGAGCAGGCTCGCCGCGCCTTCGCTCAGCACCGGCGGATAGAGGCCGGCCTTGCCGTCGGGCAGGTAAAGCGTCTCGGCCCGGCGCCATGCCTCGCGATCGACCGGATCGTCGTCGCCGACGAACCAGGCCACGTCCGCGATCGCATAATGGAGCAGCAGGTCGCTCCCGCTGCGCTCGATCGCGAACGCCTGATCCAGGTCGGTCGATGATGCCGGGTCGAGGGTGACGAAGGGGACCGCGGTTCGGTCCGCATGATCGGCCGGCGCCCGCGCCGCTGCCTTGTCGGCGGCGTCGAGGACCTGCGGAGGGAAGGAACCAGGCACGCCGAAGCGCTTGCGGATCGCCGCGAGGCCCTGGCCCAGCGCATTGTCGGGATCGGATATGTGCATCGCCCCCTAATAGCGCGGCGAGCGCCCATCCGCAGCAGTCCGCAAACGCGCGGCTTCCCTAGGGGCGGAGTGCAAGGGCGGATCGGGAATTTCACTGAGCCATTTGCGGGAACTCCCGATTCCCCCGGCTTCGGTCCGGCCACAGTGACAGTGTACCGGAGAGGCCGATCTGTGGAATTACTGTTCAGCCTGTTGGAGCGGACAGACTGGGCCCGTGGGTGAAACGCGTTGGTTGATCGAAATCCAGAAACTCCGCACCAGGTTACGGCCGTTCGCGCCAGTCGGCAGGATATGATGATCTGGGCTGGTACGGGTGGTCGGACTCGAACCGACAATCTGATCACTCAGAGGCGGATTTTGAGTCCGCTGCGTCTACCAATTCCGCCACACCCGCAAGCCGTCCGGCACACATGCGGCACTGGAACGACGAGGCGCTCCTATAGGAGCGCGCTGGCGGCTTTTCCAGCCGGATTGTTCAATTGGCGTGGCTGTTACGATCATCACTCCAGTGCCATGCCGGATCGGATGTAGAATCGCAGATACGCGGGCTGCCTCAGGCGCGCAGGAACGGGCGTCCGCACTAACGCTCGCGCAAATAGCGCATGATCCAGTTGGTTTCCCACGCCGCGCCATCGTCTGGCGAAAAGGCCTGCTCCCAGCGCGCTTCCGTACCGCTGACGGGCGTGAACCGACCGCGAACAAGAACGGAACGCCCTTCGAACACATCCCGCGAGTAGAAGGTCCCGACGCCCTTGGCGAAGCGGCCGTAGAGCGGTGCGTCGATCTTGCTGAGGTCGCTCGCCGCCAGATACCAATCCGCCCAACGCCCGCGTTTTTCGTCCAGAGCGCGTAGCCCCATGCCATAGGACGTCCGTCCGCCGCGGTACGATATGCTCTCGTTGAGATTGACGAGGCCATCGAACATTTGCTGGCACGATGTGCGACCGCCGAACTCCTCCCAATCGTTGCTGCCCGCCAGCCGCTTGCGCAGGCGGCGATGCTCGACCCGCCAGCTGCCGAGAAAGAAGTTGAAGTCGCCCTTTGCGGCAGTTCCCTCGGCCAGAGGCGCTGTCTGCTCCAGCGCGAGTGCGCCTTTTGCGCCCGCGCCCAATGCGGCAAGCGCCGCGGCGGCGAGTTTGACGGCGTCGCGTCGACCAGACTCCATCATGCGATCCTCGTGTAATCGGACGTCCAGTTGATTTCCCAGCTTCGCCCCCCGTCGACGGAGAATGATTGCTGCCACCGTGCGGATCTGCGGGTGATCCGCGACCAGGTCGTCTGCGCCTTGATCGGTCGTCCTTCGTGCACGTCGTCAGAAAGGAATGTTCCGACGCCGCCTGTAAAACGGCCGCGCAAGGGCTCACCAATCCGCGTCGGGTCGCGGCTGTCGAGAAACCAACTCAACCATTCCCCGGCAGTGGGATCGAAGGCACGAAACCCCATCCCATGATAGGTTCCGTTCGGAGTGGCCATCATGTTGTCGCCGACATGACCATTGCCCCCGAGCAGCGGCCAATTGACATAGGTCCCTTCGAACTCGTCCCAATCCCGGCTGCCCACGAGGCGACGACGCAGTTTCCGGTGATGAACTTTCCATCGGCCGACGAGGAACGCCCAGTCGTCTGGCGCCCGGCTCGCGTCGTCGCTCGACAGAAGCGGAAGCGGGGATGGTGCCGCCGCAGTCCGGGTGAAGAAATTCTCCCAGTTCATTTCCCAGGTCCGACCGCCATCGGCCGAGAAGGACTGCTGCCAGTGCGGCAGTGGGCCGTGGATATCCCGCCAATGGAAACGAACGTCGATCGGCCGCCCCTCAAGCACATCGGTGCCGACGAACGTGCCGGTGTCGCCGTCGAAGCGGCCGATTACTGGTGGATCGATCCGCGTCGGGTTGCGGCCGTCCAGCCACCAGATCGACCATCGGTCCTGCGCTGGATCATAGGCCCGGATCCCGGCGGCGCGATAGGTGCCGCTGGGCAGATGCAGGACGTTGTCGTCGATAGTGCCGAGACCGCCCATCGTGAGCCAGACCGCACTCTCGCCGGCGAACTCGTCCCAGCGCGTGTCCCCGGCGAGCCGTTGCCGAAGCCGCCGATGGCGCACATCCCAGTTCCCCTCGAGCCAAGCCCAGTCGCCTGTTCGCGCGGAATGCGCGGCCGGCATCACGGGATGTGCTCGCGCAAGCTTGGGAAGACCAACCATTGCGGATGCGCACGCCATGCCTGTCAACAGGTCGCGGCGGCTTGTTACCCCTGCATGCAACTCAGCCTCTATCATCGCATCTTTCCCGGTCGTCTTCGCCTGCCCCACAGTGACCGTCTCGCCAGAATTTCGACATGCGATTTTTGGCAGAAGAGGCTAAGTCAGATTGATGGTCGACGAGGCTCGCTTTCCTTCTTTGGCTTCGGTTCGCGCCTTCGAGGCAGCGGCCAGGATTGGCAATTTTGCCGGCGCCGCTCGCGAACTAGGTATGTCGGCCGCGTCTGTAAGCTATCACGTCCGCCAACTGGAGCGGCAGGTCGACCTCGCGCTCTTCGTCCGTCATCCTCACCGGGTGGAGTTGACCGAAGCCGGCACGCTCATCGCGAGGGAAGCGACCAAGGCCTTTGCATCGTTGCGGGCAAGTTTCGTCCGCGCCGCTGCGCTCGACGAGTCGAAGCTCTCGATCACCACGCTTCCCACGTTGGGGACGAGTTGGCTGACCTCGCGGCTTGGGCGCTTCCGCGCTGATCATCCCGACATCGCAGTCGCGCTTGATCTCTCGCCCGAGCCAATGGATCTCGGCGCGGGGAGGTTCGACGCCGCGATCCGCAACGGTCATGGTGAGTGGGCAGGGCTGCGCGCGACATATCTGTTTCCCAGCATCTTCATGCCGCTCTGTCGGCCGGACGTGAAGGCGGCAGCGGTGGACATCGCCGATCCCGACGCCCCGCTCGACGTTCCGCTACTGGGGCGCCCCGACTGGTGGGCACTTTGGTATCGGGCGGTGGGTGCGAAGAATGCGCCCGACGCTCGCAGGTTCGGCACGACGCTGTCTGCCGAGCATCTCGACGTCGGAGCGGCAATCGCGGGTCACGGCATCGCGATTGCCTCGCCCATCTTGTTTCGTGACGAGATGGAGGCGGGCCGGCTGGTCCCTGCACACGATCTCGTCGCCGGCGACGGTCGCTCGTTCTGGTTCGTCTTTCCGATCGTCCGCCAGAAGAGCGCGAAACTGTCCCTGTTCCGGGCCTGGCTGGCGGACGAGGCGAGGCAGGCGCGCTCGGCGGTCGCCTGGGCGATCGAAAGCGCGGCCAGCCATGGTGGGCCAGCACATTCCTTACCTGAAATCCAAGTAGCCTGAGCCGACGGGAATTTCGCAAAGTCCGTCGATTACGCTGGCCCGGTTGAGCCGGTGGTACCCGGCCCTATGCGATAATGGCGGGGAGCACCTGGCGGCGGCTTGGAAGAGTGGCAGCAGACCGGAAGCTGGGTGGGACAGACCCTAGCTCCGGCTCGCCGCCACTTCGACGATCAGCAGGCGCGAGAGTCCGGGTTCGGTTGTCCTGAGTGCGGCAGTCAGGTCGCGGTCGAGCTGCGCCGCGTCGACCGCACGCAGGCCCGAGGCATTCAGCCGCGCGAATTCGAGCGCCGCCGCCACCGTCGCGGCACGCAGCTCGGGCAGGTGCGCGGTCATTCCCGCGGCGGCGCCAGCGTCCCTGGCTTCGAGCACCAGCTTGAAGCGGAGCGCGCCGTTGACACGATCGGCATCGATGATCGGAACCGAAACTTCGTTCATCGGAACAAGGTGCAAGCCTTCGCCGACGCCGGCGCCTTCGCCGCCGGACGCCTGCGCGCCGCCGATCGGAAAGGGCACCAGCGCGGTCGTCAGCGCGAGCGCCGCGAAGCTTCCCCTACGCAACTCAAATCCCCCGTACGCGATGCCGCCTGCGGCAACCTCTCCTCTATAATAGGAGGAAATCAGCCAGAAGGTGTCGAGTTGAGCCACGATCAACGTCCCGGGAGAATTCGCGTCGTCGGCGACGCATCGGCGCAGCCGAAGCAGCGCCGCCGCGGAGAGGTGATGACGATCGACGGCGTCGCTGAAACCGTCGCCAACGCCACGGCCTCCAACTCCTCCGCCGCCGCACCCGCCGGGCTGCCGCTGGTCCCTGCGCTGCTCTTCCTTCTGGCCTGCATCGGAGGCGGCATCGCCGTTGCGCTGCTGACGCCGTTCGGGAACGGCTGATGCGTACCGCGCTGATCGCCTTGCTCGCCGGCACCGCGAGCGCCGCGCCCCATCCCGCGCCGACTGCTCCTGCCGCCGCGCCGCCAGCGGTGCCCGCGGCGTTTTCCTCCGCGCTCCCGCCCTTCGCCGCCGAGCTGGCACAGATGCCGATGATCTCCGGCGCCGCGGGCTGGCATGGCGAGACCGGCAGCGCCGCATGGGCGAAGCTCGCGATCGCCAAGCCCGCCGGGCGCCAGCTCGCACGCTGGCAGTTCGCGCTCGGGCTGATCGGCGAAGGCCGCGGCGGCGACGCGCTCGGCGTGCTCGAAACGATGCGCCTCGCCGATGCGGATCTCGATCTGGTCGCGCCCTTCCGGCTCGCGCGCGGCGCTGCGCTCACGCTGCTCGGGCGCGGCGAGGAAGCCGTCGTCGCCTTCGCCAGCGAAGACCTTGCCGGCAACGCCGAAGCATGCGCGTGGCGGCTCCGCGCGCTGGTGCTCACCGGCGCGATCGAAGAGGCGCTGGGCCAGGTCAATTGCGCGCTTCCAGCGATCAATGCGCGCGCCCCGGTGGATCGCACCCCATTCGTGCTCGCCGCTGCGTCGGCGGCCGTCGACAGCGGCAAGCCCGATCCCGCGCTCGGCTGGCTCAAGCTGTTCGGCGACCAGAACCCGGCCGCCAATCTGCTGCGCGGCCGCGCGCTGATCGCCAAGGGCGACCAGCAGGCCGGACGGCTCCGGTTCGATCGGGCGCGGATCAGCGGCACGCCACAGGTCAAGGCCGATGCCCGGCTGGGCATGATCGAAGCCGATCTCGCCGCCGGTGCGATTTCCCCTGCCGAGACGATCAAGCGCCTCGATGCGCTGCGCTTCACCTGGCGCGGCGGACCGGTCGAGCACCGCGCGCTCAGGCTCCAGTTCCGCCTCGCCACCGAGGCGGGCGACATGCGCGGCCAGCTGCGCGCGGGAGCGACGCTCTTCCGCTACTTCAAGCTCGGCCAGGAAGCCGCGCCGATGCTCGCCACGCTCCAGGCCTCGCTCGCCAACGCGCTCGCTCCCGACAGCGGCGTGCCGCTCCCCGAAGCGGCCGGCCTCTATTGGGACTATCGCGAGCTCTCGCCCGCGGGCGCCGAAGGCGACGCGCTGGTGTTCCGCCTCGCCAACCGGCTCGAAGGCGCAGGGCTCTATGCGCGCGCTGCCGAGCTGCTTGAATATCAGCTCATGCAGCGGATGCAGGACGTCGCGCAGGGGCCGATGTCGGTCAAGGTCGCCTCGCTCCACATCCTCGCCGGCCGTCCCGACCGCGCGCTCAAGGCACTGCGCGAAACCGAACAGGCGAACTATCCCGATCCGATGCGCCACGATCGCAAGCGGATGGAGGCGATCGCGCTCTACAAGCTGGGCAAGGAAAAGGCAGCCGAAGCCGCGCTCGACGGACTTCCCGATGCCGATGCGATCCGCGCCGAGCTGCGTTGGCGCGCGAAGGACTGGAATGCGTTCGCTACCGACAACGAGGCCCACCTGCCCCAGGCCAAGACGCTGACCGAGCCGGCGCAGGCCGCGGTGCTCCGCCAGGCCGTCGCGCTGGCGATGCTGGGCCGCGAGGACCGGCTCCAGGCGCTGCGCACGCGCTACGGGGCGGCATTCAGCCAACTGCCGAGCAGCCAGGCGTTCGACGTACTGACCGGCCCGCCGGGCACCGTGGACCCCGCCAAGCTGAGCACGGCCATGGCAGCCATTCCCCGGGCAAGCCCGATAGCCGCCGTCGGGGATTTGCTCGACGCTGCGCCATAGAGCCCCGGCACACCCCGGAACAGATCGTTCCGCCACTTTGCATCCGGCCGGGATTTTGCGACAAACTGTGGATCGAATACTCGCCTGAAGAGATGAAGGTAAATCACAGCAACGTCCGCACGGAGTTGCTGCACACCTGATCTGAAGTCTCAATATATTCGCAATAATGAAGCGAAGAGGAGAGGCTGGATAAGCGGCTGATTAGCCGTGAACAACAGGAGGTGTGCTATGCGTATCTTGTGTTTGCGTTCGCTTGTAATCGCAACGTCCGTTTGTGTGCTTACATCCTGCTCAGGTACGAGCGACTCCACCGGGGCTTCCGACAATGAAGGCAAAGTTGTCGTGGCGACGCCCTCGACCACAGCCCCGGACATTTCCTCCGTTGCCCCGAAACAGACGACGCGGATCGCCGGTCCCCTTGCGAGCACCGCGACTGCCGAATTCGCAGACTTCGACTTTGCGAACGGCACCAAATATCCCGAGCAGGCGACCGCATCCGTAGGTCCGGCCTTCTACCGCCCCGGATCCACGGTCGCCTATGTCCCCATCTCCCTCGACCGGCCTACACCCAATACCGTCATCGCCCGAGTTATGACGGAGGACGGCACCGGCCTCGTCCGGGGCGTGGCGGGCGTCCACTACCAGAGCATCTACAAATCGGTAATCTTCCGTCCGGGCGATCCGCTCACCAAGACCGTCGAAGTGCCGATCCTGCTCGGCGTTCCCCAGGCCGATTTCATCGTGCGCTTCGTCGAGGCGCCCTGGGGCGGCAAGATGGGAACCGATCGTGCCGCCGTGCAGTGCGACTTCCTCCAGGAGCCTACCCCGGAACAGATCGAGGGCCGCGCGCCGCGGACATTCGAACCCTCTGGCACGCTCCAATGGGAAATGAGCCGCGAGACCATGAAATGGTCCGACGCAGGTCACGACAAGGCCTGGTCCACCAAGCTCCCCAATGGCCGCTCGCAGCCGGGCAACCAGGAGACCGGCATGTACCTCGACGGGTGGGTGTACCGCGACTACGGCATCGAAGCGCCGCTTCGATACACCGACGAAGGGCTCGTGATGCACACGCAGAAGCTCAGGGAGCCGATGTTCTGGGATGGCGTCGGCTATCATTACGGCGCGATCGCGCTGAGCGGCCACAACACGCGGCCCCTGCAGATCGGCTATGGCCAGTATGCGTTCACCGCCAAAATGCCGACGCGCCGCGGATCCTGGCCCGCCTTCTGGCTGATCTCCACCTCGGGCTGGCCGCCCGAGATCGACATCTACGAAGGGTTCGGCTTCGAAAGCTGGTGGAACTTCGATCGCCACACCGCCGCCACGCTCCACGGCGGCGCCAACATCACGCGCACCTTCCAGGTGGGCACCTTCATGGATACGCAGGAAGTCTACGGCATCGGGGGCTTCACCTCGGACTTCCACACCTTCGCGATCGATATCCAGCCGGATTTCATCACCTGGTTCATCGATGGCCAGGAGACCTATCAGACGGTGAATCCCTTTGCCGGGTTCCGCTGGTATCCGATCATGAACGTCGCGGTGAAAACCTTCAGCGACTATACCGACGGCTCGCCGGACATGATCGTGAGGGACGTCAAAGTCTATTCGAACTGACGCGAACCCCGCCGCGAAAACAGAAACGGCCGCCCGCGGGAAGCGGAGCGGCCGTCTTTGTACGCAGATACTGATAAGCGGTACTAGGTACGCAATTACTGGATACGCGAGTTACCAGGTACGCAGTTACTGGTTACGCAAACTGGCTTCGCCGGCGACTGCCGGCTCAGCGAATGAAGTTGACCAGGCTCAGGCTGGAGAGCTGCGAGAAGACCGAATAGCTCGCCTCGAGCATCGCTTTCTGCGTCGCCAGGTCGATCGCGACCTGGCCCAGATCGGCGTCCTCGTTGCTCTCGATCACGCCATTGAGAAGCAGCGCCCGCTCCTCGCCGCGCTTGGTGAGCGTTTCCACCTGCGCCTGCTTGCGGCCGTTCTCGGCATTTACCGAGCGCAGGCTCGTGAGCCCTTTGTCGATCTGGCCGATCGCCTTTTCGAGCACGGCGATCTGGGTTGCGTCGGGCGTCTCGCCGATCGAGCCCGCCTGGGCGAGCGTCTGGAAGGCCGCGTACAGGTCCTTTCCAACCGCGCTCGCGGTAATGCCATAGGTCACGTCGATGCCGTCGGCCACGCGTGCGGTAGCCTCGACACCGTCGTCGCGGAACGCATCATCGACGTTGAGAGTGGCGGTGTCCGCGAGCGTGGAGGGAACGAACGGCTTGCCTTCGGTCTGGGCGCCCGCGAACAGCTGCGTACCGCCCTCCGCGGCGTTGAGCGAATTGCGGAACTGGCCGAAAGCAGTCTCGATCGCTTCCTGCAGGCCGGCAGCCTGGCCGGTACCGACGGCGGTGAGGATCTGCTGGCGCATGTCCCCGATCGCGTCCTCGACCCCTTCGAGATGGCCCTGGTAGAGCGACAGCGTGGTGCCGACGCGCTTGGAGACAGTCGAATGCGCGTCCTGCCGCGCGAGCAGCGTGTGCGCCGAAAGATTGCGGACGGTCTCGGTGCCTAGATCGGCGAAGTTTACCGCCTTCTTGCCCGTCGCCAGCCGCTGCTGGGTGACGGCCAGCTTCTCCTGCGAGCGCAGGATCGCGTCGGACATCGTGCGCTGGAGCGGAATGGTGGCTACGCGAGTCATCTAATTCTCCTTCTCAGCGAACCATGCCGAGCAGCGTGTCGTACATTTCGGTGGCGGTGCTGATTACGCGCGCAGCGGCCGAATAGCTGTTCTGAAGCACCACCATCTGGGCGAGCTCCTCGTCGATGTTGACCCCCGAGAAGCTGTCGCGGCGGTTGACCGCGTCGTCGCGGCGCGCGCTGGCGTCGGCCAGGTTGCCCTGCGCCTGATTGGCTTCGAGGCCGGCGCGGCCTAGCAACAGGCTCGAGAAGCGCTCGATCGTGGTGACGCCGTCCTTGCCCAGGTCGATCGCCGACGAGAGCCTGTCGACGAACGCAGTCGCGCCGCGCGTGTCGCCCGCGCCCAGCGCCTTGGTGCCGACCGCTGCATTCTCCTGAAAGCGGGCGAGCGGCAGGCGCGACGGATTGGTGAGCACGTCGGGCCGCACTTCGCTGCCCCCCAGGCCGCTCGATACGCCGGTGAGGCCGGTGAGCTGCGTGAAGTTGCGCCCGGTGCCCCCGCGGTCGGTGGAGTCCGACGGGATCGACAGCACCGCGCCGGAAAGCGAGGCAGTCGGCTCGAAGCGCAGCCGGCCGCGACCGTCGAGCGAGAAGTTGCCGAAGTTGGACAGCGGGCTGCCGTTGAGTTCATCGACCAGATCGCCGACCGTGCCCCCCGTGGTGGGACTGAGCGTATAGCTCGTCAGCGCGCGGCCCGATGCATCGCGCAGCACGATCTCGGTGGTCTGGCCAGTGGCGAAGCCGTGGCCGTCGGCCTCGGTGAAGCCGGATGGGACCAGCGTGCTGTCGTCGCTGCGGATCACGTCGTTGAGGCCGAAATACTGCGACACGCCCACACCCGCCCGCGAGCTCGGATTGGCGCTGTCCTGCGCGACCACCACGCCGTTTCCAGCCCCCGTCGCGGAGAAGCTGAGCTTGCCGTTGGCGAAGCTCGCGGTGGCGTTCCCGCCCAGCCCTGCGTTGATCGCCGCGACCATGTCGTCCACGGTCGCGCCGGCGGGCATCGCGCCGAAATCGATCGTCGTCTTGGCGACCAGCGTGCCGTCCGCCTTGGTCACCGCGAAAGTGGCCGCGCCGGTGAAGCCCAGCCGGTCGGTGCCGGTCAGGCCGGTGTTGCGCCCGTCCAGGCTCGCGGGCGCCGGAACCGTCGTGCCTTCGTTGCTGACGGCATTGAGCGCTTCGGAGAGCCCGCCGAACAGCACGCCCAGCTTTTCGGAGAATTGCGGCAGCGCGCGGTCGCGCAGGTCGAGCAGCCCGCCCAGCTTGCCGCCCACCGCGGCCGAATCGAGCTTCTCGCCGGTCGCCGCGCCCATTGTGCCGTTGTTGTCGGCGAAACGTATCTCGATGCTTGGATAGCTGGGCAGCGAAACGCCCTGGCCCGAGATCGGATAGGAAAGCTGGCGCAGCCGCCGATCGAGCAGCACGCCACCAGAGGCAGTCTCGATCGATACGCGCCCGTCGGGCTGCTCGCGGACGTTGACCGCGACCAGCGTGCTGAGTTCCTCGACTGCCTTCATCCGCTGGTCGGCGGCGCCGCTGACGCTGCGGCCGAGCCCCATCGAGGCGGCCACGGTGCCGTTGAGGTCGTGGATGCGCTGGAGCAGGCTGTTGATCTTGTCGACCGTGTAACCGACCTCGGACTCCACGTCGCCGCGCAGGCCGGCCACGTCGCTGTCGAGCTGCTGCATCGACGAGATGGCGTCCTGCACGTCGGCGGTGAAGGCCGCGACGGTCTGCTCCGAGGATTGCGAACCCGTCATCGCCACGGCCGAGGCCGCTATGGCGTCGAGCCGCGCCGGAAGTCCCGAATCCGCGCCCGGCTCACCCAGCAAGGCCTGGAGGCGATCGAGATAGTTGGCGCTCACCTCCGCCCGGCCGTAATCGCCCGCGCGGCGATAGACCGTCGCCTCGAGGAAGCGGTCGGCGACGCGGGTCGGCTCGCCGACCACCACGCCGCTGACCTTGCCCGAAGTGACGCCGGTCGAGAGATTGACGCGCTCGCGCGCATATCCCGACACGCCGACATTGGCGATGTTGTTCGAGACCGCGCGGAGGCCTGCCTGCGCGGCAGACAGGCCCGATACCGCCGACCCCAGTATGTCGTTGAGCGCCATTCTTCAGGATCCCCCGGTCTGCGTTAAGATCAGCGCTTCAGGTCGCTGACTTCGCGCAGCATGTCGTCCACGGTCGTGATGATCTTGGACGATGCGCTGTAGGCGCGCTGGAAGCGGATCATGTTGGTGAACTCGCCTGCGAGGTCGACGGTCGATGCCTCGAGCGAATTCGCCGCTATCGCGCCGGCGCCCAGCGCACCCGGGGTGTTGAGCGTGTAGCCGCCCGAAGCCCGGCTGGGCATATAGGCGTTGCCGGACATGCGGGTGAGCCCGTCCGGATTCTGGAAGGTGGCGATCGGCAGCTGGAAAACCGAGCGGGTGCTGCCGTCCTCGAAGATCGCGTTGACGGTGCCTTCCTTGGTGATTTCCACCGAGGAGAGGTTGCCGAGCATGCCGCCGTTCGTGTTCGACGAGATCAGCGAGCTTTCGAGACCGGACTGGGTAATGCCGTCGATGCCGTCGTCGCTGCCGAGCGCCAGCTGGATCGGAACCGAAGACGCGTTGTTGGTCCAGGTCGGCGTGAGCGGGTCGAAGAAATTGCCGGTAGAGCCTGCCAGATCGAGGCTGCCGTCTCCGTTGAAACGGATTTCGCCGCTGGCGAGCAGGCCGCCGGCCGCGGTGACGTCGCTCGCCGGATCCGAATAGGTCTCGGCCTTCCAGGTGTTCGGACCGGTCTTGAGGAAGGCCATGGTGATCCGGTGCTCGCCGCCCTGCGAGTCATAGATGTCGAACGAGCGCGTGAAGTGCGGCTCGACGGTGCCGTTGGCGAGGTCGCCCGCGGCATAGGCGCCGGTGTGGGTCTCGGTGCTCGATTTGAGGTTGAGGCGCGCCTGAAGGCGCGACGTCGGCGAAGCAGTGCCGGTCAGGTCGCTGACGCGGACGGGCTCGAGCGCATTGAGATTGCCCGTGTTGGTGAAGTTCCCCGACGGGTCGAGCGGCCAGCCGTAGAGGTAGAGGCCGGCGGCGTTGCGCAGGAAGCCTTCCTCGTCCGGACGGAAATTGCCTGCGCGGGTGAAGGCGACGTCGCCGTCCGCGCCGGAGCTGGTCTTGGTCACGAAGAAGCCGCCGCCGTCGATCGCGATGTCGGTGCTGCTGCCCGAAGCCTGGAGCAGGCCCTGCTTGGAGACCATCGCGATCGGCGCCGCGGCGACGCCGCCGGCCGAATAGTTGCTCTTGGCGCGGCCATCGGTCACCAGCGTGCGGAACTGGGCTTCGACGCCCTTGTAGCCGATGGTGTTGATGTTGGTGATGTTGTCGGCGACGGTCGCCATCGCGCTGGACTGGGCGCTGAGGCCGGACACGCCGGCATAGAGAGCGGAATAAAGGCTCAAGACTTGAACTCCCCAGGACGCCCGCGGATGGATCACGCAGGCCACGGGGATATTGTAGGATGCCGAACGGCGACCGAGCCAAAATGCCGCAGGAAATTTGATGCTGGGCAAAATTTGCCGGGTGCTCGCGCTCGAGGCGGAAACTTCTTCCTATAATGCGGGCAAAGCTTCACGAAAGGCATCCATCCATGCTCCGCATCACGCTTCGCGACGGCGAGAAGGCGATCGTAAACGGCGCGGTGCTGCGCGCGGTCGGCCGCACGCAGATCGCCGTAGAGAACCAGGTCTCGATCCTGCGCGGCCGCGAGGTCATGCAGCCCGAAGAGGCGACCACGCCCGCGCGCCAGCTCTATTTCGCCGCGATGCTCGCCTATATCGATCCCGCCAATCGCACCCAGCATCAAGACAATGTGGTGGCTCTGGTCGGCACGCTGGTCGCTGCCCTACCCGCCCCTAAGGCCCGCGAGGCCTGCATCCGCTTCGCGCACGACATCGCGCTCGGCGACTATTACAAGGCGCTCTCCTCGGCGCGCGAGATCATCGCGTTCGAGAGCGAAGCCGCCGCCTCCGCGCAGGCTGCCTGAGGCCGCTTCCATGCAGACGCTGGCGAGTGCTGCCCGCGCGATCCGCGAGATGCTGCCCGACCGCCGCTTCGGCCGGGTGGTCGCGGTGCGCGGTGCCCTGATCGAAGTCGAGGGGCTGGCGGGCGTCGCGCAGATCGGCAGCCGCGTCGAGATCACTTCGCCGAACGGCCAGGTCCAGGCCGAAGTCACCGCGCTCGATCGCGACGTGGCGCTCTGCCTTCCCTTCACAGATCCGCAGGGCGTGGGCCTCGGCGCCCGCGCGGATCTCGCCGCCGGCCAGTTCAGCGTCCGCCCCTCGTCCGCGTGGCTCGGCCGGATGATCGACGGGCTGGGACGGCCTGTCGACGGGCTCGGCCCGCTGCCGCCGGGCGGAGATCCGCAGCCGATCAAGGCGCCCCCGCCCGCCGCCGCCAATCGCGCCCGTGTCGGCCACCGCATCGAGACCGGCGTGCGCACGCTCGATCTTTTCGTGCCCTTGTGCCTTGGCCAGCGGCTCGGCCTGTTCGCGGGCTCGGGCGTCGGCAAGTCGGTGCTGCTTTCGATGCTCGCGCGCTGGACCCAGTGCGACGTCGCCGTCATCGGCCTGATCGGCGAGCGCGGCCGCGAAGTGCAGGAGTTCATCGAGGACGATCTGGGCCCGGAAGGCATGGCGCGCTCGGTGGTCGTCGTAGCCACGTCGGACGAGCCCGCGCTGATGCGCCGCCAGGCCGCCTGGACCACCCTCGCCATCGCCGAACATTTCCGCGACCAGGGTCTCAACGTCCTCTGCCTGATGGATTCGGTCACGCGCTTCGCAATGGCCCAGCGCGAGATCGGCCTCGCCTCGGGCGAGCCGCCCGCGACCAAAGGATATACCCCCACTGTCTTCGCCGAACTGCCCCGCCTGCTCGAGCGCGCCGGCCCGGGGGAGCCCGGCAAGGGCATGATCACCGGGCTGTTCACCGTACTCGTCGACGGCGATGACCATAACGAGCCAGTCGCCGACGCAGTCCGCGGAATCCTCGACGGCCACGTCGTGATGCGCCGCGCGATCGCGGAGCGCGGCCGCTACCCCGCGATCGACGTGCTCAAATCGGTCTCGCGTACCCTCCCCCATTGCATGAACGACGAGCAGAACGAGACGCGCCTCGCCGCGCGGAAGCTGCTCTCGACCTACGCCGACATGGAGGAGATGGTCCGGCTCGGCGCCTACAAGGCCGGGTCCTCGCCCGAAGTCGACCGCGCGGTCGCGCTCGCGCCGCAAATCGAGGCGCTGCTCAACCAGGGCAAGAACGACCAGGGCGATGCCGAGATGGCCTTCGCCGCGCTCGCAGCGATCGTAAGCGTAGAGGCCGAGGCTGCGGAAGCCGTCGCGGAGGCCGGCGAATGACTCCGTTCGATACGGCGCTGCGCATCCACCGCCGCGAGGTCGACACCGTCAAGGTGGCGATCGGCGCCGAGGTGGAGCGGATCACGGCGATCGAAACGCACGCGCGCGCACACGATACGCAGATGCGCGAGGAACGCGCGCTCGCCCATGCCCTGCCCTTTTCCTCCGATGCATGGACGGCGCGGATGAAGGCGGACCGCGCGCGGCTACAGGAGGCGGCCACGCTCGCCGAGGCGCGGCTCGGGAAGCTGCGCGCCCAGGCGCTCGAAGCTTTCGGCACGATGCGCGCGATTGAAGGCGCCGCCGAACGCTATCGCGATGAGGCCGAGCGCGTCACCGCGCTCGCCGAGCAGGGCGCTATCGACGATCTCGCTGCCGCACGCTTCCTCAAGCTGCGCGGCAAGGTCGGCCGTAAGGAAGCGGGAGGCAGCGCATGATCCAACGCGCCGAACTCGCCGCGCTCACCCCCGCCCAGCGCGCGCAGGTGATCTTCGCCGAAGCGCAGTCGTCGCTGTCGACGCGGCTGTGGCGTGCGGCGCTGGGCGACGCCGATCGCAGCGATCGCGACGCGTCGCCGCTTGGCGGGGGAAACATGAAGATGGATTCGCTGCTCGAGCTGCTGGGCAGCCAGCTTCCGGGCGGCGTCGCCAGCGCGCATGGCTGCGCCTGCCAGTGCGCGTGCAACTGCCGTGCAGCCAAACCCCAGCTAGGCGACGCGCTTTCCGATGAAGGCCGGCGCCAGGGCGGCTCCAGCCGCGGCGGGGCCTCGGCCGCGCTTGAGCCCGTCGAGGCCGTCCCCGCGACTGGCGGCGCTTCGGCCGGCAGCCTCGCGCTCGGCGCCAACGCGCGCTACGCACCTGTCCTCGCCGCGGCCGAGGCGCGCACCGGCCTTCCCGCCACCACCATCGCCGCGATCGTCGATGCGGAGGCGGCGAAGACCAGCGACGGCCGCTGGAACCCGCATTCGCGCAATCCGCGATCGAGCGCGGCGGGGCTCGGCCAGTTCCTCAGCGGCACCTGGACCGACCTCGCCCAGACGCCAGGCACCTGGCTCAACGGGCATGCCGCGGAGCGCGGCTGGCTCGACGGTCGCGGCCGGCTGAGCACCGGCAACCGCGCTGCGCTGCTCGCGCTGCGCTACGATCCGCAGGCATCGATCCTGAGCATCGCCGACTTCGCCAAACTCAACCTAAATCGGCTCGAGAAATGCGGCGTGCGCGTGCGCACCGACGCCGAGACGCTCGCCAAGGCGGCCTATCTTAGCCACCACCTCGGGCTGGGGGACGCCCAGAAGTTCCTGCGCGGAGGGATAGAGCCCGGCCGCGCGCGGATGCTGCTTTCCGCTCAGATCGGCTCGGCCGCGGCCGAGCAGCGCATCGCCAGCGCGGGCGGCGCCACCCATGCGCATCGCCAGTGGCTGCTGGGTTTCATCGATCGCCGGATTCGCCCGGAACAGTTCGCCGGCTGATTTTTTGCTGCCGCGTCCCGCGCGGCATAGCTGATCCTATAATGGTATTACGGATCAACCCTTATCCGGACGTGGTTTGCCCCCCGCCGCGTGGATTTGGCCAAAAAAATCTTAACCGTCCAAGCCCGCGGAAATCCGCGGGTTTTTCGAAAAAATATCGGACTATGTACCTTTCCATATTGGATTGGTTAGATTCTGTTAGGAATAGCGACGGCAAATGAGCGCCATGGACGGCGGGGGGGCCTGCGGTCCGGTCCAACCAGGGGACGCTCAAAAATGTCGAAGACCACGATCGCGCTCGAAGCCGCTGTCGCCATTGTCATCGAGAACACGCCGAAGGACGCCAAGCAGACCGCGCGCCAGCGTGCCGAGGTCGATCGCGCCTTCGCTCGCATCCTCAAGCTGATTGCGCCGCGCATCCGCCACTTCATCCGTCAGTATGGCCTCACGGCGCACTGGGACGATGCCGAGCAGTGCTGCGCGATCGCGGTTCACCGCGCCATCCAGGCCTATGAGCCCGAGAAGGCCCAGTTCACCACCTTCGTCAACTGGCAGATCCGCGGCGAGCTCCAGAGCCTGCGCTTCCGCCTGATGACCGATCAGCGCCCCTCGGCGAAGAAGGTCGAGGCGACCACCGTTTCGCTCAGCGCCATCGCGCTGTCCCCCGACGGCGAGGAAATGTCGCCCGAGGCGATGATCGAGGACGAGGACGCCCTCGCCCGCACCGAGGCTGCCGCGTCCGACTATCTCGCCGATGGCGCGATCGGCTCGCTGATCGATGCCTATGTCGATCACCTCCGCACGGTCGGCATCGAGCAGCTTCGCCGCCGCCCGCGACCGAAGCGCGAAGAAGCCGCGCTCCGCCGCGAAGGTCCGCGTCTTCGCCTCGCCACCCACGGCATCGATCCAGCCGAGCTCGAGAAGCTCGAGGCCAAGCTGCAGCGCGATCGCGAGATCGTCGCCCGCCGCGTGTTCCAGGCATCGACGCTCGACGATCTGTCGCTCGAGACCGGGATCACCAAGGAGCGCATCCGCCAGATCACCAAGCGCGCCGCCAAGACGATCGCCGAGATCGCCAGTGCCGATCCGCGCTTCTCGGTGATGGCCGAATATGGTCAGCCCGCGACGGCCAGGCGCCGCCAGCCGGCGGCTGCGCCGGTCGCGTCGATCCTTCCGGATCCCAAGATGCCGCACAACCGGCTCGCGCGGGTCGAGGCTGTCGCCCCCGCCGCGCTCGCCCAGGTCGCTGCCACTGCGTCCAAGGACGCCGAAGTCGAAACGGTGGAGGCGATCCATCTTCCCGGACCGGCAGTCTCCCCCAGCGCGTCGCTCCATTGATTTTCGCTGCATGATTTTGCGGATGCGCGGCCCTGGGACCGCACTTGCATCCTATAAATCAATCACCAGCGAGAGGGATGGCGATGGCGATTGAGGGCGATGGCACGGAACAGGCTGCGGGCTGGACGATGCTGCCCCGCCCCAACCGGCGGCTGACGACGTTGGCCGCCGAAACTGCCCTCCGCGCACGCCCACTGCTTCCCGAGGGCAGCGGGCTCTTCCTGAGCCTCGAGACCGACGCGACCGAAGAGATCCGCCTGATCTGGTGGCGCCGCGATTTCCGGCAGGTCGCGCGGATCGCAGCGACGCCCGAGGGCTTCTGCCCGGAGGACAGCTACGAAGGCGCGCTCCAGGAGGCCGCCGCCGAGCTCCTCGCCTATCTTTCCGGCCGCTGGCCCACGCCTCCCGCCGACTACGGCGTGATCACCGACGGTATCGGCGTGGCCTTTGCGCCAAATCACCCCTCCCCCTCGGTCGACGGCTGGTTGTTGCAGCAGGCAAGCGGCAGGTCCGGCCTGCTCGCGATATTGCCGCTGGACCCGAACGGGCCGTGTGCGCTGCTTGCGGCGACTGATTGCGGGACACTACTCCATTAAATCCGCCTATAGTTAGACTTGCATTTTTGTGCGGATTAATTCTTTGTCCCTCGACTGGGAGCGGTCGAACGAACCGTTAGGGGACAGGATATGAAGGCCGGGGACAAGGGCGACATGCCCGATGCCGCAGCGCGGCGCGGGGGCATGCCTATAGACCTGCGCCGAACGATCGTCTTTCCGAACCGGATGCGCGAGCATCGCCGCGCGCGCGGCTTTCCCAAGCTGCTCCGGCTGTCGGTCACAATCCCCGAAATTCCCTATATCCGGCTGTCCAAGATCGAGCGCGGCGAAGTCGTGCCCCGAGCCGACGAGCTGCGCCGCGTCGCCCGCGCGCTCGATCTCGCTCCCGCCGAGATTCTCATCGACGTCGATGCGCCTGATTTCGATCTGGCTAGATGGGCGGAGCCGTTCGAGGACGGCAGCCAGATCGACGAGGCCGAGGAGCATTTCGCAGTCTATCTCGGCGCGGCGGTGCGGGCGCGGCGTACCGGTGATCCCGTCCTGACGATCGCAGCGATCGAGCGCGAATTCGGCATTCCGCCGGTCAATCTCTCGCGCATCGAGAACGCACAGAAGACGTTCGATCGCTGGAACGCGGCAACCCGCCAGGCTCTGTTCCGCTTCTTCGGCGTGCAAGGCGAGCCTGAGCTGCGTGCAATCGTCGAGGCAAGGCGTGATGCAGGCGCGCTCGATCCTTTCGTAACCGCCATCGCCGATCCCGCCGCACGTCGCAATCGGATGCGTGCGCGCATCGCCCAGCTTGCCGCCGAGCTTTCAGAGCCCGATCCCGATCCGCTTCCCCGCCCGGCGCTCGCGACCCTCCCGTCGGCCGGCGCGGGCGGGCGTCTGCTCCCGGTGCTCGGCACCGCGCTCGCCGACGGGCTGATCTCCGGAACTCCCACCGACCGGACGATCGAGGCACCCCCAGCCGCCGGCCCGCGCGCTTTCGCGCTAAAGGTTTGCCGCGCCACGCTCGGCGCGGGGCTGCCCGCGCAGGCGACCGTGATCGTCGATCCGGACCAGTTCCCCGTCCCGGGCGGGCTCGCCGCTTTGCACGAGGGCGCCGGGTGGCGTCTATTGTCCGTGGGCTCGGATCGGGATGGCCGGATGATCGGCTACAGCCTCAACCCGGAGCTCGCGCTGATGCTCGACGAATTCGATCCTTCACGGCTCGCCCGGGTGATCGCTGCCATATACATCTGACCAGCCAGCCGCTGCCGTGACATCGTCCGCCGCCGTGCTAAGGCAATGCTCATGGGAAAACTGATCGCGATCGAGGGCGCGGACGGCGTCGGGAAGAACACTGCTTGCAGGGGCCTTTGCGATGCGCTGAACGCCCGCGGCCGCAAAGCCATCGTGATCGGCTTCCCGCGCTATGGCGAGACCGTGGGCGGAGTCACCATCGGGCGCTTCCTCGCCGGTGAGATGGGAGTGCCGGTCAGCCCGCGCGCCGCCGCCGTTCTCTATGGGCTCGACCGGCTGGAGTGGCGCGACGCGATCCTCGAGGCGCAGGCGAACCACGATGTGGTGATTTTCGACCGCTATGTCGCGTCCAACATGGCCTATCAGGCCGCGCGGCTCGATGCGGACGAAGCCCGCGCGATGATGGATTGGATCCTCGCGCTCGAAATCGGGCAGTTCGCCCTGCCCCGCCCGACCCTCTCGATCTATCTCGACACACCCTGGGAGCTGGCGCGCGAGCTGATCCTCAGAAAGGCGCAGCGCAGCTACACCGACAAGAGCTTCGACGAATATGAAGCCGATATCGCGCTCCAGCAGCGCGTCCGCGCCAACTACGAGTCGATCGTCGCGGCCGATCTGCTCGGGCCGTGGAAGATCGTCCGGGCAAGTGACGGCGCCGCCATGCGCGATCCCCGTGCGATCGTGGACGAAATCGAAAGTCACATGTAAAAATCATCTGTGGGGAACGCGTGCGCGTATCGCTTGACAGCATGGCCTTCGCCGCCGCATGGTAGCGCTATCAAAAACCCATCGAACGGGCGAGAGGTCTTGGACGGCTCTTCTGCTGCTTTGCTTCCTGCGGATCACGCGCAGGCAATCCTGATCGGACGCGTTCTCCTCCCGCAAGGCCCCACACCCGTGGTGGTTCGGGCGGGCACCGTGTACGATGTGTCGGCAATTGCCCCCACCGTCGCCGATCTGCTCGAGCGCGACGATCCCGGCGCGGTGCAGGGCAGCGCGATCTGCAGCGCCGATGCGCTCGGAACCGGTTCCGGTCCGCGCCTGCTGGCCCCGGTCGACCTCCAGTGCATCAAGGCATGCGGCGTCACCTTTGCCGTCTCGGCGATCGAGCGCGTGATCGAGGAACGCGCACGCGGCGACGCCGATCAGGCTGCGGCGATCCGCGGCGATCTCGAAGCCCGCGTCGGCTCGGGCATCCGCTCGGTGGTCCCCGGCAGCGCGGAAGCCGCCAACCTCAAGTCCGCGCTGATCGATGCCGGCATGTGGTCGCAATATCTTGAAGTCGCAATCGGCCCGGATGCCGAAGTCTTCACCAAGGCTCCCGTCCTGTCTTCGGTCGGCTGGGGCGACGAGATCGGCATCCGCTCGGACAGCGACTGGAACAACCCCGAGCCCGAGGTCGTGCTCGTGGTCGACAGCAGCGGCCGTCCGCGCGGCGCGACGCTCGGCAACGACGTAAACCTGCGCGATTTCGAAGGCCGAAGCGCCCTGCTGCTCGGCAAGGCGAAGGACAACAACGCGTCGACGTCGTTGGGACCCTTCATCCGCCTGTTCGACGACGGTTTCACGATGGACGACGTCCGCTCGGCGGTGGTCGATCTCGAGATCGTCGGGCCCGAGGGCTACCGCCTCGCCGGCACCAACAAGATGAGCGAGATCAGCCGCGATCCCACCGAGCTCGTTCGCCAGGCGCTGAGCGAGCATCAATATCCGGACGGTTTCGCGCTGTTCCTCGGCACGCTGTTCGCCCCGGTACAGGACCGCGACCACCCCGGCCGCGGCTTCACGCACAAGCCCGGAGACCTGGTCAGCATCTCCACGCCCAAGCTCGGCACGCTGGTCAACCGCGTGACGACTTCCAAGGCGGCTGCGCCGTGGGAATTCGGCATCCGCGATTTGATGCGCAACCTCGCCGAACGCGGCTTGCTCGCGTCGAAAGCCACTGCATGATCCCGGCTGGAAGCGCGCACCGGCACGATAGCCGCGCGCTTCCGCCTTCAACGAAATCGGAAGCCCATGTACGAAAGCGAAACCCTGGTGTCGGAAGCTGATCCCAAGCACATGCCTCTCGCGCAAGATCAGCGAGCCGTCTATCCCAGCCTGAAGGGCAAGCGCGTCCTGGTGACCGGCGGCGGCTCGGGCATCGGCGCCGGCATCGTCGAGGGCTTCGTCCGGCAGGGCGCCGATGTGACCTTCTTCGACATCGCGGAAGCGGATTCGCAGGCACTGGTCGAGAGTCTCAGGGGTGCCGAACGGCCGCCGGTCTTCCAGCGCCTCGACCTCACCGACATCGGCAGCATTCAGAGCAGCATCCAGGCGTTGATCGACGCCAACGGGCCGTTCGACATCCTGATCAACAACGCCGCCAACGACGATCGCCACTCGATCGAGGAAGTCACCGAGGAATATTGGGACAACCGCATCGGCGTGAATCTGAAACATCTGTTCTTCGCGGCCCAGGCAGTGATCCCGGGGATGAAGGCGAAGGGTGGCGGCGTTATCGTCAACCTAGGCTCGATCTCCTGGCACCTCGCGCTCGAGGGGCTCACGCTCTACCAGACCGCCAAGGCGGCGATCGAGGGCCTCACCCGCAGCTTCGCGCGCGAACTCGGGCCGGACAACATCCGCTCGGTGTGCATCGTCCCCGGCAACGTGAAAACGCCGCGCCAGATGAAATGGTACACGCCCGAGGGCGAGGCCGAGATCGTCGCGGCGCAGTGCCTCAAGGGCCGGCTGGTGCCCGATGATATCGCCGCGATGGCATTGTTCCTTGCCTCGGACGACGCCCGGCTGGTAACCGGCCACGAATTCTTCGTGGATGCAGGGTGGCGATAAGATGAGCACAGTGGCGATTTCCGAGCCGGTCAGCATCTGGCAGCTTGGAGCGCCGCTGGGCGAAGGCCCGGCCTGGGTCGAGCGAGACCAGGCGCTGTGGTTCGTCGACATCAAGAGCCACAAGATCCATCGCTACGATCCCGCCAGCGGCGGCACGCGGAGCTGGGACGCCCCCGGCCAGGTGGGCTTCATCTTGCCCGTCGAGAGCGGCGGCTTCGTCGCGGGCCTGCAATCCGGCCTCTCGCGCTTCGACGAACGCGACGGCAGCTTCACTCCGATCTGCACGCCCGAGCCCGATCATCCCGGCAACCGGCTCAACGACGCGACCGTCGATCCGCAGGGTCGGCTCTGGTTCGGCAGCATGGACGACAGCGAAGAGGCGATCACCGGTGCAATCTACCGGCTGGGCGCCGACGGCAGCTGCGTCGCCGCCAGCCCGCTGGTCGCGATCACCAACGGCCCCGCAGTCTCGCCCGACGGCAAGACGCTCTACCACGTCGATACGCTGGGCGGCATCATCTACGCCTGCGACATCGATGCCGCAGGCATGCTGGTGAACCGCCGCGAGTTCGTCCGCATTCCCTATGGCGAGGGCTTCCCCGACGGCCCGACCGTCGACAGCGAAGGCTGCGTCTGGGTCGGCCTCTACGCAGGCTGGGGCGTGCGCCGCTATTCGCCTGCAGGCGAGCTGCTCGAGGAAGTGAAGTTCCCGGTGAGCGCGATCACCAAGATCGCGTTCGGCGGACCCGACCTCAAGACGGTGTTCGCCACCACCGCCAACAAGCACATCGCCCCCGGCGACCTTTCAAAGGAGCCGCACGCCGGCGACCTCTTCCGCTTCGAGGTGAGCGTCCCTGGCCAGAAGGGCATGCTGATCCGCGAAGGCGTCTAAGCTAGCCTCTTTGCGATCCGCTTGCACGACCTGGTGATAGCTGCTCGCAAGAGCCGCTAACGATTAGCAATAACGTAAAGCCGACTTTGAATCGGCTCACTTCCCCATGCGGCCAAAACCGGCCTTCGGGAGTTTGACGCGGCGGAAGCGTGAGGCCTCGTCAGAACCGCGCATGTACGGGAACATAAACCGCGCCGATCGGACCCGAGCCGCAGCGATCTCCGCCGGGATCATGGGCGTGGTCGGCTATGGGTTGGTACTCGGCCTCGCGCCGCAGATCGTGCGCGCGCCCGGCGAGGCGCTTCAGCTGTTCGAGATCGGACCCGAGCCCCCTCCCCCACCCGAGGAGAAGACGCAGCCACACGAAGTTCGCAGCAGCCGTCCGGAGGGGCGCGCTGCCCCGCCGAACCTGCGCTCCGAGCCCACACAGGTCGTCGCGCCCGAGCCGGTGCTCCCGGTCCCCGTACCGCCCCCCGTCGTCGCAGCGCCGATTGCAGGCACCGGAAGCGCGCCGACCGCGGGCAGCGCCGACATCGTCGGTCCCGGTACCGGCGCGGGGGGCGTCGGCGACGGGCGCGGCAGCGGCGGCGCAGGCGACGGAACCGGCGGCGGCGGCGACTCGCCGCCCCGGCGGCGCAGCGGCAGGCTCAGCGACCGCGACTATCCGCAGGCTGCGATGGAGGCGGGAGAATCCGGCACCGTATCGGTCCGCTATCTCGTCTGGACCGATGGCAGCGTCCGCGACTGCGAGATCGAGCGCTCCAGCGGCAGCCGCATCCTCGATCAGACCACCTGCCGCCTGATCGAACAGCGTTTCCGCTACTGGCCCTCGCGCGACGCCCGCGGTCGCCCCGTCCCCGCCTATATCCTCGAAGACCACACCTGGGTGCTCAACATCGAGCCGGTGCGGCGCCGTTGAGCGCGGCGCCCGGCTGTCGCCCGAACATCAGCCTGGCTGAAGCACCGTCACATCGACTTCGCAGCGGACGCGGAAGCCCAGTGCCTCGTAGAGCGCGATCGCGCCACGGTTGTCGGCGTAGGCGTGAAGGAACGGCGTCTCGCCACGTTCGGCGATCCGCCGCGCCACCACCGCCATCAGCGCACCGGCGAGCCCGCGGCCGCGATGGTCGGGGTGCGTGCACACTCCGCTCACTTCGGTGAAGCGCGCGGGCTTCATCCGCTCGCCCGCCATCGCGATCAGCCTGCCGCCCTCGCGCACGCCGATGAAATTGCCGAGCCGATGCGTCCTGGAAAAGAAAGGCCCCGGCTCGGTGAGGGTCGCCAACGCCAGCATCTCGGCGGCATCAGCGTCCCCCAGTTCGACGAAATCGCTGGTCTTGCGCGGGGGTGCGAGCATCTGCGCGACCATCTGCACACCCTCGCGCCGCTTCTCGACCCGCGTGCCCGGGACCGTCGGCAGCACACCGCGGGCAAGCACGATCGCGGGGCCGGTAGCCGCGATCAGCGCCCCGAGTGCTTCAAGCGAAGCAGGCGCGTGATCGCGGACAGCCGCGAAGATCGCATGATCCGCGTCATAACGCAGCGCGTTCCCATCCCCGCGCGCAAGATGCGCTTGCGGCCCCTGCAGCGCGGACCAGGCAGGATTGTCGAGCGGGTGGACCATGGTGCCTCACCTAATCCGCGGGGGGCCGATCGTCACTATCCGGCTCTAAGCCCGCCCGGCGTTCTCTCCGATGCAGGATTGACCCGATTACATATGGTTCATATACGTTTCATATACTCCATCTTCCGAAGGAGCTCTCATGGGCATCGTGAAAATCGACGAAGAACTGCACGAGGAGGCCCGCCGGGCCAGCACGGTCATGTGCCGCTCGATCAATGCGCAGGCCGAGTTCTGGATGAAGATCGGGATGCTCGCCGAAGCCAATCCCAGCCTCTCCTTCAACGACATCGTGAAGATGCAGTTCGCATCGGCGCATGTCCGTCTCCCCGAGGCAGCGGCCGCCTGACGTGGTGAAGACTCCCGACGAGCTGGCGCTCATGCGCGAATCGGGCAGGCTGCTGGCCTCGGTATTCGAGATGCTCGATTCCCAGGACCTCGCCGGCATGTCGACCTTGCAGGTCAACGATCTGGTCGAGCGCTTCATCACCATGGACCTCGCCGCGCGCCCGGCGAGCAAGGGCCAATATGGCTTCGAATATGTCCTCAACTGCTCGATCAACCAAGTCGTCTGCCACGGCGTGCCCGACGCGGGCGAGATCATACGCGACGGCGACATCATCAATCTCGACATCACGCTCGAGAAGAACGGCTTCATCGCGGATTCGAGCAAGACCTATCTGGTCGGCAACGTCCCGCCCGCCGCGCGCCGGCTGGTGCGGGTAGCCCAGGAAGCCATGTGGAAAGGCATAGGACAGGTCCGGCCCGGCGCGCATCTGGGCGACATCGGCTCCGCGATCGAGCGGCACGCCAAGCGCAACGGCTATTCGGTCGTCCGCGAATATTGCGGCCACGGCATCGGCCGCGAGATGCACGAGGAACCGCAGATCCTCAATTTCGGCCGCCCGGGCACGGGCCTCAGGCTGCGCGAGGGCATGGTCTTCACCATCGAGCCGATGATCAACCAGGGCAGCCGCAAGGTCTCCACGACGAGCGACGGCTGGACGGTGGTGACCAACGACCGCAAGCTCTCCGCCCAGTTCGAGCACACAGTCGCCGTCACGAGCACCGGGTTCGAGGTACTGACCCTGCGTCGGGATGAAGCACCGCTGCGAGCGAACCTCCGCTAGATCCAGGACCAGCCGATGAGCGCTGCGGGCGGGGCATAAGCGACGGAACCGCCCTGCAGCAGCCGCTACGCGCGAGGTAAGGCTGCCGACGTCTTCATTGCCCCGGAGGTGCCTTCTGCGGCCCGTTACTGCGCTTTGGCGCGACAGGATCGGGGATGGGGCTCGCGCCGCTAGGCGACCTGCTCGCGAGCGTCCATTCCACTGTATCGGCGACACCAGACCCGCTTACCTCGATGCGGTTCACCCCGGGTTCGAGTTCCAGGAGCCAGCGGGCAATGTGGCTCTCGACCGGGCGTTTACCCAGCGACCGGCCGTTCAGGATGAGCTCCAGTTCGGGCACGTTGGAATAGACCCTCACTTCGGTACTCGCCTCTGTGCGCCGGTTGAGGCGCCGATCAGCGACGTGCACCATAGGGACCTTCGACCAATTGGCCTGATACCAGTAGAATGCGTCTTTCCTGACCTGACGATCGTAGCTGACGAGACCCTTGTCATTGATCCCTGGCCGATCTCCCTCGCGCCTGCCATCGGACGCCAGGTCGAACGCGACCCATATAAAGGTTCCCCCCAGATAGGGCCGCGCGGCAAGCTGCGGCCAGTTCAGTTCGTGATACGCAGTCTGGGTCTGTTCGGGATGCCAGCCGCTGGTCGTTACGATATTGGCTGGCGGAGGTACCTGCTGATGGCGAATGCTCGCTCCGGCGCCATATTCTCCGACCAGGAAAGGTTTGTCAGGATATCGGGCGTGAAACCCGTCCGCCCATTCGCCGATCGTCCCTTTCTGCTCCGCATACCACCCGAAATAGCGATTGAAGGCGATGAGGTCGCTGACGCGCGCCTTGTCGACGTCGTCAGCCTGGCAGCAATGGGCATAAATCGTCTGGCGTGAAGGATCTTCCTGTTTCACGACCTGCTGAAGCCCGACCAGAACGCGCGTGACGTCCGGCGTCTTCGCATAGACTTCGTTGCCCAGCCCCCAGACGACGATGGAGGGATGATTGTAGTTCTGCCGGATCAGCTCGCGCATCTGTTGCGCGGCGTTCTCGGCAAATGCTGCGCCCGGATCGCTCTGGCCGTTCAGGCCGATCTCGGTCCACACGACCAAGCCTCGCCGATCTGCTTCCTCGTAGGCGCGCTCCGGATGCTGGAAGTGGACGAAGCGCACCGCGGTCACACCAAGCTCATCGAGCGTCTCCATGTCCGCCTCGATTTCGTCGGGTGTCACTGCGAGCCCTCGTCCAGGCCGTCCCGAATGGAACAGATTGACGCCGTGAAGCGGATAGGGCGTGTCGTTGAGAAGGAAGCCGCGCTTGGGATCGAAGCGTGCGGTGCGAAGGCCGAGCGGCACGGTGACTGCGTCCAGCGGTGTCCCGTCGACGCGGCGAAGTTCGGCGCTGACACGATAGAGATAGGGATCGCTGCGTCCATTCCATCGTCTGGGCCGCGAAATCACGAGCGGGACGACTTCCATGCCGGCTCCGCCAGAGGCGAGGCTCACCGGCCGCTCGATGCGCGCGACAGGGCTACCCCCCGCATCCTTGGCCACAATTGCGAGGAGGAACCGGCTTGCTTTGCGGCCGTCGTTACGCAGTTTGACGCGCACGTCGAGGCGAGCCGCGTCGTCGGTCAGGCTTCGAGTAACGACCTGCAGCCCCGGGCTGCCATGATCGAGCAGCTCGACATGCTGATCGCCGGTCTCCACGAGCGCGACGCTGCGGTAGATCCCGCCGAAGAGCGTGAAATCGCCTCCGAGCGGAGTTACGTCGGAAACCTTGCTGTTGTCGACGCGAACGGCGATCAGATTGCGCCCAGCATGCAGCGCCCGCGTGACGTCGAAGCGAAAGCGCGCATGTCCGCCCGCGTGCTGCCCGACCTTGATGCCGTTGACCATCACCTCAGTCACCAGTGCAGCGCCGTCGAACTGGAGGAAAGCGCGCCCACGCGGTGCGGTGGTCAAGGTCAGCGTCCGGCGGTACCAAGCGGGTCCGCGGTAATAACCCCCGCCATCGTCACCGTCGGCGCCGTTGTACGTGTGCGGCAAGGTAATCTGATCCCAGCCTGTATCGTCGAGATCCGCTTCATCGCCGCGCTCGACGTCTCCACGGAAGAAGCGCCAGCCAGCGTCGAGTGAAGTCACGACACGGCCCGCATCTGCCGGAGATGTGGTCGTACTGGTGCCGGCGCCTTGCGCTGGTGCGATGATTCCCATGGCCAGGGCCATCGTGAAAAGAAGCTGCAACCGCATGGGACTCCCTTCGGGCTCACTCCCGCCAAACGCAATAGACTGCCGGAGATCGAAGTCTCAGCCCTTGACCAGCTTAAAGCCGCTGAACGACCGGGATTGGCGCGGCGTGCTGCCGATAACAGCTGACATGGGCGTGAGACGCCGCCAGTCCCCTAGCTCCGCGGTGCCTGCCGCCGGTAGCTCAGCGCCTCGGCCACATGGACGCGCGCCACGCCTTCCGCGCCCGCCAGGTCGGCGATCGTGCGCGCCACTCGAAGCACCCGTGTATAGCCCCGCGCGGAGAGCCGCATCGCCTCGGCTGCCTGGGCGAGCAGCTTGCGCCCCGCTCCGTCGGGCTCGGCGACCGCGGTGAGTGCCTCCCCGTCCGCCTCGGCGTTGGTCCGCGCCGGCATGTCGCGGTAGCGCGCGGTCTGGATCGCGCGTGCCGCGGCCACCCGCGCCGCGACCTCGGCCGATCCTTCGGCGGGGGGCGGCAGCACCAGGTCGGCGGCGGTCACCGGCTGGACCTCGACGTGCAGGTCGATCCGGTCGAGCAGCGGGCCCGAGACCTTGGCCTGATAGTCCGCCGCGCAGCGCGGAGCCCGGGCGCAGGCGAGCGCCGGGTCGCCCAGGTGCCCGCAGCGGCACGGGTTCATCGCCGCGACGAGCTGGACGCGTGCCGGGAAGGTGACGTGCGCATTGGCACGCGCGACGCTCACCACGCCTGCTTCCAGGGGTTGCCGCAGCGAATCGAGCACCGCGCGCTGGAACTCGGGAAGCTCGTCGAGGAACAGCACGCCCAGATGCGCGAGGCTCACTTCGCCCGGCTTGACCTTGAGCCCGCCTCCCGTGAGCGCCGCCATCGACGCCGAATGGTGCGGGCTCCTGAACGGCCGCGTTCGCGTCAGCCGCCCCCCGCTCAGCGTCCCCGCGACCGAGCCGACCATCGACACTTCGAGCGCCTCGGCCGCATCGAGCGGCGGCAATATCCCCGGCAGGCACGATGCGAGCAGCGACTTGCCCGCGCCCGGCGGCCCGATCATCAGCAGATTGTGCCCGCCCGCGGCCGCGATCTCCAGAGCGCGCTTGGCGGTTTCCTGCCCCTTCACCTGCGCAAGGTCCGGCCCCCGGCCCGGCTCCTCCGCCTCGCCCGCGGGCGCCGCCGGCAGCAGCTGGTTGCCCTTGAAGTGGTTGAGCAGCCCAATCAGGTCGGGCGCCGCGACCACCTCGCCCTGCCCCGCCCAGCTCGCCTCGGGTCCTTGCGCCGCAGGGCAGACCAGTCCCTTGCCGATCTCCGAGGCATGGAGCGCGGCGAGCAGCACGCCGGGAGAAGGCGCGATCCGGCCGTCGAGCGCCAGCTCGCCTACCACCACGTAACCGGCGAGCGTCTCGGCATCGACCACGCCCATCGCTCCCAGCAACGCCAGCGCGACGGCCAGGTCGAAATGCGATCCCTCCTTGGGCAGGTCTGCGGGCGAGAGGTTGAGCACGATGTGCTTGGGCGGCAGCGACAGCCCGATCGCCGCCATCGCCGCGCGCACTCGCTCGCGGCTCTCGCCCACCGCCTTGTCGGGCAGCCCGACGATCACGAATTTCGGCAGACCGGGCAGGAGGTTGCACTGCACCTCCACCGCGCGAGCCTCCAGTCCCAGATAGGCAACCGTCGAAACGCTCGCGACCATTCCCCGTCCCCCTGGGACAGGACCATAGCGGCTTTTCGCCATAGTGGAACGGATCGCCTCCGGAACGGAGCAGGTGCGCGTCCCTGTCTTGCACAGGCAACACACGGTTCCCACATTCGCTGCATGCCACGCGCGCGCCATCCGCTGCTCCGCAACCTGCTCTTCGGCCTCGGGCTGCTGCTCATCGCCGCGGCGCCGATTGCCGGCCCGATCCCCGGCCCCGGCGGCATATTGCTGTTCGCGGCCGGGCTGATCCTGGTGCTGCGCAACTCGGCCTGGGCGCGCAAGCGGTTCGCCCGGCTCAAGAAGCGCTGGCCCAGGCTCGGCCACTACAGCGACCTTGCGCTGCGCCGCCCCAGCTTCCGCCGCCGCCGCGCGCGCGAGCAGGAGGCTGCGCTCGCCGTGGACCCCCGTAATGCCGATCGGATGCGTTGACTCGTGCGCGGCTTGCCCCTATGGGCACCCGACACGCGGCCGCCCCTGTGGCGGCCCTTTTACGTTCTAGATTCTTGAGGATGAGCGATGAAGCGGACCTTTCAGCCGAGCAACCTGGTGCGTGCGCGCCGGCACGGCTTCCGCGCGCGGATGGCGACCGTCGGCGGTCGCAACGTGATCCGCGCCCGCCGCGCCCGCGGCCGCAAGAAGCTGTCGGCGTAACCGCCGTACCGCTCGCGCGGCTCACGCAGCGCAAGGAATATCTCGCGGCCAATGCGGGGAAGCGGGCGCCCATGCCCGGCTTCGTCCTCATCGTGCGCGATCGTGGCGATGCCGATCCGGCGATTCGGGTCGGCATTACCGTTTCCAAGAAGGTTGGCAACGCCGTCGTCCGCAATCGGATGAAGCGCCGCTTCCGCGAACTCGCGCGGGAAGTGCTGCCGGAGCACGGCATCGCAGGCGCCGATCATGTGCTGATCGGCCGGGGCGGCGGCAACGCGCGCCCCTTTTCCGACCTCAAGGCGGAACTCGCCAAGGCGCTCGCGCGAGTGCGCAGATGATCGCGCGCCTGCTCATCCTTCTCGCGCGGGGCTGGCAGCTCGGCCCCTCGCTGATCCTTCCGCCCAGCTGCCGCTTCCAGCCCAGCTGTTCAGCCTATGCAATCGAGGCGCTTCGCCGCTATGGGGCGATGAAGGGCAGCTGGCTCGCCGCCAGGCGGATCCTGCGCTGCCATCCATGGGGCGGGCACGGCTACGATCCCGTGCCATGACGGGTATTTCCGGGGAACATCGGTGAAAGACGACCAGAAGAACTTCCTGATCTTTGCAGTGCTCGCTGCGCTCATCCTGTTCGGATGGCCACAGATCATGCACTGGGTGTTCCCGCAGCAGCAGCCCGCGCCCACTCGGATCGAGGGCGGCAAGACCCAGCCGGTTCCCAATCCCTCCGCTGACCCCGCCGCCGATTCGCCCACCGCGCTGCGCAACCGCGAGATCGTGCTGGCCGAGAGCCCGCGCGTCGCGATCGAAACTCCGGCGCTCCGCGGCTCGATCAACCTCAAGGGCGCGCGCATCGACGATCTCGTCCTCACCAAGTACGATGAGACGATCGACAAGAATTCCCCGCCGATCCGCCTGCTCTCGCCGGGCGGCGCGGCGGGCGCCTATTTCGCCCAGTTCGGCTGGCACGGCGCCGGCGTCCAGGCCCCGGACCAGAACACCGTCTGGCAGGCGAGCGGGGGCAAGCTCACTCCCACCACGCCGGTCACGCTCAGCGCGCGCAGCCCCAGCGGCCAGGTCTTCCGGATCGAGCTCGCAGTCGACCAGAACTATATGTTCACCGTCCGCCAGAGCGTCGCCAATCCAGGCAGCACTCCGGTCGCGGTGACTCCCTATGCGCTCGTCACCCGTGCCGACAAATCGACCGACGTCGACCAATGGGCCGCGCATGTCGGCCCGATCGCCGTCTATGACGGCGCCGCCGACTACATCAATTACAAGGACCTGGACGAAGCCGCGCAGAGCTTCCCCACCACCGGCGGCTGGGCGGGCTATACCGATCACTACTGGCTCACCGCCGTGATCCCGGACCAGCGGCTGGGCGTCCAGCTCCAGCAGCGCCCCACCCCCACCAGGGGCTATCAGGCCGATTACCAGCTCGCCGCGCCGCTCACCGTGCCGGCCGGCAAGAAGATCACCTACACCAGCCACTTCTTCGCCGGCGCGAAGGAAGTGAAGCTGCTCGAGGCGTATCAGGACGAGCTCGGCATCGTGCAGTTCGATCGCGCGATCGACTGGGGCTGGTTCGGCATCATCGAACAGCCGATCTTCTACTATCTCGACTGGCTGTTCCGCCTCGTCGGAAACTTCGGCGTCGCGATCATCCTGCTGACGATCACGATCCGCCTGCTGCTCTTCCCGATCGCGCAGCGCCAGTTCGCCTCGATGGCGGCGATGCGCGCGGTCCAGCCCAAGATGAAGGCGATCCAGGAGCGCTTCAAGGACGACAAGCCGCGCCAGCAGCAGGAGATGATGAAGCTCTACAAGGACGAAAAGGTGAACCCGCTCGCGGGCTGCCTGCCGATCCTTCTGCAGATTCCGATCATGTTCGCGCTCTACAAGGTGCTGCTGCTCACGATCGAAATGCGCCACCAGCCGTTCGTCGCCTGGATCAAGGACCTGTCGGCCCCCGATCCGCTGCTGGTGTTCAACCTGTTCGGCCTGCTCGATTTCACCCCGCCGTCGTTCCTGGCGATCGGCGTGATCCCGATCCTGCTCGGCCTGTCGATGTACTTCCAGTTCAAGCTCAACCCGGCGCCGATGGACGATATCCAGAAGCAGGTCTTCGCGATCATGCCGTGGATGCTGATGTTCCTGATGGCTCCCTTCGCGGTGGGCCTCCAGGTCTACTGGATCACGTCGAACGTGCTCACGATGGCGCAGCAATGGCTGCTCTATCGTCAGCATCCGGCCCTCAAGGAACCGATCAAGAAGGACGCGAAGGCGAAGTGAGCGAAGCCTTCACCGAAGACCAGATCGAGGCTGCGCGAAAGATCTTCGCCGGCCCGGTCGGCTTCCTCAAATCGGCGCCCGAGCTCAAGCACCTCCCCGATCCGGTGGTGCCCGAGGTCGCGTTCGCGGGCCGCTCGAACGTCGGCAAGTCGTCGCTGCTCAACGCGCTCACCAATCGCAACAGCCTCGCGCGCACCTCGGTCACGCCGGGCCGCACGCAGGAGCTCAACTTCTTCGAAGTCGGCGATCCGCTACTGTTCCGCCTCGTGGACATGCCGGGCTACGGCTTCGCCAAGGCGCCGAAGGACGTGGTCCGCAAGTGGCGCTATCTGGTCAACGACTTCCTGCGCGGCCGCCAGGTGCTCAAGCGCGCGCTCGTGCTGATCGATTCGCGCCACGGCATCAAGGACGTCGACCGCGAGATCCTCGACATGCTCGACGATGCCGCCGTCAGCTACCGCATCGTCCTCACCAAGGCCGATAAGATCAAGGCGACCGAGCTCGCCGACGTCCACGCGCGTACCGTCGTCGAAGCCCGCAAGCGCACCGCCGCCCACCCGGAAATCCTGGCCACCTCAAGCGAGAAGGGCATGGGCATTCCCGAACTCCGTGCCGCCGTGCTCGAAGCCATCGGCTGATCACGGCCCGAGGCGCACCGCAACGTTTCAGCGCTAGTTGAAACAAGCGCTGGCGGGCGCCTATGCCCCACGCTGCGCCGCGATCTGCGATGCGATTTCCGCAGTCACGAAGGGTGTGGAGAAGGAGGTGCCGCTCACCTTCACCCACCTGCCCCGCATGTCCTGCGTCTTCACCTTGATACCCAGCCGCCAGACGAACTGATAATCCAGCTTCTCGGGATCGCGCGGCGCTGCGCTGAAGGCGCAGGGATAGGCTCTCTCGTCGGCCGCCCCTACAAGCCACACGTTGCTGCCGCCGGCGCGTCCCAACTCTCCCAGCGGCGGCTCGCCCGGCTTGTTGCCGGCCGCGATCACCACTTTGATGCCCCTGGCCGAAGCTTCCGCGATCGCCGCTTTCATTCGCGACGTGGGATAGCCACCCACCGAAAGGTTGATCACGTCGACGCCAAGCTCGACGGCCTTGTGGACCGCCGAAACCATGTTGGTGTCGAGAAAGCTGCACGCGCGATCCCGCTTGGCGCACTTGCCCGGCGTGTCGATGCGCAGCGAATAGATCTGAATCGGCACGTTGACCGCACTTGCGATCACGGTAGCTACGCCGGTGCCATGGTCATGGGCCGGCTGAAAGGCGGGCCGCTCACGGAACACAGTGGCCATGTCATATTCGGCCACCAGCAACGGCGCGAGCAGCGCCGTCTTGGCGATTCCCGAATCGATCACGGCGATCTTTACCGGGCGCGGCGCTGCCGCCTCGCGCGCCAAACCGGGCGACGCGCTCAACAGCGCGACGGCTACGAAAACGGGCAAACGGATCACGGGTGCGACTCTTTTCTTTTCACCGCTCCACAGGAGCGGCCGTTGTTCCGGACATCGGGCAGCAGCCGGCAACCGGCGGAAACCGGTTTTCCTTCATGATCTGACGGCAAGGCATCGAACCGGGGATGCCGGACCGGTGCGTGCGTCAGCCTGCTCCTGCCTTGAGGTTTGCGACCCTAGCTCTTGCGGCCAGTGCTCCCAGCCTGTGCCGGGGGTATTTTAATTTTCGGTTGAGACGAGCCGCTTTTCGTTATCCCGGGATAGTAGAGGGATTTCCGTCTTAAGCTCGTGCGCCGCGGCAAGCGGTTGGCGCGATGATTTCCTGCCCTCCCCCGGCAACCCTTGTATTCTCCCCGGCGCGGGCGTTGCCCCGCGTGCCCGCGGCGGTTATCCCCGCCTCCATGAAGCTCATCATCGGCAACAAGGCCTATTCGTCCTGGTCGCTCCGCGGCTGGCTCGCCTGCAAGCATTCGGGGCTTGCCTTCGAGGAGGTGGTCGTCCCGCTCTACGATCAGGATTGGGAGCAGCGCCGCGAGGGCGACGAGTTCGCGCCGTCTTCGGGCAAGGTGCCGATCCTGTGGGACGGCGAGGTCGTGGTGTGGGACAGCCTCGCCATCGTCGAATATCTCAACGAAAAGACCGGCGACGCGCGCTTCTGGCCGCAGGATATCGGTGCGCGCGCGATGGCGCGCTCGATGGCCGCCGAGATGCATTCGAGCTTCGCGGCGCTGCGCCGCAAGCACAGCATGAACGTCCGCCAGATCTACGCGCCGAAGACGCCCGACGAGGATGTGGCGCAGGATCTCGCCCGTCTGGTCGAGCTCTGGGCCGAGGCACGCTCGCGCTATGGCGGCGAGGGCGACTTTCTGTTCGGCGCGTTCGGCGCGGTGGACATCATGTTCGCACCGGTCGCGACCCGCATCGTGACCTATTCGCTCCCCGTCCCGCGCTTCGCCCAGGCTTATGTCATGGCGCTGATCAAGCACCCCTTCATGCAGGACTGGATCGCCGCGGCGCGGGAAGAGGATTGGGTGATCGAGCAGTTCGAGGAACCCGCTACGAACTAGGAGGCGCGGATGAATGCCGGAAGCGGACTGGCGATCGGAGTCGGCCTCGGAGTGGGGATCGGCGCCGCGATGGACAATATCGCGGCCGGCATCGCGATCGGCGTGGCCCTCGGCATCGCGATGGGCGGCCTCACCGGCACGAAAAAGAAGGACACCCCTTCCGACAGCGAGCCGCGCTAGAACGCGCTCCCGTCCTTCCGCCGGAACCCCTCGCCGGCGAACAGATGCATGTCGATATCGGGATAATGGCAGTCGGTCGTGCCGGGCCGGCCAACCGCGATGAACACGCAGTCGGCGTCGCTGCGGTTCTGCAGCACATGGCCGTTGCCGTCGTTCTTGGGGAACGCCGCCACGTCGCCCGGCCGCATCACCGTCTCGCCCGAATCGTCCACCAGCACCGCCTCGCCGGCGAGCATCACGACGAACTCGTCCTCGCCTTCGTGCCAGTGGCGTTGCGCGGACCAGGCGCCGGGCGTGAGCGTCACATGGCTGAACCCGAAATCGGTGATCCCGCTGGCGGGTGCCAACCGGCGATACCAGCGACCCTCGACCGCATCCGCATATTCCGCCGGATAGCCCGTTGCGTTCGTCTGCGGGATTGTATCGAGATCGAGCTTGGGCAATGCCGCCTCCATCATTGCAGGGAGGCACTGTGCCCGACGTCGTCGAACTAACCAAGGCGCTGATCGCCGCCGAGAGCGTCACGCCCGCCCGCGGCGCCGTCTTCGACGTGCTCGAATCCGCGCTGCTCCCGCTCGGCTTCACGGTCGAACGTTTCGTCGAAGGCGAAGCGCCCGACGGACCGGTCGAGAATCTGCTCGCGGTGCGTGGAAGCGGCGGCACGCATTTCGCCTTTGCAGGCCATCTCGACGTGGTGCCCCCCGGCCCCGGCTGGGTCAGTGGCGCCTTCGATCCCGAAGTCCGCGGCGAGCTGCTCTACGGCCGCGGTGCAGTCGACATGAAGGGCGCGATCGCCGCCTTCGTCGCCGCCGCCGCACGCGTCCCCGCCGACGCGGGACCGCTCAGCCTGATCATAACCGGCGACGAGGAAGGCCCCGCCACCTTCGGCACTCAACGCCTCATCGAGCGCATGGCCGAGCGCGACCTCCGCCCCGAGCTGTGCCTCGTCGGCGAGCCTACCTCTGCCCACCGCCTCGGCGACACGATCAAGATCGGCCGCCGCGGCTCGACGGTGATCGACATCGAAGTGCGCGGCCGCCAGGGCCATGTCGCCTATCCGCACCTCGCCGACAACCCGGTCCCGCGTCTGGTCCGCGCGCTCGCAGAGATCGACGCGATCGAACTCGATCGGGGCAATGCCTGGTTCCAGCCCTCGAACATCGAACCGCTCACGATCGACGTCGGCAACCCTGCGACGAACGTGATCCCGAGTGCCGCCCGCGCGCGCCTCTCGATCCGCTTCAACGACGCGCACAAGGGCGCCGATCTGATCGCCCGGATCGAGGAGATCGTGCGCCGCCACGCGCCCGACAGCAGCGTCCACGGCCGCGTCTATGGCGAAGCCTTCCTCACCGAGCCGGGCCGCCTCTCCTCGCTCGTGGCCGGAGCCATCGAGGCAAAGCTGCGGGTGGTGCCCGAGCTGTCCACCAGCGGCGGCACCTCGGACGCGCGCTATCTGGTCAAGCTCTGCCCGGTGGTCGAATTCGGCCTCCTCAATGCGACGATGCACAAGCTCGACGAAGCAGTCGCGCTCGCCGATCTGGTCGCGCTCGCCGATGTATACGAGGAGGTGCTGAAGCGCGTCTACGCCTAGGAAGCGGCGCGGCGCGGCTCGAACCGGTGGGCCCAGTCGAGGAACTCGGCCTCCGCCATCGGCGCGGCCACGGCATAGCCCTGGAGAACGTCGCAGCCGATCACGCGGAGCACTGCAGCCTGCGCCTCGCTCTCCACGCCCTCGGCCACTGCCTGGCAGCCGAGCCCGTGGATCAGCCCGACGATCGCCTGGGCGATCGTCCGCGCCTCTGGCTGGGAGACGACATGCTCGACCAGGCACCGGTCGAGCTTGACGCGGTCCACCGGCAGTTCGCGCAGCCGGGCGATGTTGGAATAGCCGGTGCCGAAATCGTCGATGGCGATGCTGGCGCCGTCGGCCCGCAACGCGGCGATCGCGTCGAGCACGTCGCTCGAACAGTGCATCGCCAGCGTTTCGCTGATCTCGAGCTCGAGCAGCGAAGCGGGCGCTCGGGCGGCGTGCATAGCGGCGCGGAGCTGGCGGAAGAAGCCGGCATGGTCGATCTGGCGCGGGCTGATGTTCACCGCCAGCCGCTGCTCGATCCCCAGCCGCTCCCAGCGCGCAATCGTCTGGGCCACGCTCGTCACCACCCAGGCCCCGATCTCGACGATCAGCCCGGTCTCCTCGGCGCGCTCGATGAAGCTTCCCGGCAGCTTGATCCCGTCCCGGTGCCGCCACCGCAGCAGCGCCTCCGCCCCGACGATGCTACCGCTCTTTGCGCTCACCTGCGGCTGGAAAACCAGCGAGAACGCCTCCTTCTCGACAGCCTCACGCAGCTCGCTCTCGAGCTGTGCCTGCTCCTCAATCCGCGCCGCCAGCGCCTCGGTGAAATGCTCGACCCTGCCGCGGCCCAGCGACTTGGCATGGTACATCGCCGCGTCCGCCGCACGCATCTGCTCATGAAGCGTGGTGCCGTGGTGCGGCCAGGTAGCGATGCCGATCGAGGCACCGATCGTCACCTGCTGGTCGGCAAGCTCAAAGGGCCGCGAGAGCTCCAGCAGAATGCCCTGCCCGATCCGGTCGGCGGCGACACGGTTCGGAAGACGCGGCACGAACAGCGTGAATTCGTCCCCCGCGAGCCGTCCGACAAGCGCCGCATAGCCGGGCTCCGCCGCCGCCAGTTGCTCCACGAACGCGCGGAGCCGTGCGGCAACCATGCCGAGCAGCACGTCACCCTGGGCGTGCCCCAGCGTGTCGTTGATCGATTTGAAGCGATCGAGATCGATGAAGTAGAGCACCGCCTCGTGGTCGCGCGGCAGATCGGCGAGCGCCGCCTCCACCGTCTCGCGGAAATAGCTGCGATTGGGCAGGTTCGTGACGGGATCGAACATCGCCAATCGCTGCACATGGTCGAAATGCATGTGCAGCTGGCTGAACAGCGCGTCCATCGCGTCGGCTAGCTGGGGAACGCTGTCGCGGACCTCGACGGGGGTGCCGCCCTTCAGGTCGCCCTTGGCGGCAGTCGCCATCCGGTCGATCGCGGCATCGATCGCGCCGGCGGTAGAGGCCAGGCTGCGCTCGGCTGAGGCCCAGCTCAGCACGCCGCAGACGATCGCGGCCACCAGCGCGCTGGTGGCACTTTCTGCGGTCACATGGTCAGGCGAAGCCGCAGTCAGCGCTAGGATGAACGCCGTCGCTCCGGCGCAAATCGCGAACACGATTGCGCGGCTTTTCAGCGTAACCCCTTCCACGTCGACTGCCGATCCCCACCAGCGGGCGCCCCCCGACGCCTCGAATCAGCCGGAACCTGTCAGAGAGAAGTTAATAATTTCGTTGAGCGGGCGCGCGCGGCCGGCGCAGCACGATATAGAGCGCGCCGCTGCCGCCGTGCCGCGGATGCGCGCTCCGCACCGCCGCGATCCGATCGGCATGGCGCGACGCCGCCAGCCAGTCGCCAACCGCGGCGCGAATCGCTCCGCGAGCGTGGGGCCGCTCCGATTCGGGAGGCGGCGGCTTGCCGGTGATCAGCAGCAGCACGCGGTCACCGCGGCGGATCGCGGCATCGAGGCCGCGATCGAGCAGATCATAGGCCGAAGCAAGGGTGTGCCCGTGGAGGTCGATGCTCGATTCGGGCGCGACCATTCCGCGCCCGAGCTTGCGGTCCCACGAGCCGTCGAGCGTCTGCGGCGGTGCCGGTACCGGCGGTGGAGTTGGCCGTGTCGTTCGGGTCTGCTTCGTCGCAGCGCGCGCCTTTACCTCTTCGGCCGGAACAACATTCGGAGCGACAGCGGCCACAGCCGCAGGCCGCGCCGGAACGCGCGCCGAATTCAACGGCTTCACCGTCGCGATCACGCGCTTCCACAGCGCCGCCTCGTCGGGAGCGAGCGCGCGAACCTTGGAGCCGGGACCCCGCCCGCTCACTGTGCGGGAATGGACGCAGCCACCTGGAGCCGCGCCGCCGCGGCCTTGGGCAGCAGCAACCACGCCGTTCCGCGCGCCGACATGCCGCCCGCGATCGCGCGCGCGTCGTCACCCGCGCCCCAGAAGGTGTCGAACCGGTTGGCACCCTTGATCGCGCCGCCCGTATCCTGCGCCACCCACAGCCCGGTCGCGTCGGTTCGGTCCATCGACAGGAACACCGGCGCGCCCAGCGGCACGAACTTGGGATCCGCCGCCACGCTGGTCCAGCCCGTCACCGGATAGCCCATCGCGCCCAGCGGACCGGCTCCGGTCAGCTCCTTGAAGAAGACGAAGCTCTTGTTCTCGCGCATGATCTTGCGCCCCTCTTCGGGGTTCGCGCGAAGCCACGCCATGATGCCCTGCATCGATGCCTGCCCCGGCCCCAGCAGCCCGCGGTCGCGCATCAGCTTGCCGATGCCCGTATAGCCACGTCCGTTCTGGCCGGCATAGCCGATCCGCATCACGCCGCCGTCGGGCAGCCGCAGCCGGCCCGAACCCTGGACCTGGAGGAAGAATATCTCCACCGGATCTGCAGCCCAGGCGATGATCTCGGCGCGGCCGTCCAGCGCACCCTCTTCGATCGCGGTACGATCGAAATAGGGAACGAAGCTGGTGCCGTCGACGCGGCCACGGATGCGCTTGCCCTTCAGATCGTCGGAGAAATCGCCCAGATCCGCTTCGATCAGATCCTTCGGAACGCCGTAGATGGGCACTTCATAGCCCGAGCGACGCTCGCGCGATCCGTGGATCTCGGGTTCGTAATAGCCGGTGGCGAAAGCCTGGCCGTCGCCGATCTGGACGGCGCTGAAATGCTCGGCGAAGAAGCCGCGGGCATCGCGCGCCGGCCAGTTCGCCGCAGCCTGGCAAGCGGACGCCCAATCGGCTCCGCGCGTGAGCCCGCTTCCGTCGGTCCGGCGCTGGAGTCCCGGGCAGCTCAGCCGGAATGCGGCCAGCGCACGCTCCGCCGCCTCCTGGCTGATGGGGAGCCGGTCCACCGCGGGTCCCGCCACGACGCCGGCCGCAGCCGCAGTGGTCGCGCCAGGGGCCACGGCAGGAGCCGCTGCAGCCGGCAGCGGCGTCGCGGGTGTAGGCTGGCGCGCAGGCAGGTGCGCCGGTGTCTCGGGAAGTGCGGATGGCCGGGGCGCAGGCGTGGGGCTGACGGGTGGCGCAGGCTTCGTGCCGGAGGTTCCGGCGGATCCCGGTGGCACGATGCTCCCGGAACAAGCGCCGAGCAGCGCAAGCGCGGCAATGCCTCCAAGGCGCGCGGACGCGCCTCCCCCCCAAACGCGCATCCAGCCGCTCTCCTTATGCTTCGTCGGTTTCGACCAGCTTCCAGTTGGGATCGTCGCTGCGCAGGTTGCGCGCAAAGGTCCAGACGTCGTGCGTCTCCACCGCGTCGCTCAGCGAGCCCGCGATTACATTGCCGTCCTGGTCTCGAGTCACGGCGGCGATATCCGCGTCGAAACGCACGGTGATGCGCGCGGTCTTGCCTTCCACCACAGCCTCGGAGATCATCGCCCGCTCGATCGCGATCAGGCGGTTGTCGAGCACATGCCCGGCCTCCTTGCGCGCGCGGATCGCCTCGCCAAAGGCGTTGCGGACATCCTCCTCGGCGAGCCAGCCCAGCGTTTCCTCGTCGCCTTTCCAATAAGCTTCCAGGATCATGCGATAGGCCGCCTTGGCGCCCTCCAGGAACTGGGCGACGTCGAAGTTCGAATCGGCCGACACGACGGCGCGCAGCCCGTTCTCGGCGCCCGCCTCGATCGTGCGGCCGCCGGTCTCGCGGACCTCGGGCTTGACGTCAATCGTGCGCGGCAACGGCGCGGGCGCAACGCGCTCTTCCGCCGGCTTGGGAAGCGGCTGCTCATGGCCCGTGCGTTTCCCGAGCACCGAATAGAGTCGGAGCGCCAGGAAACCGGCGATCATCGCAAACAGGATAACGTAGAACACTGAGCCTCCAGAGCTTTGCATTCATACATAGGCCTTAGTGCCGCCGGTTTCAAATCGCCGCCACCGCCGCCGATTGAACTGCTGCGACGCCCCTGCTAGGCGCGCACTCGAACCAACGCGCCAGACGCGCGAAACTTTCCGATGAATGAGGAATCTTCGATGGCTGAGAACGACGCCCCCGCCGAATTCGGCGAACCCGCAGGCAACGGCGCGGACACTGCGCCGGCCGCAGGGGTGATCTCGCAATATGTGAAGGATCTGTCCTTCGAGAATCCGAATGCGCCCGCGATCTACCAGTCGCAGGTCGCACCGGCGATCGACGTCCAGTTCAACATCGGCTCGGGCCAGGTCGGCGAGGACGTCTACGAAGTGGTGCTGAAGATCGAAGTGAAGGCGCAGGCCGAAAGCCAGACGGCGTTCCTCGTCGATCTCAGCTACGCCGGCCTGTTCGGGCTGCGCAACATCCCGGCCGACCAGCTTGACGCCTTCCTGCTCGGCGAAGCGCCGCGCATCCTCTTCCCCTTCGCGCGCCGCGTGCTCGCCGATGCGGTCCGCGACGGCGGCTTCCCGCCGCTGATGCTCGAGCCGATCGATTTCGGCGGGATCTACATGGCGCAGCGCGCGCAGCAGCAGAGCCTGGCCGACGGCCAGCCCGCGGGCGAAGCCTGACATCGGATGCGGGGGAGCAAGCGCACGCGCAGTGGCCGCTTCTCCCCCTTTGTCCCCTTCGGTGACATGCTGACGCCGCGATGAAGCTCGTCCGCAGCCTCGGCTCGATCGGTGGTTTAACACTGGCCAGCCGCGTGCTCGCGCTGGTGCGCGACTCGCTTCAGGCGCGCTACGTGGGGGCCAATTTCGCCTCCGATGCCTTCCTCGTCGCCTTCCGCCTGCCCAACATGTTCCGCGCCTTCTTCGCCGAAGGCGCATTCTCGTCGGCGTTCATCCCGATGTTCAACCGCAAGCTCGCCGAAAGCGGCGGCGGGCGCGCGCCCGCGCTCGACTTCGCCGAGCGCGCGTTGGCGGTGCTCTTCGCATTCCTGCTCGTCATGACGGTGGCGATGCTCGCCGCCGCATGGCCGCTGACCTGGCTGCTCTCCGGCGGCTTCCACGAGCAGCAGCCGACGGCCGAGCAATTCGCCTTCGCCGTCGAGCTTTCGCGGATCACCATTCCCTATCTGATGCTGATCTGCCTTGCTTCGCTGCTCGGCGGGATCCTCAACTCGCTCGACAGATTCTGGGTCAACGCCGCTGCGCCGATCCTGCTCAACATCGCGATGGTGACGGCGCTCTTCGCCTTCCACGGCACGCCCGAGGAGACCGCACGCGCGCAGGCGATCGCCGTTCCCCTGGGCGGACTGCTCCAGCTCGCCTGGCTTTGGGCCGCCTGCCGCCGCGCCGGCGTATCGCTGCGCCCGCGCCTGCCGAGGCTCGATCCTGAAGTTCGGCGGCTGATGAAGCTGATCCTGCCGGCGGCGCTGGGTGCCGGCGCGGTGCAGCTCAACCTCGTCATCTCCACAGCGTTCTCGGGCTATCTGCTCGCCGAGGGTTCGATCTCGTACATCTATTATGCCGATCGCCTGAACCAGCTCCCGCTCGGCATGATCGGCATCGGACTGGGCACGATCCTGCTCCCCACCCTCTCGCGCCTGCTCGGCGCGGGCGAGGAGGCGCAGGCCATGGAGACGCAGAACCGCGGCATGGAGCTGGCGCTGTTCCTCACCATCCCCGCGATGGTGGCGCTGATCGTCGCGGCCGAGCCCATCGTCCGTGGCCTCTTTCAATATGGCGAGTTCACTGCCGACGACACGGTCAAATGCGCGTGGGCACTCGCGGGCTTTTCGATCGGCCTGCCCGCCTATGTGCTCGTCAAAGTGCTGACGCCGGGCTTCTATGCGCGGCAGGATACGCGGACCCCGGTGCGGTTCGCGACGATATCGGTCGCAGTGAACATCGCCGCGAACCTCGCGCTGATTCCGCTCATCGGCCATATCGGTCCGCCGCTGGCGACCGCGCTTTCCTCGACCGTCAATGTGTGGATGCTCTACCGCGCGCTCGCGCGGCGCGGCCATTTCGTCGCCGATGCGCAGCTCAAGCGCCGCCTCCCCCGGCTCGCGCTCGCCGCGGTGCTGATGGGCGCGGCGATCTTCGGCTTCGATCGGCTGCTCGATCCCTGGCTCAATGGGCTGATCTGGCAGCGCTATGCGGCGCTCGTGGTGCTCGTCGGCGCAGGCGTGGCGATCTATGGAGTCGCGTGCTTCGTCACCCGCGCGTTCCTGCTCTCCGATCTCAAGGCGCTCGTCCGCCGTCGCGCCGCACGCTGAGCCCTGTTCATCGGCAGCAGCACCCGCTAGGGCCGCGCCTGTCCTCGACATCATCGTGCGGCAGCGCTCCCGCCGTCCAGGACCCGCGGCCCGTCCAACGGCCGATCGGTCAACCCGGGCGCATGGAGTGAATGACGATGCGTGTCCTTTCGGGCATCCAGACCACCGGCAACCTGCACCTCGGCAACTATCTCGGCGCGATCAAGCAGTGGGTGGCGATGCAGGAAACGCAGCAGCCGGGGGAGTGCCTGTTCTTCCTCGCCGACCTCCATGCGCTGACCGGTAACATCACCCCCGCCGAGCTCGCCAACTCCACGATCGAAATGGCCGCCACGCTGATGGCTGCGGGGATCGACGAGCGTTCGGTGCTGTTCAACCAGGCGCGCGTCCCCGCGCATGCCGAACTGTGCTGGATCCTCCAGGGCACCGCACGGATGGGCTGGCTCAACCGCATGACGCAGTGGAAGGACAAGGCCGGCAAGAACCGCGAGGGCGCCGCGGTGGGCCTGTTCACCTATCCCGTGCTCCAGGCCGCCGACATCCTGCTCTATCAGACCACCCATGTGCCGGTGGGCGAGGACCAGAAGCAGCATCTCGAGCTCACCCGCGACATCGCGACCAAGTTCAACACCGATTTCGGCGTCGAGCTGTTCACGCTTCCCGAGCCGATGATCAGCAAGGAAGCACCGCGGATCATGAGCCTGCGCGACGGCAGCGCGAAGATGTCCAAGTCCGATCCCTCGGACATGTCGCGGATCAACCTGATCGACGACGACGACACGATCGCCCAGAAGCTGCGCAAGGCAAAGACCGATCCCGAGCCGCTACCCGATTCGTTCGACGCGCTCGCGGAGCGGCTTGAGGCGAGGAACCTCGTAACGATCTTCGCGGCGCTCGCCGATCGCACGCCCCAGTCGGTGATCGAGGAATTCGCGGGAAAGGGCTTCGGCGCGTTCAAGCCTGCGCTCGCCGACCTCGCCGTCTCGGTGCTGGGACCGGTACGCGAACGCCTACTCGGGCTGCTGGACGATCGCGCCGCTGTCGGCGCAGCGCTTGCCCGGGGGGCCGAGCGCGCCAATGCGCTCGCGACACCCACGCTAAAGGCTGCGCAGCAAGCGGTCGGCCTGCAAGTCTAACCTCTGGGCCCTCTCCCCTTGCGGGAGAGGGCTTGTGGCTTCCACGGAAACGCCGTCCGCCTCCCGGCGTTACTCTCCCGCCCGGGAGGCGCGACCCGCTTCCCCAGTCGAGGTACCGCGATGCGTAGACTAGCCGCCCTGACGATGCTCCCGCTGCTGGCCCTGGTCGCGTGCGACGGAGGCGGTGGAAGCGGGACGGTGAACACGCCTCCCACCACAGGCGCGCCCACACCGGCCCCGGCGCCTGCGCCGGTCCCCTTCCCCACTCCGGCCCCCGGCAGCGGGGATTTCTTCCAGCAGGTCGCGGCCATGTATGCGGCGCAGCCGGATGTCGCGGCGTGCCAGCCGGGCCAGCTTTCCGCGCAGGTCACTGCCCGGGCGCTCCAGACCCTCAACGCGATCCGTGCGTTGCATCACCTGCCCCCCGTCGCCTATTCGAGCGCCGACGGGCCGGGCGCGCAACAGGCAGCGCTGATGATGGCCGCGAATGCCCAGCTCAGCCACACCCCACCCACCAGCTGGCGCTGCTACACCGCCGCGGGCGCCGCTGCCGCCGGTGCGAGCAACCTCTACGGCGGGCTCGGCTCGGGCCTGAGGCTGCTCAGCGATGAGGAGGTCTTCGCCGGCTGGCTCACCGAGGTCGACAATCTCACCGCCGAGAATGTCGGACACCGCCGCTGGCTGCTCGATCCCTTCCTCGGCGCGGTAGCCTATGGCCGCGTGGCGGGGCGGCACGACACCTATACCCGCACCGACGCCGCTGTGATCAAGGTGTTCGACACAGCCGGGCCAGCGGGACCGAGCGGCGCGCTCCCGGCCTATGTCGCCTATCCGTTCGAGGATTATCCGGCCCGCCTGTTCGATACCCGCGCGCTGCTTTCGTTCGGCGTGGTCGCCAACCCTTCGAACCGCTGGGCCAACCAGAACGTCAGCTTCGCCAACGCGGCGGTCACCGTGCGCCAGCGCGGCGGGGGCACGCTCGCTGTCTCGCGCGTCGCTCATGACAACCAAGGCTACGGCCTGCCCAACAACCTGCAGTTCTTCGTCACGGGGCTGCAGGCGAACACGATCTATGATGTGAGCATCGCGCGCGTGAACGTCGGCGGCGTCTCGACCGATTACAGCTACTGGTTCCGGATCGTGCCCTGAGGAGGACATCGGGGTGGAGGCGTGACCTTGGCGTTGCCCCGCTCTCGGCTCCTCCACCCCGCCCACCACATGGGTGGGAAGCTTGTCTTCCTCAGCCCTCCAGCGTGCGCATCAGCGCGCGGACGGCTCCGTCGATCTCCACATCCTTGCCGCGAAGCTCCTCGATCCGGCGCACCGCGTGGATCACGGTCGAATGGTCGCGGTTGCCGAACTTGCGCCCGATCTCGGGAAGCGAGCGCGTCGTCAGCCGCTTGGCCAGATACATGGCGATCTGGCGCGGCCGCGCTATCGCCACTGCGCGCCGCTCGGAGATCAGGTCGATCTGCTTGACTTCGAAATGAATCGAGACGGCGCGCTGGATCTCGTCGATCGTGATCCGGCGCTGGGCGCTGCGCAGCACCTCTCCAAGTGTCGCGACCGCAAAGTCGATCGTGATCGGCTCGTTCGACAGATTGGCATAGGCCACCAGCCGGTTGAGCGCGCCCTCCAGTTCGCGGACGTTTGAGGTGATCCGCGCAGCCAGCAAATCGATGACTTCGTCCGGCATTGCGACCGCAGGCATGTCCTCGAGCTTGCGCACCACGATGCGGCGCCGCAGGTCGAGATCGGCGGGTTTGATGTCGGCCACCAGCCCCGAGCCGAGCCGGCCCGCGAGCCGCGGCTCGAAGCCTTCGAGCGACTGGGGCGCACGATCGGCAGCGACTACCAGCCGCTTGCCCGAAGCCATGAACTCGTTGACCGTGTGGAAGAACTCTTCCTGCGTCGCGTCCTTGCCGCCGATGAACTGCAGGTCATCGATCATCAGCAGGTCAACCGAGCGCAGCCGCGTCTTGAACGCGTGGGTGTCCTTGTTGCGCAGCGCCTGGACGAACTCGAACATGAAGCGCTCGGCGGTCACATAGATCGCCGTCGCGTTCGGATTCGCGGCGAGGAACGCCTGGCCGATCGCGTGCATCAGGTGCGTCTTGCCCTGGCCGGTGCCAGCGTGGAGGTAGAGCGGGCTGAACTGCGGCACGCCCGGCTGCGCGATCGCCCGGGCGGCGTTGAACGCGACTCGGTTGGTCGTGTCGGTTACGAAGCGTTCGAAGGTGAAGCGCGCATCGAAGGCCGGGCGCTCCGCCGCGGGCCGCTCGGTGACGGGCGTCACGATCGGCTCCGCCCTCAGCACGCGCTGCGGCTCTTCCGCCATCGTCTCGATCGTCACGCTCGCCACTTCGGGAAGCACGCTGCGGAACTCGAGCAGCAGCCGCTCCGAATAATGGCTCTTCACCCATTGGGTCATGAAGGCCGAGGGCAGCCCCAGCCGAATCGCTTCGACGGTCGACCCGCGAATCAGCTCGACCGGCTTCAGCCACTGGTCGAACAGCCGCTGCCCGGCGGACCGGCGCAGGTTACCGCGAACATGATTCCAGGCTTTGCTGACCGCCTCCATCTCGTTCCGCTCTACGGCCTGCACCTGAGTCACGACGACGCACCTCTCCATCGCGGGAAGCAGCCTTCCCACGCATAAATCCGATTCGACCAAAGGCTCTCCGCTGCCGAATCTGCCCCCCGCGGGCAGGCGCATTGAGCTTAAACGCCCGGCATGAAAACGCGGCCGGGAGAGACGTTTTAGGGACGCAAAATCGAGTCGATCAAGGGGCCGACATGCAAAGAAACTGAAATAGTTTTGTTGACTCGGCACAACCCGCGGAAATCCGCCAATTTTCAGTTTCATCCCTGAGAAATCAACAACTTACACTGATGTGCCGTTCTCGGAGGGATGCGAATCGCAGGATTTCCGCTACTTACCCGAACCTGCTGAACTGTGCAGTCCAAGTCGTTTTGTGCACACGCGAAAAACCCCGCCGGAGAGGCTCCGACGGGGCGATCGTTACGAAAATGTGACTATTACGCGAGCGCTTGGACGCGCTTGTTGAGACGCGAAAACTTGCGCGAAGCGGTATTCTTGTGAAGCACGCCCTTCGCGACGCCACGCGCCAGCTCGGGCTGCGCTTCGTTCAGTGCGGCAGCAGCAGCGGCCTTATCGCCCGAATCGAGCGCCGACTCGACCTTCTTGATGAAGGTGCGGATGCGGCTCACGCGCGCACCGTTGATCTCCGCGCGGCGGTTGTTCCGCCGGATACGCTTCTTCGCCTGCGGCGTATTCGCCATGCCGTGTCTCGTTCCTGCTCGAAATTGGAAAGGCGCGGGTACCAGCCCACGCCCGGAAAGACGGGCCCCTTAACGCCCGAGGCGATTCGGGTCAACCTTCAGCTCTGACATTTCGGGCACCAGAAAGTCGAACGACCGCCGTCCACCGACCGCCGGACCGTTCCGCCGCACGCGCAGGCTTCGCCTTCGCGGCCATAGGCGCGCCATTGGTTGGCGAAATAGCCCAGCTCGCCGGTGGGCTGGGCATAGTCGCGCAGCGTCGATCCGCCCGCCGCGATCGCCGCCTCCAGCACCTGGCGAATAGCGTCGACGAGCTGGCCGAGCCGCCGTTTCGCGATCGAGCCGCCCGCGCGCGCCGGTGCGATTCCGGCCAGATGAAGCGCCTCGCACACATAGATGTTGCCCAGCCCTGCCACGATTCGCTGGTCGAGCAACAATGCCTTCACCGGCGCGCTCCGCCCCGCGAACATCCTCGCCAGATGCGCCGCAGTGAAATCGGCCCCCAGCGGCTCGGGGCCCAGCGCGGCGAAGGGCGCCCATTGCGCCAGCGCCGCCGTCGGCACGAGGTCGAGCGAGCCGAAGCGCCGTGCATCGTTGAGAGCCAGGCGGTGCGCCGCGGTCTCGATCACGAAGTGATCGTGCTTCTCCAATTCCGCGGGATCGATTCGCCACCGGCCCGACATGCCGAGGTGGAACACGAGCGTATCGCCGCGGTCGGTATCGATCAGCCCGTATTTGGCGCGCCGCCCGAGTGCGGTGACGCGCGCGCCCGTGAGCCGCTGGCCGAGGTCGTCGGGAAACGGCCGCCGCAGATCGGGACGGCGCAGCGTGACGCGGGTGATCTCCCGCCCCGCCAAGACGGGAGTCAGGCCGCGGACAGTGGTCTCGACTTCGGGGAGTTCGGGCATGCCAACCCACTAGCCGCCGTCCGCCGCCCCCGCTAGAGCACCCCCATGCCTGACACTGTGTCCTTCGGTTACGAAGACGTCGCCCCCGAAGAGAAGACTCGCCGCGTCCGCGCGGTCTTCTCCAATGTCGCCTCGCGCTACGATCTCATGAACGACGCGATGTCGGGCGGCCTCCATCGGCTGTGGAAGGATCTGTTCGTCCGCCGGGTGAAACCGCGCGAAGGTGAGCACATCCTAGACATGGCCGGCGGCACCGGCGACATCGCCTTCCGCATGGCGCCCTCGGGCGCGGCGATCACCGTCGCCGACATCAATCCCGAGATGCTCGCCGTCGGCATGGATCGCGCCGCCCAGCGCGGCATAGACGGCCTGGTCTGGACCGAGGCCAACGCCGAGACGCTCCAGTTTCCCGACAAGTTCTTCGATGCCTATACGATCGCCTTCGGCATCCGGAACGTCACCGACATCCCCAAGGCGCTGCGCGAAGCGCACCGCGTGCTCAAGCGTGGCGGGCGCTTCTTCGTCCTCGAATTCTCGACGACGCAGTGGCCGGGCTTCGGCCAGGCCTATGACGCCTATTCGCACCATCTCGTGCCGCGGCTCGGCAAGCTGCTGGCGAACGATGCCGAAAGCTATCGCTATCTGATCGAGTCGATCCGCCGTTTTCCGGACATGCCCAAGTTCGAAGCGATGATCCGCGAGGCGGGCTTCTCCCAGACGCGCGTCGAGCCGCTGCTCGGCGGGCTCGTCGCGATCCACAGCGGCTGGAAGATCTAGGCGAATGCGCGCCACTTCCGTTCGCGCTGAGCTTGTCGAAGCGTCGTTCTCCTCTGCATTCCGCCGTGCGAACGGACTAGCGGACGGCGCGAACGGGGATAGGGATATTTCCCGCCCATGACCGCCCCCGCCGTCCATCTTTGGCGCCTGTTCAAATGGGGCCGCATCCTCGCACGCCACGGCGCGCTGCGCGGGATCGAGCGCGATCCCAACACGCCTAGACCCGTACGGCGACTCGCCCGCATCGCCCGCTTCGGCGCACGCGTGCCGGAAGTGCCGCGCTATGCCGATGCCTTCCAGGCGATCGGTCCCGCCGCGATCAAGCTCGGCCAGACGCTCGCCACCCGCCCCGATCTGGTGGGGGATGCCGCCGCGCACGATCTGCTACGCCTGCAGGACGCACTTCCCCCGCTTCCCTTCGCGGTTATCCGCCAACGGATCGAGGCCAGCTTCGACCGTCCGCTCGAGGCCCTCTTCACGGAAATCGAGGAGACGCCAGTCGGCGCCGCCTCGATCGCGCAGGTGCATCGCGCGATCACTATCGACGGCCGGCATGTCGCAGTGAAGGTGCTTCGTCCCGGCATCGAGTCCGAATTCGCCAAGGCTATCGACACCTACGAATGGGCGGCGGCCCAGGTCGAGAGCTTCGGCGGGGAAGTCGCACGCCTGCGCCCCCGCCTCGTGATCGAGACCTTCAAGCGCTGGACCGCGCGCGAGCTCGATCTGCGGCGCGAAGGTGCCTCGGCTTCCGAACTAGCCGAAGGCATGACTGCCGAGCCGGACTTCTACGTGCCCGCGATCGATTGGCAGCGTACCACCGGCAAGGTGCTGACGCTCGAATGGCTCGACGGCATCAAGCTCTCTGACCGCGCGGCGCTGATCGCCGCCGGTCACGACACCACCGCGCTCGCCGGCAAGCTGATCCGCGCGTTCCTGCGCCAGGCGATCGCCGAAGGCTTCTTTCACGCTGACATGCACCAGGGGAACCTGTTCGCACTCCCCGACGGTCGCATCGCCGCGATCGATTTCGGGATCATGGGGCGGATCGACCGGCGCGCGCGCGTCTGGCTCGCCGAGATTCTCTACGGGCTGATCACCGGCAACTACAAGCGCGTCGCCGAGATCCACTTCGAGGCGGGCTATGTTCCCCCGCACCACAATGTCGACGAGTTCGCGACCGCGCTGCGGGCAGTGGGCGAGCCGATGCGCGGGCTCCCGGTCAAGGACATGTCGGTCGGCGCGATGCTCGACGGGCTGTTCAACATCACCCGCGATTTCGACATGCAGACCCAGCCACACCTCCTCCTTCTCCAGAAGACGATGGTGATGGTCGAGGGGGTCGCTCGCGGGCTCGATCCCGACATCAACCTCTGGGAGACTTCGGCGCCCTTCGTCCGCGAATGGATCCGCACCGAGCTCGGCCCCGAAGCCGCGGTCGCCGACCGGATCATCACCGATCTGCGCACCTTGGCGCGGCTTCCCCAGCTCATCCGTAACATCGAGCTGCGCTACCCCGCCCCCGGTGGCGCGCCCCCTGCCCCGCCGCTTCGCGAGATCGAAGTCGTGCGCGTCGGTGGCGGCTGGCGCTATGCGCTCGTCGCAGTGCTCGCCGCTGCGGCAGGAGCAGCCGCGGTGCTGGTGGCCGTGTGAAGCGGCCGCGCAAGCAGAACGCGCCGACAGCGGACGGCAGGCGCGCTTTCCGCTGGCTTGCGCAGCCGAGCCGCTATGCCGGACTTCCACGCAGCCATGCGCGCCTCGTCTTCGGCCTGCTCGCGCTCCTTCTCCTCGCCTCGCTCAGCGCCTTGTGGAGCAGCCCACTGTCGACGGCGCAGCCCGAAGCCGCCACGCGCAGCGAAGAGCAGCGCGACGTATTGCTCTATGAATCGATCGTCGCCTCGGTGCGTCACGGTGGCGAGTATTACAGCGTCACTGCGGAGAAGTTGCGCCAGGGCAACTATCCGCTACGGCCGTTCATCACCTTCCGTTTGCCCACGCTGGCGATGGTGCAGGCGCACATCCCCGCGATTGCGATCCCGATCTGCCTTTATCTGCTCGCCGCCACCACGGCGCTCGCATGGTCGGTACGGTTGGTGGAGGCGCTGCGCGGTTGGCCGGCCCGCCTCGCGGCGCTCCTCTTTCTGGCGGGAGGGATGGCCGTGTTCGTCCAGAGCGCGCTCTGGCCATTCCACGAGATATGGGCCGGACTGCTCGTGGCGCTTTCGCTGGCGCTGCGACGGGCGACGCGCTGGATCGATGCCGTCGCGATCGGGCTCGTCGCCGCGCTGGTCCGCGAAACCGCGGCTATCTATTTATTGTTGATGGCCGTGCTCGCCTGGCGCGACGGCGCGCGGCGCGAAGCGTTCGGCTGGGCGCTCGCGCTCGCGCTTCTCGCGATCGTGCTCGGTTTCCATGCCGCGGCGGTCGGCAAGGTTGTAACGTCGCTCGACACTGTCTCGCCCGGCTGGTCGGGGCTGCTCGGGACGGGCTTCTTCGTCAAGGCGATCGCCGCGTCGACCGCGCTGATGGTCCTGCCCGGCTGGGGCCAGGCGATTCTCGTCGGCCTCGCGCTATTCGGCTGGACTGGGTGGCGCGATCCATTGGCGACCCGCACCATCTTGCTGTTCGCGGCGTTTGCGATCCTGCTCAGCGTCTTCGCACGCACCGACACTTTCTATTGGGCGCTGATGATCGCCCCAGCCTTCCTCGTCGGGCTGGTTTTCGTGCCCGACACACTCCGCGACCTGCTCGCCGCGGCCCTCGACAGGCGGCGCCTGCGCGTCCAGATAGTGACGCGATGAAACGCATCCTGCTGATCGTCGGGGGCGGCATCGCCGCGTACAAGGCATGCGAGCTCGTCCGCCTGTGCCGCAAGGCAGGGATCGAAGTGACGTGCGTGCTCACGGATGGCGGGCAGCATTTCGTCACTGCGATGACGCTCGCAGCGCTCTCCGAGAACCAGGTCTACACGACGCTCTGGGATCTCAAGGACGAGGCGGAGATGGGTCATATCCAGCTCAGCCGCCAGGCCGATCTGATTGTCGTCGCGCCTGCAACCGCGGACCTGCTGGCCAAGATGGCCGCCGGAATGGCGGACGATCTGGCGACCACGCTCCTCCTCGCCACCGACAAGCCGGTGCTCGCCGCACCGGCAATGAACGTCCGGATGTGGCAGCATGCGGCGACGCAGCGCAACGTCTCGCAGCTTCGGGCTGACGGCGTCACGATTCTCGAGCCCGACGAAGGCCCGATGGCATGCGGCGAGTACGGCCCCGGCCGCCTTCCCGAGCCCGAAGCGATCCTCGCCGCGATCCAGCGCATGCTGGCGCCTGTCGGACCGAGCCTAGTGGGCAAGCACGTCCTGGTCACTGCCGGCCCCACCCACGAGCCGATCGATCCGGTGCGCTACATCGCCAATCGCTCGTCGGGCCGCCAGGGCTATGCCATTGCCGAAGCGCTAGCGCGGCTCGGCGCCCGAGTGACGTTGATATCCGGCCCGGTGGCGCTGCCTACGCCCGCCGGCGTGACGCGAATCGACGTCGAGACCGCGCGCGAGATGGCCGATGCGGTCGATACTGCGCTTCCTGTCGATGCGGCGGTGATGGTCGCAGCGGTCGGCGATTGGCACGCTGAGACGGCGGGACAGAAGATCAAGAAGGGCGATTCGCCGCCCGTGCTGCGCCTGTCGGAAAACCCCGACATACTCGCAAGTCTCGCCGCAGGGCCGCGCCGGCCCAGACTCGTGGTGGGCTTTGCGGCCGAGACCGAGAAGGTGATCGAGCACGCCACCGCAAAAAGGAATCGCAAGGGCGCAGACTGGATTGTCGCCAACGACGTTTCGGGGGATGTTATGGGGGGCGGGAGCAACGCCATCCACATCGTCACGGCCCAGGGCGTCGAAAGCTGGGAACGGCTGCCCAAAAGCGAGGTGGCGGCCCGGCTGGCCGAGCGGATCGCTGGCGCGCTATAGCGTCCGGGCTTCCAATTTGGGATTTCTTCTGCTTGCGGTTTGCAATGACCTCTTCTCCCCTCCTTTCGGCAGCGAAGGCGCGCCGACGGCGCCCGGCGTCGATCGCGCTTCCGCTCCTGCTGGCCGCCTGCGCCGCTGGCTCTCAGGGCCCGCAGACCGCCAAGGTTGATGGCGATGTCTACGGACCTTCGCGCGGAACCGGAGTCGAGACCGTCATCGTCGTGCTCGCAGAGGCAAATGCCTTGGTCACGCCCGCTCCCAACCGGAGCTTCGCCGCTGCCGCTGCCCGGGCGATTCCCACCAGCGCCGCCATCGCGCTTCCGCCCATCGACGGGCTCGATCCGGCTGCGGACGGCTATGGCACGCGCGTCGTCGCCGCGGCGGGCGAGTCGATCGCCTCGCTGCGCGCCCGGTACCCAAGGGCGCGGATCGTGATCGTCGGAGATTCGGGCGCCGCCGCGCTCGCCGCCAATCTGGCAGGCGTCCAGCCCCAGCTCGTCGACGGGCTCGTGCTGGTATCCTGCCCCTGCGCGCTCCCCGAATGGCGCGCGCATATGAAAGGGCAGGGATCGAACGTGATTTCGGCGGCGACATCCGCAGGCCTCGATCCCCTCAAGACCGCTGGTGAAATAGCGCCCACGCTGCGGGCGGCGGTGGTCGTCGGTGCCGACGACGCCGTGACACCGGTCAAATTCTCGCGCGCCTATGCCGAGGCGCTTGCGCTTCGCGGCGTCGCCACCGACTATCGAATCGTTCCGGGCAAAGGCCACGGGCTGCTCGACGATCCCGAAGTGCTCGCCGCCACCGAACGTCTAGCCGCGGCGTTGCAAGGGAAGATCTGATGCTCCCTCCGATCCGGATCGCGCTCCGCCGTCTCGCACACGGCGAGGGGCTCCCGCTACCCACCTACGCGACCACCGGCGCCGCCGGCATGGATGTCGTCGCGGCCGAAGACCTGATCCTGGCGCCAGGCGCTCGCCACGCGGTCGCCACCGGCTTTGCGATGGCCATACCGGAAGGGTTCGAAGTACAGGTCCGCCCCCGCTCGGGTCTCGCGCTCAAGCACGGCATCACCTGTCTCAACACGCCCGGGACGATCGACAGCGATTATCGCGGCGAAGTGAAGGTGATCCTGGCCAACCTGGGCGACACGCCCTTCGCCATCGCGCGCGGCGATCGGATAGCGCAGCTCGTGCCCGCTCCCGTGCAGCGTGCGGCGCTCGTGGAAGTGGAATCGCTCGACGACACGCAACGGGGCAGCGGGGGTTTCGGCTCGACCGGCACATGATCGCGGCGTTCGCCATCGCTGCCGCCCTCCAGACGGGCGCGATCGATTGGGGCGCGCTGCCGCCCCTTCCCTATCGCACGCCGCCGATCATCACCCCCGACATGCACGCATTCGTCGGGCGCGAGGTAAAGGAGCGCAAATGCCCTGCTCCCGAACCGCGTGCAGGCGTGCTGACGCTGCGAGTGGAGATCGCGATCCTGGTGGACGAGAGCGGCGGCATCCGCACGGTCGTACCGCGTTCGATCGCCTGCCCCACCGTCGAGCAATATGGAGCCGCACTCGCGGCCGGGTTCGCGCGCAACAATCTTCTGCCGCGCACCTCGAACGAATCCCGCTGGTATCGCACCAATCTCAGCTTCACTTGGCGCCAATGAGCCTCACGGAAGAGGAGCTGGAGCGCTATGCCCGCCACATCGTGCTCCGCGAGATCGGGGGCGCGGGGCAGATGCGCTTGCGCGATGCGCATGTCGTGCTGATCGGTGCCGGCGGCATCGGTTCGCCGGCAATCCAGTATCTCGCAGCAGCAGGTGTGGGCCGGATCACGGCCATCGACGACGATGAAGTGGCGCTCTCGAACCTGCAGCGCCAGACGCTCTACGCCACCGGACAGATCGGCGTACCCAAGCTGGTCGCTGCGGCGGAGGCAGTCCAGCGCCTCAATCCTGGCGTACGCTTCGAAGGCATCCGGAAGCGCATTGGCGCCCACGATGTCGAAGCGTTGCTCGCGGACCTGGCGCCGCAGGCCATCCTCGACGGCTCGGACAATTTCGCGACGCGACTGGCGGTGGCGGATGCAGCGCTGCGCCTGCGCATCCCGCTGGTTTCGGCGGCCGTCGCGGAATTCGAGGGGCAGCTCGGCGTGTTCCGCGGCTGGGAAGCCGACAAGCCCTGCTACCGCTGTTTTGTAGGCACCGACCCCGAACGGCCGGAGGTGACCTGCGCCGAGCAAGGCGTCCTCGGTGCGCTTACCGGAGTGATGGGCAGCCTCGCCGCGTTAGAAGCGATCCGCGCCTGCGTGCCTTTCGGCGAGGACAGCGCCGGCAAGCTGCTGCTGATAGACGCGCTGGCGCTCAGGTTCCGCACGCTCAAGCTGCCGAAGGACCCCGGCTGCGCTGCTTGCAGCGGCCGAGCCTGATTCAGTGTGGATGAAGATCGAGCGGGACCAAACCCCATCCGTCGAAGGCATATACTTCGGATTGGCCCTCACGGTTCTCCCGCTCGATAGCGGGCGCCTCCGCGCGCTCCTCGATCTGGGCAAGCGCCTGCGGAGCAGGCGTTTCGTTCGACAGCTCCTTCATGGCCGTCTCCCCTCTTTTCTCAGTTACTTGCCCGTTAACCCATCCGGGACGATCAGGGGAGTCGGAATCGACCAGTTGACACATTGCCCCGCAGGGGCTGGTAGCGCGGTCCAGATGCGGAAGTCGCGAAGCAGGCGGAACAGATGAACGGTACCGGAAAGCGCGTATTGGTGACCGGTTCAGCCGGCTTCGTGGGATTCCACACTTGCCGCCGTCTGCTCGAACAAGGCGCGACCGTGCTGGGTGTCGATGCCTTCACTTCCTATTACGACGTCGCGCTCAAGGAGGCGCGGAACGCCGTTCTGGAAAGCTACCCCGGCTTCGAACTGGCACGCCTCTCGATCGAGGATGCCGACGCCTTCGGTGCCGCCTGGCGCGCATTCCGCCCCGATCGCGTCATCCACCTCGCGGCCCAGGCCGGTGTCCGATACAGCGTGGAGGAACCGCGCAGCTATGTTGGAGCGAACATCGTCGGCACGTTCAACCTGCTCGAGCTCGCCCGGCATCGTCCAGTCGAGCATCTGCTGATCGCGTCGACCAGCTCGGTCTATGGCGCCAACACCGAAATGCCCTTCACCGAGACGCAACGCACCCAGACGCCGCTGAGCTTCTACGCCGCAACCAAGGGCGCGACCGAGCTGATGGGCCACAGCTACAGCCATCTGTTCGGCATCCCGATGACCTTCTTCCGCTTCTTCACGGTCTATGGCCCGTGGGGGCGGCCGGACATGGCGCTGTTCAAGTTCACCCGTGCGATCCTCGCGGGCGAGCCGATCGAGGTCTACAACAACGGTCAGATGAAGCGCGACTTCACCTATGTCGATGATCTGGTCGAAGCCATTCTGCTGCTGGCCGACAGGATCCCCGGCGGCGATACTGCGCAAGACGACAGCCTCTCCCCCGCCGCTCCGCATCGCATCGTCAACATCGGCGGCGGCCGATCGACCGAGCTCATGGACTATATCGCGGAGCTCGAGAAGGCACTCGGCCGAGAGGCGACCAAGACCTTCCTGCCGCTCCAGGAAGGAGATCTGGTCGCGACCGAAGCGTCATCGGATCTGCTGCAGCGCCTGACCGGCTATGTGCCGGCGACCCCGCCGAGCGAAGGCGTGCCCCGGTTCGTCGACTGGTATCGCGGACACTACGGCGTCTGAACTGCGGCTTCACGCGCTGCGCGCGATGAACTCCCGCACCGCCGGCCCAATGTCCTCGCGCCCGAGCGCGACTGCGATATTGGCCTGGATGAAGCCTGCCTTGTCGCCGCAATCATAGCGGGTGCCTTGGAAGGTCAGGCCATGGAACGGCTGGCCGCCGATCATTCGCGCCATTGCATCGGTGAGCTGGATCTCGCCGCCCGCGCCTTTCTCCTGCCCTTCGAGGACGCGCATCACTTCGGGCTGGAGGATGTAGCGGCCGATCACCGACAGGTTCGATGGCGCGGTGCCGGCGGCAGGCTTCTCCACCAGTCCCTTCACTTCGGTGAGCGCGCCGTCGCGGACACCCGGCGTGATGATGCCGTAGCGATGGGTCTGATCGTCGGGGACCTCTTCGGCGCAGATCAGGTTGCCGCCCACCTTGTTGTAAGCCTCCACCATCTGCTTCAGGCACCCCGGGCGGCCCACCATGAAATCGTCGGCGAGCAGCACTGCGAAGGGCTCGTCGCCGACGATGTCGCGCGCGCACCACACGGCATGGCCGAGCCCCATCGGCTCCTGTTGGCGGACATAGGCGACGGCCCCCGGCTTCAGCCGGGTCGCGTCGAGGATGTCGAGCGACTTGCCACGCTCGCTCATCGTGGCCTCGAGCTCGAAGGCGATGTCGAAATGGTCCTCGATCGCGGACTTGCCGCGACCGGTGACGAAGATCATCTGCTCGATCCCCGCCTCCATCGCCTCTTCCACTGCGTATTGGATCAGCGGACGATCGACGACGGGGAGCATCTCCTTGGGCATCGCCTTGGTCGCCGGCAGGAAGCGCGTGCCGAGGCCACCAACGGGGAAAACTGCCTTGCGAAGCGGCTTGATCATTCGTGTCTCTCCTGCGCCTCGCGCGTCCTGTTGTGGGCCGCCATGCCCGGTGGCGCTGCGACGATCAAGCTGGACCAGCACGCCGCAAACGCAGAAACTGTCCCGAGCCTTCCCAGGCCGACGGAGCACCACGCTGCGCAAGATCCTCGTCATCTTCGGAACCCGTCCGGAAGCGATCAAGCTGTTCCCGGTGATACGGGCGCTGAAGGAGCAGCGCGGGCTGGACGTGCGCAGCTGCGCGACCGCCCAGCATCGCGGGCTGCTCGATCAGGTGCTCGCGATCGCCGGCATCGCTCCCCAGGCCGACCTTGATCTGATGATCCCGGGCCAGTCGCTCGACGACCTCACCGCACGGCTCCTGACGGGGCTGGGCGAAGTGCTCGACGCCGGGAAGCCGGACCGGGTGATCGTGCAGGGCGACACTGCCACTGCGATGGCGGGCGCACTCGCAGCGCATTATCGCAAGATACCCGTGAGCCATGTGGAAGCGGGCCTCCGCTCCGGCGACATCCATCAGCCCTGGCCCGAGGAGGTGAATCGCCGCATCGTCACGCAGATCGCCGATCAGCATTTCGCACCTACCGCCACCGCCGCGGACGCGCTGCGCCGCGAGAATGTCGATCCGGCGACGGTCCACGTCACCGGCAATACCGTGATCGACGCACTGCATGCCACGCGCGCGCGGATCGCGGCTGATCCGGCGCTTGCCGCGGGTCTGGACCCGGTCCTGGCGCGCTTCGCGGGCAAACGGCTGCTGCTGATCACCACGCATCGGCGCGAGAATTTCGGCGACGGGATCGCGAACATCGCCCAGGCGATCGGCCGCATTGCCGATCGCGGCGACACCGCGATCCTGTTTCCGGTGCATCCCAATCCGAACGTGGGTTCGGTCATGGGCAAAATGCTGGGCGGCCGGCCGGAGGTCGCGCTGGTCGAGCCGCTGGACTACCCCCATTTCATCCGCGCGCTCTGCGTGGCCGACATTGTCCTCACCGACTCAGGCGGCGTGCAGGAAGAGGCCCCCGCCCTCGGCAAGCCCGTGCTGGTGATGCGCGAAACCACCGAGCGTCCGGAAGGCGTCGCCGCAGGCACTGCCAAGCTGGTGGGTACCGATCCCGATCGGATCGTTTCCGAAGTCTCGGCTCTCCTCGACGAGCCCCAGGCCTATTCCGCCATGGCGCGCGCGCACAACCCGTTCGGCGATGGCGAAGCGGCGCGGCGGATAGCCGTGGTCATCGCAAGAGGCTTCGGCCTGTGAGCGCCAGGGCCGATCAGCGGCTCCGCACGAGGATGGACTGCCAGTCCCCGCTCAAAGGCTGATCGCGCTCGGCGATCAGTGCTGGAACCATGGGGCGGGCCGACATGGTTTCGAGCCGCGCGATCTCTGCCTCGAGCGTGGTGATGCGATCGCGCCAGTGTGGATGCGAGCGGCTGCGGAAGATGCCGCCGGCATTGCTCGGCCCGAATCTGCGCCAGAATGCGATCGACGCACGCGGCGAATAGCCGGCATTCGCGAGCAGATAGACCGAGAGCAGGTCCGCCTGGATCTCCGTCTGGCGGAAATATTTGACGTTGGCGCCGAAGCCCGAGAGCAGGCCCCAATCCACGCCGCGGGCTTCCAGCCGATCGCGATGGTGGAGGATATTGTGCGAGAATTCGTGCGCCACTGCCGCCGCGAGCTCCTCTTCGGAATAATCCTCCAGGAAGCGCGAACTGATCTGGACCATCGTTCCGTCGGCGGAGGCGTTGAAATCATCGGCCAGCCGCAACTCGAACCGGGTCTTGCATATCGGGATCGGCCGGATCGTGACGCTGACCGGCTGGCCGTCGCGGATGGCTTCCACTTCGATAGGCGTGTCGGGCGGCAGCGCGGCAATCGCCAGTTGCGTGTTGACCAGGCGCTGCGTGGTTCCCGGCTTGCCTTCGATGGCGTCGATCCGCACCGGGCCGATCCGTACCAGGGAATCGTCGGGCCTAAGGCCTGCCTGTTCGGCGGGACTTCCAGGAACCACGCCTTCTATCGCCACGCCGGTGACAAAGCCGAAATGCTTCTCGGCATCGGGCCGATTGGCAGAATCGAACTGGTCGAGCGTGTGGAGCTGAAGGCCGGTCCCAGGCTCGAGCCTGTCGCAAAGCACGGCATTGGCGGCCGCGAGCCGCCAGCCGATCCGCGCCAGCCTCACATCCGCTTCGCGAACCGACTCCAACAACTTGGACGATTCGCTCGCGCCGGACTGCGCAGATGATTCGGGTGCAGTTGCGAAGAGAATCGCGCCGGTCACCACCGCGCCGGCCAGCCGCACAAGGGACCGCCCCGATTCTTTCCAGCTTCTCGGCAAAGTGCCCATTCCTGCGATCATCCTTACACTCTCCGGGAAGAACCATGCCCTTCTAGGCGCAACTGGAGCGATCTGAACATGTTTCCTTAACTCACTTGGCTCAAATGGTGTGCCGCGCTATAGACGCCGAGCGCTCGCAGCACGGGTCGTGATTGTGGGCAGAGAAGTTCGGGCTCAACCGGACCCGGTGTTGCGTTCGGGCAACGGCAGAATATTCTTGTCGCGGCTTGAATTTTGAGGTGTTGCTGTTCGGGGGCTCCTGTGTCATAGGACCGTCGGACGAGAGCACCGGAGCTTGAAGAGGGAGTAGAAGAATGTTGTCAAAGCTTCTGACGGCAGCTGCCGTCGTCACCATGGCGGCGACCCCGGTCGTTGCGGCCCCGGCCTCCATGCTTTCGCTGTCGCGCGCTGCGACTGTCAGCGATAAGGATAGCGAGCTGGCACCGGCCGTGATCATTGGCGTGCTCGCCACGGTCGCGATCATCGGTGGCGCGGTCGTTCTGGCCGACAACGACGACGATCCCGACAGCCCCTAGTAGCTGCTCGGTTTCCGAAGTTACGAGTGGCGGCCTGCAAGGGCCGCCACTTTTGTTTTGGGTTGAGAACAGGTAATCGCGTGCCAACCCTGCGTTTTGGATTTCTCCGGACATGATCGCGCGCCTTCTTCGAACTCGCGCCGCCTCCCGCCGCCCGCAGACATCGGTCCCTCCTGGAAAGAGAGTCTATGCGATTGGCGACATTCACGGACGCCTCGATCTCTTCGAGAGCCTGCTTGCGAAGATCGATCGTGATGACAGGGGGCGAAGCCCCGCCCAAACCGAAATCATTCTGCTCGGCGATCTCATCGATCGCGGCCCGCAATCGGCACAGGTGATCGCCCGCGCGATGGAGCTCGACAACAGCGATCGCAACTGCCGCTTCCTTCTGGGCAACCACGAAGAAGTGTTTCTCAAGGCGCTGAGCGGTGATCTTAAATCGCTCTCCTTCTTCTGCCGCATTGGCGGCCGGGAGACGATCCTGAGCTATGGCATCTCGGAACAGGAGTATCGCGATTGCGATTATCCTGCCCTGCTGGAGCTCCTGCTGAGCCGCGTTCCAGCGGAACATGCTGCATTCCTGAAGCGCTTCGAGGACCTGATCATCGTCGGTGATTATGCGTTCGCTCACGCCGGAGTCCGCCCCGAGCAGCCCCTAGCCGAGCAGCGGACGAGCGACCTCCGATGGATCAGATCCGAGTTCCTTGATCATCGGGGGACGCTTGAGAAGGTGATCGTTCACGGTCACACCGTCGCCGAGGAAGTGGAGCTGAAGCCGCATCGAATTGGACTCGACACCGGCGCCTATGCGAGCGGCAAGCTCACAGCGATGGGGTTCGAGGGAGATACGCGCTGGGTGCTCGATACCAGCGACGAGAGCCGCTCGGCCGCCTAGCGGCGCCTCCCCACTGATGATCGAAGCCTCCGGAGCGACAAGGCTCCCTCATGGCCGGCAGGCGTCCGCACGATCGATTCAAGCTGGCTATGAATAGCCCGGCCCGCCGCGGGCCGGTGGCCGGACCGGTCGCGCCAAGGCGCCGGCCGCGGGAACGTCAGGGCTGCGGTGCCCCGCCTTCGGGCGCTTCGCCCTGGCCGCCCTGACCCTGCATCTGCTGCTGCATCATTTGCTGCATCATCATCTGCTGGATGACAGACGCCGGAACGAGCTCCTTCATCTCCACGTCGAAGATCAGAACTTCCTTGGCGAGCTCATTCTGGCCTCCCGGCTCGGCGCCATAGCCGAGCTTGGGCGGCAGCCAGAAGCGATACTTCGAGCCCTTGTTCATCAGCTTCACGCCTTCGGTGAAACCGGGGATCATCGGCTGGCCGATCTGGAAACGCATCGGGGTCTTGGGCTGAAACTCGGTCCCGTCGCGCAACGTGCCGAGGATTTCGAGGACGACGCCATCCTGCTCGGCCGCGGTCGGGCCCTCGCCGGCCTGGATCACCTGATATTGCAGGCCCGAGGCAGTAGTCTGGACGCCCGCCTGACCCTTGTGCCAGGCGAGAAACTCTTCCGGCGTGTAGCGTGCCACGACTGCTGTTCGCGTACCCATCCAGGCCAATGCGAAGGCGAGCGCGATGGCGACGAGAACGCCGATCCACAGCCAGACCTTGTAGGCGCGCTTGATGGGCTGGAGCGGAACGGCAGTCACGGACATGGCAGTCTCACCCGAGGGGCGGGAGGACCCCGCCGGAAAGCAACGAACATCGTCCAGCGCGCTCTAGAGGGAGCGCGCTGGATCGTTATCAGCGGGCGCTGTCGCGCTCCATGCGCTTGCGCTCGAGCTTGCGCGCGCGGCGAACCGCAGCGGCGCGCTCGCGGGCGCGCTTCTCGCTCGGCTTCTCATAGTGACGGCGGAGCTTCATCTCGCGATAGACGCCCTCACGCTGCAGCTTCTTCTTGAGCGCCCGCAGCGCCTGGTCGACGTTGTTGTCGCGAACGATGATTTGCATAAGGCCGTACAGCTCCGATCTCAATTCAATAGAATAGGGTTCGCCGGAACACAGGGTTGCGGCGTCGTTGCGGCCACCTATCAGCCGAAATCCGATTTTACAAGGTGCGCAACGCTCGCCGGCCGCAGAATCTGCGCCTTTCACCCTGCAGGCCGGATGAGTCCGCAGCGATGTGGCGGCGTTGCCACACTTTGTGGGCCATCCGCTCCCCTTCCCGGACGGCTGCGCACCGCTATAAGGCGCCGATGGCATCGAAACCACTCGCGGGCCACCGGCTGCGCTCGATTCTCGGCGGCTCCGCCGGCAACCTGGTCGAATGGTACGACTGGTATGCCTATGCCGCCTTCACTCTCTATTTCGCGCCGCATTTCTTTCCAAAGGGCGATCAGACCACGCAACTGCTGAACACCGCAGCGGTGTTCGCGGTCGGTTTCTTAATGCGTCCGATCGGCGGCTGGCTGATGGGCGTCTACGGCGATCGTCACGGGCGCAAGGCCGGGCTCACCCTCTCGGTCTCGCTGATGTGCGCGGGATCGCTGCTGATCGCGGTCACGCCCGGATACGAGACGATCGGGACGCTCGCGCCGGTGCTGCTGGTGATCGCCCGGCTGATGCAGGGGCTGTCGGTGGGGGGCGAGTATGGCGCGAGCGCAACCTATCTTTCGGAAATGGCCGGCAAGCGGCATCGCGGCTTCTTCTCCAGCTTCCAATATGTGACGCTGATCTCGGGCCAGCTGGTGGCGCTGCTGGTGCTGCTCGTCCTCCAGTCGGCGATGAGCGAGGCCGCGCTGGAGGCCTGGGGATGGCGCATCCCCTTTGCGATCGGCGGCGTGCTGGCAGTGGTCGTCTTCTGGTTGCGGCGGCGATTGGCGGAGACCGAGAGCTTCCATAATGCCAAGGCGGCAGGCGGGCGATCGGGCTTCTGGGCGCTGCTCACGGAGCATCCGCGCGAGGCGGCGGTGGTGATGCTGCTCACCGCGGGCGGCACGCTCGCCTTCTACGCCTATTCGATCTACCTCCAGAAGTTCCTGGTCAACACGTCGGGCTTCGATCGCGAGACCGCGTCGCAGATCAACGCCGCCGCGCTGTTCGGCTTCATGCTGCTCCAGCCGCTCGCGGGCGCGCTTTCGGACCGAATCGGCCGCAAGCCGCTGATGGTGGCGTTCGGCGTGCTGGGCGTGCTGCTCACCTACCCGATCTTCACGGCGCTGGAGGGCGTGCGCAGTCCCTGGCTCGCCTTCCTGCTGATGCTCGGCGCGCTGGTGATCGTCACCGGCTACACTTCGATCAACGCCGTGGTGAAGGCCGAGATGTTCCCCGCGCACATCCGCACGCTGGGCGTGGCGCTGCCCTATGCGCTCGCCAACGCGCTGTTCGGCGGAACCGCCGAATATGTCGCGCTGTGGTTCAAGGAGGCCGGTTGGGAACGCGGCTTCTATTGGTATGTGACCGGGATGATCGGCGTATCGCTGGTCACCTACCTGATGATGCGCGACACGCGGCTGCACTCGAAGATCGTCGAGGATTAGGCGATCAGGCCCCCACCGCGCGTCGCAAGAACGCGTCCGATCGAATCGAACAGGGCATCCATCGCCACCGGCTTGAACAATACGTCGTCGGCGCCGATCGCCAGGCAACGCTCGCGCAGGTCCACGGCCGTGTCGGCGGTCACGACGATGATCGGCAGCTCGCCTTTCGCGTCACCCCGCGCGCGGATGCGGCGGATCGTCTCGAAACCGTCCGTGCCGGGCATGCGCAGGTCGACCAGGACCACGTCGAAGGTATCGGCGTCTATCATCGCCAGCCCTTCCTCCGCCCAGGAAGCCTCGGCCATCGTCGCGCCGGCGACGTCGAGCATGTCCTTCACGACCCGACGATTCATCGGGTCGTCCTCGATGAAAAGGATGTTCATCGTCCGCAGCCGAAGCCGTAAGGGAGGGAGGTAGCGACCATATCTATCATTTGGAGTGTGCTATCGCCCTACGCCGCCTGAGACACAAGCCGGTCCGCACCCCCGGACGCGGATTTTTGTTGGGGTTTGGGAACGAACGCGGCGAGGAGAGCGGCGCCCGAGATCGGCTTTTCGAGCAGATGGCTGATGCCCGCGGCCAGAATCGCTTCGCGCGTGTCCGCATCGGGGCCGTTCCAGAGCACGGCGACCGTGCCGGAGCCGGCAGCCGACACCAGCTCGCGCAGCGCCTCGAAAGTGTCGCCTCCCGCTGCCTTGAGCGTTGCTTCGTCGATCAGAAGATGCGCCGCCGGTGCAGCCGCGAGAGCTTCCAGGGCCTCGGCGGGCGAAGCCGCGAAGCGCAGCGTCGCCATGTGCGGCTCGAACAGCGTGCGCAGCATGCTCCGCGCGATAGGATTGCGGTCGACGATCAGCATGTCCTCGCCTGAGCTTCCGCCGGCTTCGGACGCCAGGGGCGCCTCGGCAGGAACCAGCGGCAGATCGAGCGTGAAGCAGGCGCCCTCGCCTTCGCGGCTTTCCACCGTCACCGCACCACCCAGCGCCTGCGCCAGGTTACGGCAGATCGTTAGCCCCAGCCCGGTGCCGCCGAACCGCCGCGTGGTGCTGGCGTCCACCTGACGGAAGGATTCGAAGATCGCCTCCAGCTTGTCGGCCGGGATGCCGATTCCGGTATCGGACACGCAGATCCTCAGGCGCCGCGCGGCCCCCTCTCCTTCTTCCAGCGCGCGCAGGGCGATGCTGCCCTTTTCCGTGAACTTCACTGCGTTCGACAGGAGATTGAAGACGATCTGGCGGAGCCGCCCCGCATCGCTGACGATCCATTGCGGCGCGCGGCTGAGATGAAGCGTGAAGCCCAGCCCCTTCGCGCGCGCCTGCTCCTCCCACAGCCGCGTGACCTCGCGGAGGGTGGCGCACAGGTCCACCGGCGCGGCTTCCACGGTAAGGTTGCCGGTCTCCATCTTGGCGACATCCAGGATATCGTCCACCAGGCTGCGCATCGTGACGCCGGCCCCGTGGACGATGCCGATCCGCTCGCGCACGAGCGGATCGAGCCGCGCATCGGAGAGCATCACCTGGGTCATCCCCAGGATGCCGTTCAGCGGCGTGCGGATCTCGTGGCTGGTAGTAGCCAGGAACTCGGTCTTGGCCCTGAGCGCCTTCTCCAGCGCGACATTGGTGTCGGCAAGCACTACATTCGCGGCACGTACCTGATTGCGGCTGCGGCGGATCGTGACGAGCGCGATCACGAGCAGCACCACCGCAAGCAGCGCCGCACCGCCGATGATGAGGAAAAGCGTGCGCTGGAACGCCGCGGTGCGCCGCGCCTCCTCGGCGCGCAGATTGGCGATCTTCGCTTCCTGCTGTGCATAATCGAAGCGGGCCGCCATCAGCGCCGCACCCGTGGTGGTGGCGACCTCCGCAGATTCGTCGTCGAGGCGCTTCAAGGCTTCGAGATGCTTGAGTGCGAGGCCGTTGTTGCCGGTCTTTCTGAAGATCTCGTGGGCGTAGAAGTGGGCACTACGAAAATCGGTTGAGGTCGATCCAAGATCGATTCCGTTGAAGCATTCCCGAATGAGCCTCATCGCTTCGAGGTAATCTTCACGCCCCATCGCAGTGCGCGCTGCGGTTGCGAGCAAATATCTGCGTACGAGCTCCGCGTCGGCTCCCTTGATAAGATCAAAGCCTCGAGCAAGGGCTCGGTCCGCTCCCGCGAAGTCATTCAGATCGAGATAGATCCGCGCGAGATTGCTCAGCACGCGGGCTTCGAGCACCGGATTCTTCAGAGCCCGCGCGGCGACCAACGCGATCCTGTATTCGCGTTCCGCTTCTCTATAGCGCCTGAGCGCCAGTAGGACGTTTCCGCGATTGTTGCGAAGAGAAAGCGAAAGCAGCGGATCGCCGTTGAACGTTTCCGCAGCCTGCAGATAGTATCGTTCGGCACGGGATCGGTCGTGAGCCGAATAGTAAAGCGCGCCGATATTCTGGAGAGCGATCGCCTGAGAACGGCGCTCTCCGAGCGAGCGGAAAATCCCGAACGCCCGCTGGTAACCCTCCAAAGCAATTGCAGCGCGAGTCTCGGCAGCTTCCAGGTTAGCGAGGGACATCAGAATGTCGCCACGGAGCTTTATCGGGCGCGGGATCGGCTCAATCGTTCGAAGCGCCTGACGCAGGATCGGGCGCGCTTCACCGGCACGGCCAAGGCGGATCAATGCCTCCCCTCGCATCCATTGGAAAGTGACCTTGGCCAATTCCCTGCGCTCCGGATCGGCTATCCGCGATGCAAGCTGCCCGCCCTCCACTGCTAGGCGCTCTGCTTTCCCTGGGGCGGACACCATCGCTTCGCGAACCCGGGTGGTAATGCGTTCGATCTCATCCACCTGGGAACCAGCCGTCTGAGCCGCTGAAGCAGGTGCTATCACATGACACGTCGCGAACGCCGACAGCAGGAGAAGGCGCAGAAATGCACCCGTCATGCGCGCTTCCAGAAGCTCTCGGGACGGTGGAAAAGCGCATGCGCGTTCGCGGTGGGAACGACCTGCCCGTCCTCGGCGAGATAGGTGCGGAGCGCAGCGATCCCGAGCGGACGCGAAATGAGGAAGCCCTGCACCATGTCGCACCCCATCACGCTCAGCAGCGCAAGCGCCGAGGGTGTCTCCACCCCTTCCGCGGTGACTTCCATTTCGAGCGCGTGCGCGAGATCGATCGTCGATCGCACGATCAGCGGATCGCGATTGCTGCTCGTGAGCTGGAGCACGAACATCTTGTCGATCTTGAGCTCTTTGGCCGGAAGCTGCTTGAGATAGGCGAGCGAAGACAGGCCGGCGCCATAATCGTCGATCGCCAGCGAGACGCCGATATCGGCGAAACGCTGAAGATGGCGAATCGCGACCTCGGGATCCCGGATCACCGCAGTCTCGGTGATTTCAAAACCCAGGCGCGCGCCGCTTTCGGCCACGATCGCGCAGGCTTCCTCGACGAAACGGACGTCGGCCAGCAGCGTGCCCGAAATGTTGACGAACAGCGTGAGGTCGTATCCGTCCGCGGCGAGCAGCTTCTGGTCCGCGATCACCTGGCGCAGCGTCCAGAGCGTCAGCGAAGCGATCTCGTCGGCTTCCTCGGCGGCCGATACGAAGTCGCCGGGCAGGATCAGGCCGCGCGTGGGATGCTGCCAGCGCACCAGTGCTTCGGCGCTCGCGACCGCCTGGCGGCGGACATGCACCTTGGGCTGATACTGAAGGAACATCTCGCCGTTCGCGATCGCCTGCGGCAGTTCGCGCATCAGCGCCAGGCGATCGAAGGCTAGATCGTCGCGCGAAAGATCGAGCATCACCACCCGGCGCTCGGCGCGCGCTTCGGCTAGTGCCGATTCAGCAGCCTCGCTCAGGCGCACCTCGTCATGGTCGCCCGCAGGAACGACAGCAAAGCCGAACTGCATCTCGATCTGGAATTGTTCGCCTTCGAGATCGAATGGCAAGCGCGTCGCCTCGCGCAGCCTTTCGACCTCCGCAGCGGCAGCCGCCGCGGTATCGCGCTCGAATGCGATCTCAATCAGGTTTCGCCCGGCCGACACGATGCGCGCGTCGGGACAATGCTCGACAACACGCAGCGCGACGTCCGCGGCCAGCAGATCCGCACGCGGGCGGCCGAGATGACGGCGAAGCGCCGCGAAATTCATGACCTCGCAAAGGCAGAGAATGCGCCAGACGCTCGCGTCCTCGCCTCCAGTCGCGATGCGTCTTGCTTTGGGACGCTCGCCCAGGTCCGCCTGGTCGAGTGCAGATGCCGCTGACCGCCTCCGGGATGCCCTCTGATCATCGGCCTCCAATAGCGGATGCGCTTCCCCGCTTCCGGAAAACCCGGTGGGTTCTCCAATGCTTATCACCGCGTCCGCGGCAACGGGCGCCAAATGCGCCGGAAGTTCGGTTCGTGCCGACATCGCTCCCGGCGATAGCCGATACCCTTGAAGGAACCGTTAAGCACCGCAGGGAAGGCCCTTCCAACGAAGGATATTCCGCAGAAATCCTGATTGATTCATGTTTAACGAAGTTTTAACCATTCAGCCGCGTCCGACCGGGTCGCACGACGGGGAGACCTCAAATGCAAGTTTTCAGCCTTCTTTTTCGCGACACTGCTGGCGGCGACAACATTCGCCCCTTCTGAACTTTCGCGATTTCCGGGCCGGTAGGGCAGCCTCGCAAGGGGCGCGCCGGTCGGCCCGGATAGTTCGCATGCAAGGAGCGGCCTCATGGCCGCTTTTTTATTGCGCCGCTCGGTGCCGGGTTCTCGGGCACCGCCCTTGCTCCCACGTCCCGCTTCGCTAAGGCGTTTCCCATCACTCACCCGAAGGGGAACTCGCCTTGCGTATCGCAATGATCGGCACCGGCTATGTAGGCCTGGTTTCCGGCGCCTGCTTCTCGGATTTCGGCCACGAGGTCGTCTGCGTCGACAAGGACGCGCGCAAGATCGAGCTGCTGCACCAGAATGTGATGCCGATCTATGAGCCGGGCCTCGCCGAGCTGGTGGCGTCCAACGTCCGCGCAGGACGGCTCACCTTCACCACCGATCTTGCCGTGGGCGTGAAGGACGCCGATGCGATCTTCATCGCCGTGGGCACGCCCAGCCGCCGCGGCGACGGCCATGCCGATCTCTCCTATGTCTTCGCCGCAGCGCGCGAGATCGCCGAGAACCTCACCAAGGCTTCGGTGATCGTCACCAAATCGACGGTCCCGGTCGGCACCGGCGACGAGGTCGAGCGGATCATCGCCGAAGTCGCGCCCCAGAGCGGCGCCAAGGTGGTCTCCAACCCCGAATTCCTGCGCGAGGGCGCGGCGATCGAGGACTTCAAGCGGCCCGACCGCGTTGTCGTCGGCACCGACGACGAAGATGCGCGCGAAGTGATGCGGCAGATCTACCGCCCGCTCTCGCTCAACCAGAGCGCGCCGATCGTCTTCACCGGCCGCCGCACGAGCGAGCTGATCAAATATGCCGCCAATGCGTTCCTGGCGGTGAAGATCACCTTCATCAACGAGATCGCCGACCTGTGCGAGACGGTGGGCGCCGATGTGCAGGAAGTGTCGCGCGGCATCGGGCTCGACAACCGCATCGGATCGAAGTTCCTCCACGCCGGCCCCGGCTATGGCGGCTCGTGCTTCCCCAAGGACACGCTCGCGCTGCTCAAGACCGCCGCCGACAACGAGACGCCGCTGCGCATCGTCGAGGCAACCGTGCAGGTGAACGACGCCCGCAAGCGCGCGATGGGGCGCAAGGTGATCAAGGCGATGGGCGGCGACGCCCATGGCAAGACGGTCGCGGTGCTCGGCCTCACCTTCAAGCCCAATACCGACGACATGCGCGACGCGCCCAGCCTTTCGGTGATCGCGGCGCTGCAGGATGCGGGCGCGAAGGTCCGCGCCTATGATCCCGAAGGCGTCGAGCAGGCCAGGCCGCTGCTCAGCGACGTCGAGTTCTGCCCAAGCCCCTATGTCGCCGCCGAGGGCGCCGATGCGCTGGTGATCGTCACCGAATGGGACGAATTCCGCGCGCTCGACCTCAAGCGGATCGCAGGCACGCTCAAGGAGCCGCTGCTGGTCGACCTGCGCAACATCTATCCGCCGGCGGAAGCCGAACGCGCCGGGCTCCGGCTGGTCGGCGTGGGCAAGCCCAGGCGCGGCTGAGCGGCGCACAAGGTATGACGCACTAAACAATATCTAGATCGCGGCGCCGTGCGCGCGCTCTTAAATCCGCCGTCATGCTGCATTCGAGCAACTTGGCGAGCACTATGGCCGGCGGATCGGGACGCGCCGACGCGAACGGCGCGATCGCGCCTGCGCGCCTGACTCACCTTCAGCGGCTCGAGGCCGAGAGCATCCACATCCTGCGCGAAGTGGTTGCCGAAGCCGATCGGCCGGTGATGCTCTACTCGGTCGGCAAGGACAGCGCTGTGATGCTGCACCTCGCCAAGAAAGCTTTCTACCCCGCGCCCCCGCCCTTCCCGCTCCTCCATGTCGATACGACCTGGAAATTCCGCGCGATGTACGATCTGCGCGACAGGGCCGCGCGCGACGCGGGGATGGAGCTGCTCGTCCACCGCAACCCGGAGGCCGAGGCCCGCGGGATCAACCCCTTCGATCACGGCAGCCTCCACACCGATATGTGGAAGACCGAGGGCCTCAAGCAGGCGCTCGACAAACATGGCTTCGACGCGGCCTTCGGCGGCGCCCGGCGCGACGAGGAGAAGAGCCGCGCCAAGGAGCGCGTCTTCTCGTTCCGCACCGCCAGCCACCGCTGGGACCCCAAGAACCAGCGCCCCGAACTCTGGCACCTCTACAACGCCCGCAAGAACAAGGGCGAGAGCATGCGGGTCTTCCCGATCTCGAACTGGACCGAGCTCGACATCTGGCAGTACATCCTCGCCGAGGGGATCGAGATCGTCCCGCTCTATTTCGCCGCGCCGCGCCCTACGGTCGAGCGCGACGGGCTGATCCTGATGGTCGACGACGAGCGCTTCCGCCTCCTCCCCGGCGAGACTCCGGTCGAGCGCTCGATCCGTTTCCGCACGCTCGGCTGCTACCCCCTCACCGGCGCGGTGGAAAGCGAGGCCGATACGCTCGAAGCAGTGATCCAGGAGATGCTGCTCACCACCACGTCCGAGCGCCAGGGCCGCGCGATCGACCACGATCAGGCCGCGAGCATGGAGAAGAAGAAGCAGGAGGGGTATTTCTGATGACCTCCTATCGCCCCGACGCGCTGATCGCGTCGGACATCTCGGCCTATCTCGCGCTTCACCAGAACAAGTCGCTGCTGCGCTTCATCACCTGCGGATCGGTCGACGACGGCAAGTCCACGCTGATCGGCCGCCTGCTCTACGATTCGAAGATGATCTTCGAGGATCAGCTCTCCGCGCTCGAGGCCGACAGCAAGCGCGTCGGCACCCAGGGTCAGGAGATCGATTTCGCCCTCCTCGTCGACGGCCTTGCCGCCGAGCGCGAGCAGGGCATCACGATCGACGTCGCCTATCGCTTCTTCGCGACGGAGAAGCGCAAGTTCATCGTCGCCGATACGCCCGGCCACGAGCAGTATACGCGCAACATGGTCACCGGCGCCTCGACCGCCGACCTCGCGGTGATCCTGATCGACGCGCGCAAGGGCGTGCTCACGCAGACACGGCGCCACTCCTATCTCGCGCACCTGCTCGGCGTCCGGCACATCGTGCTCGCGGTCAATAAGATGGACCTGATCGGCTATGATCGCGCCGCCTATGAAGCGATCGTGGACGATTACCGCGCCTTTGCCGATGAGATCGGCATCGCCGGCTTCACTGCGATCCCGCTCTCGGGCCTCAGGGGCGACAACATCGCCGCGCGCACCGACGCGATGCCCTGGTACGCCGGTCCGACCCTGGTCGAGCATCTCGAAACGGTCGAGGTCGATACAGATGCCGACCAGGCCAAGCCCTTCCGCCTGCCCGTCCAATGGGTCAACCGCCCCAACCTCGACTTCCGCGGCTTCGCGGGGCTGATCGCGAGCGGCACGGTGCGCCCCGGCGATCCGGTGCGCATCCTGCCTTCGGGCCGCACCACCCGGATCGCGCGCATCGTCGCGTTCGGCGGCGACCGCGAGGAAGCGGTGGCAGGCGAATCGGTCACTCTCACGCTCGCCGACGAAGTCGATTGCTCGCGCGGCGACGTGATCGCCGCCGCCGACGCGCCGCCCGAAGTGTCCGATCAGTTCAAGGCGACGATCGTCTGGATGGACCAGGCGGAGCTGCTCCCGGGCCGCGCCTATTGGCTCAAGCTCGGTACCCAGACGGTGAGCGCCGTGGTGCGCGAGCCCGAGCACACGATCGACGTCAACACGCTGGCGAGGACTCCCGCCAAGACGCTGGGCCTCAACGACATCGGCGTCGCCGAGATCGCCGCGGACCGCGCGCTGGTCTTCGAACCCTATGCCGAAAGCCACGATCTCGGCGGGTTCATCCTGATCGACAAGGCGACCAACGCCACCGTCGCCGCGGGCATGCTCCACCACGCGCTGCGCCGTGCGCAGAACGTCCATTGGCAGGCGATCGAAGTCACACGTGAGGCGCATGCCGCGCAAAAGGGGCAACAGCCGAAATTGCTCTGGTTCACCGGCCTCTCCGGCTCGGGCAAGTCGACGATCGCCAATCTGGTGGAGAAGCGGCTGCACACGCTCGGCAAGCACAGCTTCCTGCTCGACGGCGACAATATCCGCCACGGATTGAACCGCGACCTGGGCTTCACCGACGCCGATCGGGTCGAGAACATCCGCCGCGTGGGCGAAGTCGCCAAGCTGATGACCGACGCCGGCCTGATCGTCCTCACTGCCTTCATCTCGCCTTTCCGCGCCGAGCGCGAGATGGTGCGCGCGATGCTGCCCGAGGGCGAGTTCGTCGAGATCTTCGTCGACACGCCGATCGAAGTCGCCGAGGCGCGCGATCCCAAGGGGCTCTACCGCAAGGCGCGAGCGGGCGAGATTGCCAACTTCACCGGCATCTCGAGCCCCTATGAGCGGCCCGAGAGCGCCGAGATCCGGATCGACACCACGCGCGAAACGCCCGAAGAAGCGGCCGAACGCATCGTGGAGACGATCATGGGAAGCTGGAGCCCGGTGATTTGACCGACGCCGAGCTGGCGCATGCCATCGCCGAGGAGGCGGGCGCGCTCCTCCTCGCCGTCCAGGCCGATGGTGCCGACGGCGCACGCGGGGACCGCGAGGCCAATGCGCTGATCCTGGCCCGGCTGCGCGCCGAACGGCCCGACGATGCGATCCTCTCCGAGGAATCGGCCGACGACCTGGTTCGTCTCGACCGTCGCCGCGTCTGGATCGTCGACCCGCTCGACGGCACCCGCGAGTTCGCCGAAGGCCGCGCCGACTGGGCCGTGCACGTCGCGCTGGCGGAGGACGGTTTGCCCGCGGCCGGCGCAGTCGCCTTGCCGCGGCTGGGCGTCACCCTCGCCAGCGACACCCCGCCTCCCCTGCCCCCGGCGCATCTTCCGCCGCGGCTGCTGGTGAGCCGCACGCGCCCGAGCGGCCTGTGCGCGTCGGTGACCGAGCGCATCGGTGCGCAACCCGTGGCAATGGGCTCGGCAGGCGCCAAGGCGATGGCAGTGGTGCGCGGCGAGGCCGAGATCTACCTCCACACCGGCGGCCAGCACCAATGGGACAATTGCGCCCCCGCCGCAGTGGCGCTCGCCGCCGGCCTCCACGCCTCCCGCATCGACGGATCGCCGCTGGTCTACAACCAGCGCGCGACCAGCATCCCCGACCTTCTGATCTGCCGCAAGGAATGGGCCGAACCGGTGCTCCGCGCGATCGCGGCGTGCGAGGCCGCCCGCGCCTAGGCAAATGCCCTGCCGGACCGGTGGGGAAGGCTCGCACCTCACGCACCGTCATGCTGAACTTGTTTCAGCATCCACCGTGTCGAGCGATGGAGTTGCGAGCGGAGAACCGGACCCTGAAACGGGTTCCGGGTGACACAGGAAGAGAGCCTGATAGCTCTAGCGGCTCGGCCGCGTCGGGCGCCCTTCTCCGATGTCTGAGATGGAAAGCGGGAGGCCGCCTTTCGCTGAACTTCCTTTGGCAGGCATTGCAGCGTGCTGTCTCACGGCCTAGCCTCGATGTTCGGGTCACTAAAGGACGTGAATGGTGCTTTTGCTCGCGTTGCTCTTGCAGACTGCCCAGCCCGCGCCCGCTGCGTCTCCGCCGCCCCTTCCACCGCTTCATGGGGGCCCGGAAGAAATGACATGTCCCGTCGGTGGGGAGCGCTTCTCGGCTTGGCAACCTTCGATGTATAGCACCTTTGGCGAGCGCCCTGACGGGAAGCCTTACAGCTATTTGCCCTTTCCCCTTCCCGTGCCCGAATGCCCTAGCAACAAGCTGGTCGCTTTCGACGATTTTTCAGCAGAGGAGGCTGCCGTCTTAGAAGGCATTATCGCGGCACCGGATTACAGGCGTCTCCTCGAAACAGAGACAACATATTACCGGGCGTACTGGCTTGCTACCAAGTTGGACCGCCCGAAACCTCAGGCGCTTGGGCTGCTGCTTTCTGCCATTTGCCAGGTGTCGCCCGGCGAGATGTCGGAAACACCTTCCGAGAAAAGCGGCGGGCAGTTCCGACGTTATCAGGAAACGTTCGTAAACGAGGTTCGACAACTCAGCCCCGACATGGAAGCAAAGGACCGGATCTGGCTTGAAGCGCGCGCGGCCAACGCCGCTCGGCAGATGGGCGAGTTCCGCGAGGCGGAAAGCCTGCGAGAACAGGCAGAAAAGTCACTTGCCAGTGTCCCCGAAAAACGCGGTTGGGATACTTACCTGGCCAAACTGCAAAATGTGATCTCTCGAAGAGACGCTAGCGTCGAGCCACTCGACATGATCCCAGAACAGCAGATCGCATTCACATGTGTGGGCCGGCGCGCATTGAACGCATTTGATCAGGCCGCTTGCGCCAAGCCCGAGGTGGCTGCCCGAATAGCAGAGTTGCGCAAGTCGCAGCAGTAGCTGCTGGGACTACCACCGCGCTCTCCCGCGCGCCCGCTTTTAAGCCGACATCGCAAATCCGCTGGAAAAATAGGATTTGATCTGCTTTTGTTCTCACAATGAGCAAGCAGCAAGATCCGCCTCGATCACGCCGCGCCGTGTGGGTGACCGGTGATCGCAGCGTCGGTGCCGCGTCGTCGCCGCTTCGTTGCTGCGTGGGTGCCGCGTTACCGCCGCGTCGGTGGTGCGTACCTGCCGCCTGGGCGCCGCGTCACCGCCGCGTCGCTGCCGCCTGGGTGCTGCGTAGGTGCCGCTTACCTGCCGCGTTGCTGCTGCGAACCTGCCGCTTCCCCCCAAAAAAACGCGTTATCGAGTCAAGCAAGTAACCAACCTAATGGTTTCGCGTCCCGCCCGCACCCGGTCGCAGGCCGCAGCGGCCATTGCTGTCGCGCCGCCCGCTTTACCCTCGCCCCGCGCCGCACTACGCCTTTGTCCCGAAACAGGAGGATGCATTGACCGACCCGCTGATCGCCCGATCCTTGCTCTTCGCGCCCGGCGATTCGGAGCGCAAGCTGGCCAGGGCGGGGGCGAGCGGCGCGGATCTGGTGCTGCTCGATCTGGAGGATGCAGTCGCCGAAGCCAGCAAGGCCGCGGCGCGCCAGATGGTCGCCGCGCATCTGCGCGCCGCCGAGCGCCTCCAGCCGCAATGGGTCCGGATCAATCCGCTCGACACCGAACATGCGCTCGCGGACCTCGCCGCGGTGGTGCCCGCCCGGCCGGACGGGATCATGCTGCCCAAGGCGACGCGCGCCGAGGCGGAGCGGCTCCACCATTACTTGACTGCGCTGGAGGCGGCCTCCGGCCTTCCGCAGGGCGGAATCCGCACGATCGTGGTGGCGACCGAGACTGCGCCGGCGCTGTTCGGCCTCGGCGACTATGCCGGTTGCCCGCGTCTCGCCGCGCTCACCTGGGGCGCCGAGGACAGCGCGACGGCGCTCGGCGCGACCGACAACCGCGACGAGAACGGCGAATACGATTTCCCCTATCAGCTCTTCCGCGCGCTGTGCCTCGCGGGCGCGGCTGCGGCGCAGGTGACGCCGGTCGAGACGATCCACGGCGACTTCCGGGACCTTGCCGGGCTGGAGAAGGTCGCGGCGCGCGCACGCCGCGCGGGATTCCGCGGGATGATGGCGATCCACCCCGATCAAGTGCCCGTGATCAACCGCGCCTTCTCGCCTTCCGAAGCCGAGATCACGCGCGCCGAGCGGATCGTCGCCGCTTTCGCCGCCAGCCCCGGCGCCGGGACGATCGGGCTCGACGGCGCGATGCTGGACATGCCCCATCTCAAGCGTGCGCAGGCAGTGCTGGCAATGCGGAGAGACCTGAGTTGATTCCCAGATAGTTACGACTAGGTTCTGGAACGAGTTCAAAAGGGGGCGTGCTATCCCGATGATCGAAGCGGAGGCGGGGCGTGAATCGCTTCCCGTGGGGGAAGACGAGTTCCGGCTGATCGCGGACAGCGCGCCGGTCGCCGTCTGGGTCACGCGGCTCGATCGCACGCGCAGCTTCGTCAATCGCGCCTATGTCGAATTCCTGGGTGTCTCCTATGAAGAGGCGCTGCGTTTCGACTGGCGGCAGATCATCCATCCCGACGACGCGGCACGGATCCTGGCGGATTCGATCGCCGGCGAGGCGCGGCTCGAGACCTTCGAGCTCGAGGGCCGCTATCGCCGCGCCGACGGACAGTGGCGATGGCTGCACTCGACCTCCTCGCCCCGACGCGACGCGCAGGGGAAGCACATCGGCTTCATCGGCGTCGCGCATGACGTGACCGAGGCCAAGGAGGCCGAGCTGGCGCTGCGCGAGCGCGAAGCGCAGCTCTCGGCCTTCATCAACCAGGCGACCGCAGGTTTCGGCCAGGTCGATCTGGAAGGCCGATTCACGCTGGTGAACGACCGGTTCTGCGAGATCGCCGGCTGGAGCCGCGAGGAGCTGACGGGCAAGCGGATGCAGGATATCACGCATCCCGACGATCTTGCCGCCAACCTGCCCCTGTTCGAGCGCGCGGTGCGCGAAGGCACCTCCTACACGCACGAGAAGCGCTACATCCGCAAGAATGGCGGCATCGTGTGGGTCAACAATTCGGTGTCGGTGATCCGGCGGCCTGACGGCGAACCGTTCGGGGTGTTGGCGGTGGCGCTCGACGTCACCGGACGCAGGCGTGCTGAAGAGGAATTGCGCGCGAGCGAGGCGCGCTACCGCACGATCTTCGAGCAGGCCAACGACTTCCTGATCACCACGACGATCGAGCAGCAGATCACTTCGGTGAACCCCGCTGTATCGGCCGCGCTCGGCTATGCCGCCGACGAGATGGTGGGGCGGCATGTCCGCGATTTCATCGACCCCGATCAATATGAGATCACGCGCGCGGCGGTTCAGCAGAAGCTGATAGAAGGCGGGACCACCCGCTTCACGCTCAAGGTGCGCGCCAAGGACGGCCGGGAGCGGATCTGGGAGATCAATTCCTGGCTGAGCCTCGACGAGCAGGGGCAGCCGCAGGGACTGCACGCGATCGGACGCGACATGACCGAGGCGAAGCGCTCGGAAACGCATCTGCGGCTGCTGATCGACGAGCTCAACCACCGCGTGAAGAACATGCTGGCGATCGTCCAGGGAATCGCTCAGCAGAGCTTCAAGGGGCAGGTCGATCCAGCCGCAGCGCGACGGGCGTTCGAAGGGCGGCTGGCCGCGCTCTCCAATGCGCACAATCTGCTGACGCGCGAGCATTGGGGCGCGGTCTCTATGACGCAGATCATCAGCGATGCGGTGGCACCGCACGGCGGCGATGCCGGGCTTTTCGAGCTGGAGGGCCCCGACATGGCGATCCAGCCCAAGACCGCGATCAGCCTCGCGCTCGCGATCCACGAACTGGCGACCAACGCCGTGAAGCACGGCGCGCTCTCGCGACCCGAGGGACGCGTGCGGATCCGCTGGGGGCACAGCGAGGCGAATGGCGTCCCCCGCTTCTCGCTGGTCTGGGAGGAAAGCGGTGGACCGGAGGTACAGGCGCCTACGCGCCGCGGATTCGGAACGCGGATGATCGAGCGCGGCCTCGCGTCCGAGCTCGGCGGAACGGTGAAGATCGACTTCCGCCGCGAAGGGCTGGTCTGCGCAGTCGATGCGCCGCTGCCGGAGAGTGCGCGTGACTGAAATCGCCGGGCGCCGCATCCTGGTGGTGGAAGACGAGCCCGTCGTCGCGATGGCGCTAGAGGACATGCTCGATGCGCTCGGCTGCGAGATCGTCGGCCCCGCGGCCCGGCTGGCCGAGGGGTTGGCGCTGGCCGAAACCGAACCGCTCGACGCCGCGATCCTCGATATCAATCTGGGGCGCGACACGAGCATCCCCGTCGCCGACCTGCTCCGGCTGCGCGACGTGCCCTTCAGCTTCGCGAGCGGCTATGGCGCGCCGCCCGAGGGCTATGACGAGGCTCCGCTGATCGAGAAACCGTATCGCGAGGACGATGTGAAGGCCGTCCTCGAGGTGTTGCTCGCCCGATGAGGCGACGCTCCTGCTAGGCCTCCGCCGATGCCGCGGCCGCAGCAAGTGCGATCGAACCCAGCGGGCCCGCCATGTCGCCCAGCGCGGGGCTGGTGACATAGGCTTCGCCGTCGGGCAGCTGCATATAGCCGTTGAGGCTCTCGACCAGCGCCTGCTCGATCCGGGCGAGCAGATGCGGCTGGGCGGTCAGGACCCCGCCGCCGATGGCGATACGGCGCGGCGCGGCGCCGCAGACCAGCGCGTGTGCCATCGCGGCGATATAGCCGACGATCGGCTCCCAGACCGGATCGTCTTCGGCCAGTTCATGCACGGCCCGCCCCCCCAGCCGCGACACGAGCGCCGTGCCCGAGGCGAGGCCCTCGGCGCAATCCTCATGGTATCGGCAGACGCTGGGGTGATCGTCCGATGCAGCACGCGACAGGCGGATATGCCCCCATTCGCCATGTGCGAAGCCACGCGTAGGCCGCCCATGGACGATCAGTCCCACGCCGATGCCGGTGCCGATGGTGACATAGGCGAAATCGTCCATCCCCTGGCCGCAGCCCCAGGCAATCTCTGCCAGCGCTGCACCATTAACGTCGGTGTCGAAACCGACCGGGACTGCGAAAGGCGCGGAGAGCGCCCCGCGCACGTCGGTACCGGGCCAGCCGGGCTTGTTGGTCGCAAGGATCTGGCCATAGCGCGGCGACCGCGGATCGAGCTCGATCGGACCGAAGGAGGCGATGCCCAGCCCGGCGAAGTCATGCTCCCGCTTCCATTCGTGCAGCACGTCGAGCAGCGCCGGGAGCGTTTCGGCCGGGCTGGTCGTAGGCACGGTGCGCCGGTCGATGACCCGATCGGGTCCGAAGGCCAACGTACACACGCATTTGGTACCGCCCAGCTCAACTCCGGCCCAAGGCCGTCCGTCCGAAGCGTCACGCGGCGCACTCGCCTGCCCGGACGAACCGAAACCTTTTGCCATTCCCCCTCCTTGCGGTCGTACCCGCGTATGAAAACCTTGGGCTTGTGCGGCCCTGTAACGGCATTAATAATCCAAATTACATAATTCAACGGGCGATGGGAGGATTGCGGTGAGCGCATTGAACGGCAAGCTGAACCCCTCGGCGATAATCGCGGCGAGCCTCGCCGGATTGCTGTTCGGTTTCGACACCGCCGTGATCGCCGGGGTGACCGATGCGCTGCGCACCAGCTTCGGCCTATCGCCAGCCCAGCTCGGCGCCGCGGTCTCCGCCGCGCTGGTGGGTACGCTGGTGGGCGCGCTGGGAGCGGGCCGGCCCGGGGATCGCTATGGCAGCCGCACCATCCTTCTGTGGATCGCCGTCGCCTATATCGTCTCGGCCGTCGGCTCGGCGCTGAGCAGCGACCTGACCATGCTCGTCGCCTTTCGCTTTCTCGGCGGACTCGCGATCGGCGGATCCTCGGTGCTCGCTCCCGTCTATATCGCCGAGATCAGCCCAGCCCGGCGACGCGGCATGCTGGTCGGCTTCTTCCAGCTCAGCATCGTGCTGGGCATTCTGGGCGCCTATGTCAGCAACTTCCTGATCGGGCTGGCGAGGGACGGCGAGGTGGCGTGGCGGCTGAAGCTCGGCGTCGCCGCGGTCCCCGCGCTCATATTCCTGGCCCTGATGGTGCGCATTCCGCAAAGCCCCCGCTGGCTCTTCCACCGCGGCCGGGTCCCCGAGGCCCGGGACGCGATCGAGAGGCTGTCGATGGGCGACCCTGACACATTGTTCGCACAATTCGCGGGAGGCGCCAGCGAGCCGGGCAGCGGCAAGCTCAGCTGGCGCCAGCACCGGCGGCCGATCCTCCTGGCTGTCGCGCTCGCCATGTTCAACCAGCTCTCCGGCATCAACGCGATTCTCTATTATCTGGGCGACATCTTCGCGGCCGCCGGCTTCGACACGCTTTCGGCCGATATCCAGGCCGTGGCGATCGGCGTCGCGAACCTGTTCGGCACGATCCTGGGCATGGCGATCATCGACCGGGTCGGGCGCAAGCCGCTGCTGCTGGTCGGCGCAGTGGGCACCGCGGCCGCGCTGGCAGCCGTCGCCGGCATCTATTCGTCGGGCCAAGGCCAGGCATGGCTGCTCCTCGCGCTGATCGGCTTCATCCTGTTCTTCGCCGTCTCCCAGGGCGCAGTGATCTGGGTCTACCTCTCCGAGATATTCCCGACCGCGGTGCGGGCGCGCGGCCAGTCGCTCGGCAGCGCCACGCACTGGGGCATGAATGCTCTGATCGCCTTTGGCTTTCCCGTGGTGGCACAATATACCCAGGCATTGCCATTCTGGCTGTTCGCTGGCGCGATGCTGGTGCAGGCTGTAGTGATCTGGCGGTATTTCCCCGAGACCCGCGGTGTCGCGCTGGAAACCATGGAAAGGACAGTCGAGGGCCGAGGATGACAGGTATGAAAAATACGGCTTCGACTGCTGGTAGCGCTATCGCATGACGGCCACGCCCCGCACCCGCCCCCGCCTCTCCGGCACCAACCTCGAGCGTGCCGCCGACCACAACCAGCGCGTGACGCTCCACGCCATCCGCGTGCTCGGCCCGCTCACCCGAGTCGAGCTGGCCGGCATCACCGGGCTCACCGGCCCGGCGATCGCCAACATCACCAAGCGGCTGCTTCAGGACGGCCTCATCGACGAAGCCGGCCAACGCCGCGGCGGGCGCGGCCAGCCACCCACCAAGCTGGTGGTGCGCCCCGACGCCTGCTATTCGATCGGGGTCAACATCGACCGCGATCACATCACGCTCGTGCTCGTCGACTTCTCTGGCGAGACGCTGACGCGGGTCTCCGAGGAAGTCGACTTCGCGCTGCCCGACCACGTCCGCGCGCTCTATCGCCGCTCGATCAAGAACATGCTGCGCAAGGCCGGCGTCGACGTGGCCAAGGTGGTGGGCGTGGGCGTGGCGATCCCCGACGATCTCGGGCTGGTCGACCTGCCCGGCCGCCCCGCCGACTATGCCACCTGGGACAGCATCGACATCGCCGAGCTGTTCCGCGAGCCGCTCAATCTGCCGGTCTTCGTCGAGAACGACGCGGCCGCCGCGGCGATGGGCGAGATGCAGCTCGGGCTCGGCCAGAAGAACAACAGCTTCTTCTATGTCCTGATCTCCTCGGGCCTGGGCGGCGGACTGGTGGTCGACGGATCGTACCTGCGCGGCGCGGACGGGCGCAGCGGCGAGCTGGGCTTCATGCGCGCCGGCGACGGCGCGGCGCCGGGCGAGGAAATCCAGCGGATGGTGTCGCTCTCCGGCCTCGCGCGCCACCTGGAACGCAACGGGTGCAGGCTTGCCGACGTGATGCGCGGCACCGAGCCGGACAAGGCGACCGGGGCCTGCGTGAGCGCGTGGATCGAGGACGCGGCGCGCCAGCTGATCGTGCCGCTGGACGCAATCAACTGCCTGATCAACCCGGCCGCGGTGCTGGTCGGCGGCAGGCTGCCGACGGCGATCCTCGAACGGCTCGCCGAGCGCGCCAACGCGCTGATGAAGGAACGCGCGAGCATCCTTCCGACCGTCGCGCCCGTGATTCGCGCAGCGCTCTCGGAGGATGCCCCGGCGGTGGGTGCTGCGATCCTGCCGTTCAGCCATTTCCTGCTGCCCAAGCAGGCGGCGCTGTGGAAGGCACCGACCTGAATCGAAGCGGGCGGGACCTTGGCGACCAACTTCGGTTGGAACCGCAGAAGTGCAGGCCGAAATTGACTCGGCTGGCCGACTTGCTTGACTCGATAACGCGTTTTTTCGGCCGAAGCGGCGGGAACGCGGCAGGTACGCGGCAGCGAAGCGGCGCCGACGCTCCAGTCACGCTACACTGACGCGCCACCGACGCGGCAGTGACGCTACGCCCACGCGCCATCGACGCGACAGCGAGGCTACACCGACGAGCCACCTTCGCGATCCCTGCGCGGCGGCGCTTCGACGACCGCGTGATGCAGGTTGAGGGAAGAGAATTCCGCTTCTCGCGCATATTCGAACGAAAGCAGAACAAATCCTACTTTGCCAGCGGAAATGGACGGGCCGCTTCGAGAATTGCCCTGCCTGCCCGGGCAGAAGATCAGTCCCGTTGCCGGAGAAGCTCCCGCCGATTTGGGTCGCGGGCTCCTGCCCTCTAAACTTCAAGAGACGCACTGGAATTCGGTTGTCGCCCCGCGCGCTGCGATCGAGCCCCGCGGCCCCCTTGGGAGCGAAGATGGTACCTGAAATCCAATATCCGTTGGAAGTGCAGTACAACGACCTCATGCGGCGGTTCCTGCACGAGACTCCGCTGTTCCTCCGCAACCACAATGCGATCGACGGACTGATTGCGATGGGGAGCAAGCTGCGCTTCGAGCGCCCAATCTATGTGGAACCGTTCGCGACCTTCCAAGGTGCCAGCTTCTGGAATTCCGGTGCCTTCTCGTACAGCTATTCGGCGCTGCCGCAGAGGACGGTGATCGGCCGCTATTGCAGCGTCGCGGCAGGATGCGAAGTGATGGGGAACGAGCATCCGCTCGATCACATCAGCACGCATCTGTTCGCCTATCGAAGCTACTTCACCAACGACATCAAACGACGCTTCGGGCGTGCCCCGGAGCCGCCGCCGTTCGAACCGGATCGTGGACCCGTCGTCATCGGCAACGATGTCTGGATCGGCCATAATGTGCTGCTGCGACAAGGCATCACCATCGGCGATGGCGCCGTCATCGCTGCCGGTGCCGTGGTTTCGAAGGACGTGCCGCCTTTCGCCATCGTAGGCGGCACACCGGCGCGGCTGATACGCTATCGTTTCCCCCAGGAAGTGATCGAGCGCATCGAACGGGTCGCCTGGTGGCAATATCATGTCGCGGACTTCGCGGGTCTGGATAGCGCCGACCCCGTGCGGTTCCTGGACGGCCTCGAAGCGCGCATAGAGGCAGGGGAGATCGAACCCTATTGCCCCCAGCGGCTCAATCTGCCGCTGATTTTTTCCGTACTCGCCGCCTGATCGACATTCGACTCGTACCTAGCCTGGCGTCCGCCCGAACGAGGGCGGGCGATCTGCCTTGGCGGTGCCGAAGCGCGAAGGCTTGCTGCCCATCACGAACTCGAGCTCGCCGCCCTTCGCCAGATCGGCGTGGCTGATCCAGTTGCGGGTCCATGGCCTGCCGTTCCAGCGCACCGACTGGACGTAAGGCGCGTCCGGACCGTTGTTGCGCGCGACGACGCGCAGCGTCCTGCCCTGCCCCAGCTGCATCTCGGCACGATCGAACAGAGGCGAACCGAAGACATAGACCGCGCTCACCGGATCGACCGGATAGAAGCCGAGCGCGCTAAGCACGAACCACGCGCTCATCTGGCCGCAATCGTCGTTGCCGATCTCGCCGTCGGGATCGTTCTTGTACATCTCGACGCAGAGCCGGCGGATCATCGCCTGCGTCTTCCACGGCGCGCCGGCATAGGCATAGAGATAGGCGACGTGATGGTTGGGTTCGTTGCCGTGCGCGTACTGGCCCACCAGACCCGAGATGTCGGGCGGCGCGTTCTCGGGCAGAGTCGAGGGCGCATTGAACAGCGCGTCGAGCTGCTTCTCGAACGCGGCGTCGCCGCCGAAATGCTCGATCAGACCGTAGACGTCGTGCTGGTTGAGAAAGGTCGCCTGCCAGCCGTTCGCCTCGGTATAGTCGCGGTGCTTCTTGACGTCGTGGCCGATCTGGATCGGGTCATAATCCGCCCACCAGCTTCCGTCCGAGAATTTGGGCTTCGCGAAGCGGGTCTTGGCATCGAGCACGTTGCGGTAGTTCCGGCTGCGTTTCCGGAGCGCCGCGGCGTCTTCCCTGGCGCCCGCCGCGTCCGCCAGCACCGCCATCGCCCAATCGTCGTAGGCATATTCCTGGGTGCGGCTGACCGATTCCCAGATCTTGTCGGCCGGGATGTAGCCGAGGTCGTAATAATAGCCGCGGCCGAGCGAGCCGTCGCTGTCCTTGAAATCGCGGTCGAACGCGCGGCGGCGGATGTTGGGCCATGCCGCGGCGTAATCGGCTTCGATCCCCTTCGCCTTGGCCTCGGCGAGCACCGAGACCGAGTGCCAGCCGATCATGCAGCCGGTCTCGATCCCCTGGAGCTGCCAGACGGGCGGGCCATAGGGGCTCTGCTGGGTCTGGCGGATCAGATCGCGCGTGAACATCGCCGCGCGCTCGGACTGGACCAGCGTGAGCAGCGGATGGAGCGCGCGATAGGTGTCCCACAGCGAATAGGTGCTGAACGCCGGGGTGTCGGCGCTCGCCTGATGCACCTGCTTGTCCATGCCGACGTAGCGGCCGTCGCGATCGGTGAAGAGCGTGGGCGCTAGGAAGCAGTGATAGAGCGCGCTCGCCATGATCGTGCGCTGGTCGGCGGTGCCCCCCTCTACACGAACGCACTCCAGTTCCTTCGCCCAGGCGCGGCGCGCGGCGGTCGCGGCGCCGTCGAAGTCCCAGCCCGAAGCCTCCGCCGCCAGCGCGGCCTTTGCGCCCGCGACATCGATCGCAGAGATACCGGTCTTGATCAGGATCGGATCGCCGCCCGCATCGTCGAAGAACAGCGCCGCCTTGAGCTTGTTGCCGGTGACGCCCTTCGCCCCTTCCGGCGCCGGCTGGTTGTCGTCGCCGAAGAACTGGACGCGGCTCGGGCGGCGCGAGAGCTGCATCGCGAAATGGATGTGCCGGCCCTTGGCCCAGCGATGCACGCGACGGCTGCCGGTGAGCAGGCCGGAATCGTCGATCGCGAGCGTGGCCTGATCGACGATCGTGCCCTTGTCCCACACGTCGAGGATCATGTGGGCGAAGTCGATCAATATGTGCCCAGGCCCAGCGGGGAAATGATAGCGGTGGAGGCCGGTGCGCTCGGTGACGGTGAGCTCGGCGAGCACGCCCGATTCGAGTTTGACGCGGTAATAGCCGGGCTCGGCATGTTCCTCGGAGAAGCGCTGGCGGTATCCGAGATCGGGGTTGTCGAGCTTGCCCGGATCGAGCTCGAGCTTGCCGCGGGTGGGCACCACCAGCACGTCGAGCATGTCGCCGATTCCGGTGCCCGAGAGATGGGTGTGCGAGAAGCCCATGATCGAGCCGTCGGTCCGGTGATAGCCCGAGCATGCGTCCCAGCGGCTGTTGTCGGTGTCCGGGCCGAGCTGGACCATGCCGAAGGGCAGCGACGGCCCGGGGAAGGTGTGGCCGTGGCCGCCGGTGCCGATGAACAGGTTCGGCTTTGCGGCCGAGGTCGCCCCCTGCCCCCGCGCAAACCCCGGCGCGGCCGAAGCGAGCGCAGCAAGCCCCGCGCCCGCGAGCAGCTGGCGGCGATTTGCGGCGATCATGGTTTTCTCCTGTCGGTCAGTAGCGCTGGGCGAGCAGCGCCGGGCGGCGCTTCTCGATGTCGAGGATCAGGTCGCCGAACAAGCCGTTGGCCCAGGCGAACCAGCTGCGGGTGAACTTCGCGGGATCATCCTTGTGGAAGCTCTCGTGCATGAAGCCGGTGCCGCCGTGGGTGTTCCGGAGCGTGCGGAGGCATTGGCGGACCACTGCCTCGTTGTCGTTCACCAGCGCGCGGGTGATCAGCGACATCGGCCAGATCATGTCCATGCCGATGTGCGGGCCGCCGATCCCCTCGCCCGCCGTTCCCGAGAAGAAGTACGGATTGCGCGGGCTCCAGGCGAGCGCGGCGGTGCGCTGGTAGAGCGGGTCGTCCTTCGCGGCGGCGCCGAGCAGCGGAAGGCCGGACAGGCTCGGCACGTTGGCGTCGTCCATGAAGATGGCGTTGCCATAGCCGTCGACTTCGAAGGCCCAGACCTCGCCGCCCTTGCCATCGGGCATCTTGCCGTGCGCGTCGAGCGCCGCGCGCACTTCGGCGGCGAGCGCCTCGGCATCGGCCGCGGCGGCGGTGTCGCCGCGCGCCTCACGCAGGACCGTGGCGAGCATCTTGAGCGCCGAGACCGCGAACAGGTTCGACGGGATCAGGAAGGGGAAGACGCAGGCGTCGTCCGAGGGACGGAAGCCGGAGTGGATCAGGCCGACTTTCTTCGTCGGCGCACCATAGCCGCCGAACATCAGCGTCTCGGTGGGCGAAGGATCGACGCGCTGGAAGTGATAGCCCCCGGGACCATCCTTGCGCTGCTGCTCGCGAAGCGTCGCCACGGCGAGCGCCATGGCCTTTGCCCAGAGATCGTCGAACGGCGCCTTGTCGCGCGTCGCGGTCCAATAGGCATGCGCGAGGCGCATCGGATAGCAGAGCGAGTCGATCTCCCACTTCCGCTCGGCGACGCCGGGCTTCATGTCGGTCTTGTCGTTGATCGCCGGCAGATTCGACTTGGCGGTGGGGTCGCGGGTGTAGGCGTTGGCGTAGGGATCGAGCAGGATGCAGCGCGCCTGGCGCTGCATGGCGCCGTGGAAGAGGCGGCGCAGGTCTGCGTCCCGGGGCGTCAGATGGACATAGGTCTGAAGCTGCGCCGAGCTGTCGCGCAGCCACATCGCGTCGATGTCGCCGGTGATCACGAAGGTGTCGGGCTTGCCGTCCACCTCGCCGAGCGTGACGGTGGTGTCGAGCGTGTTGGGGTAGCAATTCTCGAACAGCCAGGCGAGCTCGGGATCGGCGATCTTCTTCTTCACGCGAACAATTTCGGCCTCGACCGCCTTGCTGGTGAAGCGGCGTTCCGCCTTCGGCGGCCGCTTGGTGGCCTGCTGCGCGAACGCCACGCCGGGGAGCCCGGCCGCCAGCGCGAGCGTCCCTGCGCCCGCGATCACTTCACGACGGTTCATTTGGCCTCTCCCGGTGCGCTCATCGAGAAGGGTGCGGCGGACTTGCTCGCGCCCCATGCCTTGTTCGGCGTCGGGCCCATCACGAAGCGGAGCGTCCCGCCCTGCTGGAGCGCCGCGCGGTCGAGCCAGGTCTTGTCGTGCGGCTGGCCGTTGAAGGTCACCGACTGGATGTAGACGTTCCTGGGGCCGTTGTTCTCGGCTTCGATCTTCAGCTTCTTGCCGCCCGGCATGGTCAGCTCGGCATTGCGGAACAGCGGGCTGCCGATCGCATATTGGCCGACCACCGGCGTCACGGGATAGAAGCCCAGCGCCGAGAAGACGTACCAGGCCGAGGTCTGGCCATTGTCCTCATCGCCCGGATAGCCGTCGGGCTCGGGCGAGTAGAGCTTCGCCATCACGTTGCGCACATGATACTGCGTCTTCCACGGCGCACCGGCCCAGTCGTAGAGATAGGGCATGTGCTGGATCGGCTGGTTGCCGTGCGCATACTGGCCCATGTTGACGATCTGCATCTCGCGGATCTCGTGGATCGTCTGGCCGTAATAGCTGTCGTCGAACAGCGGCGGCGTGGTGAAGATCGAATCGAGCCGGTCGACGAACGCCTTGTCCCCGCCCATCAGGTCGGCCAGGCCCTGAACGTCCTGCATCACCGACCAGCTGTAGTGGAGCGAATTGCCCTCGGTGAAGGCGTCGCCCCATTTGAGCGGATTGAACGGGGTCGCCCAGCTGCCGTTCTGGTTGCGGCCGCGCATCCAGCCCGACTGTTTGTCGTAGAGCTTGCGATAGTTCTGCGCCTGGGCGGCATATTTCTTCGCGTCCTCGGTCTTGCCGAGCGCAGCGGCGAGACGCGAGAGTGCGAAATCCGCGGTGGCATATTCGAGCGTGCGCGCCGCGCTCTCGTTGATGCCCACGTCATAGGGAACGTAGCCGAGGCGGTTGTAATATTCAACGCCTTCGCGGCCGACGGCGGTGAGCACTCGGCCACGCTCGTCGCGCGGGCGGCCCTCCGATGTGGTCGCGTTCTTGACCATCGCTTCGTAGAGCGTCTCGACGTCGAAGCCGCGGACGCCGTTGATATAGGCATCGGCGATGAGGATCGCCGAGTTGGAGCCGATCATCACGCTGCGGTGGCCGGGGCTCGCCCATTCGGGCAGCCAGCCCGATTCCTTGTAGGTGTTGACCAGCCCCTGCATGATCTGGCTGTCGAGCTCGGGGTACATCAGCGCGAAGAACGGGAAGACCGCGCGCCACGTGTCCCAGAAGCCGTTGTCGGTGAACAGATAGCCGTCGTGCACCTTGCCGTCATACGGGCTGTAGTGGACGGTCTTTCCCGCGGCATCGATCTCGTGAAGCGGGCGCGGGAACTGAAGCATGCGGTAGAGCGCCGAATAGAAGGTGCGGCGGTTGCGCACGTCGGCATCGCTCACGCGGATGCGCGAAAGCTCGGTTTCCCACGCCTGGCGCGCCTTGGCCTCGGTCTGGGCGAAGCTGTCGCCGCCCACTTCGCTCCTAAGGTTACGCTCGGCCTGCTCCAGGCTGATGAAGGACGAGGCGACCTTGACGCCGACCTGCTCGCCCTTCTTCGTCTTGAAGCTGACGACGGCACCGACGTGCGCGCCTTCGCTCTTCGCGTTGTCGCGGAGCTGCCAGTTCTCGTCCCAGGTGCGCGAGACGGTGAAGTCGCGGTCGAACTCGAGCACGAAGTAATTGTGGAAATTGGCCGGCACGCCGCCGCTGTTGTTGCGGACATAGCCGGTGATGCGGCGGCGCTTGGCGTCCACCGTCACCATCGAACCTTCGTTGTACGCGTCGAGAATGATGTGCGCGTCATCGCTCTCGGGGAAGGTGAAGCGGAACTGCGCGGCGCGGCTGGTGGGAACAACCTCCGCGGTCACGTCGTGATCGGCGAGATAGACCTGGTACTTGTAGGGCTTGCTCTCCTCGGCCTTGTGGCTGAACCACGAGGCGCGCTCCTTCTGCTTGATGCGGAGCGGACCGGTCACCGCCATCAGCTCGAAGGCGGCATAATCGTTCATCCAGGGGCTGGGCTGGTGAGTCTGCTTGATCCCGCTGATCTTGTGCGCGTCATAGGTATAGCCCCAGCCGCTGCCCATCTCGCCGGTGACCGGCGTCCAGAAGTTCATCCCCCAGGGCACGGCGACCGCAGGATAGGTGTTGCCGTAGGAAAGCTCGAAGCTCGAATCGGTACCCATCAGCGGGTTGACGAGGTCGACCAGCGCCTCGCCTTCCTGCGGCGCCGCGGCTTCCTGCGCCAACGCGGCCGGCATCGGCAGGCACAAGCTCGTCGCCAGCAGTGCGACCGAGGCTCCGTGCAGAAGCTTCCCCATATTGGTCCTCAAAGTCCTGCTCCCTTTCAGTGCTTGCTCGAGCGCGCGGCCGTTAGCGGCCGCGGCTCCACCCCTTCGTTGGTCATCACCACCGGGCGGATGGTGCCGTCCGCGTTGAAGATCATGCGCTCGATCGCAACCTGACGATGCTCGCCCCGATCGGTATCGAGCGGCCGCCGGTGATAGGCGATGTACCATTCGTCGGTGCCGGGGACGTTCACCACCGAATGGTGCCCCGCCCCGCGCGCGATCTTGAAATCCTGCGCCAGGATCTTGCCCATCGGCTTGAACGGCCCGACCGGGCTCGGCCCCATCGCATAGCCGACGCTGTAGTCCGGGCCGGTCCAGCCGCCCTCGGACCACATCAGATAATAGACGCCGCCCCGCTCGATCATGAACGAGCCCTCGACATAATTGGGGGGCGTGATCTCCTTGAAGAGCGAGCCGTCCTCATGCGGGACGATCGACTTGAGGTCCTTGCTCAGCTTGACGACGTTGCAGTGCTTCCAGCCGCCATAATAGAGATAGACCTGCCCGTCCTTGTCGCGGAAGGCGAAGGGATCGATGGGCTGCGCGCCATTATGGAACTGGCCGATCAGCGGCTTGCCGATCGCGTCCTTGAAGGGGCCGCCGGGCTTGTCGCTCACCGCCAGCCCGATGCCGCCGAGCTCGCCATCCTTCTGGATGTCGTTGGCGCTGAAGAACATGTAATATTTGCCGTTCGCCTCGATCACCGAGGGGGCCCAGATCGCGAAGGCGGCCCAGGCGGCGTTCTCGATGTCGAACGCACGGCTGTGCTTGGTCCAGTGGACCAGATCGGGCGACGAGAAGGCATCGAAGAAGGTCTGATAGCCATAGGACGGGCGGACCATCTTCTGCTTGCGCAGCTCTGCTTGCGCCGGCGAGATACGCGACGGGGTCGCAGGCTCGCCAAAATGATCGGAATAGGTGGGATAGATCCAGTAGCGGCCGGCGAAAACGTGGATCTCCGGATCGGCATACCAGCCCGGCACGACCGGGTTCGGCGCGGGCGCCGAGCCCGCGACCAGCAGCGCCGCCGCAGCGGTGAGCCCGGTGTAGATCAATCGTTTCATGCCGCTTCTCTTCCTGCCCCCAATGTGCCGCGTTCCGCGTCGTCAACCAACCCGCTCGCGACAAAGAAAGGTGGAGGTGACCCTGGGGGAAGGGTCACCTCCAAAGACGCCTGGGAGGGGGCTTCGCAGGCGCGTCAGTTACTCGTTCAGAAGTTGTAGGTCAGACCGATATAGGCCCGGCGACCGAAGTAGTTGCGGTAGGTGAACCGGGCGTCGGTATCGTTGCCCAGGTGCCGCCGCTCCTCTTCCTTGGTGAGGTTGATCACCGAAGCCGTCAGGTTGAGCTTGTCGGTGATCGCATAGGAAGCGTTGAGGTCGATCTGCTGATACGGAGCGGTATATTCGTTGAGACCCGAGGCGAGCCCACCGACCACTTCGCCGCGACGATTGTACGAAGCGCGCAGCAGCATCGAGTCATTCTCGTAGAAGACCGAGGCGTTGATCTGCGTCTTCGCGCTGCCGACCAACGCGGAGCTGCCCACATTCTCGCCGTCGAGCGAGATTTCGGCCACCGAGGTGTCGTTGTAGGTGAAGTTCACCTGCGCGCCGAGGCCGAACGGCAGCGTGTGCTGCGCGTAGAGCTCGATGCCCTGCGAGCGGGCGTTGGAGCCGTTGGCGACGGTATCATAGGGCTGGATCAGCACCTGCTCGCCGGCCACTTCGCGAGTCACGTCGAGCACCAGCGGCACGACGAAGTCCGACACGTCCTTGCGGAACAGCGTGGCGCCCACGACCGAACCCGGGTTGAAATACCACTCGACGCCGACGTCATACTGCCACGCCGAGAAGGGCTTGAGATCGGCGTTGCCGCCGCTACCCGACCAGCCCTCGAACTCGCCGAACTGGCCGCGATCGAAGGCATAGGCTGCCGAGCGATAGGTAAGCGAACGCTGCCTCCCGAGATCGTTGATCGAGGGACGCGCCATCACCTTGGCGACTGCGCCGCGGAATATGAGGTTGGGCGTGGCTTCATAGGCGACGTTGAAGCTCGGCAGCCAATTGGTGTAGGTCTTGGTCTGCTCGACCCGGGTGTTGACGATCGTCTCGCGCTCGCTGAGCGGACGCACCTGACAGTTGCCGTCCGGACCCACCGGACGATTGGGATCGAAGGGCCCGCCGGGACCGTCGACGCAATAGTCGTTCAGATACTGGAGGCGATCCGAAGTGACGCCGTCCTGCCGGGTGTTGGCGACGCGCAGACCGACGTTGCCGCGGAGGCCGCCGGTCTCGAAATTGACCTGAGCATAGCCCGCCCAGACGCGCTCGCCGATATTGTAGACGTTGTTCGGCTCGGGGACGCGCACCGAGGGGCCATAGGTCGAGTTGATGTAGGCGAGATACCGCTCGAAATCGATGCCCGGGACGACATTGGCGTTGAAGCCGCCCGGGATGTTGTCGATCGGCTGATCGTAGAAATACTCGGGACGCGCCACGGCGCCGGCCGGCGTATCCTGATAGCGCAGCTTCGTGGCCGGATCGGCATACCATTCGTTGCGGCCGGTCTCGCGATGGATGCTGAGATCACGCCACTTTGCACCGACCTGCACCGAGCTGATGAAGCTGCCCTCGAACCGCTTCGTGAGATCGAGCTGCGCATAGCGCTGGCTGAGCTCGCTGTTCGTGAAGTTGGAGCCCGTGGAGCCGACGTCGATCTGCGCGATGCCGTTCTTGATGTTCTGCTGAAGCTCCGGCGAGAACTCGAAGTTGGCGATGCCGTCGGAAATGTCCCACGAGCTCAGGAAGTTGCCGTTCTGCTCGGCGCCGGTGACCGTCAGGCGCGGCTTGGCGGCGACTCCGAACCGCATCGAGGGACCGCCGCGCGCGCTGGTCTTGCCCAGCTTGAGCACTGCCTCGAAGCTGTCCTGCTCGTACTTTACCTCGGTCTCGAAAGTGTCCGAAGTCTGCTTCTCACGGCTATAGGTGCCGGCGATCTGCGGCGTTTCCATCGTGCACGGCGGCGTGTTGGCAAGGCAGGCCGTGCCTGCGGCCGGCACCTGGAAATTCGCCGACTGGAAGATCGTCCCGCTCTTGTCGAAGGTCGCGCCGGTGAAGAAGTTGCCATAGCCCCATTCGGGGATCTTGAGCACGTTGCTGGTGAAGTCGCTGGTATATTCGAAGCGGAAATAGTTCGACGTCACTGTCAGGTTGTCGAACGGCCGCATCTGCGCGGTCGCCTGGATGCCGTAGCGCTCGCGCTCCTGGTTGAACACTTCGGCATTGACCGACTGCGGCGCCCAATGGCCCGAATAATGCGTGCCGTCCTGTGCGGTCACGCCTTCGCCAGGCCAATAGGAAATGGCGTCGTCGTTCTCGAACGGGTTGCCGTTGACGTCGGTCGCTGGGGTGATGACGTTGCCGTCCGCATCGCGGTCGCTCCACCAGCGCCAGGTCTCGGTGTTGGAGCGCAGCTCGCGGTTCGAGCGCTTCTGCCATACGCCGCCGACGAGGAAGCCGAGCGTCTCGTCCTCGTTCTTCCACGAGAACTGGCCGGCGAGCTGCGGTTCGAACTTCTCGGTCGTATCCGAATAGGTCCCTTCCGCCGAGATGAAGCCCGACATCGAAGGCACGTCGAACGGCCGGCGGGTGTTGAGGATGATCGTGCCGCCGACGCCGCCTTCCTCGAGCCGCGCTTCCGAGGATTTGTAGACCTCGGTGCTGGCGATGAAGTTCGACGGCAGCATCACATAGTTGAACGAGCGCTGGGGATCGCCGCTGTCTGCACCCGCGATGAAATTGCCGTTGAGCAGCGTCTGCGTCAGCCCCGGCTGAAGGCCGCGGATGCTGACGCGGCTGCCTTCGCCGCCGTCACGGGTGATGACCACGCCCGGCACGCGCTGGAGCGCGTCGGCCACGTTCTTGTCGGGGAACTTGCCGATGTCCTCGGCAGTGATCACGTCGACGATCGAATTCGACTCGCGCTTCTGCTGGAGGCTCTCCTCGATCGACCGGCGATAGCCGGTGACGACGATGTCTTCCTGCGGCGCCTCGGCCGCTGCCGGGTCCTGCGCCGCCGGCTGGGCAGTGCCCGCACCCTGCGTCGCCGCCGCGTCCTGCGCATGCGCCGTACCGCACATCACGACCAGCACGCTGGCCGAAAGCATCAGGTCACGCGCGATCCGCTTGCGTGCGCTGCTCGACCCCTCGATCTGCTGAAACTTCATCTCGTCTCTCCTCCCTGTGCCGTGGCGTTCTCGCCTTCGGCCTGTTTTCGACACTGCGGCTCACGCGCCGCTACACACTCACCCGGTCAATCCTGAATATAAAAAGCAATTTGTCAATTGGATCGGGGCAATTTGTGCCGCGCCCCCGACGACCCGTTGAACGGGCCGTCGCCGGACGCGACTTTCAAACTTCTCGTCAGGGGGCCGGCCGCTGCGCGGCGGTGCCCTCCTCCTCTTCCCACAGCGGCTTGGCCATCGCCGCGAATGCCTCGGCCGGCGCCTTGGCGACCGCGCGATCATAGGTCAGCAGGCCGTTGATCTCGCCTTCGACATCGGTGGTCTGGGTGTAGACCGCGGCGCTGAGACCGTGGACCTTCGCGTGCCGGACGATCTCGTCGAACTTGCGCCGATAGCGCGCGACATAGTCGTCGGCGTCCTTGGCGACCTGATAGCTCCAGTTGCGCTTGCCCGCGCGCCACAGATGCCCCTCGATCGGCCGGCCGACGCCGCCATATTCGCCGATCACGATCGCGCGCTCGCTGCTGCGCGTCGGGACCCGCGGGACATCCTCATAGGTGTGGATGTCGAACACGTCGGAGTCGCGCCCGGCGACATCGAGCCAGCCGCTGTCTGCATTGACCAGCCGGCTGGGATCCATGCCCTTCACCAGCTTGGTCAGCGTGGCGGAATCATACTGACCCCAGCCCTCGTTGTTCACCACCCACATCACGATCGACGGGAAGGCGCGCAGATCGCCGATCATCTGCGAGAGCTCGGCCTGCTGATCGCTCATCACGTCGGACGACAGCACCGCCTGGCTCTGGCTGGTGCCGGCGAGGAACTGGTCCTCGCCACCGCCCGAGGGCATATCCTGCCACACCAGCATGCCCATGCGATCGGCGTCGTAATAATAGCGCGCCGGCTCGATCTTGATGTGCTTCCGGACCATGTTGAATCCGGCTTTCTTCAGAAACTCGAGGTCATAGCGCATCGCCTCTTCGGAAGGCGGGGTCAGCAGCCCGTCGGGCCACCAGCCCTGATCGAGCGTGCCGTTCTGGAAGTAGGGCTTGTTGTTGAGCAGCAGCATCGGCTGCCCGGTCACATGGCCCGGCCCGACCGAGATCTTGCGCATCCCGAAATAGGTTTTGACGGTGTCGCGCGGGGCGCCATCGACCTGTGCCTTCGCATATGCCTCGACCTCGCCGGTCGTGAAGCGCGAGTCATAGGCGACGCGGTTGCGCTCCGGCTTGCCCGCATAGGGGTCCTTCACCGTCACCAGCTCGGCGACGAGATCGTAGAGGAACGGGTCCTCGGGCGACCAGAGATGCGCGTTGGGGATCGCGATGCTGGCGTGGCGGTTGGCGCGAATGATCGTCGAGGCGATCGTCTGCCCGCCGGACTTGACGCTGAGGCGCACCGCATCGGTGTCGTTCGCCCATGCGCTCAGCGCGACATCGACTTCGATCTTGCCGGTATCGATGTTGGGCGTCGCGCGGACGTCGGCGATGTGGAGCTTGGAGACTGGCTCGAGCCACACCGTCTGCCAGATGCCGCTCGACGCGGTGTACCAGATGCCGTCGGGCTCGAGGATCTGCTTGCCGCGCGGCTGGCTGCCCGCGCTGGTCGGGTCGGCGACCTGGACGACGACTTCGTTGGTCCCGGGCTTGAGCGCCGCCGTGATGTCGAAGCCGAAGCTGTCGGACCCGCCCTTGTGCGCGCCGACTACGGCGCCGTTGACCCAGACGACTGCCTCGTAGTCGACGGCGCCGAAGTTGAGCTTGACGTTCTGCCCGGCCCAGTCGGCGGGCACGGTGAACTGACGGCGATACCAGACGCGATCCTCGGGCAGCACCCGGCGCGCGACACCGGAGAGGCGCGATTCCACCGGGAAGGGCACCAGGATCTTGCCGTCCATCGCCTGCGGCTGCGGCGTGCCGGCCTTGACGATGGCATAGTCCCATAGCCCGTTGAGGTTGAGCCACTTGTCGCGCTGGAGCTGCGGGCGCGGATAGCTGCGCCAGGCATTCTCGGGGGTGACCGCCTTGCCCCAGCGGGTGGTGATCGCGCCGGTATACACCGAATCCGCGCGCTGGGCGGGCGCTTCCTGCGCCAGCACCGCAGTCGCCGGAAGGAAGGCCAGCATCGAGGCCAGGATCATCTTGTGCATGCTTGTTCCCCTTAACGCTGCGACATCGATGGCGGCGCATCGCCGGGCGCGCTGCCCCAGCTACTGGGCTTCGGCCCCATCACCAGGACCAGCTTCGCGCCGTTCGCTATGTCCGAATGGCGGAACCAGGGCTTGGTCCATGGCCGGCCGTTGAGCGTGGCCGACTGGATGTAGAGGTTCTTCGCCGAATTGTTGCGCGCGACGATCTCGAGCGCCTTGCCGTTGCCCATCTGGAGCACCGAACGATCGAAGATCGGGCTGCCGATGATATATTCGTCGCTCGACGGATCGACCGGATAGAAGCCGAGCGCCGCCATCGCATACCAGGACGACGTCGCGCCCTGATCGTCCATCCCCGAATAGCCGTAGCCGCTGGCGTCGCTGCCGTAGAGATCGGCGAGGATGCGCCGGGTCAGCTCCTGCGTCTTCCAGGGCTGGCCGCTCCAGGCATAGAGGAACGGCGCCTGCTGATCGGGCTGGTTGCCATGGACATACTGGCCGATCATGCCGGTGCAATCGCGGCAGATGCCCGTGGGGTTGTAGGGCTTGGTAAAGAACTCATCGAGCTTGGCGTTGAACGCCGTGCGTCCGCCGAGCGCATCGATCAGCCCCTGCACGTCGTGTGGCACCAGCCACAGCGTCGACCAGCCCGAGGCCTCTTTCATCATGAAGTTGTAATAGGGCTCGGCCGGATCGAACGGCGCGATCCACTTGCCGTCCGCAGTGCGCCCGCGGACGAAGCCGATCGAGCGATCGAAGACGTTGCGCCAATTGCCTGCGCGCTTGCGGAACAGCCGGGCGTCATCGTGCTTGCCGAGCCGCTCGGCCATCTCGGCCATCGCATGATCGTCCCAGGCATATTCGAGCGTCTTGGCGACACCCGCCTTGCCGCCGGCATAGGGCGGGCTGGGGTTGCCCTTGGGAATCTCGTCCGAGATCCAGCCCTGCTTGTCATATTCCGCGAGGAAGTCGCGCGGCCCCTTGGGATCGGTCGCGTTCTTGCGAAGATATTCGTAGGCGGCAGCGTAGTCGAACGGAATGCCGCGCCGCATCGCGCCAAGGTACAGGAACACGGCGTTGTCGGCGTGGAACGACGTGTTCATGAAGCCGCGCTCGCGCGCCATGTCGAGCTCGGACTGCATGATGTCGCGAACCGTCTCGGGCTCCATCAGCTCGAGCAGCACGATCTGGTTGCGCCCGGTATCCCAGAAAGGCACGGGTCCATAGCGATCATAGGCCGCGGTCTGCACCGCACCCTTCGCGGTGGTGAAATGCTCTCCCTTGCGCGCGACCAGCCGCGGGCTGGCGAAGGACTGGAACAGCGTTGAATAGAACAGCATGCGCTGCTTGTCGGTGCCGCCGCTCACTCGCACGCGATTGAGCAGCTCCGCCCAAGCGGCGCGCGCCTTGCCGTGCACTCCGTCGAAATCCCAGCCGGGGCTTTCGGCGCGCAGCCGCGCCTCCGCGACTTCGTAGCTGGCGCCGTGCGCGATCTTGACGAGCACGGCCTCACCTTCACGCGTGGTGAAGTCGAGATAGCTTCCCGCGAAACCGCCTTCGATGGTGCGCTCGCCGGGCAGCACGTCCTTGTCGCCGATGCCGTAGCCGCGCGCATTGCCCGGAGATTTGCGGAAGGTGCCGAAGCTCTTGAACGGCTTGGAGAACTCCGCGACGAAATAGCGGCCGTCGCGCGCTTCGTTGTCGTTACGGTTCGCGATGATGCCGCGCACCTTGCGATCGCCGACGATCTCCACTTCGCCGCCGCGCCCCTGCAGATTGAGGATCACGTGCGCGCGCTCGGTCGCCGGGAAGGTGAAGCGCATCAGCGCGGTTGCCTGCGTCGCCGTCAGCTCGACCTTGGTCTTGAAGCTGTCGAGGAAGACCGAATAATAGCCGGGCGCCGCCTTTTCATGCGCCTTGTCGTACCAGGCCTGGGTGTAAACCGGCGGCACCGTCCAGTCGCCGACCACGGGCATCAGCATCGGCGTGGCGCGGGCGCCATAGGTCGGCCCGCCACCGCCGGTGAAGCCGATCATCGTCGGGTTGGTGTAATAGTAGGGCGTGGCAACGCCCGTCGGGTAGCTCAGCTCGACGTTGAGATTGACCGGCGCCGCCTCGACAGCGCTGTGCGGCAGCCGCGCGCCAGGGGAAGTGATGCCCGAATAGAGCGGCTCACCAGCAGGCGGCGCGTTGCCGATCAGTTCGGGCTTGTCGAGCGGCGCGGTGCCGACCAGCGGATTGGCCTGATCGACCGGCTGGTTCGATTTGTTAGATGCGGGGCGCGTCTGCCCAGAGACCGGCCCGCCAGCGAGCACCACCGCTGCCGACGCAAGCAGGCACAGCCGCGCCGCCACCGTCAAAGAAGAGAATTGCGACCGCCGCGAACCCATCAGTCCCTCCCCATGAATATCGAGGGGAGTGCTGCCTCCCCTTCCCTGACCGTCTTCCAGCCCGGTGCTTGCCGGTCGGAGCGATCCTTGCGGAGAGAAATCATTTAAATAAACCATTTTGTCAATTGAAAAGCCGCGTCGCTCGGCTAGCCTGAGTTCATCACCTCTCCGGGACCCTGCCGACGCACCCGTGAACGGGAGAGCACAGTGCAATTGGAAAGCAATTTTGTGAATTCGAGAGCCGTGCTAGCGTCCGAACCGAGACAGCAGGGCTGTGCGGTCAGGAGAGGAAAATGACAGCAAACCGGAGGTCACGAGCATCTGCGCCCCCGATGGCTGGACGAATCACCCTGTCCCACAGCGCATCGCATATGCTCTCGATGTTACGCCCTAGTCCTGTCGCCGCCCCGGGAGGCGTTTGACCCAGCCGGCGGCACCGCCGGATCGCCATCCAGCATCTTCGAATCGTAAAAGGTCCTGATCTGCATGCGTGTCACCAGCAAGCTCTGCATCGCCGCCCTCGCCTTCGGACTGACCGCCGCGGCGCCCGGCCCTGACGACGCGGCAGCGCCCGCTCGTGACGGGACGGCGGACGTCGATCCGTTCATCGGCACCGGCGGCGAGGGTCATACTTTCCCGGGAGCCGTCGCGCCGTTCGGCATGGTGCAGCTCAGCCCCGACACGGACACGACGTGCGTGATCCGCGAATGCTATGATCATGCCGCCGGCTATCGGTATGAGGATCCGACGATCCAGGGCTTCTCGCATACCCATTTCTCGGGCGCGGGCCATTCGGACCTGGGCGATTTCCTGGTCATGCCGGTGAGCGGCAGCGCGGTGCCGCTCGAGCCGGGCGACGTCAAGACTCCGGGATCGGGCTATCGCTCACGCTTCTCGCACAGCGAAGAAACTGCAACTCCCGGCTATTATGCCGTGACGCTCGCCGATGCGCACGTCCGGGCAGAGATGACCGCGGGCACGCGGGTGGGCGTCCATCGCTACACTTTCCGTCCCACGGATGACGCGCACCTCGTGCTCGACCTTCGCTCGTCGCTCTACAATTATCCGGGCAAGATCCTCTGGTCGTCGCTCCGCGTACACCCGGACGGCACGGTCACCGGCATGCGCGAGACGCGCGGCTGGGCGGCCGGGCGCAAGCTCTTTTTCGCGATGCGCTTCTCGGCACCGCTCGCCGGCCACGCCTTGTTCAACAAGGAAGAGAAAGTCGAATACAAGGGTTTCCAGGGTCCCGGCCGCGGATCGGACGTGTTGCCCGAGAAGACCGGCCGCGCGCTTGTCGCGCGTCTCGACTTCGGCAAGCTCGATCGTCCGCTCGAAGTGAAGGTCGCGCTTTCGTCGGTCGATGAGGCGGGCGCACTCGCCAATCTGGCGGCCGAACCGGGCGGATTCGACGCGATCCGCCAGGGCACGGCAGCCGCGTGGAGGCGCGAGCTCGGCGCGATCGAGATCGACGCTCCCGCGCCCACGCGCCGCATGCTCTACACCGCGCTCTACCACACGCTGATCGCACCTTCGATCGCCGGGGACGCTGACGGACGTTTCCGCGGGCCGGACGATCAGGTCCACAAGGCCGAAGGCTTCACCTTCCGCTCGACCTTCTCGCTTTGGGATACCTTCCGCGCCGAACATCCGCTGCTCACGCTGATCCAGCCCGAGAAGGTCAACAGCGACATGGTCCGCTCGCTGCTCGCCAGCCAGCAGGCGAGCCCGCACGGCATCCTGCCGATCTGGCAGTTCCAGGGGCGCGAGACCTGGACGATGATCGGCTATCACGCCGTGCCGGTGATCGCGGACGCCTATCTGAAAGGCATTCGCGGCTTCGACGCCGAGGCCGCGCTCGACGCCATGGTCAAGAGCGCCAGCTACGCCCCCTATGGCGGGCTCGGCGACTATATGGCGAACGGCTATGTCGCGATCGACCGCGAGCCGGAGGCCGCGTCCAAGACCGTCGAATATGCTTATGACGACTGGACCATCGCCCGCATGGCGCGCGCGATGGGCAAGGCCGATGTCGCCGCGCAGTTCGAGAAGCGCGCCGGCAACTGGCGCAACAGCTTCGACAAGGGCACCGGCTTCGTCCGCGCGCGCAAGGCCGACGGCAGCTTCCGCGAGCCTTTCGATCCCACTGCGATCAACTATGGGTCCGACTATACCGAAGGCAACGCCTGGCAATACAGCTGGTTCGTGCCGCACGATCAGGCCGGGCTGTTCAAGCTGATGGGCGGCGACAAGGCGGTGATCGACAAGCTCGACCGGATGTTCGAATTCGACAATTCGAAGATCGACTACAGCCATGCCGAGGATATCGCCGGGCTGATCGGCCAGTATATCCACGGCAACGAGCCGAGCCACCACGTGGCCTATCTCTACAACTATGCCGGCGCGCCTTGGCGCACGCAGGAGCGGCTCAAGCAGATCGTCGAGAGCCAGTACAAGGCCGCACCCGACGGGCTCTCGGGCAACGACGATCTCGGCCAGATGTCGGCGTGGCTGCTGTTCACATCGCTGGGCTTCTACCCGGTGGCGCCGGGGAGCCTGGAATATGTCATCGGCCGGCCCTTCGTGGATCGGGCGGTGCTGAACCTGCCCAACGGCAAGCGCTTCACCATCGTCGCGGAGGGGCTGGACAGCACGCAGCCTTACGTCGGCTCGGTGTCGCTCAATGGACGGCCGCTCGATCGCAGCTATCTGCGGCACCAGGAGATCACGGCCGGCGGCGAGCTGCGCTTCCGGATGCAGGCGCAGCCGAACCGGAAATGGGCTACGGCAAAGGGCGCGCGGCCGTTCTCCACCGAATCGTCGCGGAGGTGACGATTTTGGCCTGACGCTTCGATGACGAAGCGGCAACCACTGGGAGGCGAGCCGTGCGGGCAATCCTGGAAATCTGCGTCGACGGACCGGCAGGGCTTCAGGAAGCCGTTGCGGGCGGCGCCGACCGGATCGAGCTTTGCTCGGCGCTGGAGCTCGGCGGGCTGACGCCTTCGGCCGTGCTGGTTGAGCAGGCGGTGCGGACCGGTTGCCCGGTGCACATGATGATCCGGCCCCGCGCGGGCGGCTTCGTGCTCGAGGAGGGCGAGACAGCGCTGATGGCAGCGGAGATCGGCCACGCTGTTTCGCGCGGGGTTGCCGGGATCGTCGTCGGGGCGCTCCGGCCGGATGGCGAGCTGGATCGGGAATCGCTCGGCCGCTTCCGCGAGGCGGCGGGTGATGCGGTGATCGTGCTGCATCGCGCGATCGATCTCGTGCCCGATCCTATCAGCGCGGTGCGGGAGGCGGTCTGTCTGGGCTATGACAAGATCCTAAGCTCGGGTGGCGCCCGCACTGCGTCCGAGGGCATGGCGACACTCGCGGAGATGGTCGCTGCGGCGGGGGAACGGCTGTCGATCATCGCCGGTTCGGGCATCACTCCCGAGAATGTAAGGCAGATCGTAGCGCAGACCGGCGTGCGCGAAGTGCACGGATCGGCGAGCCGTTCCGGCGCCCTGCCCGATGCCGCGACGCTGCGGCTGGGGTTCGCGACCGGGCCGCGCCGTGAGACCGACCGTGCGATCGTGGCGCGGATGCGCGCCGCACTTGCCGAAGAGGGAGGAATATGAGCGAAGGAATCTCCCGTCGAAGTGCGCTGGGGCTCGGTGCCGCCGCGGCACTGGGCGCAGGCACGGCCCGAGCGGCAGGCGTGGACGATCCGGTCGCAGTCGTCTCGACCTGGGATTTCGGCAAGGCCGCGAACGCGGCGGCGCTCGCGCGCTTCAAGGCCCGCGGCTCCGCGCTCGACGCAGTCGAGGCCGGTGCCAGGGTGCCCGAGGCGGACCCCGCCAATCATTCGGTGGGCTATGGCGGCTATCCCGACCGCGACGGGCATGTAACGCTCGACGCGATCATCATGGACGACCGCGGCGGCGTCGGCGCGGTCGCCGGGCTGGAGGACGTGGTCCACGCAGTCTCGGTCGCGCGGCTGGTGATGGAGAAGACGCCGCACACGCTTCTCGTCGGCGAAGGAGCGACGCGGTTCGCGCTCGATCAGGGGATGAAGCGCACGAAATTGCTCACGCTCGAAGCCGAGACGGCGTGGCGCGAATGGCTGAAGACCGCGCGCTACCGGCCCGTCGCCAATATCGAGAACCAGTTGCCAGGGCCGCCGGGCTCGTCGTTCAACCACGATACGATCGGCATTCTCGCGCGCGGCCTCGACGGCAGCATGGCGGCGGCGTGCACCACCTCTGGCATGGCGTTCAAGATGCGCGGGCGCGTGGGCGATTCGCCGCAGGCCGGCAGCGGATTGTTCATCGAGAAGAACGTCGGCGCCGCCGCCTCGACCGGCGTCGGCGAGGAAGTGACTCGCATCGCGGGCACCGCCCGCGTCGTCGCCTCGATGCGCGCAGGCCTTTCGCCCCAGGCGGCGTGCGAGGAGGCGGTGAAGCACATCGCCGCGCTGCGCGGCGATGCGATCAAGGGCCTGCAGGTCGGCTTCCTCGCGCTCGGCCACGACGGCCGGGTCGGCGCCTATGCGCTGCTGCCGGGCTTCACCTATGCCGTGACGCGCCATTCGGGCGCGGCGGAGACGCTGCCCGCCGCCAGTCTGTTCGGCGAGCCGCGTTAGGACCGGCCGCGGCGCGCATCGAGGATGCTGGCAAGCGACGTCCATTTGGCCGCGCCGCCGCTGTTCTCGATCATCGCCTCGACGAAGGTCATCGTCCTGAGGCCGTCGCTTATGCCGGGGAACCAGCCGGCCGCGCCGCGCGATGGCGGGCTCTCCGCACCGGAGCGTATCGCCTGGCCGAAGCTTCGATAGAGGTTGGCGAAGGCCTCGATATAGCCTTCGGGATGCCCGGAGGGGGTGCGCAGCCGCGCCGTCGTCAGCGGATCGAGGCCCGGTCCGCCCGCGCGGACGATCTCGGCCGGGCGGTCGAGCCAGCGCAGCGTGAGCGTGTTCGGCTCCATCTGCGACCATTCGAGCCCGCCCTTCTCGCCATAGACGCGCAGGCGCAGGCCATTCTCCTCGCCCGCGGCGACCTGGGTCGCCTTGAGCACGCCGCGCGCGCCGCCCTCGAATCGCAGCAACGCCGCGACATCGTCGTCGAGGCGGCGCCCCGGAACATGGATGGCGAGGTCCGCGTTGAGCGCCTCGACCGCCAGGCCGGAGACATGCTCGGCGAGCTGGAAGGCGTGCGTGCCGATGTCGCCAAGGCAGCCGCCGAGCCCGGCGCGCGCCGGATCGGTGCGCCATTCGGCCTGCTTCTGGCCGTCGCGATCGATTGGCTGGCTCAGCCAGCCCTGCCAATATTCGGCCTGCACCAGCCGAATCACGCCGAAATCGCCACGCGCGACGCGCACCCGCGCCTCCTCGACCAGCGGATAGCCGCTGTAGGTGAAGGTAAGGCCATAGAGCTTGCCGCTGCGCGCGACCGCGGCCTCGATCGCGAGCGCCTCGGCGAGATCAAGCGCCATCGGCTTTTCGGAAAAGACGTGGAAGCCGGCGTCGAGCGCGGCGATCGCGGCAGGCGCGTGCAGGTGATTCGGCGTGACGATCGCCAGAGCCTCCATCCGCTGATCCTCGGGAAGCGCGGCCTCCCCTGCGAGCAGAGCCTCGAGCGTCGGATAGGCGCGCGAGGGATCGAGACCCAGCGCCGCGCCGCTCCGCTCGTTACGGCCGGCATCGCTGCTGAATGCGCCGCACACCAGCGCAAATTCGCCGTCGAGCGCGGCCGCCATGCGATGCACCGCGCCGATGAAGGCGCCCTCGCCGCCGCCGACCATGCCATATCGAATCTTCGGTTGCGTGCCTGTCGCCATATTCCGGGGTCCGCTCCTGGGATGTTCGCGACCAACGGCCGGTCGCTTTCATGTCTGATAAATGGTTGCGCCGCGCGGCGGCAACCGCTTAGATGGGCACCGACCGATCGTTGCCATACCGGAGAGGGTAATGAAATCTCTGATCGCGTTGCTGCCGGTGGCGGCAACATTCTCTGCACTGGCCCTGACAGCGTTGCCGTCCGTTGCCGCACAGCCCCAGGCCAACCCCGGTGCGCAGGCATTCGCCGCCTGCCGCGCCTGCCACACGCTTCAAGCGGGCGCAAAGAGCCCGATGGGCCCGAATCTCCACGGGCTGTTCGGCCGCAAGGCAGGCTCCGTCGCCGGTTTCAACTATAGCCCGGCGCTCAAGAAATCGAACATCGTCTGGGACGCGAAGACGCTCGACCAATATCTCGCCGCACCGACGCAGAAGGTGCCGGGCACGCGGATGGTGATCAAGGTATCCGACCCCGCCAAGCGCGCTGCGCTGATCGCCTATCTCAAGGCCGAAACCGCGAAGTGAGTCGGGATCGAAAGGGAGCGGTGGCATGAAGGGTCCGGCGGTTTTCCTCGCGCAGTTCATGAGCGATTCGGCGCCGTTCGATACCCTGCCCTCCGCCGCGCGCTGGATGGCGGATGCCGGCTATGTCGGCGTCCAGATTCCGACCTGGGACAGCCGCTGCATCGATCTGCGCAAGGCCGCCGAGAGCCAGGATTATTGCGACGAGCTCGCCGGCACGTGTCGTGAGGCAGGCGTCGAGATCACCGAGCTCTCGACGCATCTCCAGGGTCAGCTGGTCGCGGTTCATCCCGCCTATGACGTGGCGTTCGACGCCTTCGCGCCCGAGGCGCTTCGCGGCAAGCCGAGCGAGCGCCAGGCGTGGGCAGTCGAGCAGCTTCATCTCGCCGCCAAGGCGAGCCGACGGCTGGGGCTGAAGGCCCACGCGACCTTCTCGGGCGCGCTGGCCTGGCCCTATCTCTATCCGTGGCCGCAACGTCCCGCAGGGCTGGTCGAAGAGGCGTTCGGCGAGCTGGCGAAGCGCTGGCGGCCGATCCTCGACGCGTTCGAGGAACAGGGCGTCGACGTCGCCTATGAGATCCACCCCGGCGAAGACCTGCACGACGGCGTGACCTTCGAGCGGTTTCTGGCGGGCGTCGACAACCATCCGCGCGCCAACATCCTCTACGACCCCAGCCATTATGTGCTGCAGGCGCTCGACTATCTGGCCTTCATCGACATCTATCACGAGCGGATCCGGATGTTCCACGTCAAGGACGCGGAGCTCAATCCCACGGGGCGCTCGGGCGTCTATGGCGGGTTCCAGGATTGGGTCGATCGTCCCGGCCGCTTCCGCTCGCTCGGCGACGGGCAAGTGGATTTCGGCGGAATTTTCTCGAAGCTGACACAATATGGATACGAAGGCTGGGCAGTGCTCGAATGGGAATGCTGCCTCAAGCATCCCGAGGACGGCGCACGCGAAGGCGCGCCGTTCATCGCGGCGCACATGATCCGCAAGGCGGACAAGGCATTCGACGATTTCGCGGGCGGCAGCGATCCGGGGCTCAACCGCAAGCTGCTGGGGCTGAGCTGACGATACGGCCGAGCGGGCAAGAACAAGAATAAACGGGGAGGGAGCCAGAAAATGGCCACGACATTGAACAAGGGAAGGCTGTTCTGGCTGGGCGTGCTGGCGCTGTTCACCGCCGCCTCCAGCCTCGCGATCCGCGGCGCGATCGCCAGCGGGCTCAAGGCCGAATGGATCGATCCGATCGCTCCGCTACAGGCCGGCGAGCTTCTCGCCGCCGCGCTGGGCGCTGCGTTCCTCAGCTTCGCGATCACCTTGTTCGTCGCCAGCGCGCTGCTCGACCAGATCGGCATGAAGCGCTGCCTGCTCGGCGCGGGCCTGTGCTTCATCTTCGGTCCGTTGCTGATCGTCACCGCGGGCAATCTCGCCAGCGGCATGACCGTCTACACGCTGGTCTGGCTCGGCATGCTGCTCAGCGGCATCGGCTGGGGGCTGACCGAGGCGGCGATCAACCCGCTGACCGCGCAGCTCTATCCCGAGGACACCACGCACCGGCTCAACGTGCTGCACGCCTGGTTCCCCGGCGGGATCATCGTCGGCGGGCTGATCGGCTTCTTCCTTTCCGCGACCCTGCCGTGGCAGGGAATCATGGCGCTGGTGATGATCCCCGCCGTCGCGACGGTGGTGATCGCCGCGACCACCACCTTCCCTCCCCCGCTTCGCAGCGAGACCGGCGTCAGCTTCGGCGAGATGGTGAGCGAAGTGTTCCGGCGGCCCAGCTTCTTCATCTGGTTCGGCGCGATGTTCCTGACCGCCGCGTCCGAGCTGGCGCCGGGCCAGTGGATCGACGTGGCGCTTTCGAACCGCGTGGGCATGCGCGGCATCCTGCTGCTGGTCTACGTCAACGCGCTGATGTTCGTGTTCCGCCACTTCGCGGGCCGGCTGGCCAACAAGATCTCCAACCCCGGGTTGCTCTGGGTATCGAGCCTGCTCGCTGCGATCGGCCTGTTCATGCTGAGCCAGGCGCAGTCGCCCGTGGCGGCGATCCTCGCATCGACGGTGTGGGGCCTGGGCGTGTGCGTGATGTGGCCGACGATGCTCGCCTCGGTCGCCGAACGCTATCCGCGCGGCGGATCCTGGGCGATGGGGCTGGTCGGTTCGGCGGGCGCGCTCGCAAGCTTCTTCGTCCTGCCGCGACTGGGCGCGATGTTCGATCAGGCCAAGATCGAGTTCGCCGGCGGGCCGGAAGCCTTTGCGCGGCTGACCGGCGCGGCGAAGCTCGCGGTCGAGGATGCGGCGGCGTCCGTTTCGTTCCAGCGGCTGGCGATCCTGCCGGTGATCCTGCTGGCGGTGTTCGGCTTCATCTGGCTGCGCGAGCGGGGCAAGTCGCGGGCGGCGCTCGCGGGTGAGGCAGCATGAGCGTCTCGCGTCGCACGGTGCTGGCGGGTAGCGCGGCCGTTGCCGCTGCCGCGACGGCAGTGGTGAACGGCGCCTCCGCGCAGAACGCCGCGCGCTTCTCGCTCGGCTATGCGCCGCACGAGGGCAGCTTCAAGAGCCGCGGCAATCGGCTCGAGCAGATCGCCTATGCTGCGGACATGGGCTTCACTGCCTGGGAGGACAATGAGGCGGCGGGCCGCACGGTGGCGGAGCAGACCGCGATGGCGCGCGCGCTCCAGCAGCGGAACATGACGATGGGCGTGTTCGTCGCCAGCATGCCGCGATGGGCCGATTTCCGCCCGCTGCTCGGCGTAGACGACGATGCCGATCGTCAGGCGTTCCTCGCCGACGTCCGCGCTTCGATCGACGTCGCAAAGCGCCTCAATGCCAAGTGGATGACGGTGGTCCCCGGCTTCCTCGACCGCAAGCTGCCGGTCGAGATCCAGACCGGCCGGATCGTCGACACGATGCGCCGCGCCGCGGAGATCGTCCAGCCGCACGGGCTCGTCATGGTGATGGAGCCGCTCAACACGCTGGTGAACCACCCGGGCGTGTTCCTGCAGACCATCCCGCAGGGCTTCGCGGTCGCCAAGGGCGCGAACAGCCCGGCGGTGAAGGTGCTGGCGGATCTCTATCACGAGCAGATCCAGGCCGGGAACCTGATCAACACGCTGAAAAGCTGCTGGGACGAGATCGCCTATATCCAGTTCGGCGACAATCCGGGCCGCAAGGAGCCGGGTACGGGCGAGATCAACTATCGCAACGTGGTGCGCTGGCTGCGCGCGAAGAAGTTCGCCGGCGTGATCGGCATGGAGCACGGCAATTCGATCGACGGACGCGCGGGCGAGGAGCGGCTGGTCGCCGCCTATCGCGAGATCGACGCGGCATGAGGGAGGAACGAGTGAAGCGTATCGCATGGGGCGCCGCAATCGCGGTCGCCTGCGCGGCGGGAAGCCCCGCCGCGGCGCAGGAAAAGCCCGGGTTCAAGGACACGCCGATGCTGCCGGACGGCAAATGGCGAGTCCATGATGCCGATCGTCCCCACCCCGAGGTGGTGAAGCCGGGGCCCGTGCTGGGCGCGCCGCCTTCCGACGCAGTGGTGCTGTTCGACGGAAAGTCGCTCGACGCGTGGCAGCCGCAGGCCGGCCCGTGGACGGTGAAGGACGGCGTGCTGACCGTGCCGCCGCGCGCGCCCGGAGCCGGCGAGAACGCGCTGGTGAGCAAGCAGAACTTCGGGGACGTGCAGCTCCACCTGGAGTTCCGCTCGCCCAATCCGCCTGAAAAGAGCTCGCAGGATCGCGGCAACAGCGGCATCTGGTTCATGCAGCGGTACGAGATCCAGATCCTCGACGGGCACAACAACCCGACCTATGCCGACGGTACCGTCGGCGCGATCTACGGCTGGAAGCCGCCGCTGGTGAACGCCTCGCGCGCACCCGGCGATTGGCAGAGCTACGACGTGGTTTTCGAGCGTCCGCGCTTCGGGGCCGACGGCAAGCTGCTGCGCCCGGCCTATATCACCGCCTTCCTGAACGGCGTGCTGGTGCAAAACCGGCAGCCATGGCTGGGCGGCACGATCTGGCGCAAGGTCGGCACGTACGAACCGCATGGCGATGCCGCACCGATCCAGCTTCAGGATCACGATTCGCCGGTATCTTTCCGCAACATCTGGGTGCGCCGTCTGCCCGAGGCAGCGGCCAGCTATGACTTCGAGGGCACCGTAAAATGATCATCGACCGCAGAGATGCGCTGGCCGGCATCGTTGCCATGTTCGGAGCCAGCCTGTTCGCCCCCATCGCCCGCGCGGCAGGGGCACAGGCGACGCCGATCAGCGACGGCCCGCCGAGTTCGCCGGTATTCAGTGCCGAGCAGCGCGCGCTGGTGTCCGCGCTCAGCGAGCGCGTGATGCCGACCACCGACACGCCGGGCGCGATCACCGCCGGCGTTCCCGCCTTCATCGAGAAGCTGCTCGCCGATTGGTCGCTGCCTGACGATCGCAAGCCGATCCTCGCCGGGCTCGATGCGATCGAGAAGCGCAGCCAGGACGATTACAAGGTGGCAGCGTCCAAGGCGACACCGGCGCAGCAGGACGCGCTGCTGACGCTGGCGATGGAAGACAAGCTACCCGGCGGCAAGGACTTCTTCGAGAAGTTCCGCCAGCTCGTGGTTACCGGCTATTTCACTTCGGAAGTCGGTATCACTCAGGAGCGCGAATATCTGCCCGTCCCCGGGCGGTACGACGGCGCCTATCCCTATTCGCAGGTCAAGAAGGTGTTTTCGTCATGATGATCAGCCGACGGCAATGGATGGCGGGCAGCGCGGCGCTGGCGACGGCGCTCGCGGCGGGCCCTGCCCTTGGACAGGCGAGCCGCAGGCCGATCGGCTTGCAGCTCTATACCGTCCGCGAGCTCTTCTCGACGGACCCGATGGGCACGCTCGAGAAGGTGGCGGCGATCGGCTATCGCGAAGTCGAATATGGCGGCGGCGGCTATGACAAGATGGATCACGCCGCGCTGCGCAAGACGATGGACCGGCTGGGGCTCACCTCGCCTTCGATCCACGTCGGCTATGAGGCGCTGACCGCGGATTTCGACGGCGCCGTGAAGATGGCCAAGACGCTCGGCGCCGACACGGTGATCGTGCCGTACATGGGCGACGAGCATCGCACCGCAGAGAGCTGGAAGGCGGCGGTGGCCGGGTTCAACCGCTACGCCGAGCGGCTGAAAAAGGCCGGGCTCGACTTCGCCTATCACAACCATGATTTCGAGTTCACGGTGAAGCCGGGCGGGCGCAGCCTGTTTGACGCACTGGTGGCCGAAGGCGACCCGGCGCTGGTCAAGATCGAGCTCGACCTGTTCTGGGCGATCGCCGCGGGCGAGGATCCCAAGGCGATCATCCAGCGCCTCCCCGGCCGCATCTATGCCTATCACGTCAAGGACCGGACCGCCGATGGCAAGATGACCAGCGTCGGCAAGGGCGTGATCGACTTCGCCGACATCTTCACGCTCAACCAGACGGCGGGCGTGAAGCATTTCTACGTCGAGAACGATCAGTCGCCCGCGCCTTATCTTCCCGACATTCAGACCAGCTTCGCCACGCTCAGCCGGCTCGGCGCGTAGCATTTATTCGAGGATTATTGTCATGGCGGACATGTTCGATGCGATCGTCATCGGCTCCGGAGTGAGCGGCGGATGGGCGGCGAAGGAATTGACCGAAAAGGGCCTGCGCGTCCTGATGCTCGACCGGGGAATCATGGTCGAGCACGGCGAGGATTATGATTACGACGGCAAGCCCGCGTACGAGATCCCGGCGCGCGACATGATGCCGAAGCAACTGGTGGAGAGCGACTATTTCATCGCCAAGCACGGCTATGTCTCGCCGGGCACCCAGAAATACTACAACAACGACCGGCTGAACCCCTATGCATATGACGAGGGGGAGAAATTCTACTGGATCCGCCCCGCCGCGGTGGGCGGCAAGTCGCTGATCTGGGGCCGCTGGAGCTTCCGCTGGAGCCCGGAGGATTTCGAGGCCAACAAGCGCGAGAACGTCGGGCTCGACTGGCCGATCCGCTATGACGACCTCGCCCCCTGGTACGACTATGTCGAGAAATACATCGGCGTCTCGGGCTCGCGCGAGAACCTGCCGCAGCTGCCGGACAGCGCGTTCCAGCCTCCGATGCAGATGAACGTCGCCGAGAAATGGCTCAAGGAGCGGCTCGAGGCGACTTCGCCGGGCCGCAAGCTGATCAACACCCGCCTGTCCAACATGACCGAGGACAAGCCGGATCAGGGCCGCAGCAAGTGCCAGTTCCGCAACCAGTGCGGGCGCGGCTGCTCCTTCGGCGCCTATTTCTCGACACAGGCGGTCACCCTCCCCGCCGCGCGCGCCACGGGCCGGCTCACGCTGCGGTCCGACGCCGTCGTCTCCAACCTCGAATATGATCCGAAGACCAAGAAGGTCACGGGCGTCCGCGTGGTGGATGCAAAGACCCGCCAGGCCGAAGTGATCCCCGCACGGCTCGTGTTCCTCTGCGCATCGGCGATGGCCTCGACGCAGATCCTGATGAATTCGCGGATCCCCGGAACGGGCAAGAGCCATTTCGACAACAGCGGCACGCTGGGCCGCTATGTGATGGATCACATCTTCCGGGTCGGCGTCTCGGGCGAGATCCCGGGCCTGACCGAGTATATCGAATATGGCCGCCGCCCCGGCGGCGTCTATGTCCCGCGCTTCCGCAACGTCGGCGGCGAGGAAGGCGTCGGCTTCCGCCGCGGCTATGGCTATCAGGGCGGCGCGCGGCGCGATCCGCTGCCGCCGGAGGGTTTCGGCGCTTCGATGAAGCACGGCATGCGCGGCTATGGCCCATGGAAGTTCGGCATGGGTGCGTTCGGCGAATGCCTGCCCTATGAAGACAATCGCGTCAGCCTGCACCCGGACAAGGTCGACCGGTTCGGCATTCCGCTGATGCGCTTCGACGTCACCTTCCGCGACAATGAAATCAAGATGATGGACGATGCGCGGACCGAGGGCGAGAAGATGCTCAAGGCGGCCGGCCTGCTCAACGTGACCAGCAGCCGGAGCGAGCACGTCCCCGGCGACGCCATCCACGAGATGGGCGGCGCGCGCATGGGCGCCGATCCCCGCCAGTCGGTGCTCAACAAATGGAGCCAGGCGCATGACGCCGCCAATCTCTACGTCACCGATGGTGCGCAGATGGCGTCGATCTCGTGCGTGAACCCGTCGCTTACCTTCATGGCGCTCACCGCGCGCGCTGCAGACCACGCGGTCAAGCAGCTGAAGGCGGGCGCGATCTGAAGCTGACGGAACGGGAGGCGGGAAATGGGTTCGACTGCTGACGATCCCCGATACCGCCTCCCGCTGCTCTGGGCGGCCATGCTGCTGGGCACGGGCGCCTGCAACGCACCGACGCCCCCGGACCCGGCCGCGCAGACATTGTTCCGCGACGTCACCGCCACGCATCTCCCGCAGGCGCCCGAGCTGCACGCGCTCGATATCGCGCTCGCCGATTTCGACAAGGATGGCGATCTCGACGCGGCGCTGGCGGTGGAGGGCGCAGCCAACCGGCTCTACCTGAACGACGGCCAGGGGCGCTTCACCTGGCGCGAGGACGCGTTCGGGCAAACTCCCCATGATACCGAGCATGTCCGCCTCGCCGATTTCGATGGCGACGGCAATGTCGACGTGGTCTTCGTCGCGGAGGACGATCGGACGCACCAACTCTTCCTGGGCCAGGGCGACGGGCGGTTCATCGATGCCAGCGCCCGGCTGCCTGCGATGAGCGTGGGCAACGGGCTGGCGGTCGGCGACGTGAACGGCGACCGCCTGCCCGACATCGTCGTCGGCAATTCGGGCATGACCGGCGAGGAGCAGGAGGACGGCGGGCGCAACTTCCTCTGGCTCAACGATCCGCGCCGTCCGGGATGGTTCACGGACGCCAGCGACACGCATTTGCCCAACGTCCGCAACAAGGCGCAGGGGGTGGCCCTGGCCGATCTGGATGGCGACGGCGATCTCGACATGGCGGTGGCCACCGAGGCACCGCCCACCCGCCTCCTCGTCAACGACGGAAAAGGCCGTTTCGCCGAAGCGTCGGACCGGTTGGACCAGGTGACGCCGCTCGAGACGCGCGAAGTCCATGTGTTCGACGCGAACAAGGACCGGCGGCCCGACATCCTGCTGCTCAACCTGACGAGCAATGCAGGCAAATGGGAGAAGGACCCGCAGGCGCGGCTGCTGATCCAGAATGAGTCGGGGCGTTTCGTCGACGAAACCGCAGCGCGGCTGCCCGCCAACCGCTTCTCCAGCTGGGGCGGCATCGTCACCGACTTCGACCGCGACGGCGATCCCGACCTGATCGTCGGCGCGATCGAAGTGCCCGGCTTCAAGCCGCTCCAGGTCCGCGCCTATGCGAACGACGGCCAGGGTCGCTTTAGCGATGTCACGGCCGCCACCATCCCCGCGACAACCACGGGCCGAAGCTGGAGCATGGCCGCGGGCGACGTGAACGGCGACGGCGCCGACGACCTGTTCATCGGCGGCTGGGGCACGCAGGCCCGCCTTCTGTTCGGATCAGCCGCTCGCCGGGAGTGATATACTCCCTGCGATCGGCCGTCCGTGATCTTACAAGATCAAGCCCTTCTGCGGATCAGCGCTTGCTCCCCTCGAGCGCAGCCACCTGGGTGGCGGCGAGCAGAAAGGCGCCGACCCCATAATATTGCGTGTCGCCGGGCTCCACCTTCTCAGGGCGATCGCTCACCTGCTGCACATAGCCGAGGCGCCCGTCGGCCTGAATCGCGCGCTGGAGCGCGGCCCAGCCGCGGCGGACCGCCGGTTCATATTCGGCGCGCGACAGCAGCCCGGCGTTGATTCCCCAGGCGAGGCCATAGGTGTAGAAGCCCGTGCCGCTCGACTCCGGCGGCGAGCCCTCCGGGGCGAGCAGCGAGGGAGACCAATAGCCATCGGCCTTTTGCAGATACTTCAGGCGGCTCGCCATCTGGAGGAACAGGCCCTCCATCCGCACGCGGTCCGCGCTGCCTTTCGCGAGCAGCGGAATGGTGCGCGCCATGCCGGCGAAGACCCAGCCATTGCCGCGGCTCCAGAATTCCTTGCGTCCCTTGGCGTCGCGACGCTCGAAGAAGCGGCTGTCGCGGTAATAGAGGCGCTCGGCGGGATCGTAGAGGAAATCGGTCGTCGCCCAGAATTCGCGCATCGCGAAATCTAGGTAGCGCCGATCGCCGGTCTGCAGCGACATCTCGACGAATGCAGGCGGCGCCATGAACAGCGCATCGCACCAGCACCACCGCTTCAGGCATTCCGCCGCGCCATAGCCTTCGGGCGGAACGAAGAAGGCGAGCGAGGTGACCGCGGGCTCGCCGATCACGCGATCGAAGGTGCGCTGCGCGGGTCCCCGCGCCGCCGCGCCCGCGCCGTTCCGCGCCGCCCAGAGATAGGATTGCGTGATCGCATGATCGTCGGCGAAATAGGGCAGCTTGCCGGGGAGCCACTGGTTGGCGGCACCCATGTCGAGGATCGCCTGCCGGACCCGCGGCGGAGCCCCGGCATCGGCCAGCGCCGTCATCCCGACCCAGAATGCCGCCTGCTCCCACGCGCGCGGATTGCGCGTTTCGCCCGTGATGCGCGAAACGGTGCCGCCATGCATCTGGCTGAGCTGCCAGTCGGCGAGACGGACCGCGACCTCGATCGCAGCCGATGCGGGTCTTGCCGCAATCGTACCCTGCGCGAGAACCGCGGTCGGCGCAGCAGCCAGCAGTGCCGATGCCAAGGCGAGATGCTTCATTTTCCCTTCTCCAGATCGTTGCCCCTCCACCAAGGCTATATGCCCGAGCTCCGGTGAGCCAGCGTCTCAGATCCAGAAAAATGGACGGTCCCTGCCGGACGCAGACGACCCCGCCCATTTGCCTCCCCCGTTACCGTATCGTGGCGACGACCTGCTCTGCGCAGCCCGCGCTGGCGATCTCACGCTCCGCCTGGGTGAAGCCATAAGCCGGCACGATCTCACCCGAACGGTCGGATATTTCGCTCCAGCGCTCAGCGACCTGCTCGCCCGCCCCTTCGCCCGCACCCACATAGAGACCATGAGTGAGCGTGATGTGCGCGGCTGCGAAATGCCCTGCACCGGCACAGAGCACGGCGCGCGTGGGTGCATCGTCCCCCACCAGTTTCAACAGCCCGGGGCTGACGAGCGCGGGATCGAGTGCAGCGAGGCTCGCCTGCGAGAGCACGCCCTCCGTCATCTGCGTGGCGGCGGTGGGCGCGAGGCAATTGACGCGGATCCCGTACTTTTCGCCTTCGATGGCAAGCGTCTGCATCAGGCCGACGAGCGCCATCTTCGCCGCGCCGTAATTCGCCTGGCCGAAGTTGCCATAGAGACCCGAGGAGGAGGTGGTCATCACGATGCGACCATGCCGCTGCTCGCGCATGATCTCCCATACGGCCTTGCTGCACACCGCCGCACCCATCAGGTGAACGTCGACGACGAGGCGGAAATCGTCAATGCTCATCTTGGAGAAGCTCTTGTCGCGCAGGATGCCTGCGTTGTTCACGAGGATGTCGATGCGCCCCCAAGCGGCCATCGCGTCCGAGACGACGCCGGAGACGGCCGCTTCGTCGGTGACCGACCCGGTCAGCGCCAGCGCCTGACCGCCGCGCTCGGCGATTTCAGCGGCAACGGCCCGTGCGGCTTCTGCACCGAGATCGTTCACCACCACCTTCGCGCCCTTGCTGGCGAGGTAAAGCGCGTGCGAGCGGCCCAGCCCCCCACCGCCGCCAGTGACGATCGCGACACGACCTTCGAGTGACATTCCCCGTTCCTTTCATTAACTCACTGGTTAGTGAATACCATTGCCAGAATTCGACCCGCGATGACACCTCGCTAGCCTTTCGCCGGCTCGCCGCAGATCTGCAGGAAGCCGGCTGCCATGAACGACGCCATTCGCGCCTTCACCGCAGCGAAGTCATCGGACCTGCACTTCCCGCCCGACAGCTTGTCGATGCGGCCGGTACGCGCGAGGGTGACCATCAGCGCGCCCGTCACGAAGTGATATCCCCAGAAAATGTCCTCTTCCGAACAATCGGGGAGCGCCTTCTTGAGCAGGCCGATCAGCCGGAGCACGACCGGATCGAAGTGCGTGTCCATCAGCTCGGCGCCCCACTCCGGGGTGTTCGCGACCAATGCGCCGAGCGCTCCGTAGTTCTTCCAGCCCTCACCGCCTTCGATGTAGAGATCGAGATCGGTATCGAGAAAGGCGTGCAGCGCTCCCTCCACGGTGGGTTTGCCGCCGCTCGAAGCGTCATAATCGTCGAGCGCGCGCATCCGCCGCTCGCTGGTCACCGCGGCGCGGCGGGCGAAGACCGCGTCGAACAGCTTCTTCTTGTCCTCGAAATAATAGTTGAGAAGCGTGTGGTGCACGCCCACCCGCTTGGCGACATCCTTGAGCGTGACGCCGTGCAGGCCGTGCTTCGAGAAGAGATACTCCGCCTCGTCGAGGATCTGCTCCATCGTCTCGGCGCGCTGCTCGGCCTTGGTGGTGCGGCGCCGGCTTTTGGCTTGTTCAGGCACTAAATGGTCTTTCCCCTGTCGCCCGGATGCCGCCGGATGAAGCTCCGCCGGGCCGATCCGCCTCTCATGCGCTTCCATATTGAGCCCGCAAGCGAATCTTGTCGATCTTGCCCGTCGGCGCGAGCGGCATCTTGTCCAGCCGCACCACCGCGTCGGGCACCCACCAGGGCGCGACGCGGCCCCGCAGCGGCTCGAGAAGTTGGTCGTCGGTGACCCGATCGTCACGCATCTCGACGAGCAGCACCGGCCTCTCACCCCATTTGGGGTCGGCGCGGCCGATCACGGCGGCGAGCGAGACCTGCGGAAGCGCTCCGACCACGGCCTCGATTTCGGCGGGGTTGATCCATTCGCCGCCCGACTTGATCAAGTCCTTGGCGCGCCCGGTGATGATCAGGTTGCCATCCATGTCGATCCGGGCGAGATCGCCGGTGGGGAACCAGCCCCCCGGGCCGGTGGCCGGCGCATCCTGCCCGAAATAGCGCTCGACGACTGCGGCGCCGCGGACGCGCAGATGGCCCTCGCTCTCGCGTTGCTCGGGCAGCGGATAACCCTCGGCGTCGGTGATCAGCAGATCGACGCCGATCGCGGGCTTGCCCGAGACTTCGGCACGCCGCGCCGGATCATGGGGCGGAGCGACAGTGCCCGAGGGAGAGAGCTCGGTCATCCCCCAGCTCGTCTGGACGGTGACTCCGAGCCGGCTCTCGATACGCTCCATGAGCGCGGGCGCGAGCGGCGTACCGCCCACGATGACGCGCCTCAGGCTGGACAGCTTCTCGCCGGTCGCCTCGAGATGCTCGACGAGCCCCAGCCATACCGTCGGCACCCCCACTCCCACCGTCACCCCTTCGGAGGCGATCAGCCGGGCGAGGCTCGCACCGTCGTTGTGGCGCCCGGGCAGCACCAGCTTGCCGCCGGCCGCAGGCACCGCAAACGGCAGCCCCCAGGCATTGGCATGGAACATCGGCACCACGGTCAGCACGGCATCCGAGCCCGAGAACGCCATCACATCGGCCTGGAGCAGCCGCAGCGTGTGGAGGAAGCTCGAACGATGCGTGTAGGTCACGCCCTTGGGTGCGCCGGTGGTGCCCGAAGTGAAGCAGAGCCCGGACGGGGCAGTTTCCGGGAAATCGCCCCAGCGAACATCGCGCGCCGCCCCGGCGATCAGCGGATCGAGCAGCATCACCGACGGCGTACCCCCCGGCAGGTCGCAGCCGATGCTGCCGTCGATCACGAGGATGCGGCGAACGCCCGTCGCCCGCTCCGCGATCTGGAGCGCGAGGCCGAGCAGGTCCGCGCTGGCGACCAGCAGCTTTGCTTCGGACTGCGCAGCCATCGACGCGAGCTGCGCGCCGGTAAGCCGCGGGTTGAGCGTATGGCAAACCGCTCCCATCCCCATGATCGCGTACCACGCCTCGACATGCGCCTGGCTGTTCCAAGCGAGCGTCGCCACCCGATCGCCGGCACGCACGCCGAAGCTCGCCAGCACGCCGGACACGCCAAGCGCCCGATCCCTGAGCTCGGCATAACCGACGCGGTTCACGCCGCCCTCACGGGCAGTGACCACCTGCGCGCGGGGATGCCATTTGGCCGCGTGATGCAGGAATTTGTCGAGCGTAAGCGGATAGTCCTGCATGCTCCCGTCGATCATCGGCACCCCGCCGTCTTCGCGAGCACGGGGGAGATCACGCCGGTATTCCAGTTCCACGGCTGGTCGCCCGCGGCACGGCGCCGGCAGACGGCCGCCTCGTGCAAGGCGAACATGCCCGGCAACAGCCTGGTGCCAGGCCGCGGGGCCTGGGCGAAGGCCATGTAGTTGGCTTCGGGCCCATAAGGCTTCCATGCCGGCTGGCCTTTCGCGCTCGGCATCCCCGTGCGCGCGAAGGTCAGCCAATATTCCATCATCGCAGCGGAGAGCCGCCGGTCGGCCACGCCGTCCGGAACCTTGGGCCAATAGGGCGGCGTGCTGCCCGCAGTGCCGAAGACATAGGGCAGCTCGGCGGCGTGGAACGCATGCAGGCCCTTCTCGTCCGCTTCCGGATAGCCATGGTCGAACAGGTAGAGATATCCCCGCTGGCCGATCGCCGTCTGACCGATCGCGAGGCGAGTGGACGTCCAGCCGTAGAGTGCGTCGCGGGTGGCTGCGAGCATCGATTCGCCGATGTTGCCGGACGGATAGAGCTGAAGGAAATGCTCGGCGAGATCGCCGTAGCGTTCGCGGATCGCGGACTCATATGCCGCCGCACTGGCGGGCGCCGGCGGGAGCAGGATGCGGAGCGAGCGGATTTCGCCTTGGTTGAAGCCCGCGATCATCGGCACCGGCGCCTGTTCGCCCCGGTCCCATGTCTCTACGAGTTGGCGGGTCAGCACCTTGCCATCGATCGTGCCCCAGGGGCCATAGCCCTTGGTCGCTGCATTCTGGGTAAGCTGCTCGGCATCCATCGCGCGCAGCGCGGCGAGGTCCGCCGCGCCGAGCGCGGCCATCGCCTGCGTCCCGGCCGCCTCGGCGGAAGGCAGTCCGAACCGGGCCTGCTTCAGCTCCGGCGCTGTGATCATATAGGCGCTCTGGGCGATCGCCTTGTGGAACAGCCCGCGCGCACGCGGCGAGGCCATCAGGTACAAGACGCTGAGCGCCCCCGCCGATTCGCCCGCGATCGTGACGTTGCCCGGATCGCCGCCGAACGCCGCGATGTTGCGCTGGACCCATTCGAGCGCGGCGATCTGATCGAGGAGGCCGTAATTGCCGGAGATTCCTTCGGCGGATTCGCTGCTCAGCGCGGGATGGGCAAGATAGCCGAGGATGCCGAGCCGGTAATTGATCGACACCACGATCGCGTCGCCACGCTCCGCCATGCGGGCGCCGTCGTACATGGCTTCATGGCCGTAGCCGCTGACCAGCGCGCCGCCGTGGATCCATACGAACACCGGCAGGTTGCGTGCTTGCCTGGGCGTCCAGATGTTGAGCGTCAGGCAGTCCTCACTCATCTTCTCGGGCGGATTGGTATAGATGCTGACGGCGCGCGATCGCGGCTGGACGCAGGCGGAACCCAACGCAGTCGCCTTGCGCACTCCCTGCCATGTCGGCAGCCTTGCCGGTGGCCTCCACCGCAGCGGACCCACCGGGGGCTGGGCATAGGGAATGCCCTTGAAGACGCGGACCGCGCCTTGCTGGCTGCCCTCAACTGCCCCCGCTGGTGCGTCGACGGTCGCGGTCTGCGCCAGCGCCGGCAACGTCGCGAAGAGGCATGCCGCGATCGCGGCACCGATATGCTGCTTCATGCCTGCACCTGTAGCTTGGCGGTCTCGCGCCGCAGGATGCGCGCGAGGCAGAGGAAGAGCGCGATCGCGATGAGGTAGAAGGGAGTCAGGGTGTACAGCGCGGATTGCAGGCTGTGCGCGTCCCCCTGCGCCTTGAACCAGTCGCTGGCCTGCCCGACCCAGGTTGGGCCGAGGCCCAGGCCGATGAAGTTCATCACCAGCAGCAGCAGCGCGCCGGAGAGCACGCGCTGATTGGGCTGCACTTCTTCCTGCACCAGCGCCACCGAGGCGGAGAGGTAGAAATAGTTGAACACCATCACCACGCCGAGCAGCAGCAGCGCGAGCGGCCAGGTCGGCGCCCAGACGAAGGCGATGTAGAAGGGCATCGCGACCGCAAGCGAAGCCGCGGGGGCGATGGCATAGCCGGCACGCGACTTGCGCGTCATTCGGTCGATCACGCGGCCCGAGATCACCATCCCGCCGCCCATGCCCAGCGCGAGCACGAGCGCGTACCAGACCGCAACCTCGCCCAGTGCCATGCCTTTTTCCCGCATCAGGAACAGCACCGCGAAATTGCCCAACCCATAAGTGACGAACTGCGTCGCGCCGCTGCCCAGCGCCGCGAGCATCAGCACCGGATGCGACAGGAACATGCGTACCGTGGGCCAGAAGAGCGCCCGTCCCGAGGTTTCGCGCGGGCGCACCGCATCGGTGGCGCCGCGCTCGGGCTCGCGGATGAACAGCCAGACCAGCAGCGCAGTGACGATGCCGATCAGGCCGATGACGATGAAGGGCATGCGCCAGCCGAAGCGCTCCGCGATGGCGGCGCCAAAGGCCACGCCCACGGCCGCTCCGATCGCAGGGCCGAGGTTGAAGATGCCCAGCGCGGCCGCGCGCTTGCCGGGGGGATAGGTATCGGTGATGATCGCGTAGGAGGGCGGCACGCCCCCGGCTTCGCCGAAGCCGACGATCATGCGCGCCACCACGAGCTGGGTGTAGTTCGCCGCCAGCCCGCATGCCGTGGTTGCCCCGCTCCAGATCGCGCAGGCGAGCGACAGTACGCCCACGCGATTGGTGCGGTCCGCGAACCAGCCGACGGGGATCGCGATGAAGCAATAGAACATCGCGAAGTAAAGCCCGCCGATCAGCCCCAGCTGGCCGTCGGTCACGCCCAGCGAATCCTGGATCGGCTTGGCGAGGATGCCGATCAGCTGCCGGTCCAGGAAGTTGAGGACGTAGACGAAGGTGAGCCCCGCCAACACGAACCAGGGACGTCCCGCCCCTGCTCGACCGGTGCTTGCGTCATCCGGCGCCGTGACGCCGATCGGCAAAGATGGCCCCGCCGTCATGATCAGATCCCATAGCCCAGGCGGATGCCCACGGTCCTGGGCCGCAGCGTGCCGAAGCGGCTCACCAGGAACGCCTCGGGGTGGATATACACCACCGAATGGTCGTCGAAGACGTTCTCTACGTAGAGCTGTGCCGACCAGTCCCGCCGCTTCACGCCGAAGCTCAGGTTGGTGTTCACATATTCGTCGGTCTCGCCGAAGGTCGACAGCGGCACGTCCGGCCTGCCCGGCGTGTTCGGGAACGAGCTGTTGTACGAACCGACATATTGCGCGTTAACGGCGAAGTTCGCCTTGGCGTCGTTGCCCAGATCGAAACCGTAGGAGAGGTAGATCGCGCCCTGGAGCCGCGGCGCCGAGAGCCTGTGGCCGAGCACTGCACCCGATATCGCGGCTTCGGTCGGGCTGAGCTCGGTGATCTTCGAGTCATTGTAGGCGGCGTTCAGGCCGATGAAGACGTCCCTGGCCGGAACGATGCCCATCTCGACTTCGAAGCCCTTGCTGCGGGCCGCCCCGATGTTGGTCGCGAACTGCACCGAATCCGAAACGCGGTTGGCCTGCGCCTGGATGTTGCTCCAGTCGATCAGATAGGCGGCGGCGTTGATCGAAACCAGACCGTCCAGGAAACGCGCTTTCGCGCCGACCTCGTAGCTCTTCAGGTCGTCCGACGAAGCGCCATAGGGGATAATGATGTCGGTCGGGTCCACCAGGCTCGGCCGACCAGCGAACGCATTGACGATCGGCGCGCGGAAGCCGGTGGAGAAGGTGGCGTAGGTGGTCAGCTGCTCGCTGGGCTTGAAGCTGGCGCTCGCCTTCCATGACGGCTTCGATCCCGTTGCCTTCACGCCCTCGACCTCTGCATACGGGGTGAAGGTGTCGAAGTTCACCGGGATGCCGCTGAGCGCATAGTCGAAATAATTGAAGCCGAATGCGGTGGCGAGATACCCGCCCGCCTCGGTGAACCCCTGAGCGGAAACGCGGCCATAACGCATGCCGCCGGTCAGCCAGAACTTGTCCGAGAAGCGGTAGGTCAGCTCGCCGAAGCCCGCGAGCTCCTCATTGATCTGGTGCGTATACTGCTTCTGATAATATTGGTCGGGCAGCCCCGTGAGGCCCCGCGCCTGCAGGAACGCGAGCGACGAGCGGTAGAAATAATCGACGTCGCGGCGGCGGTGCAGATAGAAACCGCCGACGACGAACTGCAGCGGCCCGTCCAGCGTCGAGGCGAGCCGCGACTCCTGGACGAACACCTTGTCATAGGCGTTGGCGTCGAGGCCGAATGCGATCGGCGCGCCGGGGAAGGAGCCCGGGGGGAAAGTGCCCGCCAGATCGACCCAGAAGCGCTGGTCGAAGTCCGAATAGGTCGACGAGCTCGTCAGCTTGGCGAAGTCGAACTCATACTCGATCGTCGCGTTGAGGATCGTCTGTTTTCCGGTGAACCGGTCCGGCTGATCCGAAGTGCGCTTCTCGCGGCCGAGCGAAGGGCTGGTGAGCGATGAATCCTTCGGATCGCTGTCCTCGTACGACCCGAGGAGCCTGATCGAGAGCCGGTCGGTGGGCTTCCACAGCACAATGGCGCGGCCACCCCAGTCGATCAGCGTGTTCGAGTTGTGAACGCCGGTGCCGACATTGTCGAGATAGCCCTCTTCATTGCGGTAGAATCCGACGGCGCGAACCGCGAGTTTGTCAGTCACCACCGGGAGATTGACCATCAGATTGTAGCGCTGGCGGAAGCTGTCCGAACCGGTCAGACCCAGGTCGACGAGCGCGGATACGTCGAAATCGTCGAGATCGGGGCTCTTGGTCAGGATGCGCATGGCACCCGACAGCGAACCCGATCCGAACAGCGTGCCCTGCGGCCCGCGAAGGAATTCGACCCGCTCGACGTCGAACAGATTGGGATCGACCACGGTCGTGTTGCCGATCGTCGAGATAGGCAGCTCGTCGATATAGACGGCGACCGAGCTCTGCAGATTGGCGTTGTAGCCGTTGGTCGCGATGCCGCGCGAAGTGAAGTTGTTGAAATTCTGGGTAGGCCGGTTGAGCACCACGCCCGGCGTCTCGCGGGCAATGCCCTCGAAGCCGACGATGCCCTTCTCCGTCAGCTCTTCCTGGCGGAAGGCGCTGACGCTGATCGGCACATCCTGGATGCGTTCCTCGCGGCGCGTGGCCGTCACGACGATATCCTGATCCTGCTCCGGGGGTGCCTCGGCACTTTGGCCGGCCGAGGTCGCTTCCTGCGCCTTGGCGGAAGCTGGAACATTGAACAGCGCGACCGCGCAGACGGACGCCAGAAGCCTTGCCCTCATTGCCTCTCTCCTTGATGCCGCCGATCGTGCGTCGACGTGCCCGGCAATGGTGTCCGAGACGGTTCGCAATGTCAATATTCACTCTCACGTGCGTGAATATCATTCGGGGGCGCAGCTTTTCGGGGCGCCCCCTCTTGCCTTCAGGCCAGGCTCATCGGCCCGCTAGGCGAGGATTCAAGCTTCGTCCTCTCGATGCGAAGGCGTGAGCACTCCCGCTTCTCCCCGCCCGATCTGCTGCTCGATCAACTCGATCTGGCCCCGGATGTGGATTGCTTCGGCGACTGTTTTCGCGAGCGCGATCGCCCGATCGAATGCCTGACGCGCCTGGAGCAGATCGCCCGCCTCCTTGAGCAGCGCGCCGCGCACGCCATGGAAGTAGAAATAGCCGTCCAGTTCAGCCGACAAGGGCTCGATCATCTCCAGCGCTGCCGCGGCGCCCCTGACCTTCGCGAGCGCGACTGCGTGGTTCAGCCGGGTCACCGGCGTGGGCAGATGGCGCTCCAGTGCGCCGTAAAGCTGCTCGATCTGCGGCCAATCGGTTTCCTCCGGCCGCGCGGCGCGTGCGTGCAGCGCGGCGATTGCGGCCTGGATCTGATAGGGTCCCGGGCGGCCGTGGCGCATTGCCTTGTCGATCAGGGCCAGCGCTTCCGCGATGCTCGCATGGTCCCAGCACGCGCGATCCTGCAGCTCGAGCAGAACCGGTGCGCCGTCGGCGTCGAAGCGCGCCGCTATCCGCGAGTGCTGGAGGAGCATGAGCGCCAGCAGGCCCATCAGTTCGGGCTCGGCCGGAAACATCCGAAGCAGCAAGCGGCAGAGCCGAATGGCCTCCAGGCACAGCAGCGCGCGATCGCTTGCCGGATCCGCCGCAGTATAGCCTTCGTTGAACAGGAGGTAGATCATGGTGCCGACCGCCGCCAGGCGCTCGGCGCGCTCCGCCGGCCCGGGCGTTTCGAACGGAATGCCGGCGCTGCCGATCCGCGCCTTGGCGCGGGTGATCCGCTGCTCCATCGCCGCCTCGCTGACCAGGAAGGCGCTGGCAATCTGCGGCACCGTCAGCCCCGACACGATCCGCAGCGCAACCGCGATCTGCTGGGCGGCGGGCAGACCGGGATGACAGCAGGTGAAGAGCAGGCGCAGGATGTCGTCGCGATAGTGGCTCTGGTCGAGCCGTTCGAGCAGATCGGGCTCGGCCGCTTGCCCGTCCCCCGGAAAATCCTCCTCTGCCGTCTCGATCGCCTTGCCGCGCCGGCGCAGCGCGTCGATCCGCGCATTGCGGCCCACCAGGATCAGCCAAGCGGTGGCGTCCCGCGGCGGTCCGTTCCTGGGCCATGCAGTCAGTGCGCGCAGGCAGGCGTCCTGAAAGGCTTCCTCGGCAAGGTCGAGATCGCCGAAGTAGCGCAGCAGCGCCGCCATCGCCCGGGGGCGGGCCGCGCCAAGGATGGCGTCGAAAGAACCGATATCGCTCATGGCGACGCGGCACCCGGAATAGCGGTGACGGGCCCGAGCGCCGCATCGGTCACATAGGTCATGATCGGGCGAAGCTCGTAATGGGCCGTGGGATTGGCGGCGCTCAGTTCGGCGACGATCTCCAGCGCCTGATCGAGGTCGCGGACCTCGAGCGTGTAGATGCCGAGCAGCTGCTCCTTGGTTTCGGCAAAGGGTCCGTCGAGCACCAGCGTGCCCCGATCCCTGACGTGCATCGACGTGGTGCTCGGCATCAGACGCAGGACGGGGCGGAACTTCTCGCCCCACTTGTCGTGCACGCCGATCAGGCGGTCGACGACGACTGCCTCTTCCTCAGCGCTCCATGCCGAAGTGATCGCTTCATCGTGATAGCACAGCACGGCGTACAGCATGGCGCGCTCCCGTTGTCGCGGTGCGGCCGGGCCAAGCCCGCGCCGCATCGCCTTTCCGTCATGCCGCGGCTTCGGGCATTTCGCCCATCGCGGCGTCAGGGTTCATCCAGATCAGCTCGAACACATAGCCGTCGGGATCTTCGACAGCGCGATTGTACATGAAACCCATGTCCGCCGGCTCCCGCGGATCGGCCTTGCCGCCGGCAGCCGCCCCCTTCTGGACCAGCGCGTCGACTTCCTCGCGGCCGTCGACGGAGAGGGCAATCATCACCTGGCAGCTCTCATGCGCGCGCCCGACCGGCTTCGTCGTATAGGTCTGGAAATAGTCGCGCGTCAGCAACTGAATGGTGATCTGCTCCGACCAGACCATCGACGAGGAAGTTTCATCGCTGAACTGATCGTTCTTCCGGCACCCGAGCGCTTCGAAAAAGCGCGTCGAGGCGGCAAGGTCCGAGACGGGCAGGTTCACAAAGATCATCTTCATGGCACGTTCTCCAATAGCGAAGCACCGTGCCTCGCCCCTCAAGGACGCAAGCCGATGACGCCATCCGACATGCCGCTGAACTTTTTTTCGAACGCGTGATGCGCTCAGCGCGCCACGATCTACGTGCGGTGTTCCGAAAGGATGCGCCAGGTGCCGCCGGTCCGGGCCAGGGCGATGCTGCAGCGCTGGTCGTCATCGAACGGGCGGCCGTCGTAGCTGCCGTTGCCGATCCAGCGCGTGCTCGCAATAGCGGCCTCCCCGGTTCGATGGATCGCGATCTCGCTGCGCTTGGCGGCGTTCAGCGTATAACTGGGAGAGAGCATGAGCTGCAGCCACCGTTCGCGCGGCCATATGGCGCCGCGGGAGGTGAAATAGACATAGTCGGGCGAGAGCAGTCCGCCGAGCGCGGCTGCATCCCGGGCGTTCCACGCTGCGTCGTAGCGCGCGATCGCCTGCTCGACACTGCTGGCTCCCGGGGACTGCGCGCCTGCGCCAGCCGGGGCCTCCTGCGCGGCGGTGAGCAGGACCAGCGTTCCGAGAACGGCGCCCAGCTTCAGGCCGAGATTGCGCGTTGCATCCTTGATCATGCGATTACTCCCCGGTCTGCGAAAGCCGCCGCCCGTTCCCGCAAGCTGATCATTTCACGGCGCGCGCCAATCGGCAAATCTTTTACCCCCAGCGCACAGGCGCGCCTGTTGCTGGGGCTGGTTGCCTGCCGTCAGTTCACGACAGGATAGAGCCTGTTCGCTCGCTTTCGGGACTACCCAGGATCAGAGCGCCCCGCCCTCCATCGAGGACTGAGCCCGCAGGCGTGGGAACACCACCTCGAGCGGCTTGGTGTCTGGCAGCACATAGACATATCCGCCCTTCTTCTGGAAAAGCGGGCGCAGGCTCTTGCCGTAGAAGGCTCTGGGCACGTTGATGCACCCGAACGTTATGCGGTTGTCGTCCGAAGTCGGCGACAGCATCCGCTCACGGCGGCGCTCCTTTTTGCTCGACCCCTTCGGGATCGGATGAAGCGCCACGGACGTGCCGTAATCGACCCAGAGGACCTTCTCGTTTCCAGCGGCCAGTCCGTATTTCGCGAGGAAGCGCCCCGCCGGTGTCGTCTTCTCCGCAGGACCGATCTCGGCGAGATTCTTGCTGCCGATGCCGGGGGTCGCGTCATCGCCGACGGCAACGCCGATCAACACCGGAACCTGGCCCAGCGGCTTTCCCTTCGCACTGAACAGAAGGAGCGAAGCCGTCGTCTTGTCGACGATGACATATGGCAGGGAGCCATTGTCTCCGGACGCGCCGACCCAGGCGGCAACGCGCATGGCCGCTGCCGAAGGGCCGGGCTTCCCTTCGGCTTCGACCGTTCGAGTTTGCGCCGATGCCGGCCCGGGCGGCTGCCCGCCCTCCGCTCCCGGAAAGATCAGTGCGAGGCCGGCAAGCGCCACGAGGCCGTTGATCATCGTATCAAGCGTTCGAAATGAAATGACCGTCGCACATGGGAACGGCGGAGGCGGTGAACCACGATGCGATCAGCATCTGCTGCCTTGCGGCGTCAATTGCGCGGACGCTTGGGCTGCCTCTCCTGCGCCTGCATCCGCTGTTCGATGCCATCGACCCGGCCGTTGAGCTGATCGAGACGCTGACCGTTGTTCTGCGCCTGCCCGGACGCGGCCTGTGCCTCTGCCAGCGCGGATTTGGCCGTGCCGTCGGTTTCCTGCAATCTCGCCTCGAGCGCATCGACGCGCTGGCTCACCGGAGCGATCTGCTCTCTCACATAGGATTTGGAAGCGCAGCCACCCAGGCCCAGCGCGCCGACCAGAATCACAGCCGCAGGAGCAAGTTTCATCACAGATGGAGACATCGCATTTCTTCCAATAGTTAACGAAGTGGAACAACCCAAGCCGAGTGCTGATGTTCCAACAATCCAATTCTGTCCGGCTGTGCATCTGCTCGGGCCAGCCGATGGCGAGCGCGTCCTTACGCTACCGGGGCAGGGGTTTTTCGCAGGCCTGCGCGAGGCCGAAATCGCGCTAGGGGGCGATTTCCACCAGAGCATTTCGTCGAATGCGGTTCGCGGTCCTCGCGACCCCTATTCCTCGGCGTCAGATGCAAAGGGATCCCTCGGTATACGGGCGGAGCGCTCCCTCTCACCCGGCCCGATCGTTGTCCTCGCCGTGTAAATGGCGACGCAACGCCGCAGCTCCGCGACTGCCGCGCCACTTCCCTCGAGGCTCAGCTGCTCGACCGGCACGTCGCCGCGATAGATGTGGAGGAACCTGGACGCCGCGAAATAGGTGGGGAACTTCGCTTCGAAATTCGTCACGAACCCCTTCTTCCCGTGTGACGCCATCCCCACCGCAAAGTGCTTGGGGTAGCCGACCTTGGAAAGGCGGAAGTTCAATTCCAGCCGGGCCTTCGGCTTGATCGACCAGTTGTAGTTCAGGACCGAGAGATGGTTGGTGCCGTCGATATCGAGGCCGAGAAGGAGAGTCGTCTCCCCTTCCCCTCCATATTCCCGGGTAATGAAGCAGCCTCTCTCGTCTTTGCTCGCCGCCACCGTCCAGCCGCCGACATCGCGCGCAGGATATTCCTGGGCGGCCGCATGAGCGCTCGCGAACAGCCCGGCGGCGAAAGCCAAACGAAGGAATGTCAGCCGGACGGGTGCCCGCGACCGCGGCTGGAGCCACTCACGCATTCGGCGCGAGCTCGATGCCGATGAAGGGAGTGGTGGTTTTTCCAGCTCCGGGCCTGCGAATGTCAGTTCGGGCAACGCGAGACTCATCCATGAGCGCTACTCTCCACCGCGACCTTAACCGGCCGCGGCGCCATTGGCCATGACTGCATCGACGGCGGACACAACAGCAGCTGTTATGGGGCAAACCAAATTACTGCGCAGCCCGGGCCTCGGCTTCTTCTACAATGTCGGGCGCGGCGGCGCGGGCCTCACCCTTTCGCAGTGGGGGCAGCATCGCCACGTTCGGCATCTCTCGTTCGATCGGCATCTATATGTGCGTGGCTTATGCGCTCGTGCTGTTCGACGCCGGGCTACTGCGCGAGATAAGGGGCATGGAGCTCACGCCCGCGGTGAAGGGCGCCTAGAAGCCCAGCTCGGTGAGGCCCGGATGGTCGGGCGGGCGCGGCCCCTCCGGCCAGCACAGCGAGCGCTCGTGCAGCTGGATCGGATGCTCGTTGGCGGCGGTGAGGCGACGCCGGACCAGCCCGGCATCGTCGAGCTCGATCTCCTCGCCGCCATAGACGCGGAACCAGGTGCCGCTATCGTTGCGAAACTCGGCGGCGTGGCGGGTGCTGAGCCGATTGTCGCCTTCCGCCCAAAGCTCGATGACGATGCGAAGCTCCATCTCCCGGCGCAGCTGACGTTCGAGAAAGGTGCGGATCTGCTCGCGCCCCCACAGGAAGTTGACACGGTTGCGCCAATGGCAATCGATCGTGCTTGCGAGCAGGATGGCCTGCAGGTCGCGGCTGTTCCAGGCGTTTTCCGCAGCTCGAACGTGCTGCTCCATCGCCGGACTGAATCGGGGCATCGGGCTTCCAAACTTAGCTGGGCGTCCCCCGATTATGCCGCATCGCCCGGGCCGGCCAGTTAGACGCTGTTAGTTTCCGGGAACTGTGCCGCCCGCTCACAGCAGATCATAGCGATTAACGGGCGCCCGCTCTCGGGCGGCGCTATCTGCGAGCCGTTTCATGCTGCCGAAAAGGACCGGAGCCATGTCTAAGCCTATGCCCAAAACCGTCACCGATCGCCGCGGCTTCGTCCACGGCGCCGCCGCGATCGCAGCCGCCGGAGTGCTGACCAGAGGTGGAGCGCCGGCGCTGGCCGCTACACCGCGGAGGTCTCCCCCTCCCCCCCTCGGCCCGATCCGGCAAGTCGACGCGGGAGTCCTCAGCATCGGCTATGTCGAGATGGGCCCCGCTTCGGGGCCCGCGGTGCTGCTCTTCCATGGCTGGCCCTATGCCATCGATGCCTTCGCCGAGGTGGCGCCGATGCTCGCCGCGCGCGGCTATCGCGTGATCGTGCCGCATCTGCGCGGCCATGGCAGCACGGTCTTCCGCTCGGCCGAGATGCCGCGCAATGCCCAGCAGGCGGCGCTCGCGGCCGACGGGCTCGCGCTGATGGACGCGCTCCGCATCGAGCGGGCGATCGTCGCCGGCTTCGACTGGGGCGCGCGCACCGCGGACATCATGGCGGTGCTGTGGCCCGAGCGGTGCAAGGCACTGGTCTCGGTCAGCGGCTATCTGATCGGCAGCCAGGCCGGCAACGCCAAGCCGCTGCCGCCCCAAGCCGAGCTGCAATGGTGGTACCAGTTCTATTTCGCGACCGAGCGAGGCAAGGCCGGCTATGCCGCCAACACGAGGGCGTTCAACCGACTCATCTGGGAGCTGGCTTCGCCGAAATGGCAGTTCGACGCGGCGACCTATGAGCGCTCGGCTGCCGTGTTCGAGAATCCCGACCATGTCGCGATCGTGATCCACAATTATCGCTGGCGGCTCGGGCTGGCCGCGGGCGAGGCGCAATATGACGCGGTCGAGGCGAAGCTGGCCGCGGCGCCGCCGGTGACGATCCCTTCGATCACGATGGAAGGCGATGCCAACGGCGCGCCGCACCCCGATCCGGCGCAATATCGCGCCAAGTTCACCGGGCCGTATGAGCACCGGCTGATCAGCGGCGGGATCGGGCACAATCTGCCGCAGGAGGCCCCGGCGGCCTTTGCCAAGGCGGTGCTCGACGTCGCCACGCTGGCCGGTTGAGGAGGACGGGCATGAAGCGCCTCGCAACCTGCGGTCTCGTGCTCGCGACGATGGTCTTCGGAGTCTCGGCAGTGGCCGCGGCCCGACGCCCGGCCAGCGACGTTTCGCCGGTCTATGGAGTCAAGCTTCCCACAGGCTACCGCGACTGGAAGCTGGTCAGCGTCGCGCACGAGGCGGGCAAGAACAACGACATCCGCGCCATTCTGGGCAACGACATCGCGGTAAAGGCTTTTCGCGAAGGCACGCGACCCTTCCCCGACGGCGCCGTGATCGTGCGGCTGGCGTGGCGATTTCAGTCATCGCCGCGCAACGACACCGTCTTCCCCACCCCTCAGTCCTTCGTCGCCGGCGACCCTGTCAACGTGCAGGTCAGCGTCAAGGATTCGAAGCGCTACGCCGTGAGCGGCGGCTGGGGCTATGGCCAGTTCGAGAACGGGGTGGCGAACCAGGATCCGGCGCTTACCCAGGCCTGCTTCACCTGCCATGCGAAGCTCGCCGCGCTCGACAGCAAGGCCGACCTCGTCTTCACCGACTATTCTGAATAAGGATCGCCCGCGGACGGCAACGCATCGGCGAAGCCGACCGCGGGCGCGGTGCCGGCGGCATTTGGGGGCCGACACCGGCGCTCAGCTCATCGGGCGGTCGCCGCGTTTTCGATCACGCGGGCCACCGCCGAGGGGTTCGAAACCATCACCACGTGCGAGGCGCCTTTCACCACCACCGTTCCGCGCGACTTTGCGCGATCGGCCATGAACGCCAGCGCGGCGGGCGGGATGTTCCGATCCTTGTCGCCGTAGACGAACCAGGAAGGGGTGCGCTTCCACGCGGGTTCGGTCGACGCCTCGCCCAGCGCCGCCTCGGCGATCGGGCGTTGGCCTATGGCCATCGACCGCGCATCCGCCGCGGGCACGTCGGCCGCGAACTGATCGTGGAAACGTGCCTGGAGGATGTAGAGATCGTTGCCGCCACCCGCGAGCTTGACCGGCGGCGCCAGCGTCGGCGCCAGCGTGCTGCCCGGAAACTTGCCGGTCAGCCCGAGCGCGGTTTCGCCCGCTTCCGGCGCGAAGGCGGCGACATAGACCAGCGCCTTGACGTTCGGCGCGCCCTCGCCCGTCTCGCTGATCACCGAGCCGCCATAGCTATGGCCGACGAGCACGACGGGTCCGGGGATGCTGTCCACCAGCGCACGCACCGCATCGGCATCGGCGCGGACGCCGCGCAGCGGATTGGCGGCGGCGACGACGGGATAGCCATCGCGCTCGAGGATTCTGATCACCCCGTTCCAGCTAGACGAATCCGCGAAGGCGCCGTGGACGAGCACCACGGTGGGTTTCGCGGTCTGTGCCTGGGCGGCGAGCGGCAGCGCCGCGGCGGCGAGCAGCAGCCCGCCCACAATCCGTTTCTTCATATAGGTTTCCTTCGAAATGGAGGTCAGACGAGGCGAACGACGGCGTCGATGTTGCCCTTGATCGCCTTCGAATAGGGGCAGGTGCGGTGCGCCGCCTCGATCAGCTGGCGCGCGATCCCGGGCTCCATGCCCGGGACGCTGACGTTCAGCCGGGCGGCGAGCGCATAGCCGTCCTCACCGTGACGCAGATCCACCTCGGCATCGATCGCGAGATCGGCCGGCAGAGTCACCCCCTTGCCCTTCGCGGCGATCGCCATTGCGCCTTCGAAACAGGCCGACCAGCCGGCGGCGAACAGCTGTTCGGGATTGGTTCCGGCGCCAGGGCTGCCCGGCACTGCGAGCGCGATATCCAGCCGACCGTCCGAGCTGCGGGCGGCGCCTTCGCGGCCGCCGGTCACATGCACACAGGCGGTGTAGAGGGTCTTTGCGTCTGACATGGTGGTTCTCCTTGGGATTGGTGCTCAGCGAAGCGGACGGAAGGCGGCGCGGACCTCCTCGGCGAACAGCGCCGGCTGCTCCCAGGCGGCGAAATGGCCGCCGTCGCGCGCTTCGTTGAAATAGAAGAGGTTGGTGTAGCAGCGCTCGGCCCAGCTCTTGGGCGCGCGGAAGATTTCGCCGGGGAACACGCTCACTGCGACCGGCAGGTCGATGATGCCGCGCGCGTTGAAGTTGTTGGAATGGTCCTCCCAGTAGGTCCTCGCGGCGGATGCGCCCGTGCCCGTGAGCCAGTAGAGCGAGATGTCGTCGAGGATCGCGTCGCGGCCGAGCACCCGTTCGGGATCGCCGGCGGGATAGGTCCACTGGCCGATCTTCTCGTACATCCACGCGGCCATGCCGACCGGCGAGTCGACCAGCGAATAGCCGATCGTCTGGGGCCGCGTGTTCATCATCGCCGCATAGGCCGAATTGTCGCGGTAGAAGGCTTCGAGCTGGCCGAATGCGCCGCGCTCCTTGGGCGTCAGGCTCGCGGGGGCGGGATCGCCTGCGGCAAGGATCTTCGCGATGTCGGCGGGGACGACTGCGGGCATGTTGAGGTGAATGCCGATCAGGCCCGGCACGTGCTGGAGCGCCATGCGCTGCGAGATCACCGAGCCGCAATCGCCACCCTGGCTGACGTAGCGCGCATAGCCGAGCCGCTGCATCAGCACAGCCCAGGCGCGGCCGATATGGTCCGAGCCCCAGCCGGGCACCATGGGCTTCGCGGAGAAGCCGAAGCCCGGGATCGACGGGATCACCAGATGGAAGGCGTCCTCCGCCTTGCCGCCATGCGCCGTCGGGTTGGTCAGCGGCTCGATGACCTTTAAGAACTCGAGGATCGAGCCCGGCCAGCCATGGGTGAGGATCATCGGCAGCGCGTTCCCGTGCCGCGAGCGGACGTGGATGAAGTGGATGTCGAGGTCGTCGATCCTGGTGACGAACATCGGCAGCGCATTGAGCCGAGCCTCGACCTTGCGCCAGTCATAGCCCTGCGCCCAGTAGTACATCAGCGGCTCGAACGTCTGACGGCTCACCCCTTGGCTGTCGTCGCTTGCCGGCTGAGTGTCGGCCCACCGGGTCCCGACGATCCGGCGCTTCATTGCCCCGATTTCGGCCTCCGGGATCGCGATCCGGAAGGGCCGGACGGAGCGGTCGTCAGCCTGGGCGCGTGCGATGGACGGCATGGCGCTGAGCGCGCCCGCCGCACCCGCTCCGACGACGAACTGACGGCGCGAAGGTTGGCCTGCGAACATGGGTTCTTCTCCCGATCTGGTTGCGGCCAGATTTAGGGAAGCGGAGCAGCGAGGCCCGTTAAGTACGGTGATGCAGCGTTAGCGCCCGCGAGGCGCGCAGACGGACGGCATCCGCTTTCAGGAACTAACGCCTGCCCGGTGACGGCTAACGGGAAGTGGGCGCGCCGACAGCCTATTGTCAGCGGTGACCGGCAACTGGAGGCACGCACCATGAACCAGAGACGCTCGCTCGGCTTCGCCGCTGCCGCAGTCGTGGCGGCTGCCGCGACCACTGCGGTGTGCTTCGGCGACGCGCTCGGCCTCGTTCGATCCCCCGCCAAGGCCAGCGAAGCTGTTGCCGGAGCGCCCTTCCGCGCCGCCCCGCGCCCGATCGAAGTGCTGCAGGATGCCGCACCATGGCTCGTCCCCGCGCCTGAAGGTCCCAAGTCGTTGCGCGGCAAGGTCGTGGTGGTCAACTTCTGGACCTATTCGTGCATCAACTCGCTGCGCGCGCTTCCCTATCTGCGGGCGTGGAGCGAGCGCTACGCAGGCAAGGGGCTCGAGGTGGTCGGCGTTCACGCGCCCGAATTCGGCTTCGAGCACGACGCGGCCAAGGTCCGCCGCGCCCTAGGCCAGCTCGATGTCCGCTACCCGAACCTGCAGGACAACGATTATGCGGTGTGGCGCGCCTTCGCCAACCGGGGCTGGCCCGGCATCTATTTCATCGACGCGCAGGGCAAGATGCGCGGCTATCGGCTCGGCGAAGGCGGATATGACGAGGGCGAGCAGCTCATCCGCACGCTGCTGGCCGAGGCGGGCCACGACGTCTCCGACGTGTCCTTGGCGCCGATCGAGAGCAAGGGGGTCGAGGCGCAGGCCGACTGGGCCGATCTGGGTTCGCCCGAAGCCTATATCGGCTACACCAAGGCCGCCGGCTTCGCGTCGCCCGGCGGTCTCCGCAACGACACGGCCCGCATCTACGCCCCCGCGGCGACCCTGTCGCGCAACCACTGGGATCTGACGGGCAGCTGGAAGGTCGGCAGCGAATATGCGGCGCTGGAAGGCGGCCCCGGCACGATCCGCTTCCGTTTCCATGCCCGCGATGCGCACGTCGTGCTGGGCGGCGCGGCGGACGGCCGTCCGGTTCGCTTCCGCGTGACGATCGACGGCCGAGCGCCGGGCGCCAGCCACGGCGTGGACGTCGACGCGGCCGGCTGGGGCGAAGTGAAGGAGGACCGGCTATACCAGCTGGTCCGCCAGCCGGGCGAAATCGCCGACCGCACGGTCGCGATCACATTCTCGCGCCCCGGCGTACGCGCCTATGTCTTCACCTTCGGTTGATGGGAACGGAGTCATGACACGAACGTGGCTGGTGACCGGCAGCTCGCGCGGCTTCGGCCGGGCGCTGTGCGAGGCAATCCTCGATGCGGGCGACAATCTGCTGGCGACGGCGCGCGATCCCGATCAGATCACCGGACTCGGCGACGGCCGCCCCGGCAAGCTCGCCACCGCGCGGCTCGACGTGACGTCCGAGGAGGAGACCACAGCCGCCGTGGCCACGGCCATCGCTGCATTCGGCACGCTCGACGTGCTGGTCAACAACGCCGGCTATGGCGACGTCGGATCGGTCGAGGATACCTCGATCGACTCGTTCCGCCGCCAGATCGACACCAATCTGTTCGGCACCATCCGCATGACCAAGGCCGTGATCCCGCACATGCGCGAACGGCGCCGCGGGCACATCGTCCAGTTCTCCTCGGTCGGCGGGCGGGTCGGCGCGCCGGGACGCGCGCCCTATTCAGCGGCGAAATGGGGTGTCGAAGGCTTCTCCGAAGTGCTCGCGCAGGAGATGAAGCTGGTCGGTGTGCGCGTGACGATCGTCGAGCCCGGCGGCTTCCGCACCGATTTCGCCGGATCCTCGACCATTCTCGACACGGGCCGGGCCGAATATGACGCCGTGGTCGGCAATGCCGCGCGGATGCAGGCGGCGTATCACGGCAAGCAGCCCGGGGATCCTCGTCGCGGCGCGCAAGCGATTCTCGCTGTCGTCGCCGACGACGAACCCCCGCTCCGCCTGCCGCTCGGCAGCGACGCCGTCGCCGCAATCGAACGCAGCGACAGAGCCCGGCTCGACGAACTGGAGCGCTGGCGCGCGCTCAGCCTCTCCACCGACTTCCCGAAGGAATAATTGCCAGGCAGGATTGAGACGCGCCGCCGCGCGCGGCATGGATCGACCGACCAGACAGGGGTAATGGCGGATCGTGGCGGACCTGGATCAGCAGCTTGGCGAACGCATTTGCTTCGGGCCCTTCTGTCTGTCTCCGGGCGCGCGCCTGCTGACCCGGCACGGTGAGCCCGTCGAGATCGGCGGCCGCTCGTTCGACCTGCTCGTCGTGCTCACCGAGCAGCCCGGCCGCGTCCTTTCCAAGCGCGAGCTGCTCAAGCGCGTCTGGTCGGACGTGGTGGTCGAGGACGGAAGCCTGCGCTTTCACATGGCCGGGCTGCGCAAGCTGCTTGGCGATGGGGTCGACGGTGCGCGCTACATCGCAACGCAGGTCGGCGTCGGCTATGCCTTCGTGGCGCCGGTCGAGCGCCATGGAGGCGGCTCTGTTCCGCCGCGCCCGGAGGAGGTCGCCAGGTCGGGCAGCATGACCAACCTGCCCGCGCGGCTGCCGCATCTGATCGGACGCGAGCGCGACGTGGAACTCCTCGTCGAGCGCGTCGCCGATACGCCGCTATTCTCGATCGTCGGAGCAGCGGGGGTCGGCAAGACCTCGCTCGCCGTGGAGGTCGGCCACCGACTCGCGTCGATGTTCGAGGACCGGGTCGCGTTCGTCGACTTCAGCATGCTCGAGAACATGGCGGTGGTGCCCTCGATGATCGCCGGCGCGATGGGGATTGTGGTTCAGAGCGAGGATCCGCTCGCCGTGATCCTTGGCCATATCCGCGACCGCCCCTTTCTGCTGATCCTCGACAATTGCGAGCATGTCATCGAGGCAGTCGCCGGCATCGTCGAGCGGATCGTCGAGGAAGCGCCCAAAGCGCGCGTGCTGACCACCTCGCGCGAGCCGCTGCGCGTGCGGGCCGAACATGTCCTCCGCCTCGACGCGCTAAGCTACCCCGAGGACCTGTCCGGACTGACGCGCGATCAGCTGCTGGCTTATCCCGCGGTGCAGCTCTCCACGAACGCGCGGCCGCCGCGGATAGTGCGCTGGTGATCGACGAGGACGCCGCCCGGCTGCTCGGCGAGATGTGCCAGCGCCTCGGCGGGATGGCCCTCCCGATCGAGCTGGCCGCCGTCCGCGTCGCGACGCACGGGATCGCTGCCACCGCGCGCCAGCTTGGCGAGCGCTTCAGCCTCGGCTGGTCTGGCCGGCGCACGGCGCAGCCACGCCAGCAGACGCTCCAGGCCACGCTCGACTGGAGCTATGATCTGCTCTCCGATGTCGAGCGTGTCGTACTCGAGCGGCTCTCGATCTTCGTCGGTCCCTTCTCGATCGACGCTGCGCTGGAAGTGGCGGCAGATGCGGGGATCGGATCGGACGAGGTTGCCGTGGCACTCGACGAGCTAACCTCCAAGTCGCTGATCGCCCCCGATCGCTCGCGCCGCACCGGCACCTATCGGCTGCTCGAGATGACTCGGGCCTATGCGCGCGAAAAGCTGGTCGCGCGCGGCGACGCGGCACAGGCCGCCATCGCCCGCCGCCACGCCGCCTTCTTCCTCACGGAGCTCGAAATGGCCGAGCGCGAGGAAGGCGTGCTGCAGGACGCCAGGCCGCTCCGCCCCCAGCTCGGCAATATTCGCAGCGCGCTCGACTGGTGCTTCGGACCCGAGGGGGATCGCCGGCTGGCGGTGCGCCTCGCCGCCGCCAGCGCCCCGGTATTCCTCAACCTTTCGCACCTCATCGAATGCCACACCTGGTCCACCCGGGCGCTGGCGGAGATCGCGGACGACCAACGCGGCACCGCGTTGGAACTCGAGCTTCAAGCGGCGCTCGGCATCACTTTGATGTTCACGCGCGGCAACAGCGAAGCCGCGGGGAACGCACTCGCCCGCGCGCTGGAGATCGCGACGGCGCTGGACGACAAATGGAACCAGCTCCGCCTGCTCGGCCGGCTCCACATATTCCATGAGCGCGTCGGCGAATATGCCGTCGCGATGCGCCACGCCGAACGCGCCGTGGCGGTTGCCGAGGCGATCGGCGCGCCCGAGGCGATCGGAGTCGCTCGTTCGCTTTCGGGCATCTCGCACCATCTTGGCGGCGACCAGAAAGCCGCGCGGCGCGCGCTCGAGCTTTCGCTGCAGATGAGCCCGCCTTCGACTCGCGGCAGGACCATCCATTACGGGTTCGACCACCGCAACCGCTCCGGGATCGCGCTCGCCCGAACCTTGTGGCTGTCCGGCGATGCCGGGCAGGCCGGGCGGCTGGCACGACAGTTCGTCCGCGAGGCGGCGCGGCTCGATCATCCGCTCACGCACTGTATCGCGCTGATCTGGTCGCTTTCCGTCTTTCTGTGGATGGAGGATTTCACTGCGGCCGAGGCCGATCTCGCCGCCTTCACCGAATGTGCCAAAGTAAATGCGCTGGGCCCCTATATCGCCGCCGCGGCTGGGTTTCGCGGCGAGTTGGACATCCAGCGCGGCCGGACCGGCGACGCGCTCGGCGCGGTCGAGGAAAGCCTCTCCCGATTGCGTGCGGCACGCTATGAACTGCTGACCACGCCCTTTTCGATCGCGCTCGCGCACGGCCTGCTTGCGGAGTCCCGGGCTGACGAAGCATTGGCGCTGGTCGACGCCACGCTCGCGCGCTGCGAAGCCAATGGGGAACGGTTCGCGGTGCCGGAGCTCCTTCGCCTGAAGGCCCGGATTGCGCGAACCTCCGGCATGGAAGATGCGAGCGACGCCCTGCTCGAAGAAGCGCTTGCCCTCAGTCTCGAACAAGGCGCGCGCGCCTGGGAACTGAAGGTAGCCGCCGATCGATCGATTCAAGCGATTGCCCCGCATCAAGGCATCGGCCCTTTGCCCAGCTAGGCCGCGGCGACCGGAATCCGGCGCGAGACTCCGATTGCGTCAAGGAACCGGTCGTCGTGGCTGACCACCAGAAGCGCGCCGTCGAAGGCGCTCAGCCCGGCCTCGACGGCTTCGATCGAATCCATGTCCAGGTGATTGGTGGGCTCGTCCAGGACGAGCAGCGGCGGCGGCTTCGGCCCGCCGAGCACGCAGGCGAGCCCCGCACGCAGCAGCTGCCCGCCACTGAGGGTCGCCACGCGGCGATCGGCGGCATCGGCCCTGAACTGGAAACGCGCCAGCGCCGCCCGGCAATCATTGTCGACCATGCCGGGATTCAGCACCCGGAAATTCTCCGCGATCGTGGCTTCGGCGTCGAGGATGCTCACGCGCTGGTCGAAATAGGCGAAAGGCACATGGATGGTCGCCCGCCCCTCCGATGGCGTCAGCTTGCCCGTGATCACCCCGAGCAACGTGGATTTGCCCGAGCCGTTCGGGCCGCAGATCGCCACCCGCTCCGGACCGGTCAGATGCAACGACACGTCGTTCAGCAGCGGCTGGTCCGAGGCATATCCGAAGCGCACATGCTCCACGTCGAGCACGCGCGTCCCGGCCGCAAGGCCGCTCGATGCCAGTTGCAGGGTCATGGTCGTGGTCCGCTCGAGGCGACTTCTCGCCGCGGCGAGCGACTGATCGGCCTCCGCGCGCATCCGGTCTGCGAGGCGCGCGCCCTCCCCACCGGTTTTCTCCGCCCGATCGCGGCGTGCACCCACCAATATGCGCGGCAGATCCCCGCGCGCGCCCCGGCGGCCACCCGCGGCATCGCGTCGCTGCTGCCGCTCCACGGCTTGCTGCGCCTTGCGCACGACCTCTGCGGCCCGGCGTTCTGCAGAGGCGAGATCCCGCTCGACGGCTTCCTGCTCAACGGCCTTGCGTGCCCGATATGCGCTCCAGTTTCCGCCGTATCGCGTCGCGCCGAGCGACGTCAGCTCGACGATCGCATCCAGCGATTCGAGCAACTCGCGATCGTGGCTGACGACCAGCGCACCCGCGCGCCAGCCCTCGAGCAGCTCACGAACCGCTCGACGGCCGTCACGATCCAGATTGTTCGTGGGCTCGTCGAGCAAAAGGAAATCGGGTTGCTGGAACAGAACGCCGGCGAGCGCCGCGCGCGTCCGCTGCCCGCCGGAAAGGCTGACGAGACGCGCTTCCAGCTCCGTGTCCAATCCTACCTTGGCCAGCGCTTCGGCAGCGCGCGCTTCGAGTATCCAGTCGGCCTCGGCCAATTCGTCGATCGACGCCGTGCCCGCTTCCGCCTTGCGCAGCAGCTCGAGGCCGGCAGACGCGCCCATGAGATCGGAAACCGTCTCGACCGGGGATATCTGAACCGTCTGGCGCAAGGTGCCTACCGAGCCGTCTACCATGATGCGGCCGCGACTTGCAGTCAGATCGCCCGAAAGGAGCTTGAGGAGGGTGCTCTTGCCGACGCCGTTGCGACCGACGATGCCGGCGCGCTCCTGCTGGAACGTGAGCGAAATGTCCGAAAGGACGGCGTGCCCGTCAGGCGTGGACCACCAGACGTTGGAGAGGGCAATGGAGGGCATGGACTGTGGCTTTCCCGACGGCAAGATTTGAAGACGCTGCTGTCAGGGCGAAATCCATGTCGCTGAACACTCCGCTTGGTTGAGCCCGAAAGGTAGGAGGCGAACCGCCGCCTAGCAAGCGGGTATCAAATTCCTTGTTGAGATCGCGGACCGATAGCACGGAAGAGCGTCCGCCGCCCTCATCCTTAGCTTTGTCATGTTCGGCGCGTTTTTCGCAAAGCAAGCGGATCGGCTGTTCGCCGCGGCTGCCCCTTTCTAAGCCCGGAGAACACGCTCGACTCCTTCGCCAAGGCGATCGCCGACGGCGCCGATTATATCGAGTTCGATCTCGTCCCGGCCAGCGACGGCGCGCTGATCGTCCGTCGCGGGAACGAGATCAGCCCCAAAAATGGGCGCTGCGGACATCCCGAGTTCGCCGACCGGAGGAGGCGCACTTCATCTACGAGAAGCAATGGGCCGGCTGGTTCATGGCGACTTCTCGCTGACCGACGTCAAGGCCCTGCGCAGCGTTCAGCTGGCCGGGCGACCGCCGACAATGCTTGTAAGCGGAAAATTCTTCTTTCACACAACAGCAGCAGCCACTCGTCGTCCGGCTATTCGACGGTCACTGATTTGGCGAGGTTGCGCGGCTGATCCACGTCGGTGCCCTTGGCGACCGCGACATGATAGGCGAGCAGTTGCACCGGCACGGCATAGACCAGCGGCGCGATCAGCGGGTGGACGCTCGGCATCTCGATCGTCGCGATCGCGTCCTCGCCCGCCTGGGCCAGTCCCTCGGCGTCCGAGATCAGCACCACGCGCGCGCCACGCGCCTTGGCTTCCTGCATGTTCGAAACCGTCTTGTCGAACAGCGGGCCCGAGGGCGCGAGGACGATCAAGGGCACATGCTCGTCGATCAGCGCGATGGGGCCGTGCTTCATTTCGCCCGAGGCATAGCCTTCGGCGTGAATATAGCTGATCTCCTTGAGCTTGAGCGCGCCCTCCAGCGCGAGCGGATAATCAGGGCCGCGGCCGAGGTAGAGCACGTCGCGCGCCGCAGCGATGGTGTGCGCCATCGCTTCGATATCGGCATCGTGCGCGAGCGCTGCGTTGATCCCTGCGGGCGCCTCGATCAGATGACGAACGATCTCGCGTTCCTCCTCCTCGCTAAGCCGCCCCGTGGCGCGCGCGAGATTGACCGCGAGCGCCGCCATCACGGCGAGCTGGCAGGTGAAGGCCTTGGTCGAAGCGACGCCGATCTCGGGCCCCGCATGCGTCGACAGCAACAGGTCGACTTCGCGCGCCATCGAACTGGTCGGCACGTTGATGATGCCCGCGGTGGTGACGCCGTTCGCCTTCATGTGGCGAAGCGCAGCCAGCGTGTCGGCGGTCTCGCCCGACTGGCTGACCACCACGCCGAGCGTGTTCGGCAGCAGCACGGGATCGCGGTAGCGGAACTCGGAGGCGACATCGACTTCGACCGGCAGCCGCGCGAACCGCTCGATCCAATATTTGCCGATCATGCCGACATAGCTGGCGGTGCCGCAAGCGACGATCGCCACGCGCTCGATCTTGCTCAGATCGAAGCTCATGTCGGGAAGCGCCACCTTCTGCTCGACCGGACGGATGTACGACTGCAGCGTCTGGGCGACCACGACCGGCTGTTCGTAGATCTCCTTCTGCATGAAGTGGCGGTGGTTGCCCTTGTCGATCAGCGCGGCGCTCGCGCCCGAATGGACGATCGGCCGTTCGACGGAATGGTTGTCGCGATCGAAGATCTCGATCTTCTCGCGCGTCACGACCGCCCAGTCGCCTTCTTCCAGATAGGCGATCCGCTGGGTGAGCGAGGCGAGCGCATGCGCGTCCGAGCCCAGATAGTTCTCGCCCTCGCCATAGCCGACCGTGAGCGGCGCGCCGAGGCGGCCGCAGATCAGCAGATCGGGCTCGCTCCGGAACAGGAAGGCCACTGCGAAGGCGCCGTGGAGCTGGGGCAGCACCGCAGCCACCGCATCGCGCGGAGCCTTGCCGCGCTCGAGCTCGCGCGAGACGAGATGCGCCACCACTTCGGTGTCGGTCTGGCTGAGGAAGGTGCGGCCTTCGGCGATGAGCGCGTCGCGCAGCGGCTTGAAGTTCTCGATGATGCCGTTGTGGACGATCGAGACGTCGCCCACGATGTGCGGATGCGCATTGTCCTCGGTCGGCGCGCCGTGGGTCGCCCAGCGGGTATGCGCGATGCCGATGCTGCCCGGGAGCGGCGCCTCGGCCAGTCGCTTGCCGAGGTTCAGCAGCTTGCCTTCGGCGCGGCGGCGCTCGATCCCGCCGTCGTGGAGCGTGGCGATGCCGGCGGAATCATAGCCGCGATATTCGAGCCGCCTCAGCCCTTCGAACAGGCGCTCCGCAACATCCTGGCTGCCGACGATTCCGACAATTCCGCACATACTGGTTTAGTCCCTCGCCGCATCAGTGCGGAAATTTGGTGTCCACGAATGCCGTGGTGAATTCCAGCGGATCGGGCTCGCGCCCCTGCGCCGCGACGAAGCGAACGCGGCCCTTGTCCCAGACCTCGCGGATCGCATCGCGCATGCCGTCCGGAAACCGCATCCGCGATTCCACGATCTCGCGCCAGCTGCCCTTGGCCCCGAAGGTCGAGTGAAACTCGGGTTCCTTTGCGGTCAGCGCCGCATCCGCCGCGGGATCGAGATGCCCGATCGCGTCGAGCACATAGCTGTCGACAAGTCTCAGGAACGGCTTTCCGGCATAGCGATCGGTCATTTGGCTGCCTTCCTTGCCTTCATCATCTCACGGAAACGCATCGCCCAGCCGGGCTTGGCTTCCTGCCGGGCGCGGGTGAGCGCCAGCGCATCGGCCTCCACATCCTGCGTCACCACCGAACCGGCGCCCACGATCGCGCCGTCCCCGATCTTCACCGGCGCCACCAGCGCGCTGTTCGAGCCGATGAATGCCCCTGCCCCGATCTCGGTGCCGTATTTGAGGAAGCCGTCATAGTTGCAGGTGATCGTGCCCGCGCCGATGTTCGCGCCGGCGCCGATGCTGGCGTCCCCCAGATAGGTCAGGTGGTTGGCCTTGGCGCCCGCCCCGAGCACGGCCTTCTTGGTTTCGACGAAATTGCCGATCTTGGCGTTCTCGCCCAGCACCGTGCCCGGCCGCAGCCGCGCATAGGGGCCGACCGAAGCGCCGCGCCCGATCGTCGCGCCCTCGATGTGGCTGAAGGCATGGATCGTCACGCCGTCTGCCACTTCGACGCCCGGCCCGAACACGACGTTGGGCTCGATCGTCACGTCGCGGCCGATCCGCGTATCATGGGAGAACCAGACCGTCTCCGGCGCGATCAGCGTCGCGCCCTCGGCCATCGCCCGGACCCGGCGGGCGGCCTGCCATTCGGCTTCGAGCCCGGCGAGCTCGCCGCGGCTGTTGACGCCGGCCACTTCGCTTGCGGGCGCCTCGATCACTGCCGAGTGCCGGCCCTGGGCGGCGGCGACGTTGACGATGTCGACCAGATAATATTCGCCGGCTGCGTTGGTGTTGCCGACGCGGGCGAGCAGCGCGAACAGATCCCTGGCACGCGCAGCCATCAGCCCCGAGTTGCACAGCGTCTCCGCGCGCTCCTCGGGCGTCGCATCCTTGAACTCGACCATCTTGACGATACGGCCCTCGGCATCTGCAATCACGCGGCCATAGGCACCCGGATCGAGCGGACGAAAGCCGAGCACCACCGCGGCGGGATCGTCACCGGCGTGAAGCCGTTCCAGCATCCGCTGCATCGTCGCGGCCGGCACCAGCGGCACGTCGCCATAGAGGATCAGCACGTCACCATCGAAGCCCGCGAGCGCCGCTTCGGCCTGCTGCACTGCATGGCCGGTGCCGAGCTGCTCGGCCTGGTGCGCCGTCTCGGCACCGTGGGGCGCGACCGCCGCCTCGACCTGCTCGCGCCCGGCACCCACCACCACGATCGTCCGCGCGGGTGCGAGCGCCGCGACGCTGTCGATCAGGTGGAGGAGCATCGGCCGTCCGGCGATCGGGTGCAGCACCTTGTGCGTGTCGGATTTCATTCGCGTGCCCTTGCCCGCGGCAAGGATTATCGCGGCAATCGATCGATCGGGCACCGTGACGAACATCCCCTTGTCCAGCCGCCGGGCGGCCGGAAAAACGCATCCCTTGCGCCCGCCCCTGCCATGATTGCCTTGCCAATTCCATAGCGTTGCTGGCAGCGGAGCGCGGCAATGACCGACTTCCCTTTCGACATCGTCGGCTTCGACCTTGATGGCACGCTGTTCGACACCAGCGCCGATCTGGCGGCCGCGCTCAACCATGCGCTGGCCGGGCTGGGCCGCGCGCCTCTGTCGGTGGACGCGGTGCGGCCGATGATCGGACGCGGCGCACGCCACATGCTCGAACGCGGGCTCACTGCGTCGGGCGGTTTCGAACCCGCCGAGCTCGATCAGTGCTTCGCCGCGCTCCTACGCTTCTACGAGGCGAACATCGCGCGCGAGACCCGGGCGTTCCCCGGGCTGGTCGACGCGATGGACGCGCTGGAGGCGAAGGGCGTGAAGCTCGCGATCGTCACCAACAAGCTGGAGAGCCTTGCGGCGAAGCTGGTCGCCGAGCTCGCGCTCCGGCATCGGTTCGCTACCGTGATCGGGGGCGACACCATGGGGCCGGGCAATGCCAAGCCCTCCGCTGCGCCGATCCGCGAGATGATCCGCCGCTGCGGCGGCGGGCGCGCGGCCTTCGTCGGCGATTCGATCCTGGACATCCAGGCGGCGCACGCTGCCGGCATCCCCGCAGTGGCGGTGCGCTTCGGCTTCCTGATGCAGCCGGTGGAGGAGCTGAGGGCCGACGCGGTGATCGATCGCTTCGACCAGCTCGTTCCCACGCTTGAGCGTCTGGGAAAATCATGATCGACTGGGCGCACTTCCCCTTCCTGTCGCTCACTGCGCTTTCGTTCGGCCTCGCGATGGACGCCTTCGCGGTTTCGGTGGTACAGGGCGCGTGCTGCCGGCCCGGCCCCGGCAACGCCGCGCGGATCGGGCTGACCTTCGGCGTCGCGCAGGGCGTGATGCCGCTCGGCGGCTGGGCGCTGGGGACGGCATTCGACGACACGATCCGCAACGTCGATCATTGGGTGGCGTTCGCGCTGCTCGCCTTCCTGGGCGCCAAGATGATTCGCGAGGGGCTGCACGACGCCGGCGAAGCGCGCCCGCTGTTCGGCTGGGCGCTGGCGAGCGCCGCGATCGCCACCAGCGTCGATGCCGCCGCTGCCGGGATCACGCTTCCCGTGCTCGGCGCGCCGGTGCTGCTCGCCTGCGCGGCGATCGGGGTCGTGACGGGGGCGCTATGCTTCGCCGGGGTGCTGATCGGCGCGGTCTCGGGCGCGCGGATCGGCCGCAAGGCGGAGATCGCCGGCGGACTGATGCTGATCGCCATCGGCGCCAAGATCTGGGTCGATCATCAGCTGTTGGGCGGTTGATGGCGCGCCTTTCGCATTCGGATTTCCCCGCCTAAGACTTAAACCCATGAACCTTTTCGGCACGCGCACTCTACTTGCGTTCGGCGTCGCCGCGCTTGCGGCGCTGGCGGCGTTGCTGATCACCGGTGACATCCAGGCCTGCCTCGCCGTGCTGGTATGCGCCGTCGCGGCGGTATTGATCGCGGCCGACCCAGGCGGCGCGGAACCCGCTTCGGCGGTAGCGCCTTTGCCGGGCACCCAGCGCGAGCCGCCGATCGGCGACGTGATCGAAGCCGTCGCCGAACCGTTGCTCGTCATCGCGCACAACCGGGTCGAAGCCGCCAACCAGGGCGCGCGCCAGCTTCTGGGCGAACATATCCTGGGCGAGGATGTCCGCGTCGCGATCCGCCACCCTGCCGCCGCCGAGCAGCTGATGAACCCGGGTGATGCCACCGGCGCGCCGATCCATCTGGTGGGCCTGGGCGCACGCGACCAGCGCTGGGAGATGCGCGTGCGCAAGCTCGATGACGGCCGCAGCGTGGTCCATCTGATCGACCGCACGGGCAATTATGCGGCCGAGCGCATGCGCGTCGACTTCGTCGCCAACGCCAGCCACGAGTTGCGCACCCCGCTCGCCGCGCTGCTCGGCTATGTCGAGACGCTGCGCGACGATGCAGGCGACGATGCCGATACGCGCCGCCGCTTCCTGCGGATCATGCACGACGAAGCGCGGCGGATGCAGCGGCTGATCGACGACCTGATCTCGCTGAGCCGGATCGAAGCGGAGAAATACCGCGTCCCCGATCAGTCGGTGGACCTCAGCACGCTGATCGAGGAGGTCCGCACCGAGCTTTCGGGCAGCAAGCGCGCGGCCGATCTGGTCACGCAGGTGGCGGACGTGACGCCGGTGCTCGGCGACCGGACCCAGCTCAGCCAGCTGCTCCACAATGTGATCGGCAATGCGATGAAATACGGGCGCGAAGGCACTCCGGTCACCGTCACGCTCGCGCCCGAGGGCGAGTCGATGGTGCGGCTGAGCGTCAGCGACGAAGGCGAAGGCATCCCGGCCGAGCATATCCCGCGGCTCACCGAGCGCTTCTATCGTGTCGATTCGGGACGCAGCCGCTCGCTCGGCGGTACCGGCCTGGGGCTCGCGATCGTCAAGCATGTGGTGGAGCGCCACCGCGGCCGGCTCGATATCGTCAGCAGCGTGGGCAAGGGCACGACGGTGACGATCCTGCTGCCGGCGAAGCGCGTGTCATAAAAGCGCAACGGTCCTGTAACAGGGGCGGCGTGACGGGGGACTAGCCCCTCCGCACGACTCGCTCTGACAAAGGGACTTCGATGCTTCGCAGCATTCTTCTGGTGACGGCCGCGGCGGCGGCGCTCGCGGGCTGCCAGGATTCGGGCGCCTCGCGCGACCAGATCAAGATCGTCGGTTCCTCGACTGTCTATCCTTTCACCACTGCGGTCGCCGAAGCCTTTGTGAACCGGGATTCGTCGCGCAAGGCCCCGGTGGTCGAATCGACCGGCACGGGCGCCGGCATGAAGCTCTTCTGCGCGGGCGTCGGCTCGCAGCATCCGGACATCGTCAACGCCTCGCGCCGGATGAAGAAATCCGAATATGAGTCGTGCCAGGCGAACGGCGTCGGCGAGATCGAGGAGATCCAGATCGGTATCGACGGCATCGCGCTCGCCGAGAGCAAGGACGGGCTCAAGCTCCAGCTCACCAAGAAGGACGTCTATCTGGCGCTCGCCGCCAATCCGGGCGGCAAGCCCAACGCCGCCAAGATGTGGAAGGACGTGAACCCCGCCCTCCCCGCGGTTCCGATCCAGGTCTATGGCCCGCCCTCGACCAGCGGCACGCGCGACGCCTTCGTCGAGCTGATCATGACGCCGGGCTGCGAGGCTGCCACGCCCGAGGTCAAGGCGCTGAAGGACAGCGACAAGGACAAGTACGAAGCGCAGTGCACGCGGCTGCGCGAGGACGGCGTCTATGTCGACAAGGGCGAGAACGACAATCTGATCGTCCAGAACCTCTCGACCAATCCCAATGCGCTCGGTCTCTTCGGCTATTCCTATCTCGAAGAGAATGCCGACAGGCTGGTCGGCGCGCCGGTCGACGGCGTCGCGCCCAGCTATCAGTCGATCGTCGACGGCAGCTACCCGGGCGCCCGCCCGCTCTACCTCTATGTCAAGAAGCGCCACATCCGCGCGGTCCCGGGGCTGTCCGAGTTCCTGGGGCAATATGCGCAGATGTGGGGCCCGGACGGCGAGCTGGTGAAGCGCGGGCTGATCGCTGCGCCGGACAAGATCCGCGCTGCCTCGGCTGCGATCGTCGAGAAGGGCACCCCGCTCGACGCCGCGGCGCTGCACTGATCCCGACGCAGGCGGAAGGCTTCCCGTGAACCTCAGCACGCTCCTTTTCCTGCTCGCCGGGCTCGGCCTGATCGGCTGGCTCGTCGGCCGCGGCCGCGCCGCGCGCTTCGCCGCGGCCGGTCCCGAGCGCAGGCACTCGCTGCCGGGGCAGCACGGCGTCTATGTCGCGGTATGGACGATCGTCCCGCCGCTGCTGTTCCTGATCGCCTGGTCGATCCTCAGCCCGCAGCTCGTCACCCAGGAAGTGCTGCGGCACCCGGCCGCCGCAGCGCTGCCGGATTTCGGCTTCGAGCGCTCGGCCGCGCTCGCCGAAGCGCGGGTGCTCGCCGACGATCCGGGCCGCGGCGCGTTCAACCCGGTGGCAGAGCAGATCGCGCCGGCGATGCGCGCGGCGCAGAACTTCTACGGCTGGATCGGCGCGATCGTGGCGATCGTCCTCGCCTTTGCCGGCGGCGCCTTCGCCTTCACGCGCGTCAAGCCCGCGTTCCGGGCGCGCAACCGCGTCGAACGCTCGGTGATGGTGCTGCTGCTGCTCGCGTCGCTGATCGCGATCCTCACCACGCTCGGCATCTTCCTGTCGCTGCTGTGGGAATCGGTGCGCTTCTTCTCGATCGTCTCGCCGATCGACTTCCTGTTCGGCACCCACTGGAGCCCGCAGGTGATCAGCGCCAGCGATCCTGGCGCGTCGCTCGGCGCGGTCCCGCTGTTCTGGGGCACCTTCTTCATCGGCGCCGTGATCGCGATGATCGTCGCCATCCCGTTCGGGCTGATGAGCGCGATCTACCTCACCCAATATGCCGCGCCCTCGGTGCGCAAGTGGATGAAGCCGATCCTCGAGATCCTCGCGGGCGTGCCGACCGTGGTCTACGGCTATTTCGCCGCGCTCACCGTGGCGCCGGCGATCCGCGACTTCGCGGTGGCGCTCGGCTATACCTATGCCTCGTCCGAGAGCGCGCTCGCGGCCGGGCTGGTGATGGGAGTGATGATCATCCCGTTCGTCTCCTCGATGGCCGACGATTCGCTCGCCGCGGTGCCCCAGGCGATGCGCGACGGCAGCCTCGCGATGGGCGCGACCACGTCCGAGACGATCTCCAAGGTGCTGGTCCCGGCGGCGCTGCCGGGCGTGGTCGCAGGCGTGCTGCTCGCGGTCAGCCGCGCGATCGGCGAGACGATGATCGTGGTCATGGCCGCGAGCGGAGCGGCCAACATCACGCTCAACCCGTTCGAGAGCACCACGACGGTCACCAAGCAGATCGTCGACCTGCTCACCGGCGAAGCCGAGTTCGACAGCCCGAAGACGCTCGCCGCCTTCGCGCTGGGGCTCACCCTGTTCGTCGTCACCCTTCTCCTCAACATCGTCGCGCTCACCGTGGTGAAGCGCTACCGCGAGGCCTATGAGTAAGACCGCTCCCCTCGATCGTGCGCCGACCGACTGGAAGGCGGCAGCGATGCAGCGCCGCATCCGCAAGCGCTATCGCCGCGAGCGCGTCTTCCGCCTGCTCGGGCTGGGCGCGGTCGTGCTCTCGGCGGCGTTCCTCGCCTTCCTGATCGTCACCATGATGGCCAGCGGCGCGCGCGGCTTCATGCGCACCGAAGTGGCGCTGCCGATCGACCTCCCGGCTGCCGGAGTCGAGGTCAAGCGCGAGCAGCTCAGCACCCGCGGCGCCGATCTGGCGCTTGCCGGTGCCGGTCTGGAGAATGCCGTCGGCGCCGCCGCCACCCAGGCGTTCGGCGAGAGCGGCGAGGAGGTGATCTCGGACAAGGCCTGGCTCACCGTGCGCGAGGCGATCAAGGACGATCCCGACCTGCTCACCCGCCCCGCCACCATCGACGTGCCCGTCTCGACCGAGATCGACCAGGCAGCGCGCGGCACCGGCAGCCCGGAGGCCGAGGCGATCGTCGCGCGGCTAGAGAAGAGCGGCGCGCTCACCAGCGGCTTCAACCCCGATTTCCTGCGCAATGCCGATTCCACCGATCCCACCGCGGTGGGCATCTGGGGGGCGCTCAAGGGTTCGCTGCTGACGATGCTCGTCACGCTGCTGATCGCTTTCCCGGTGGGCGTGCTCTCGGCGATCTACCTCGAGGAATATGCCCCCAAGAACCGCTGGACCGATCTGATCGAAGTCTCGATCAACAATCTGGCGGCGGTCCCCTCGATCATCTTCGGCCTGCTCGGGCTGGCGGTGTTCCTGAGCTTCCTGGGGCTGCCGCGCTCGGCGCCGATCGTCGGCGGGCTCACGCTCGCGCTGATGATCATGCCGGTGATCGTCATCGCGGGGCGCAACGCAGTCAAGGCCGTGCCCCCCTCGATCCGCGACGCCGCGCTGGGCGTCGGCGCCAGCCGCATCCAGGTGGTGTTCCACCATGTCCTGCCGCTCGCCCTTCCCGGGATCCTCACCGGCACGATCATCGGAATGGCCCGCGCGCTGGGCGAGACTGCGCCGCTGCTGCTGATCGGCATGCGCGCCTTCATCGTCACCCCGCCCGGCGGGCTCACCGATCCCGCCACCGTGCTCCCGGTCCAGATCTTCCTCTGGTCCGACGAAGTCAGCCGCGGCTTCATCGAGAAGACGAGCGCCGCGATCATCGTGCTGCTGGCGTTCCTGCTCGCCATGAACGGGCTCGCCATTTACCTCCGCAACAAATTCGAGACCCGCTGGTGATGAACGACGCCACCCCCACTGAGCACAAGATGTCCGCACGCGACGTGAGCGTCTTCTACGGCGACAAGCAGGCCGTGCGGAACGTGTCGATCGACATCGACATGGACAAGGTGACTGCCTTCATCGGCCCGTCGGGCTGCGGCAAGTCCACCTTCCTGCGCACGCTCAACCGCATGAACGACACCATCTCGAGCGCGCGGGTCGAAGGCCAGATCACGCTCGACGGCGAGGATATCTACGCCTCGTCGATGGACGTGGTGCAGCTGCGCGCGCGCGTCGGCATGGTGTTCCAGAAGCCCAACCCTTTCCCCAAGTCGATCTTCGAGAACGTCGCCTACGGCCCGCGCATCCACGGGCTGGCCGCGTCCAAGGCCGATCTCGACGCGATCGTCGAGCGCTCGCTCAAGCGCGCGGGGCTGTGGGAAGAGGTCAAGGACCGGCTGAGCGACAGCGGCACCGCGCTCTCGGGCGGCCAGCAGCAGCGGCTGTGCATCGCGCGCGCGATCGCCGTCGACCCCGAAGTCATCCTGATGGACGAGCCTGCCTCGGCGCTCGATCCGATCGCCACCGCCAAGATCGAGGAGCTGATCCACGAGCTGCGCGGCCGCTATGCGATCGTGATCGTCACGCACAACATGCAGCAGGCGGCGCGCGTTTCGCAGCGCACGGCGTTTTTCCACTTGGGAACGCTGGTGGAATATGGCGAAACCGACAATATCTTCACTGCGCCCCGCGAGGAGCGCACCAAGGACTATATCACTGGAAGGTACGGCTGATGGCGACCGGTCACGAGCATACCGTCAAGGCGTTCGACCAGGACATCGGCCAGCTGCGCGGGCTGATCGCGCAGATGGGTGGCCTTGCCGAACAGGCGATCCATGACGCCATGAAGGCGCTCCAGCGCGGCGACACCGCGCTCGCGAAGGACGTCCGCCGCAAGGACAAGCAGATCGACGCGATCGAGGCCGAGGTCGAGAAGCTGGTCGTGCGGCTGATCGCGCTGCGCGCGCCGATGGCGGACGACCTGCGCGAAGTGATCGCCGCGCTCAAGATCGCCGCGGTGATCGAGCGCATCGGCGATTATGCCAAGAACATCGCCAAGCGCGTGCCGATGATCCACAACGAGGGTGAGGACCGGATCGAAGCGATCGCGCTCCTGCCCGCGATGGCCCAGCTCGCCAGCGACATGGTGCACGACGCGCTCGACGCCTTTTCGGCGCGCGACGCCGACGGAGCGAACGCAGTGTGCGAGCGCGACAGCGCGCTCGACGATTTCTACGACAGCATCTTCCGCACGCTCGTGACCTTCATGGTCGAGAATCCGCGCACGATCAGCCAGGTCGCGCACCTGTTGTTCGTCGCCAAGAATCTCGAGAGGATCGGCGATCACGCGACCAATGTCGCCGAAATGGTCTATTTTGCCGCCACCGGCCGCTATCTGAGCGATGCGGAACCGGGCGAGGCGGCCGGGAACTGAGGTAGTATATGGCCCGAGTTAAGATGCTGCTGGTCGAGGACGATCCGGCGATCGCCGAGCTCGTCACCTGGCACTTCAAGCGCGAGGACTACGAGGTCAAGCACACCCCCGACGGCGAGGAGGCGCTGCTGCTCGCCAAGGAAGCGACGCCGGACATCGTGCTGCTCGACTGGATGGTCGAGGGGCTGTCGGGCATCGAGGTGTGCCGCCGTCTGCGCCGGATGAGCGAGACCGCGAACATCCCGATCATCATGCTCACCGCGCGCGGCGAGGAGGAAGACCGCGTCCGCGGGCTCGAGACCGGCGCCGACGATTATGTCACCAAGCCCTTCTCCCCGCGCGAGCTGGTCGCGCGCGTCGGCGCGGTGCTGCGCCGCGTGCGCCCGGCGCTCGCCGGCGAAGCGCTCACCTATTCGGACATCGAGATGGACACGGTGGGGCACAAGGTCCGCCGCGGCGGCGAAGTGATCTCGCTGGGGCCCACCGAGTTCCGCTTGCTCAAGCATTTCCTCGAGCATCCCGGCTGGGTCTTCTCGCGCGAGCGCCTGCTCGACGCCGTCTGGGGCCACGACAGCGACATCGAGAGCCGCACCGTCGACGTCCACATCCGCCGCCTGCGCAAGGCGATCAACCAGGGCGACCGCCCCGACATCATCCGCACGGTCCGCTCGGCCGGCTACGCGCTCGACGCGGGGAACTAGGCGCCGGTTCGTAGTCGACGGGCCGGCTTTCGTCTCAAGCCAGTCGGTATGTCTAAACGTCCTGGCGCCTGATACGCCGCCATTCGTTCGTTCAGTTCTCGCTTTCGGCTTGGATTGGGCCGAATGCGGTCTGACCGCTTTTGGGCACGGAACCGCGAAGGCGGACATGGTGAACCCGTCGTCTGAACCGCCGGAACTGCCCGTTACAGCCCGCCTCTGCCAGGTCGTAGACTCATAAGCGCGCATCCACAGCCGCATTGAGGCCAGCTGAACCATGGCCAGGAAGTTGGCGGCGAGCTTGTCGTAGCGGGTTGCGACACGGCGGAAGTGCTTCAATTGGAGAAGGACCGCTCGATCATATTACGCTCGCGGTAGAGCCGCTTGCTGAAGCAAGGCTTCCAGCGTCGGTTGCTCTTCGGCGGGATGTTGGGCGTAGCACCCTGCTCTTGGATCAGTTCGCGGATGCGGTCGGCATCGTAAGCCTTATCTGCGAGCACGATGGTGCGCGGGCTAAGATGATCGAGCAGCGTGTCAGCGGCTTGGCCATCATGTGCTTGACCAGCGGTCAGGCCGAGCCGGATCGGGAGCCCTTGCGCGTCGACGACCGCGTGGATTTTGGTCGTGAGCCCACCTCGGGAACGACCGAGACAGTGATCTCGATCCCCCTTTTTTGCCGTCGCGGTCTGTTGGTGGGCGCGAACGGGGGGGCTGTCGACCATCTGAATGTCGCGGTCGTGGGCGGCGGTGATGGCATCCATCATTCGATCCCAGACGCCTGCCTTCCGCCATCGCACAAAGCGATTGTAGCAGGTCGTGCGCGACCATAGCGTTCCGGCAGATCACGCCACGGCGCGCCTGATCGAAGCACCCAGAAGATGCCGTTCAGCACGCGGCGATCATCGACGCGCGGCACGCCTCGCGGCTTGTTGGGCAGCAGCGGCTCGATCATGCACCACTCGAAGTCCGTCAGATCATATCGGTTCATGTCAATGCTGAATCAGATTTCAGTTCGGCGGGGAAGCGGTTGATCGGTAAGCGTCGGCTAGGCGACATCGAAACTTAGGATAAGATGAGCATGACCCAAGCTTACGAGACCACGATGGGTGTGATCGGAATCATGATCGCTCCCTCTGGCTATACCTCATTTGGCTTTCGATGCGGTCTGGCGCCACGTGGGGGCTGGACTGGCGGCCCGCGTCGCTCCGAGCGATCCGTCTTATTCTGGCTAACTATGGCAGCCTATCTGGGCTTGGCGATCGGGTTTGCGGCATATGGGCTCAGCCGAGTTCGATGAACGGTCCTACCGGACCTGATCTCTGCTTCATGAGTTCACGGCCTAGTCGATTCGTTCGGCGCTCCACTCAGCACTTTCGCCGCTGGCCGACGCCGGCGGCAAGATGATCGCGGTCGAATATGACGCCGATCACCAGCAATCGCGCTTCGGCCATTTTCCGCCCGAGTATCACGAGTCCCAGCCGCAGATGTACGGTATCGCCGACTATCACGGGACAGCGGCCAACGTTCGGATCGACACCCAGAACCCGGGCTATATGCGAGCGCCCTTCCCGCATCCCGCGTCCTTCGCGTTTGAAAGCGCAGTCGACGAACTGGCCTACAAGCTGGGCAAGGATCCCGTCGCCTTTCGCCTCGCGCACGACGCGACCGTGGACCCGATCAACGGCAACCCGCTCTCGTCGCGGTTCCTCAATGAATGCATAGCGGAAGGCGCGCGGCGTTTCGACTGGAACCGAAGAAGGCCCGAGCCTGGCTCGATGGTGCTGCCCGACGGAACGCTAGTGGGCCTTGGTGTGGGCTGTGGCGCCTATCCGGCGATCACCAGCGCCAATATGGCGAAGCTGAGGGTCGCGGCGGATGGCACCACGCGCTTTTCGGTGTCCGCCCATGAGATGGGTCAAGGCATTCGCACCGTGATCGCCGCCGCACTGCTGCGTGCGCTCGATATCGATCCGGACAAGATCGACCTGCAGATTGGCGATACCGCGGCAATTCCGCAGCACCTGACCGCGGGCTCGTGGGGCACGGCGAGCGTGCTTCCCGCGGTCGATGCCGCGGCGGCGAAGCTGAAGGCCGCCTTTGCCGAGCTGCTCGCCGGGCGGCAGATCCGCGGCAACCTGCATCGCCAGCTCGCGGCTGTTCGGCGGCCGTATGTCGAGGTCGAGGTGGCGACCCTCGCTCCGGGCCAGGACCCGAAGGTGCTGGAGGGACTGCGCGGCTACGGTTACGCGCTGGCCGGACCCGAATACCCGAAATTCACCAGCTTCAGCTACATCGCCCATTTCGCCGAAGTTCATGTCGAGCCGCGGACCCGGCGGGTGAGAGTACCGCGGGTGGTCAGCGTGGTCGACTGCGGCCGTGTGATCTCCCCGCGCACCGCGGAAAGCCAGGTTCGCGGCGGCGTGATATGGGGCATCGGATCGGCACTGCGCGAGGAAACGGAAGTCGACCCGAGATACGGGGGCTGGCTCAATAACGACCTCGCCGATTACGTCGTTCCAGTAAACGCAGACGTCGGCGAGATCGAGGTCGCCTTCATCGACCGGCCCGATCCGCTCCTCAACGCAACAGGGGCCAAAGGCCTGGGCGAGGTGGCCTTGGCTGGGGCGTCCGGCGCGATCGCGAATGCCATCTTTCATGCCACTGGCAAGCGTATCCGCCACATGCCCATCCGCATCGAGCATCTGCTGTAGAACTCGTCCTGTGGGCACCTGCAGCGCGCAGCAATGAACAGGCGACAGGCCTCGGCTCGAAAGGCACGGGCGGTCGGCCCGGCGCCGTCAGGAGACCATTTTTGAGACCTGCACCCGGGCAAGCCCCCGCCCTCCGGGAGTCAGAGAGTCGGAATCATTTGGGCGAGGACCACATGGCGCTCGCCGCTGCGAGTCGTCCCGGCGTCGCCCTGGCGACGGTCGTTGGGATTTCGGGCAGCTTTTCGCGCAGGCTCGGCGCCCAGCTTGCGGCTCGCACCGATGGGTCCATTGCGGGCAACCTCTCGGACGGGTGCCTCGAACAGCAGCTTGCGCGCGACGGGCGTGAGGCAACAGTTGCCGAGGTGCGGCGCTATGGCAGTGGTTCCCCGCTGATCGATTTCCGTCTCCCCTGTGGGGGTGGTCTCGACATCCTCATCGATCCCGAGCCGGACAGGGCAGCCTGCAGGGCTGCGGTCGAAGCGTTGGCCGCGCGGCGCCCGGCCACGCTCGCCCTTCCTCCTAACGGCCTGCTCGAACAGCGCAGGTACATCCCCTCCCTGAGGGTGCGCGCGTTCGGAGAGCCCGCAGAACTGACAGCATTCGTCTCAATCGCGCAAGCGGCGGGCATACCTGTCGAGGGGATCGAAAAGGAGCAGCTGTCTCTTGGTCGCCGGAGCGACAGAGAGCCTGTCGGTGCCTGGACCGCGGTGGTCATGCTGTTCCACGACCATGAATGGGAGCTCGCGCTGCTCGAGGAGGCGCTCGAAAGCGATGCCTTCTACATCGGCGCACAGGGAGGAGCAAAAGCACGTGACAGGCGGATCGACGAAATGCAGCGGCGCGGGGTTGGCGAGTCGACGCTCGCACGCGTTCGGTGTCCCATTGGGTCCTCGCCCGGGAGCCGTACGCCGGAGGCGTTGGCGCTTTCGGTGCTTGCCGAGATCGCCGGCGAGTATGAGCGCCTTCATCCCATCGGCTGACTGAGGCAGGCCGCCCCGCGGTTAGATCTCTATTCGTTCTGCGAGGATCAAAAGAAACGAACGGCCAGATTTGCTTCTGGGTTAGCGGTCGCTTGGTGCCGACTGTTTTGCCCGAATTCCAAGCTGGCCGGCACTGCGCAGCAGGGGCAGACTTCCCCACGACCAATTCGTCGAGGGCCCTTTCAGAACGCCAGATCGAAGTCGAGCGAGTCACGGAGCGGAGGGAACGCCGGTTTGCGAGCATTCGCGCGGGAATTCAGCGCCTACTCTGCTGATCAATCGCTCCGCCAGCGATCGTCTGAGCAACGCACCGCGTTCGATACGACGCCAGGTGTTGTAACTGATACCGAAGCGAGGTTGCAGCGCTTCATCGGTGCGGCCCGGACAGTTCTCGATCATGTGTGTCACGATTTCGCGTGGCAGCGACATCATTGACTGGGGCATTGTTTCTCCTTCCTTGCATTCTGTCAGGCAGGGTAGATAGATGCGCGCTCCTGTACGGCGCTTCGAAACGGCCAACACAACGAAGCAGTGCACATTATTCCGCTGGATTCAGGGCCTAGGCTTCCCACCCGCCGGCGCGGGCAGGAAGCGGAAGGTCGCTCACTTGGTCGGGGAGAGCGTCGGATATTTGACACCGAGCTGCTCAAGGTAGCTCGGATACTTGGCGGGATCGTAGTAATATTCGGTGAGCTGCGGACGGATCCGGTCCATCAGCTCCTTGTTGAGGTGGATCGCGGGCTGGTCGGTCGCGGTCAGCACGGGATCATATTTCTGATCCTTGGTCTGGACGTCGCGAAAATAGGTTTTGGCGTCGGCGACGAGCTTGGGCTTGGTGAGCGCATCGAGCGCCGTCATCGCCACGGCCTTGGCGCCCGCGACCGCGCCCTTATGAGCGATCGGAGTCGCCATCGCGATCGCCGAGGTCACATTGTGGCCGATCATGCTGGGGATGTTCGATGGGAACCGGATGGTGATCGTCGGCACCGTCCACATGATGTCGCCAATATCGTCCGATCCGCCCCCCATCGAAGGTCCGCGTGTCTCGGGAGTGGATAGCGGCTCCACCTTGGTCTTGAGGGGTTCGATCTTGAACTTGAGCGTTTCCTGGACAGCCTTGGTGAACGCCTGATCCTCAGCGCTCCATTTTGGCATTCCGACCAGGCTGATATTGGCTTGGGCTGCCTCGGCGAGCGGACGGTTGGCGTGGTTGGGCGCGGCATAGCCCAGAATGCGGTGGGAGACGGTGGTGCCGGTTGCCTTGGCCGCGGCTTCCGAGATCTCGTTTCCCGTCTCGAACAGCTTGCGGATCGAATCGAACGTCTGCTCGCGGAAATAATACCATACGCTCGCCTCGCCCGGCACGATGTTGGGCTGGCCGCCGCCATTGGTGATCACATAGTGCGAGCGCTGGGTGAGCGGCAGATGCTCGCGGCGCAGGTTCCACGCCATGTCCATCACCTCGACACCGTCGAGCGCGCTCAATCCCGCCCAGGGTGCCCCTGCGGCATGGCTCGTGCGGCCCTTGAACGTATATTCGACCGACACCAGCCCGTTGTTTCCGAAGTCGCCCCAGCCGGTGCCGAAGCTGGAGGCGACATGGGTGAAAATGCAGATGTCGACATCCTTGAACAGACCGGCGCGGACATAATAGGCCTTGGTGGCGAGCAACTCCTCGGCAACCCCGGGCCACAGCATCAGCTTGCCCTGGATGTTGTGCTTGGTCATCACCTCCTTGAGCGCGAGCGCCGAGGCCACGATCAGCGGCATTCCCGCGTTATGCCCCTCACCGTGGCCAGGAGCGCCGGGGACGATCGGCTTGATCTCCGGGACTCCGGGGACCTGCGATAGCCCCAGCAGCCCATCGACGTCCGAGCCGAGCGCGACCGTCGGTCCCTCGCCGTTGCTCCATGTCGCGGTCCACGCGCTGGGAATGCCTGCGACGCCCTTTTCGATCGTGAAGCCGTTCTTCTCGAGGATGGAAGTGAGATACTCCATCGTCTTGAACTCCTGGAACCCGGGTTCCTGGAAGCTAAACACCGAATCGACCATTTCCTGGACGAGCTTGGCGCGGGCATCGACCCCCGCAGCGATTTCCTTCTTGAGCGCGCTCGACGTCTGCGCCTGTGCCGCACCAGCGATCGGCGTGCTGACGAGCAAGGCGAGCGCGACGGATTTCAGCATGAGCTTCGGCATGATCTTCTCCCTGTGAATGTGTCGAGGTTTGGCCGAGGTCGAAAGGATGGCGTGGCCCCGTACCGCCATCCCCCGGAGATCAGAGCGCCAGCCGGATTCCCACGCGGAAGACGCGGCCCAGAACGTCGTAGAGCGCGCGATTGGTCTGCGGGTAGGCGGGGATGTTGTTGCCCGTGGGCCCGTTCGCGACGAGCACCGGATCGCGGTTGGTCAGATTGCGGACCGCCAGGAAGACCTGCGTCTTGGCGTTCTCCATCTCGAACTCGTAGCTCATGTTGAGATCGAAGAAGAAAGCGCCGGAGATCGCATTGGTGTTGACGGTGCGCCGATCGGCCGTGGAAAACGGGCAATCCGTGGTGCAGACGATATAGTTGTTGTTGTAGACGCCTCCCGAGACGCCGCGCGCGACCGCCTGGAGCGAAAGGCCGCTGTTGAGATCATATCCGGCGGCGAAGCGGTACGTCCAATCGGGAAGGCCGCCGGTGTTCTGCCCAGCGGCGTCGGTCGCAAGCGTCACGCCGTTTTCGGTCTTGAGCTCGAACGCACGGCTGACCAGCGCGCGCAGCGAGGCGTTGCCGGGGCCGACCTCCTTGCGGTAGCTCGCCTCCAGATCGATGCCGCTCGTCTTCACGCTGACGAAGTTGGTGGGCTTGATCTCGATGCTCGTTACCGGGAGTCCCGGCGTGGTGACGCCGCGCCCGCCAGTGGTCGATATCGCGGAACACGCGGTCGCGATGTTCTGCAGATAGCATTGGTCGACGAGAGTCTGCGCCGCCAGCGAGTCGATCGCGCCGTCGAGATCGATCCGGTAATAGTCGACCGAGAAGGCGAAGCCGGGAAGGAACGTGGGGGTGACCACCACGCCTGCGCCATAGGTCAGCGCTTCTTCGGGAACGAGCGCGGGATTGCCGACGGTTGATTCGTTGAACTGGTTCGCTGCGACGCCGCCGCCCGGCTGGGGAACGTTGACTGTGTTGGTGCGGCCGGTGCCCGGAGCGAACAGCTCGCTCAGGTTCGGCGCACGGATGTCGCGCGAAATCGTGCCGCGGAACTTGATGTCGTCGATCATCTGCCAGGTCAGCCCGGCTTTCCACGTCACCACGCTGCCCGAGGTCGAATAGTCGGTGACGCGCGCGGCGCCGTTGAAATCCATGCCGTCGAAGATCGGGACGATCGTCTCGACGAAGGCTTCCTTCACCGTGTAGCTGCCGAAGGTCGGCAGATAGTTGCCATAGATCCAGGTGCCGGTGGTCACGCCGCCCGCGACGACCGGGCGGAACAGCGGATCGACGCTGCCGTCGACCTTTTCCTTGCGCCACTCGGCGCCGAAGGCCAGCGAGACGGCGCCGGCGGGAAGCTCGAACAGGCTGTTGGTCGAGAAGTTAAGCGCCGCCACCTGCTGGGTGAGATGCTGTTCGCGGAGCGGCTGCAGCCCGTTGTAGAGGACATAGGCGATCGCTTCGGCCGAAGCGCCGTTGGTGCCGATGCGGTTGAGCGGGGCGCAGGAATGATCGTCGTCGGCGGTGCTGGCGTTGACGTTGATGCGGCAGACGATTGTCCCCGGCGCGTAGCCGCCCGGATTTCCCGCGGCTGCGACGACGGCGTCGGTAGCGTTCGCCATGCGCTGGATGTTCCACGCGTTGGTGAGCCGCTCGATCGTGTCGGTTCGGCCATATTGATAATAGCCGTCCCAGCGCCAGGCCATCGATCCGACCGAGAACTCGCCGCTTCCGCCGCCGACAAAGCGCATCACTTGGCGGCTGTTGTCGCTTCCCTGCGGCGGCAGGAAGATGTTGCTCGTGCCGATCTGGATCGAGCTGAGGTTGTTCGCGACCATCGCCGCGCGAACCGCATCGGGCAGATAGGCATTGTCGCGCTGGATCGGCACACCCGTGGTCGGCGTCTGCTGATAATAGCTCTGACCGTTATAGTGGCTGATCGCGGCCTGGACGAAAAGTTCGATGGCAGGGGAGAATTCCCAGCTCAGGCGGCCGAAGCCGCTGACGCGCTTCTCGCCCGGCAGCAGCGTGGCGCTGCCGGCATGGCCCTGGGTGGTGATCGCGCGATCGCCGCCCACCATCCACTGGCCGCTCGTCGCGCCGAACACCAGCTGATTGACCGTGGCCTTGCCCGTCGCCGGATCGATCGAACCGAAATAGGTACCGCGCAGCGGACCCGTGGAGATCAGCCCGCCCGGGGTGAACTGTCCGGTGCCGATGTCCGATGCGATCAGATATTCGTTCACGCAGGGCGTGGCGGCCGAGGTATCGGTGCACGCCGCGGCGCTGTAGGCTGGGTTGTTGGCCAGGAAATAGCCGGAATCGTTCCAGTCGCGATCGATCGAGTCGATCTGCTCCTGATGGAAATATTCGCCCGACAGGAGGAGATGACCCTTGCCGTCGCCGAAGCTCGTCCCGCCCGTTGCAGTGATCTTGTGGTTGGGCCCGTCGCCATAGGTGGTGACGCCGTGCTCATATTCCATTTTGAAGCCGGTGTAGGTCTTGTCGAGGATGAAGTTGACGACGCCCGACACCGCGTCCGAGCCATAGGCCGAAGAGGCGCCGCCGGTGACCACTTCCACACGCTGGATCAGTGCCTGGGGGAAGGTGTTGACGTCGACCGAGCCCGTGGTGGTAGAGGCTACCGAGCGCTGCCCGTCGAACAGGACGAGCGTCCGGTTCGCGCCCAGGTTGCGCAGGTTCACGCTGTTGATGCCGGCCGCGCCGTTCGAGAGCGAGCCGTTGCTGCTCGCCGCCGTGCCGGAGCCGCGCACCGCGGGCAGCGTATTGACGAAATCGGAGATATTGGCGGGCGCTTCGGCCTTCAGCTCCTTGGTGCTGATGACGCTGACGGGAGTGGGGGCGTCGAAGCCGTCGCGAACGATACGCGATCCGGTGACGGTGATTTCGGGGCCCGCGGCATCGGCCTCGACGGTCTCGGCTTCCGCCGCGACCGGCTCTTCTTCGGAAGGTGCGGTTTGTGCCTGCGCGGCGCTCGCGATCATCGTTATTGCGAAGATTGCGACAGTGCCCAAAAGCCGCGTGCGCGACGAGGTGGCGCCTCCACCTTCAATCCGTTTCTGGTACGATCCCATTGGAGCCCCCAATCTGATTGGTTTGGGCCCGTCAGGATCCACTCCTCAACTTCGGCGGGGTTCACTACTCTTAACTGATCGCGCGGCCCCACTCTCGTTTACGCTTCCCGTTCACCCTTCGGTGCTCCTTCTTCGAACCAGCCAATTGCGCGGACTCGAATTCCGCGCTTCGCCGATTCGCAACGGCATAGTGCCAAAAATTAGAGCTTGATCAAGTGTTCAGTTTAGGATTTCATCACAAAGTCAGGAAAAGATAATGAATATCGAACCAATCCCGCTTGACGATATCGATTTCCAAATCCTTAAAGCCCTTTCGGAGGACGGGCGCATTTCCGACGTGGCGTTGGGCGAGAAGATCAACCTGTCCAGCACCGCCATCGCCCGTCGGCGACGGCTCCTGGAGGAGGCAGGTGTGATCGAGGGCTATTCGGCGCGGCTCTCGCTCAAGGCGCTGGGTTTCGCCGGGACGGTGCTCGTGATGGTCGAACTGCGTTCGCAGGCAGAGCATCTGCTGGTCGAATTCGAACGCGAGGTCGTCAAATGCCCGTCAGTGTCGTTCTGCGGATTCGTGTCCGGCGACACCGATTTCATGATCCTGATCCATGTCAGTTCACTGGATGAGTACGACAAGATCTATCGAGAAGAGCTGTCCAATCTTCCCCATGTTTCGAAGATCCGGAGCAGTTTCGTCCTGAGAGAGGTTGCCCGCCGTTCGAATGTACCGATCATCTTCGAACGGGGAAAGGCAGGTGCAACGGGGCCACGCCGCCGACTCTAGCGAATCGGTGCGGGCCGTCATCTGCTGGGGAGACATATGGACGGTGATTTTCGCACGCACAGCCCGGGCCGGTCGCGTCCGGGCGTGATCCGCCTGCTGCTGGCAGGCGCGTCGATGGCAGTTGCCGCGGCAGCGGGCGCAATGGTGCCGCATAGGGTCCATGCCGCGCCGGCCCGGGCGGCGCCGGCGGTGACGCTTGCCGACGGCTTCGTCCCCGTCGCCTGGGACGTCGCGCGCGGAAAGCTGCTGCTCCAGGTGCCGGTGTTCGACCAGGACCTGCTCTACTATGTCTCGGCTGCCACCGGAGGCGGATCGGTCGAGCTTCCGCTCGATCGCGGCGTGATGGATTCGATGGTGATCCGCTTCCAGCGCGCCGGAAATCGCGTGCTGGTGGTGGAGATGAACACCGCCTATCGCGCCACCGCCGGAAGCGCCGCGACGGCGCAGGGCGTCGCCGATTCATTCCCCACCTCGGTGCTCGCGAGCCTGCCGATCGAAGCGAACGCAGGGGGCAGGGTGACGGTGGATGCCACTGCGCTGTTCCTGCGCGATGCCGCGAATATCGAAGGTACGCTGCGCCGCGCCAACCAGGGAAACTACAAGTTCGATGCGGCGCGCAGCACCTTCTATGCGCCGCGTATCAAGGCTTTTCCCGATAATACCGAGATCGAGACGATCGTCACCTTCGCCGCGGAGACGCCGGGCGCGCTGGTCCGCAACGTCGCGCCCGATCCGCGCAGCTTCACGATGCGCGTGCACCACAGTTTCCTCAAGCCGCCCACCGGCTATGTTCCGCGTGCGGCGGACCCGCGGATCGGTGTCAGCGAGCTGCGTTTCCGCGACTATTCCAAGCCTTTCAGCGACCGTACCGATGCCGCGCTGATCACGCGCTGGCGGCTGGAGAAGAAGGATCCGTCGGCTGCGATGAGCGAGCCGGTTAAGCCGATCACCTTCTACTTCGACCCCGCCATCCCCGATCCGATCCGCGCCGCGATGAAGCAGGGGCTGCTATGGCGGAACAAGTCGTTCGAGGCAGCGGGGTTCATCAACGCGGTCCGTGCCGAGGATGCGCCGCCGGACATGGATCCCATGGACATCCGCTATGCCTATGTCCTGTGGATCAACCGCGACGAGCGCGGCTTCTCCAGCGGCGGCACCTATCGCGATCCGCGTACCGGCGAGATCATCGGATCGAAGACGCGGATGGACACGCATCGCATCCGCACGATCAGCAATTACTGGGACGCTTATACGGGCGGGCTGCCCGGCGATGGCACCGGTGTTACCGTCGCGGATCCGGCGCTGCTGACGCCGGGCGCGTTCGCGAACATGCCGGCCGGCCAGCGCGACATGGTGCTGCTGCGCCAGGCGCTGCTGACGGCGCACGAGCTTGGCCACGCGCTCGGCTTCGGGCATAATTTCGCGTCGAGCCTCAATGATCGCGCCTCGGTGATGGAATATCCCACTCCGCGCGTGAGGGTTGTCGATGGCCGGCTCGACTTGTCCGAAAGCTTCATGACGGCGATCGGGGCCTATGACACGGCGATGGTACGCTACGCCTACAGCGTGTTCGATCCCGCCGCCGAGAAGGCCGGGCTGGAGAGCGTGATTGCGGACATGCGCGCCCGCGGCCTGCTCTACGTCCCCGAAACCGATCCGCGCTGGACCTGGTATGACGATCGCGCGACGCCGAGCGAATTCCTGAAGGAAGCGATGGCCGCGCGGCGGATCATGCTGGCAGGCTATGGCCAGGCTGCGCTCACGCCCGGCGAGCCCGTCGGTGCCCTGCGCGATGCGCGCCTGTGGATGGCCTATCTGCACCATCGCTACGCAATCGAAAGCGGGCTCAAATATGTCGGCGGCCTGTTCACCAACATCGTCGTCAAGGGCGACAGCATGCCGCCCACCGCCTTCATCCCGGGAGCGGTCCAGCGCGAAGTGCTGGATCTGCTGCTCGAAGCGATCGAGCCGGGGCAGCTGCAACTCCCCGAGGCGCTGCTCGAGCAACTCACGCCCGATCCCGGATCCAATCTCGAGGACCTTTCGCAAGACGCGGCGTTCGATCAGTTGAAGGCAGCGCGCATCCTGTCTGCGCTGGTGCTCGAGCCGCTGTTCGATGCGGCGCGCATCGACCGGATGCTGGCGCTGGAGGCGCGCCAGCAGGACGCACTGACCCTGCCGCAGATGGTGGAGACGGTGCTGGCCCACACTTGGCGCGCGCCGCGCGGCGCAGACGCATCGACGCGGGCGTTGCGGCGCACCGCACAGAGCGTCGCGCTCGATTCGATGCTGGCATTGGGTGCAAACGAGCAAGCCTCCGCGGAGGCGCGGGCGTTCGTTCTCGAAACGCTGTCCCGGCTGCGAACCAGCCTCGCCGGGCGCGCGGACGATGATCCGGTCACGCAGGCATTCTATCGCCAAAGCGCACGCAGGATCTCCGTCTATCTGGAGGATCCTGCGGCGCATGCGCCCAAGGCCATTGCGCCGGCATGGGGAAGCGGGCCGCGGTCACGTTTCCCCATGCCGCCTGGGCCGCCGCTGGGTTGAAGCCTAGCGGTTTCGCGCCTGCGCCACGTGGCGATCGAGATCGCTGCGGGCGCTGGTCAGCGCCTGATCGAAGCACAAACTATAGTCGCGCTTCTGGTATAGGTCCTGCGTCGCGCTGGTGTCGCAGACCTGCTTCGAGGCGAAGCGCAGCCGGCTTTCGGCGCGCGCTACTTGCGCGTGGTGGCGCAAATCGAGATCGCGGAGCGAGACGGTCTGCGTGCGGGTGATGCCGCGCAGCTCGCCAGTGACCGTCATCTCGGTTGCGATTTCGCCCGTGCGCGCCGCCGCCGGGGCGAGTGCGCAGCACAGCGCCCCGGCGATCGCCGGGGCGGCAAACAGTCTAAGCATCCTCGTTCCTTTCCTGCTCGGCCTCTGATGGGCGACCTCCGTCACATGGGCGAAGCGGGAAGCAATTCCAAGGGCGTGTGTCCGCGGCGCTTCCCACCGGCATCTTGACTCCCCGCATCGTCCGCTTTCGGTGATGTCGCTATTACGATGAACGGCCGGATGTAGGGCGCATTCCTGACCCGTTGCTCCTGTCGCGACCTGCGCTGCGGCTTTTGGGCCGATTGCAGACCGTCAGCTCTCAGGATCGCAAACCAGGAAAGCCGTCCATCTACACGATCAGCCGATAGCCGATCCCAGGCTCGTTGCGGATGAGCGAAGGGCGGGCAGGGTCCACCTCGATCTTCATGCGCACGCCGCGCGCCGCTACGCGGAGATACTCGACGTCATTCTCGTGGCCGGCGCCCCACACATTCCGCAGCAGCTGCGCGTGGGTGACGACGCGGCCGGGATGCCGGGCGAGTTGTGCTAGGAAAGCGAATTCCTTGGGAGTCAGGTGCACCTCGACGCCGCCGCGCCGGATGAGCCGCGCGCTCAGGTCGATCTCGACATCGCCTACGCGGACCATCTCGTTCTCGGCCTCGGCACGGAGCCGGTGGCGGAGCGCGGTGCGTACGCGTGCCAGCACTTCCTCGGTATCGAATGGCTTGGTGACATAATCATCGGCACCCAGATCGAGCGCGGTCACCTTCTGGTCGGTCGCGTCGCGGGCCGAGACGACGATCAGCGCCGCGCCGGCCGCCTTGACCTGCGGCACGATCTCCAGCCCGTCGCGATCGGGCAAGCCCAGGTCGAGCAGCACGGCGTCGGGCTTGTCGATCTGCAGCGCGGTCAGCACCTCGCGCGCTGATCCCGCCTCAACGACGCGATACCCCGCGCGCTCCAGCCCGGTGCCCAGCAGCCGCCGGATCGCGGGCTCGTCGTCAACCACCAGAAGCTTCGCCTGCCTGTTCATTCCCCGCTACCTCCCTTGACCAGCAATGCCTCCGGAAAGCGGAGCGTGAAACGCGCGCCCGCAGCGTCGTCGCGATTGGATGCGGCGACACCCACTCCCATCGCCTCGGCGAATCCCTTTACGATCGCCAGGCCCAGCCCGGTGCCGCCCTTGCGGTCGGAGCCTTCGATGCGGGTGAAGGTCTCGAAGATACGCGCCTCCTCGCCCCGCTGGATGCCGGGGCCCTCGTCGAGCACCGATAGCGTCATCCCGTCGGGCAGCCGCCGCGCGCTGACCGTAATCGCCGTGCCCGCCCTGCCATATTTGCCTGCATTCTCGAGCAGGTTGATCAGGCAATGGTGAAAGAGCTGCGGGTCGACCGTTACCAGCGGGAGCTCTGGTGAGACCTCGAGCCGGATGGGCCGCCCCTCCAGCGCGTGACGCAGGTCGTGCACCGCAGTGGCGACGGCGTCGGTGAGATCGACGGGCTGTGTGGAGAGGCGCAACGCCCCGGCTTCGACGCGCACCATGTCGAGCAGGTTGGCGACGAAGCGATTGAGCCGTTCGGCCTCCACCTGCAGATTGGCGACGTGCGCGGCCTGCGCCGGTTCGTCGCTGCGCAATTCACGGATGGTGCCCAGGATGGTCGTGAGCGGCGTGCGCAGGTCGTGGCTCACTGATGAGAGCAGCGCGGCGCGGAGGCGATCGCGCTCCTTGAGCCGGGATACCGTCACCATCTCATTCTCGAGCGCGATCCGCTGGAGCGCGAGCGCTGCCTGATCGAGCAGGCTGAGCAGCAGCGGCACCTGATCCGATCGGACCGGCGCGCCGGCGTCGTGTCGCGCCAGCCCCAGCACGCCGAACACCGTGCCGCTCGCCGCGAGCGGATGGAACAGCCATTCGGATGCAGTCAGCGTATCGGATCCACGCCCGGCCGGCTGGCGATTGTCGAACGCCCAGCGCGCCGTCGCCTGCTCGATCGCATCGAGCCGGTCTTCGGGCGGATAGGCGGCGCTCACGCCAAGCTGGCTGTCCTGCGGCGTGAGCAGTACGGTGCTGACGTCGAGCAGCCGCGATACTTCGGCGCAAAGCGTCTGACCGAGCTCGTCCTGGGTACTGAGCCCGGTGAGGATACCCGCGAAGCCGGCCAGAGACGAGTTCTGCGCCGCGCTGCGCTGGGCTAGGTCGGCCTGGGCGCGCACGTGCGACGCGAGCTGGCTGGCGACGATGGCGACGCCGAGCAGCACCAGCACGGTGATGATGTTCTGCGGATCCTGGATCGTGAAGGTGAAGCGCGGCGGGATGAAGAAGAAATTGTACGCGAGCGAGGAAGCCAGCCCAGTGACGATGCCCGTTCGCAGGCCGTAGCGGGTCGCAGCGACCATCACCGGAATGAGGTAGAGCAGGCCGGTGTTGGTGACGTCGCCGAACACGAAGATCGTCGTGCCCAGCACCGTTACCAGCGCGACCAGCAGCAGCGATATCGCATAGCCCTGCGGAGCGCCCCAGGAGCCGGCGAGCAGCGGTCGGGGCGCCTCCGGCCGCGACTCGGCCCGCTGCGCCGGCATCGGGAGCACCTGCACCGCGAGGCTTGGCGTCTCGCGCACGAGCCGATCGACGACCGAGCCGTGGCGGAGCTCGAACCAGCGCGAACGCGCCGACTTGCCCACAATCAGATGCGTGGCTCGTGCCTCCGCGGCGAAGCGCTTGAGCCCTTCCACCACCGATTCCGCCGGCACGGTGGCGACGCGGGCGCCGAGCTGGCTGGCCAGCTGGAGCGTGTCGGCGATACGGCTTCGTTCGGCTTCGCTGAATTGGCGCGCGCGCGCGGTCTCGATGTGCACGACGGTCCAGGGCGCGCGCGCCGCGTCCGCCGTGCGCTTGGCGGCGCGGACCAGCTCGGCGGCGCCGGGCAGCTCACTCACCGCCACCACGATCCGCTCACCGCCCGCCCAGGTGCCGGCGAGCGCATGGGCGCGGACATAGTCGAGCATCTGGGCGTCGACCGCCTGCGCGGCGCGCCGCAGCGCCAATTCGCGCAGCGCCGAGAGGTTGGACTTGGAGAAGAAGCTGCCGAGCGCCCGTGTCGCTTCCTCGGGGATATAGACCTTACCCTCCTTCAGCCGATCGATGAGCTCGTCCGGAGGAATGTCGACGATCTCGATCTCGGCGTTCTCGACGACGCGATCAGGCAGCGTCTCGCGCACGCGCACCTTGGTGAAGGAGGCGACAACGTCGTTCAGGCTCTCGAGGTGCTGGATGTTAACGGTAGTGAAGACGTCGATTCCCGCGGACAGCAGCTCCTCGACGTCCTGGTAGCGCTTGGGGTGCCGGCTTCCCGGCGCGTTGGTGTGTGCGAGCTCGTCGACCAGGACGAGCTGCGGACGCCGCGCGAGGATCGAGTCGATATCCATCTCGCCGAGCATGCGGCCCTGATAGTCGACTTGCAGGCGCGGCACGATCTCATGGCCCTGGAGCAGTGCCTCGGTCTCGGCGCGGCCATGCGTCTCGACCACGCCGATCACGACATCGACGCCCGCGCGCTTGCGCGCCATGCCCTCGCTCAGCATCTCATAAGTCTTGCCGACGCCCGGCGCGGCGCCGAGGAATACTTTGAGACGGCCGGAGCCCACCTGCGCGGCGGTGCGAAGAAGGGCCTCGGGGGAGGGCCGAAGTTCGGGATCGGTCGGGCTCACCGCGCCTTACTGCGCTCCCGCGGCCGCCCGGTCGAGAGCACGATTGAGCGCCAGCACATTGACCCGCGGCTCGCCGAGGAAGCCGAGGAGCGGCTGCTCGACGTGCTGCTCGACGAGGCTGCGTAGCCGGGCCGGTGCGAACCTTCGCGCGGCTGCCACGCGGTTGACCTGCAAAAAGGCTGCCTCGGGGCTGATATGGGGGTCGAGCCCCGAGGCGGAGGTGGTCACCAGATCGGTGGGAACCGAGTTTCCTGGTGCTTTGCGGTAAGCCTCTGCGTCGGCACGGACGCGATCGATCAGCGCCTGGCTGGTCGGGCCGAGATTGGAGCCATAGCTGTTGTCCGCCTCGTAGCCGGCGCCGGCGGCCGAGGGACGGGGGTGGAAATAGCGCGGGGACGCGAAGCCCTGGCCGATCAGCTCGGAGCCGATCACCCGGCCGCCTTCCCGGATCAGGCTGCCATTGGCCTCGTGCGGGAACAGCGCCTGTCCGATCCCGGTCAGCACCGCTGGATAGACCAGGCCGAGCAGCGCCGCGAACAGGATCGTCAGCACGACGGCCGGGCGGATGGCGGAAGTGAAATCCTTGAGCATGGTGATGTCCTCAGGCGAGGTTGAGGCCGGCGACGATCAGGTCGATCGCCTTGATACCGACGAAGGGCGCCACCAGGCCGCCGATGCCGTAAATGCCCAGATTTCGGGCAAGCAGCGGCCCGGCGCCGATCGGCCGGTATCTCACGCCCCTGAGCGCAAGCGGCACGAGGCACGGGATGATCAGCGCGTTGAAGATGATCGCTGAGAGGATCGCGCTCTCGGGCGAGCTCAGGCCCATGACGTTGAGCACGCCCAGCCCCGGATAGAGCGCGGCGAACATCGCCGGGATGATCGCAAAATACTTGGCCACATCGTTCGCCACCGAGAAGGTGGTGAGCGCGCCGCGCGTCATCAGCAGCTGCTTGCCGAGGCCGACGATCTCGATGAGCTTGGTCGGATCGCTGTCGAGGTCGACCATGTTGCCCGCCTCGCGCGCGGCCTGGGTGCCGGTATTCATCGCCACGCCGACGTCGCTCTGGGCGAGCGCGGGCGCGTCGTTGGTGCCGTCGCCGCACATCGCGACCAGCCGCCCGCCCTGCTGCTCCTTGCGGATCAGCGCGAGTTTGTCCTCGGGCGTCGCCTCGGCAAGGAAATCGTCCACCCCTGCCTCGGCCGCGATCGCGGCGGCGGTGAGCGGGTTGTCGCCGGTGATCATCACCGTGCGGATGCCCATGCGGCGCAGCTCGGCGAAGCGTTCGCGCATGCCCGCTTTGATCACGTCCTTGAGCGCGATCACCCCGAGCAGCCGGCCGTCCTGCGCCACCGCCAGCGGCGTCTGGCCGAGGCGCGCGATCTCGTCGGAGATCTTGCGCAGCTCTGCCGCGGCCGGCGTCTCGCCCAGCCCGGGGTTCGCGCGCAGGATCGCGTCGACCGCGCCCTTCTGGATCAGCTTGCCATCGGTGCGGATGCCCGAGATGCGGGTCTGCGCCGTGAACGGGATGATCTCGGCCCCGTCCGGGAACGCCGGCGTCGCGACCTGATACTGCGCCTGCGCCAGCGCCACGACCGAACGGCCCTCGGGCGTCTCGTCGGCGAGGCTGGCGAGCAGCGCGGCGCGCGCGAGCGCATCGCTGCCAACGCCGGCGAGCGGGCGGAATTCGCTCGCTTGGCGGTCGCCGATCGTGATCGTGCCCGTCTTGTCTAGCAGCAGCACGTCGATGTCGCCTGCCGCCTCTACCGCGCGACCCGACTTGGCGAGCACGTTGAAGCGCACCAGCCGGTCCATGCCTGCGACGCCGATCGCCGAGAGCAGCGCCGCGATCGTGGTCGGGATCAGCGTGATCAGCAGCGCGGCGAGGATCGCGACGGGGATGCTGCCGCCGGCATAGCTGGCGAAGCCGGGAATGGTCGCGACCGCGATCAGGAAGATGATCGTCAGGCCGACGAGCAGGATCGTCAGCGCGATCTCGTTGGGCGTCTTCTGCCGCTCGGCGCCTTCGACGAGCGCGATCATCCGATCGAGGAAGCCCTGCCCTGGCTCCTGCGTCACGCGCACCTTGATCCGGTCGGAGATGACGCGCGTGCCCGCGGTCACGGCCGAGCGGTCGCCGCCCGCTTCGCGGATCACCGGCGCGCTTTCGCCGGTGATCGCGCTTTCGTTGACCGAGGCGACGCCCTCGACCACGTCGCCGTCGGCTGGGATCAGCTCGCCGGCCTCGACCAGCACTTCCTGTCCCTTGCGGAGCTGCGACGCGGCGATCGTGCGGCCGTCGGGCAGCCTGGCGGTGAGCTCGGACTTGGTCGCGCGCAGCGACGCCGCCTGTGCCCGCCCGCGCCCTTCTGCCAGCGCCTCGGCGAAGGTGCCGAACAGCACCGTCAGCCACAGCCAGACGATCAGCTGGAGCTGGAACGGGATCGACAGCGTCTCGCCGCCGAGCGCGAGCAGCACGGTCAGCAGCAGCGCCACCACGGCGGTGGTGAAGAGCACCGGGTTCTTCACCAGCGCGCGCGGGTTCAGCTTGGTGAAGGCGTCGTTGATCGCTGGGACGACCAGCTGCGTCGAGAACATCGAGGGTGCGGTTGTCATGAGAATTGCCCTCAGAAGAGCTGGCCGCGGATCATCGCGAGATGATCGGCGATCGGCCCGAGCGCGAGGCCCGGCAGGAAAGTGAGACCGCCCAGGATCAGGATCACGCCGACCAGCAGCGAGACCCAGAGCACGCCCGTGGTCGGGAACGAGCCGGTGGATTCGGGGTGGTATTTCTTGGCGGCGAGGCTCCCGGCGATCGCGAGGACGGGCACGATCACGAAGAAGCGGCCGATCCACATCGCGACGCCAAGCAGGCCGGTGTACCAGGGCGTGCCCGAAGTCAGGCCGGCGAAGGCCGAGCCGTTGTTCCCGGTGCCCGAGCTGAAGGCATAGAGGATCTCGGTGAAGCCGTGCGGCCCCTTGTTGAGCGGCCCAGCCAGTCCCTGCGGCATCACGGCGCTCAGAGCGGTGAAGCCCAGGATGCACAGCGGCAGCACTGTGATCGCGAGCACCGCCAGTTTGATTTCCTTCGCCTCGATCTTCTTGCCGACATACTCAGGCGAACGACCGACCATCAGGCCGGCGACGAACACCGCGAGAATGGCGAAGAGCAGGAAGCCATAGACGCCCGCGCCGACGCCGCCGATCACGATCTCGCCAAGCTGCATGTTGATCAGCGGGATCATTCCGCCCAACGCCGTAAAGCTGTCGTGCATCGCATTGACCGCGCCGCACGAGGCCGCGGTGGTGACTACCGAGAAGAGCGCGCTCGCGGCGATGCCGAAGCGGACTTCCTTGCCCTCCATGTTGCCGCCGGGGACGCCCAGCGCGTGGAGGTTGGGGTTGCCCGCTGCCTCCTGCCAATAGGTGATGCCGGCGCCGGCGAGGAAGATCACCAGCATCGCGGCGAGGATCGCCCAGCCCTGGCGCTGGTTGCCGACTGCCTTGCCGAAGGTCCAGGTGAGGCCGGTGCCGATCAGGAGGATCGACAGCAGCTGCACGAAGTTGGTGAGCGCGCTGGGGTTCTCGAACGGGTGCGCGCTGTTGGCGTTGAAGAAGCCGCCGCCATTGGTGCCGAGCATCTTGATCGCTTCCTGCCCGGCGACCGGGCCGAGCACGATCGACTGTTTCGCGCCCTCGAGCGTGGTCGCGTCGACGATGCTCGAGAAGGTCTGCGGTACCCCGCTCGCGATCAGGAAGACCGCATAGACCAGGCAGATCGGCAGCAGCACATAGAGCGTGATCCGGGTCATGTCGGCCCAGAAATTGCCGATCCCACTCGCTTGCCGCCGCGCGAAGCCGCGGAAGAGCGCGAAGGCGATCGCGATGCCGGTCGCGGCGGAGAGGAAATTGTGGATCGCCAGCCCCAGCATCTGGCTGAGGTTCGAGAGCACGACTTCGCCCGAATACCATTGCCAGTTGGTGTTGGTGACGAAGCTCACCGCGGTGTTGAATGCACCGTCCGCCCCGATCGCGGCCAAGCCGCGGTCGTTCATCGGCAGCACGTGCTGCAAGCGGAGGATGGCATAGGTGAACAGGAAGGTCGCCAGCTGGAACAACAGCATGTGCACCGCATAGCGGCGCCAGCCCTGCTCGGCGTTCGGATCGATGCCCGCGAGCCTGTAGAAGCCGCGCTCGACCGACCCAAGCACGGGGTGGAGCGGTGTGCGGTTGCCCGCATAGACGGCGTGCAGCCACATCCCCATCGGCTTTGCGAGCGCGATCAGGACGGCGACGAAGACGAGGATCATCATCCAGCCTTGGATGGTCATCGTGGGATCCTCAGAATTTCTCGGGCCGCACGAGCACGGCGACGAGGTAGAGAAGAAGGCCGAGGGCAGTGACCCCGGCGAGCGCGAGCTGAAGCGTCATGGCGATGGTCCTCAGGCCTTGTCGCAGAGGCGCACATAGGCGAGCGTGAGCAGGAAGAGCCCGGCGAGCGCGGCGAGCCAGATCAGGTCGTTCATAGGGATAGCCTTCAGAAGCCGGTGAACCGGTTGCGTTGCGGCACGGGCACGAACTCGAACAATCCGCTGCCCTCGAGCAGGAGCGCGAGGCCGCAGGTGAAGCTCAGGAAGGTCGCGACGCCGAGCAGGAGTAGTTCGAATGCGGCGCCTCCATGCGGCGGCAGTTGGTTCGCCAGCCGGCGCAGCGCGCGTGCCGCGAACGCGCAAAGGCCAAGCAGCGCGGCACCGCCGACGCGGATCGCAATCGCTCTCGCCAGAAATTGCCGCTCCTTCGTCGCACGGCTGATCGCGGTCATCGATGGTCCTCCCGGCCGGATGATTCGGCGACCGGGATGTGGCGCTCAGCCCGATAAAGCTTCCATGTGGAACTCGGGCCCGACGCATAAAGGAAGCGTGAAGTCCGTCCAAACATCACGACGGATTTCTTATGGCTACCTAGCGGCTCCGCCGCGCATCAAAGTGACCGCAAAGCTGGCGCCGCACGGCCGCCGAGGTCGCCAAGTCCGCGCGCCAAACCGGGCGTCGCAGTCACCGAGATTGGTCATCTCTCGGCCTTGCTGAACCAACGGCAGCAAAGCGGATCACGGACCGCGAGTCGGAACGGCCGAAGTTGGAGCGCCTTGCTGCCGATGGTGGCGCCGGATCTGATGCCTGCTTTGATAGCACCCTCCGACAGCAGCCGGTCCCGCTAACCAGCCACCAACGAGACTCTCGCCCCCCAGCCCCAGCCTTGCAAAGTAGGATTTCGCCTGCTGTGCTCGCCGTTCGGGGCCAGGGTCTCGCCGCTCTTTGACCTCGTGATCCTTCCACACACGCGACGGCACGGCGCCCGTTTCGCAGTCGCCTCGCGGCCGATAAAAACGCGCAAGCGAGTCAACCGGTCATTCAACCATTTGGTTGGACATCGCGCGACGCCTCGATGCGCCAAGCGCCGCACGCCATTGCAAATAAACGATTTCCTCGACGACCAACGAGTCAAGCACATCGCTTGACTCGCCGCGCAAAGCTCAACCGTCCGGTTGAATATCCCCTCCCCGCTGGACAGCGCGTCAATCTCCAGCTTCACGGCACCGGCGCGCGATCCGGAGAAAAAGCGGGGCTCCTGCGTTGCTGGGGGGCACGCGAACGATGCGCATGCACAGCAATTCAGGAGACCGACCAATGAAGCTGATTGCCTTGGCGGCTGCGCTTGCCATGGGCGGGACTGCGATCGCGCAGGAAACGCCGCAGCAGACTGTGCCGCCCGCGTCCGAACCGGCCTCCCCGGGCCAGGACACGATGCCCCCCACGCAGCCGAACACCGGCACCACCGGCGCCGGCACCGCTACGGAGCCGACCACGGCTCCACCGGCGACGACGACCGCGGCGCCCGCTACTTCTGCCGCGCCGGGCGCGGACCCGCGGGGCGGCTATATGCCCAGCGGCTCGCCGTTCAGCACCGGAGCGCCGCCGGCCCCCGGCCAGCAGGTGACCGTCCAGGCTTCGCCGGACCCGAACGTGGCGTTCCCGCCGCCGGCCCCGCTCGACAAATATCCGATCTGCAAGCGCGGCCAGTTCGACGATTGCATGCAGCGCGGCGGGCGCTGAGACGAAAGCTTTCGTTACCAGGCCGAACCGTGCCGGGCGCGCAACGTGCCGCCCGGCACGAACGTTGTTCCCTGTGCAGAGGATTGCACAAGGAAATGCGTGAATGAAATGGATGATCATGGCCGCCGCGCTCGCGCTGGGCGGCACCGCGGCAGCGCAGGACGTTCCCGCCACTCAGGACCAGCAGACGCCGCCGCCCACCCAGACGCCGGCCGATCCGGCGCCCCCCGCCGATCCCACCACGCCACCGCAGCCGGCCGACCCCGCGGCTCCGGCGACCCCCGCAACCCCGGCCGAGCCGGCGCCGCCCACCACGCCTGCGGCTCCGCCGCCTCCCGCACCGGATGCCATGACGGCGACTTCGCCCGCGCCGCCCGCTGCGGCTCCGAGGGAATATCCGCGCTGCTCGAAGACCGTGACGGATCAGTGCCGCCAGCGCGGCGGGCGTTGAGCTGCGCCTTTCCCGGCGGGAGCGGTTTGACGCTTCCGCCGGCTCCCTCCCCGCCCTAGGAAAAGCATCAAATATCTTGGGGGAGGGCTTGCGATGACCATCAGTTTCCAGGGCCGGGTGGCGATCGTCACCGGTGCGGGCGGCGGGCTCGGCCGCGCCTATGCGCTCGAGCTGGCTCGCCGCGGCGCGAAGCTGGTGGTCAACGATCTCGGCGGCAGCCGCGACGGCACCGGCCATTCCGACGCGGCGGCGAAGGTAGTCGCGGAAATCGAAGCACTGGGCGGAGAGGCGATCGCGAACGCCGGAAACGTGACCGATTACGACCAGATGGTCGCGATGATCGAAGCCGCGAAGGCGCGCTGGGGCCGGGTCGACATCCTCATCAACAACGCGGGCGTGCTCCGGGACAGGAGCTTCGCCAAGATGGAGCCGGCGGACTTCGAGTTCGTGGTGAAGGTCCATCTGATCGGCTCGGCCAACTGCACGAAGGCCGTGTGGGAAACGATGCGCGAGCAGAACTACGGCCGCATCCTTATGACCGCCTCCTCGACCGGCCTCTACGGCAATTTCGGCCAGGCCAATTACGGCGCCGCCAAGCTCGGCCTCGCCGGCCTGGCCAAGACGCTCCACCTCGAAGGCGCGAAATACGGCATCAAGGTCAACACGATCGCGCCGGTGGCGGGCACCCGCATGACCGAGGACATCTTCCCCGAGGCCGCCTTCGCTGTCTTCAAGCCGGAGAATGTCGCGCCGGCCGCGCTGTTCCTCGTCTCGGACGACGCACCGAGCAACATGATCCTGGGCGCCGGCGGCGGCGTGGTGCAGGCGGCCTACGTCACCCTCACGCCGGGCGCGAAGCTTCAGGAGCTCACGCCCGAGAGCGTCGCCGCGCAATGGGCCGAGATCGTCGACCGCAAGGGCGAGACCGTTCCCGGCTCCGGCGCCGAGCAGACGATGCGGATCATGCAGCGGCTGCAGCAATAGTCCCGCTTGTCACCACGGCCGGGACGGTGCAGCCTCGCCCGGCCGATGGAGGTTGCCCATGCTCCTGCCACTGCTCATCCTTACCCAGGCGCTCGACACTGACGAGGTCCCCGCCCCGTCGCGGCTGTTCGCCAGGCCGAGCTGCGAATCGACGCAGGACGAAGTCGTCGTCTGCGCAGATCGCGCCGCCGCATGGGTCCGGCGGAATCCGCCCAAGGGCGATCCGATGACGCGCGACCGGCGGATCCGGATCAAGATCAGCGATCGGGTGGCATTGCGGCTGGGCTTCACCACCAGCCTCGAAATTCAGCCAGAGTAACACTGTATTGTATCGCTAATACACTAATGCTATCCTCTTCGGCAGAAGGAGGATTGCAGATGTACAGCGAAAGCGACCTGGCGAATGCCGTCGAGGCGGGAGTGCTCTCCCCCGCAGCGGCCAACGCCTTCCGAAACCATGTGGCCACCGGCCGATCGACGCCCGCCGTCGACGAAGAGCATTTCCGGCTTCTCACCGGCTTCAACGACATCTTCGTCGCAATCGCCGCGGCGCTGATCCTGGTGGCGGTGGGCTGGATCGGCTTCTACATCGGCGCGCAGATCATGGACCTGGATGCAGTGGAGGGCCCGCGTCAGGTCGGCGTCTCGGCGGCGCTCGGCGCCTTCGCCGTCTCGGGCACGAGCTGGCTGCTCGCCGAATATTTCACCAGGAAGCGCCGCATGGCGCTGCCCAGCATCCTGCTGCTGATCGGCTATGCGGGCGGCTTCTTCGTCGGGCTGGGCGCGGTGTTCGGCGCCAATGCGCCATGGCTCGCCGAGCAGTTCGGCGCGACCACCGAGCTCCAGCAGCGCCAGCTTGCCGGCGCGAGCGCGATGATCACCGGCATCGTCACCGCAGGCGTGACGTGGCTCCATTGGCGCCGCTTCACGGTGCCGATCACCGTCGCGGTGGGCGCGCTGGCGCTCGTCGCAGTGGCGGTGGGCCTGGTGGTCACTTTGGTCCCCGGCACCGAGGATGCGATCAACCCCATGCTGCTCGCCGCGGGCGTGCTCGTCTTCCTCTTCGCAATGCGCTGGGACATGAGCGATCGCGAACGCCGCACGCGCCGCTCGGACGTCGCCTTCTGGCTGCATCTTGGCGCCGCGCCGCTGATCGCGCATCCGGTGTTCCACATGCTCGGCGTGTTCGACGAGGTCGTCAGCGCGCCGATGGCCGCGCTCGTCCTCGCGCTCTATGTCGCCTTCGCTTTCGTTGCGCTGGCGGTCGATCGCCGCGCACTGCTGGTCTCGAGCCTCGTCTATGTGCTCTGGGCCATGTACGCGCTGTTCCAGAAGAGCGGCGCAGTGGAGCTCGCCGCCGCGCTCACTGCGCTGGTGATCGGCTCGGCGCTGCTCAGCCTCTCGGCCTTCTGGCAGCCGATGCGCCGCGCGGTGGTGGGGCTGCTCGGTGCCGGCATGGAGGACCGCCTGCCCCCCACCCGGCAACTCGCAATGGCCTGAACCCGAACTCCCCTTCCGCTTGCGGGAGGGGAGTTTCTATTCGCCGACCAGCTTCATCAGCCGGCGCTCGACCGGCGCCAGCACCGGGCCAAGCTCATGCCCGCGCTTGAGGATGGCGCCTGCCTCGTTCACCAGCGCCCACATGCCCTGGCGATTGCGCAGCGCCGGGCGCTTCTCGATGCGGAGCTCGGGCCGCTCGGCAGCGCGGCGGAAGGCCGCGAAGATCGCGGCATCCTGATCGAGCTGGATCGCATAGTCGCGCCAATGGCCGGCGGCGACCATCCGTCCGTAGAGATCGAGGATACGGGTGAGCTCGAGGCGCTCGAAACCGACCTGCGACGGACGGCCGATCGGCAGCGGCGTGACGGTTCCCATCAATCGGCGCGCCTATCGACGGCCACGCCGGTCTGCCTCGCGCGCCTCGCGCTCCTCGATCATCGCGTCCAGCCGCTTGCGCAGCGTCTCGAGTTCGCAGCGCATGATCTCGAGCTTCTGGGTCGCCGGATCGAAGATCTCGCTGCAAGGGGTGCCGTAGGGGACGAAGTCCTTCTGCCAGGTTCCAGCCTCGACCAATGTCGGCTTGGCCGGGATACCGACCATCACTGCGCCTTCGGGGACCTCCTTGGTGACCACGGCGTTGGCGCCGATCCGCGCGCGAGAACCGACGATGATCGGCCCGAGCACCTGCGCGCCCGATCCGATGATCACGCCGTCGAGGATCGTGGGATGGCGCTTGCCCGCAGCGCCGTTGTCGGGGCTGGTGCCGCCGAGCGTGACGCATTGATAGATGGTAACGTTGTCGCCGATCTCGGCGGTCTCGCCGATCACCACGAAGCCGTGATCGATGAAGAAGTTCCGCCCGATCGTCGCGCCGGGGTGGATGTCGATCGCGGTCATCCAGCGCGACCAGTGATTGACCACGCGCGCGAGGAAGAACCAGCCGCGCCGGTAGAGCCAGTGGGCGATCCGGTGATAGCCGAGCGCCCACACGCCCGGGTAGAGCAGGATTTCCGCACGGCTGCGCGGCGCGGGATCGCGCACGCGGATGGAATCGAGATACGTCCTGAGACGCTGGAACATGGCCGGCTCCCCTTCGCGCGACATTTAGTATGGGGGCGGCGATTTTTCCAGAACAGCCCCCTTCGAGGCTTGTCGCGGCTAAACACTATCTGTCTTGTGGGGGTTGGAACCGCACGCCATTTCCCTTGGCTTCGATCGCACGGTAAGAGGGCGCTGGATGTTCGAAGGTCTCAATTTCATCGATCTCCTCCCCTATATCGCGGTCGGCTTCGCTGCCCAGCTGGTGGACGGTGCGCTCGGCATGGCGTTCGGCGTGATCTCGAGCACGCTGCTGGTGAGCGCGCTGGGCGTCCCCCCCGCCACCGCATCAGCCGGCGTCCACATTGTCGAAAGCTTCACCACCGGCGTCTCCGGCATCAGCCATGCACTGCACCGCAACGTGAACTGGCGGCTGTTCGTGCGGCTGCTGATCCCCGGCATCATCGGCGGTGTGATCGGCGCCTATGTGCTCACTTCGCTCGACGCATCGATCACGCGGCCGTTCGTGATGGCCTATCTCGCCTGCATCGGCATCTATCTGCTGATCCGCGCGGTCCGTTTCCCGCCGCACCACCGCGAGCCCAAGATCGTCGAGCCGCTGGGGCTCGTCGGCGGCTTCCTCGACGCGGCGGGCGGCGGCGGCTGGGGGCCGGTGGTCACCAGCAACCTGCTCGTCCAGGGCGCGCAGCCGCGCACCACGATCGGGACGGTGAACACCGTCGAATTCTTCCTGACCCTCACGATTTCGGCGACCTTCCTGTTCCACATCGGATCGGAAGGTTTCACGATCGATTTCTGGCATCCGGTGCTCGGTCTGCTGATCGGCGGCGTCATCGCGGCCCCCTTCGGCGCCTTCTTCGCCAAGCGCGTACCGACACGCACGCTCCTCACCCTGGTGGGCGTCGTGCTCACCCTTACCAGTGCCTACAGCCTCTATCGGGCGCTGTTCTGAACTTTCGAAAGGGTCCATTTATTTGCCGCGATTGAGTGAGACAATCGATCAGCGCGAACGAAGCTTCCAATTTCACGCCGGATGTTTGGCCACCTATATGCGGCGTCGCACAACAAACCGTGCGGCAACGCACAAAATGGAGAAACACCCACATGGCGCTCATCGGCAGCACGATCAAACCGTTCACTGCGCAGGCCTACAAGGAAGGCAAGTTCGTCGAGGTCACCGATGCGGACGTGAAGGGCAAGTGGGCGGTGTTCTTCTTCTATCCCGCAGACTTCACCTTCGTGTGCCCCACCGAACTCGAGGACCTCGCGGACATCTATCCGCAGCTCCGGAAGATGGGCGTCGAGGTCTACTCGGTCTCGACCGACACGCACTTCAGCCACAAGGCGTGGCACGACACCTCGCCCGCGATCGGCAAGATCAACTACTATATGCTCGGCGACCAGAACCACGTCCTGTCGACCAACTTCGACGTGCTCCGTGAAGGCCAGGGCCTGGCCGACCGCGGCACCTTCGTCGTCGATCCAGAGGGCGTGATCCAGCTCGTCGAGATCACCAGCGAGGGCGTGGGCCGCAACGCGGCCGAGCTGCTCCGCAAGATCAAGGCTGCGCAGTATATCGCCGCGCACCCGGGCGAGGTCTGCCCGGCGAAGTGGGAAGAAGGCGCCGAGACGCTCGCGCCCTCGCTCGACCTCGTCGGCAAGATCTAAGACCTAAGGCGCCTCCTCCCCCTCCCCCTTGTGGGAGGCGCCGATGCGGCCCGGGGTGGACCAGTCCATCCCGGGCCGTTTTCATGAAAGCCCAAGCCCTGGGCTTGCCGGAGGGCGCCCTAGCCACAAGCGGCGCGCCCCGCGGAGAGCCGCGCTTCGACAGGCTCAGGGCAAACGGTATCGGCCTTTTGCCAGTTTTCAGGAGTTTCCATGCTCGACGCCAATCTGACGCAACAGCTCAAGGCCTATCTGGTCAACATCCGCGAGCCCATCGAGCTCGTCGCCTCGCTGGGTGACGACGCCAAGTCGCGCGAGCTGGGCGATCTGCTGGGCGAGATCGCCGCGCTTTCGGACAAGATCGCGGTCGTCACCGGCGACGACAAGCGCAAGCCGAGCTTCGAAATCCGCCGCACCGGCACCGATATCGGCGTCCGCTTCGCCGGCATCCCGATGGGCCACGAGTTCACCAGCCTCGTCCTCGCCCTGCTCCAGGTCGGCGGCCATCCGTCCAAGGCCGCGCAGGAGACGATCGAGCAGGTCCAGAACCTCGACGGCGATTACGAGTTCGAGAGCTATTTCTCGCTGTCGTGCCAGAACTGCCCCGATGTGGTGCAGGCGCTGAACCTGATGGCGGTGCTCAACCCGCGCATCAAGCACACCGCGATCGACGGCGCGCTGTTCCAGGGCGAAGTCGAGGCGCGCAAGGTGATGGCGGTGCCGAGCGTGTTCCTCAACGGCGAGCCGTTCGCGAGCGGCCGGATGGAGCTCGAACAGATCGTCGCGAAGATCGACAGCGGCGCCGAGAAGCGCGCCGCGGAGAAGATCGCGAAGAAGGAGCCGTTCGAAGTGCTGGTGGTCGGCGGCGGCCCCGCCGGCGCCGCGGCAGCGATCTATGCGGCGCGCAAGGGCATCCGCACCGGCGTCGCGGCCGAGCGCTTCGGCGGCCAGGTGCTCGACACGATGGCGATCGAGAACTTCATCTCGGTGAGCCACACCGAAGGTCCCAGGCTCGCCGCCCAGCTCGAGAGCCACGTCAAGGATTATGACGTCGACATCATGAACCTCCAGCGCGCCGACAGGCTGATCCCGGCGAAGCATGAGGGCGGGCTGCACGAGCTGGTGCTGGCGAACGGCGCGAGCCTCCACGCGCGCACCGTGATCCTCTCCACCGGCGCGCGCTGGCGGACGATGGGCGTCCCCGGCGAGGAGGAATATCGCAACAAGGGCGTCACCTATTGCCCGCACTGCGATGGTCCGCTCTTCAAGGGCAAGCGTGTCGCGGTGATCGGCGGGGGCAATTCGGGCGTCGAGGCGGCGATCGATCTGGCGGGCATCGTCGCGCACGTCACGCTGATCGAATACGACAGCCAGCTGCGCGCCGATGCGGTGCTCCAGCGCAAGCTGGGCAGCCTGCCCAACGTCAAGGTGATCACGTCCGCGCTCACCACCGAGGTGGCGGGCGACGGCGAGAAGCTAACCAGCCTCACCTACAAGGACCGCAACCACGGCACCGAGCATCAGATCGAGCTCGAGGGCATCTTCGTCCAGATCGGGCTGGTGCCCAACACCGAGTGGCTCAAGGACGCGGTCGCGCTTTCGAACCGCGGCGAGATCGAGATCGACGCGCGCGGCGAGACTTCGCAGCGCGGCATCTTCGCGGCGGGCGACTGCACGACGGTGCCGTACAAGCAAATCGTGATTGCGATGGGCGCGGGTTCGACGGCGGCGCTGTCCGCCTTCGATTACCTCATCCGCCTGCCTGCGGAGCTGGAGGAAGCGGCCTGAGGGCTGTTCCCCCTTTTGCCCTGAACCTGTCGAAGGGCAGTTCTTCGAAAGGAGAGCGGCGCTTCGACAGGCTCGGCACGAAGGGGGTTTATTGATCGCTCGCGCCGCTTATATGATAGCCACTCATCGACAGGGGCGATCAGTGGCGCAGACCTACCTCCCTACCCTTAAGCAGCTCCAATATCTGGTGGCGCTGCACGACGCCGGTCATTTCGGCCGCGCCGCCGAGGCGTGCTTCGTCACTCAGTCGACGCTTTCCGCCGGCATCCGCGAGCTGGAGACGCTGATCGGGGTCGTGCTGGTCGAGCGCACCCGCCGCGTCGTGCGCTTCACGCCGCTGGGCGAGCGGATCGTCGAAAAAGCGCGGCGCGTGCTGCGCGAAGCGGACGAGCTGGGCGACCTCGCCCGTGCAGCCGGCCGTCCGCTTTCGGGGGAGATGCGGATGAGCGTCATCCCCACGATCGCGCCTTTCCTGCTGCCGCACATCCTGCCTCGGCTGCGGCGCGACTATCCCGATCTCAAGCTCTATCTGCGCGAGGAGACCAGCGGCCAGGCGTGCGAGGGGCTGCATCATGGCCGCACCGATTGCGTGCTGCTCGCGCTCCCCTTCGCCTGCGGCGAAGTCGAAGCCGCGCCGCTGTTCGACGACCGTCTGTTCGTCGCCTTCCGCGACGGCGAGATGGACCCCACGCCTGCGATCCGGCCCGCCGACATCGACGAGACCAGGCTGCTGATGCTCGAGGACGGGCATTGTCTGAAGGATCATGCGCTCGCCGCGTGCAACCGGCCCGAGCTTCGGGCCGAGGCGACGATGCTCGGCACGTCGCTCCATACGATGGTGCAGATGGTCGATAACGGGCTGGGCGTGACGATGCTGCCGGAGATGGCGGTCGATGCCGGCATCCTCGACCATACCCAGGTGACTGCGCGCCCGCTGGAGGCCGACAATGCCGCGCGGCACATCGCGCTCGTCTGGCGCAAGGCGAGCCCGCGCGAACGCGATTTCCGGCTGCTCGCCGAAGTGCTGGCGGAGGCGCGCTCTGCGAATTCGGAATGCCGCCTGACGGGCAGCGGGCCGCGGCCGTGAAACTCCCTGCGCCCCGTCCCGTCCGCGAATGGCACGATGTGGACCGGGACCGCTTCCGCAACGAGATAATGCCGCTCGGTGCGCCGGCGGTGCTGCGCGGGCTCACGGCCGATTGGCCGGCAGTCGCGGCGGGCCGCGCGGGTGCGGGATCGATCGGCGACTATCTGGCCCGCTTCGATCGCGGCACGGACTGCGCGGTACTCATAGGATCGCCCCGGAGCGGCGGTCGCTTCTTCTACGGCGATCATCTCGGCGTCATGAACTTCCAGGAGCGCGCCGCGCCGCTCGCCGCCGTGCTCGACCGGCTCGGACGAGCGGCGCACGAGGAGCTGCCTCCCGCGATCGCCGCGCAGGCATTGGTGATTCCCGACGTCCTTGCCGGCTTCGAGGCCGAGAACCGCCTGGATCTGCTCGATCCCGCCGTCGCGCCGCGGATGTGGATCGGCAATCGCGTGATCGTCGCCTGCCACTACGACACTGCGTCCAACATCGCCTGCGTGGTCGCCGGGCGGCGCCGCTTCACGCTGTTTCCGCCCGATCAGGTGTCCAACCTCTACATCGGCCCCTATGAATCCACTCCGGCCGGCGCGCCGGTGAGCCTCGTCGATTTCGACGCACCCGACTTCGCGCGATTTCCGGGCTTCGCCGCTGCGCTGGGGGCGGCGCAGATCGCGGACCTCGCCCCCGGAGACGCGCTCTATATTCCCTATATGTGGTGGCACCACGTCCGCTCGCTCGATCCGGTGAACCTCCTCGTCAATTACTGGTGGAACGATGCGCCCGGCGACACGCCGTCGGCGCTCGACAGCTTCCTCCACGCGCTGCTCGCCGTGCGCGATCTTCCGATGGAGCAGCGCGCGGCGTGGCGGGCGATGTTCGATGCATTCGTCTTCCGCACAAACGGCGATCCGATGGGCCATCTGCCTGCCGAGGTGCAGGGCGTGCTCGGCAATGTCTCGCCGGCCCAGGCGAAAGCGCTTCGATTGCGGATAGCCGGGGCGCTCGCGCCGACCGGCAGCTGACCGGAGCGGCTGCAGCAACCCGGCCGCACTCAATCCATCCCCATGCCCCAGGCGTGGCCGAACTGCAGGTAGAAGACGGCGCCGCCCGGCCCGACGGCGACGTCCACCCCGGCATCGAGCCCCAGCTTGCGCGCGATGCGATAGCGGAAGCCGCCTCCCACGATCACGCCGGAATCGTCGAAGATGCGCCTGTCGCCGGATTCGGCGAAGCCAAGGCCAGCGAAGGCGAGGATCGACCAGCGGTCGCTCAGCTGGCGCGTCACTTCGACCTCCGAGCTGAACACGTCCATGCCCTGATAATGCTGCGCCTCCACGCCGCGCAGGTCGATCGCAGGCGCGAAATAGGCGGGGAAGTCGCCGCGGGCGGCGTCGATCTCCATCTTGATCCCCATTCGCCACTGGGACGACGCCCTGTGAAAGGCATAGAGGTCGAGGTCGTAGATCTGGAAGTCGCGGTCGCTGCCGAAGGCTCCGGAATTGAACTTGGCCTCGGCATAGGCATTGACGCCTTCGGTAGGCGTGATCGCATTGTCGCGGTTGTCGAAATGGAATCCGGCGCCCAGCGACCCGGTGTGCAGCGTCCGGTCGAAATCGCGGCCGAAATCCTCCGGCAGCCCCTCTATGTCGATCCGCGAGCTGATCTTGCGGAAGTCGATGAGCGGGCCGATCGAGAACCGCTCGTCGGCCAGGTGCCAGAGCACCGATCCGAGAATGCCGTACTCATAATGATTGGTATATTCGATTCCCGAGGGAGCAAAGCTGGGGTAGGCGTTGAGCGTCACCTTCCCGCGGCCGATGCCGAACTTGTAGCTGATCCTGTCGCCCAGCGCGTGGCCCGACTGGAAATAGCCGAAGCCATGGGACCCGTTCCCGGTCTTGACCGCGCCGGCCATTCGCCGGGTGACGCGCTTGGGATTGTCCTTGGGGATGGTGATGAACTGCGCGACGATGCCGAACCCGCCGTCCACCGCGGGCTCGGTGATGATCACCGGCATCGGGATGAAGCCGCCGCCGGCGAGTATGTTCGAAAAATCGAGCTTGCCGTCCTCCTCGTCGAAGAACCGCCGGAAGAAGCTCTGCTTCGGCTTCTCTTCGGCGTCGGCCTGCACGGCCGGGTTCGGATCGACCGGCCCGGTTTGCTGGGCCGTCTCCCCGGCGGATGCGTCTTGCGCCCATGCGGACCCCGCCGTGCTCGTCAGTGTCAGAGCCGCCGTCAGCGGGACGGCGCAAATCCTCTTTCGATAACCCGGTTGCAGTCGCATCACCTGTCCCGATCGGTGCGGATGCCGATCAGGAGTAGCGCCCTGGCGGAGCCAGACCATGCGGGAAGACCCCGGCTTTCAGATGAACGACCCGGGAGGAAGCGGACGCGCCTGGCCTGAACGCACATGGGTCCAACGCCCATGACCGGATCGAAGCCCGCAGCGAATCCATCTGGCAAAGTAGGATTTGATCTGCTTTTGTTCTCTCATGGGCATCAGCAGAATTCGCGTCGATCGCGCGGCGCGGCGTTGGTGGCGCGTGACCGCAGCGCCGGCGCCGCCGAGCCGCCACATCGCTGCCGCTTCATTGCTGCGTGGGTGCCGCGTACCCGCGGCGTTGGTGGCGCGTCCCTGCCGCGTTGCTGCTGCGAACCTGCCGCTTCCGCTCGAAAACGCGTTATCGGGTCAACCGCGCTGGCACCAGCGCGCGGCAGCCTGCTCGTCGGTGGCGCGGGCTTCGACCCAACGAGTGGCGTCTCCGCGATGCTCGCGCTTCCAGAAAGGCGCGTCGGTCTTCAGCCGGTCGATCAGATAGGCACAGGCGTCGAGCGCTTCGCGCCGATGGAGCGCGGCGGTGCCGAGGAAGACGATCCGCTCCCCCACGACCATGCGGCCGACGCGATGCACGATCGTAGCGCCCAGCAGGTTCCAGCGGGCAGTGGCAGCCTCGGCAAGCGTCACGAGCGCCGCCTCGGTCATCCCGGGATAATGTTCGAGCTCGAGCGCAGTGACGCCATCGTCACCGCGGACGATGCCGGTGAAGGTCGCGACGCCGCCGGCGCCCCTCTCCTCCAGCGCGGCGACTTCGACCGCCAGCTCGATCGGAGCAGGATCTACCGAAACCCGGATCATCCGCCGCTCACCGGAGGAAAGATCGCCACTTCGCGCGCGCCGCCGAGCGGGGTGCCGAGCGGCACGAACTGCTGGTCGATCGCAGCGCGCAGCCGGGCGGGATCGCCCAGCGCCTCGGCATGACCGGGGCTGCGCCCGGCCAGCCATTCGATGAGCGCGGCAACGGTCTGCACGCTCGCTGGCGGATCGACGTGCTCTTGACCCGTTCCCACCGCTTCGCGGACCCAGGCGAAATAGAGCACGTCCATCAGGTGTCCATGTGCTTCAGGCCGACGCGCAGATAGTCCCAGCCGGTGATCAGCGTGAGCGCGGCGGCGATCCAGAAGCCGGCCATTGCCACCTGTGCGAGCCACCAGATCTCCGGCAGCGCCCCCGCCAGGATGATCCCGCCTAGCGCCACGAGCTGCAACGCGGTCTTCCACTTGGCGAGGCGCGATACGGGCAGCGAGACCTGCAGACCGCCCAGGAACTCGCGGAGCCCCGACACGGCGATCTCCCGCACCAGGATGACGAGCGCCGGAATCAGGTGAATCTCGGCGATCACACCGCGTCCGGCCAGGATCAGCAGCACTGCCGCGACCATGATCTTGTCGGCGATCGGGTCGAGGAAGACGCCGAGTTTCGACACCGTTCCCTTGGCCCGCGCCAGATAGCCGTCGAAATAATCGGTGATGCCCATCAGGCAGTAGAGAGCGAAGGCGATCCCATACCCCGCCCTCCACTCGGGCCACCACAGGAAGGCGGCGAGGAGCGGTACGGCAAGGATGCGCGAAAGCGTCAGGATATTGGGGAGCGTCAACATCGGGTCCGGCATTAGCACCACCGGAACACGAGCGGGAGGGAATTTCCGTTGCCGCCTTCGTCCCGCCTCGGCTATGCGGGCCGCGTCGTTCGGGCGGGGATAACCGCCGCTTCAGGGGTTTCGCGGAATGATCGGTGCGCTCGGGTTGATGAGGGAGCGCCGTTTCCTTCCCCTGTTCGTCACGCAGTTCCTGGGCGCCTTCAACGACAATCTGTTCAAGAACGCGATGATCTTCTTCGCGACCTACCAGATCTTCAATTCGGTGGAGCAGGAGACGCAGTTCAGCGCGATCGCCACCGGCATCTTCATCCTCCCCTTCTTCCTCTTCTCCGCGCTCGCCGGCCAGCTCGCCGACAGCTACGACAAGGCGAAGATCATGCGGATCATCAAGGCTGCCGAGGTCCTGATCATGCTCGTTGGCTCGGCGGGGATATTCCTCAAGAGCCTGGAGCTGATGCTGGTCGCACTCGTCGGCATGGGAATCCATTCCACCTTCTTCGGGCCGATCAAATATGCGGTACTCCCCCAGCACCTCAACGAGGACGAAGTGCTGGGCGGCACCGGCATGGTCGAGGCCGGCACCTATATCGCCATCCTGTGCGGCACGATCGCGGGCGGCGTGATCAGCCCCACCGTCGCCGCCTTTGCAGTGGTCGCGGTGGCGCTCACCGGCTGGTTCTCGTCGCTCAAGATCCCGCCCGCGCCGCCACTCACCAAGCTCAAGCTCGATTTCAACATCTTCCGCTCGTCCTACCGGCTGATCGCCGCGACGATGCACATCAAGCGGCTCTACCTCGCGATTGTCGCGATCAGCGTGTTCTGGACGATCGCCGCGATTCTGGGCGTGCTCTTCCCGCCTTTGGTCAAGAACGTGTTCCACGCGCAGAAGGACGTCGCCAGCGTGTTCTTGGCGATCTTCTCGGTGGGCATTGCGATCGGATCGATGATCATCAACCGGCTGCTCAAGGGCGAGGTGTCGGCGCGCTACGCCGTCGCATCGGTGCTGGCCATGTCGGTCTTCGTGATCGACTTCCACTTCGCCGCGGTGTTCTGGCCGGTGAACGACGGACCGCTGCTCCAGACCGGCAATTTCATCGTCATGCCCGCCGCGTGGCGCGTGCTGTTCGATCTCGGCATGATCGCAATCACGGGCGGGATGTTCGTGGTGCCGTTGTATGCGTTCCTCACCACCACCGTCGAGAAGTCACAGACGGCGCGTACCGTGGCCGCGAACAACATCGTCAATTCGGGAGCGATGGTTGCGGGGTCGGTGGGCATCCTGGGGGTGACGCAGATCCCCGGCGTCAGCGTCGAGGATGCGATCTGGGTCGTGGTGCTGCTCTGCTTCGCCTCGGCCTTCTGCGCCTGGCGGCTGCACCAGGCCGAGCGGCTGCCCCACGGACCCGACCTGATTCCTTAAAGAAGGAAGGTGTAGAAGCAGACGAAGAAGGCAGTGAAGCTGAGCGCGAACAGCTTCACGTCGCTGTCGTCGCGCCCCTTCTGCTGGATCGCCGCGGCACGGCGGACATGGCGGCGGATCGGGTGGCGGCGGGACGGGCCCGGGATCTGGAGCTCGCTTTGCATGGCGAGGAAGTTAACGCATCATTTACGATTCGGATCACCGCAATGATGGTTAACACCGTCTAAACCCGGGACGGGGCCCTCCTCAGCGGGTAGGCGCCTGCCCGGTGGTCGCCCGCACCACCAGCTCGTGCGCCAGCGTGACCTGGGGTTCCTCGGCATTGCCCGACAGCATCAGCTCCGCCGCGGCATAGGCGAGCTCGCGCACCGGCTGGCGCATCGTGGTGAGCGGCGGCCACACTGCCTTCGCCAGGTCCGAATCGTCGAAGCCGACGATCGAGAGTTCGTCGGGCACGGCGATGTCCATCTCGTGCGCCACTGCGAGCGCGCCCGCGGCCATATCGTCGTTGCCGGCGAAGATCGCAGTCGGGCGCGGCTCGCGCTGGAGCAGCTTGCGCGCCGCCTCGCCGCCCGAGGCGAAGCTATAGTCGCCCGCCACCACCAGATCGGAGTCGAAGGCGATTCCGTGCGCCTCCAGCTCGGTGCGGTGCCCGGCAAGGCGGTCCGAAGTCGAAACATGGCTCTCGGGCCCGCGAATGAAGCCGATTGCGCGATGCCCCAATCCCACCAGATGCCGCGTGATCTCGCGCGCCGCAGCGATGTCGTCCATCGTCGCCGCCAGTCCCGCGCCCTTGCGGATGCCCGGCGCGATCCGGACATAGGAGATGTTCCGCCGGTCAAGCTCGTCGAGCAGCGCCGTCGCCTCGGTGACGGGCGGCGAAAGGATCAGCCCGTCGAGGTGCGTCTCGTCGATCAGCGCCAGCACGTTGGAGACCAGATCGGGCGACTGGCTGTCCACCGGCTGGAGCAGCAGGCGGAACCCCAGCTCGGTGCAGCGCTGCTGCGCGCCGGCCTGGATGTGATAGACGTAATAGGGGCTGGGATTGTCGTAGAGCAGCGCCACCTGGAACGAGCGCCGTCCGGCGAGCGTCCGCGCCGCGTGGCTGGGCCGAAAGTTGAGCCGGGCGACGACCTCCTCGACACGGCGGCGAGTCTCTTCGCTCACGTGTTTCTCGTTGTTGAGGACGCGCGAGACCGTCTTGAAAGACACCCCCGCGATCTTCGAGACTTCCTTGATGGTGGGACGGCCCGACATCGCTCTCCCCGGCCGCAGGCGAATGTTACGGCTGCGATAGCCATATTTGACAGCGCCGTTGCGATGCAAGCGCGTTATGCATCGCATCTCTCGCGACCCGCTCTCGAAATATGGCCGAACGCGGACTAGATGCCCTCCCATGCAGTGGCGTGACCTTTCCCGATCTGCCGAGCGTCGGCCAGGATGAAGACGCTCGGCGCGGTTCTCGCCGGCGGCAAGGCGCGCCGCTTCGGATCGGACAAGGCCGAAGCGATGCTCCACGGCCGTGCGCTGATCGAGCACGCGATCGAAGCGCTGCGACCGCACTGCGACGCGCTGGTGATCGTCGGCCGCCGCTCGCCCCTCGCCCCCTCGGTGGAGGATTGGCCGGGACCCGACATGGGTCCGCTCGGCGGCCTGGGCGGTGCGCTCCACCATGCGCTGCGCCGCGGCTTCGATCAGGCGCTGACCAGCCCGGTCGATTGCGTCCGCCTGCCCGCGGACCTGCGCGCGCTGCTGGCGCCTGCGCCCGCCTGTCTCGCCGACCAGCCGGTGATCGGGCTGTGGCCCGCACGCGCGGCCGGCGCGCTGGAGGAACTGCTGTTCAGCGATGCTCGGCATTCGGTCTACGGCTTCGCCGAACGGATCGGCGCGCGGATGGTGAAGCCCGCCGTCCCCCCCGCCAACGTCAACACGCCCGACGATCTCGACCGGCTCGAGCACTCCCCGCCGCAGTAAAGAACGAGGATCGAAGCAATGCCCCATCTCGCGCAGATCACCCGCACCGGCGGACCCGAAGTCATCGAATGGGTCGAGCGCGACCTGCCCGCTCCGGGCGCGGGCGAGGTGCGGATGCGCACCACCGCGGCGGGGCTCAACTTCATCGACACCTATCACCGCTCGGGCCTCTACCCGGTGCCGCTGCCCAGCGGGCTCGGCCTGGAATCGGCCGGAGTGGTCACCGCCGTCGGCCCGGGCGTGAAGGACTTCGCACCCGGCGACCGCGTTGCTGCCTGGGATGCCGGGCTGGGCGCCTATGCGACCGAACGCAACGTGCCCGCCGACCGGCTCTTCCGCCTGCCCGACGCGATCGACGACGAGACTGCCGCTGCCGCGCTCCTCAAGGGCTGCACCGTCGAGTTCCTGATCGAGCGTTGCGCCCGCGTCGAGCCCGGCTGGACGGTGCTGGTGCATGCAGCGGCGGGCGGAGTCGGCCAGCTGCTCGTCCAGTGGCTCAAGCACATCGGCGCTACGGTGATCGGCACCGTCGGCAGCGAGGAAAAGGCCGAGCGCGCCCGCGCCGCGGGCGCCGACCATTTGCTCCTCTCCCGCCGCGACGACATCGCGGCGCGGGTGCGCGAGATCACCGGCGGCGCGGGCGTGCCGGTGGTGTTCGACGGCGTCGGCGCGGCGACCTGGCAGGCATCGCTCGCCGCCACGCGCCGGCGCGGGCTCGTCATCAGCTACGGCAATGCGAGCGGGCCGGTGGAGGGCGTCAAGCTGGCGGCGCTCAACCAGCACGGATCGCTGTTCGTCACGCGTCCCAGGATGGGCGATTATTATGTGACGGCGGAGGAGCGGCAGGCAGGCACCGCGCGCCTGCTTGACCTGATCATCGCAGGCGCACTCCGCCCCGAGATCGGCCAGCGCTTCGCTCTCGAGGACGTAGCGGAGGCGCACCGCCGACTCGAAGCAGGTGAAACGCAGGGATCGACGGTGCTGCTTCCCGCGGGGCGCGGTTGATCCGGTTGACTCGATAGCGTGTTTTTGCGCCGAAGCGGCAGGTTCGCAGCAGCAACGCGGCAGGTACGCGGCACCTCCGCAGCACCCAGGCGGCGGCGACGCGGCGATGACGCGGCACCCACGCGGCAGGGACGCTCCAGCGATGCAGCGGGGACGCGCCACCCATGCAGCGCTGAAGCAGCAGCGACGCGGCGGCTGGGCAACGCCGGCGCTGCGGTCACGCGCCGCCGACGCAGCACGGCGCGATCGATGCGGATTCTGCTGCTTGCCCATTATTGGAACAAAAGCAGATCAAATCCTACTTTTCCAGCAACTTTGCGAGCCGGCTTCCGCCCATCATTGCCGTTCGGGTTCGTTCGCCAAGCTTCCGAAAACGGACGCAGGCGGATCCGGGTTTGCGGCCGGATGCCGGCGGTGCGCGGCGATGCACGACAAGACGCTCGCCACCACGAACAGGAAGGCAGCAACCTCCAGCGCGAGCGGCAATCGCTGCTCCCACAGGAAGCCGTAGAGAAGCGCGAACAGGGTTTCGAAGAGGATCATCTGCCCGACCATCGTCAGCGGCAGGAGGCGGCTCATTCGATGCCACAAGGCATTGCCGAGGATGGAGGCGGCGACCGCGACGGCAATGGACACGGCTGCGAGCTGCGCCCAGCCGGCCGCTGCGTGCCGGACAGGCTCGGCAACTGCGCTGAGCGGGATCAGCGCGACGGCCTGCATCCCTGTGACGATGCCGGTCAGCAGGTTCCAGTCGTGCACGGACACTTGATCGAGGCGGTTCAGGCAGCGGGCGTTGCCGACTGCGTAAACGGTCCAGGACGCCAGCGCGCCAATGGCGCAGGCGAGGCCGACGATCTGGCGCCCCGCGTCGCCCGACACCGGCTGCGCGAGCGCCTGCCAGCCGATGCAGACGGCGCCGGCCGAACAGAGGAGGAGCGAAGGCGCAAGCCGGCGCAGCGGCACCGCGTCGCGATCGCGGCTGCCGATGATCGTCACCGCGACCGGCAGGAAGCCGATCACGAGGGAAGTCATCGCGATCCCGGCGGTCTGCACTGCAGTGGAGAGCAGGACGTAGTAGAGGGTGTTGCCGGCCAGCGAGAGCCAGGCGAGCGAGAACCAGTCGCGCCGCACGAGCGCGGAACGGAGCGCGCGCCAGCGCGGAGCGATCAGCACGGCGGAAATGAGACCGTAGGCGAGATAGCGCCCGATCGCGAGCTGGAGCGGCGTGAAGTCTCGAACCAGCTCGGGAGCGAGGAACACGAGCCCCCACAGCGCCCCGGCGCCTACGCCGCACGCGATTCCGACGATGGTACGGTCATTGCCGGCGGAACCGGCAAGGGAGGCGATCATGCTGATCCTCGATGACAAGGAAGAGGATCATATCATCGCGGCGGCGAGCGAAGTGCGCTTGCTACAGCTCCCAAATGCAACAATTACTCGCCAATGGCACGTACCACCACCCGCCGCTCCGCGCTGGACAGCTTCGATCGGGCAATCCTCCGCATCGTCCAGCGCGACAACAAGACGCCGCAACGCACGATCGCCGAGGCGGTCAATCTCTCCGCCGCGGCCGTCCAGCGCCGGATCGCGGCGATGGAGGATGCAGGCATCATCGACCGGAACGTCGCCATTCTCGACACCAGGGCGCTCGGCATGACGATCACCTCCATCGTCGAGGTTCATCTGGTCAACGAACGGCCGCCAACGGTCGATGGCGCCAAGGCACTGTTCCTTGCCGCGCCCGAGGTTCAGCAATGCTATTACGTAACCGGCGGGATCAGCTTCGTGCTGGTGATCGTGACGACAGACATGATCGCGTATGAGGCGATCACCCGGCGCCTGTTCGCGGACAACGAGGCCGTGGCGAGCTTTCGCAGCCTGATCGCGCTGGACCGCGTCAAGGCAGGCGCCGAGATCGCCGTGCCGTGAGAACGGCCGGTTTGCAATTGACGCCGCAGCGTCGTTAGATCGCCGCAGGAAGCGACTTACAGCCAGGAGATGCGCCGTGGGACGTCGAGAGTTCGTTGCTGTTCTCTGCTCTGCGCTGCTGATCGGGGCCTGCATGCAAAATGGCGGCAACCCGACACAGCGGCCGGGGCTGGCCGCCGGCAAGCTCAGCGGAACGGTTACCTACCGGCAACGCATTGCATTGCCGCCGGATGCGGTGGTCGAGGTCAGCCTCGTCGATGTGGCGAAGATGGACGCGCCATCGCGCACGATCGGAAGCGTCCGCGTTCCGGCACAGGGGCGCCAGGTGCCGATCCCCTTCGAGCTTCGCTACGATGCAGACCGTTCCTCTGCCCCGTCCGAATATGCGGTTCAGGCCCGGATCGAGGATGGCCAGGGACGCCTGCTGTTCATCACCGACACGCGCAACCCGCTGCCTGCGAGCGGGCGGATCGAATTGGTTACGGTGCCGGCCGGGGGATAACAAAGCCCCGCCGGCGCAAGCGGACGGGCTACAACGCCCCGATCGCGGACGTTAAGGCCCCTCCCCTTCAGGGGAAGGGCTTAAGAACGGCGACAGCAATCCCGACCTCGGCCGTTCAGCCGTCGCAACGCCGGCGGTCGTGCCGGTGTCAGTAGGTCGTGCGGCCGCCCGATGTGTCGAAGGTCGAGGCGGTGGTGAAGCTGCACTCCTCGCTCGCCATGAACAGGATCATGGCGGCGCTCTCCTCGGCTTCGCCGAGGCGGCCCATCGGGATCTTCGAACGCATGTAATCGACCTGGCTCGCGGGGAGCTGATCGAGAATCGGGCTCTCGAAGGTCGCCGGGGTCAGCGCGTTGACGATGACTCCCTTGCCAGCCAACTCCTTGCCGAGCGACTTGGTGAGGCCGATCACGCCTGCCTTCGATGCCGAATAGGCGGAAGCGTTGGGATTGCCTTCCTTGCCGGCGACCGAGGCGACGTTGACGATGCGGCCATAGCCGTTCGCGAGCATGTGCGGGATCACCGAGCGGCAGCAGTAGAACAGGCCGTTGAGGTTGATGTCGACCACGCGCTGCCAGCTGTCGATCGGGAACTCGTGCACGGGCGCGGTGGCGCCGGTGATCCCCGCCGAGCAGACGAGGATGTCGACCCGGCCGAGCGCCGCGGCGCTCTCCGCGGCAGCTTTCGCCACGGCCTCCGCATCGGCGACGTCGACCTGCGCGGTGTGCGTCGCGCCCACCTCGCCCGCCGCTTCGGCCAGCGCGTCAGCGTTGACATCCCAGAGCGCGACCTTGCCGCCCTCGGCGACCAGCCGCTTGGCGACGGCGCGGCCGAGACCCGATGCGCCGCCGGTGATGATCGCGGTGCGCCCCGCGAAGCGATCGGCGTAGAGGCTCACCCGAGCACCTCGTCGCCGAGGTGGCGCCACGCGACGACCTGCTGCTGCTGCTCGCCGAGCTTCGCGATGCCGAGCCGCATCGTGTCGCCCGCCTTGAGGAAGATCGCGTCGGGCTTCTTGCCCTCGCCCACCCCCGGCGGGGTGCCGGTGATCAGCAGGTCGCCCGGATAGAGCGTCATATACTGGCTGACATAGGCGATGATCTGCTTGACGTTGAAGATCATCGTGCGCGTGTTGCCGGTCTGCATCCGCGCGCCGTTGACGTCGAGGAACATGTCGAGGTCCTGCGGGTCGCCGACCTCGTCGGGGGTCACCAGCCAGGGGCCGACCGGGCAGAAGGTGTCGTGGCCCTTGCCCTTGCTCCACTGCGAGCCGCGCTGCTTCTGGTTGAAGCGCTCGGAAACGTCGTTGGCGATCGTGTAGCCCGCGACATGGCTGAGCGCGTCGGCTTCCTCGACGTAGCGCGCGGTCTTGCCGATCACCACGCCCAGCTCGACTTCCCAGTCGCTGTGGGTCGAATCCCGGGGGATCATGACTTCGTCGTTCGGGCCCGTGAGGCTCGACAGCGCCTTCATGAACATCACCGGCTCGGTGGGGATCGGAAGGTTGGATTCGATCGCATGGTCCTCATAGTTGAGGCCGATCGCGACGATCTTGCCGATGCCCTTCACCGGCACGCCGTAGCGGACCTCGCCCTGCACCACCGGAAGCGTTTCCGTATCGATCGCGCCGAGCGACGCGATCGCCGCGACCGTCAGATCGTCGATCTTGTCCGAAAGGTCGCGGAGCGCGCCCTGGGCGTCGATCAGGCCGGGCTTTTCCTGCCCGCGCGGGCCGTAACGGCAGAATTTCATCTTTGCTCTTCTTTCGGCTCAGTGAGTGTAGGGACGGTGCATCGGCAGATCGCGGTTGAGCTCGACGCCGAAGCCCGGCTTGTCGAGCGCGCTCGCACGCAGGCGCCCGTTCTCGGGCACCGGCTCGCCGATCAGCTGCGGGTGGAACATCGGCACCACTTCGGTGGGGCCCGGATGCATCATCAGGAACTCGGCGAAGGGCGAGTTGTGGCGCGTGATCACGAAATGATAGCTGTAGACTGACGAGCCGTGCGGCACGACGAGCTTGCCGCGCGCGTCGGCGAGCGCCGAGATCTTGAGCAGCTCGGTGACGCCGCCGCACCAGCCCACATCGGGCTGGATGATGTCGCAGCAGTCCATCTCCATCAGCATGCGGAAGCCCCAGCGGGTCGCCTCATGCTCGCCGGTGGTGACGAGCAGGCCCTTGGGGACATTGCGCTTCAGTTCGGCGTAGCCCCAATAGTCGTCGGGGCTGATTGCCTCCTCGATCCACTTGAGCCCGCATTCGTGCCAGGCGCGATGCGCGAGGCGCGTGGCGTAATCGACGTCGAGCGCCATCCAGCAATCGTACATCAGCCAGAAGTCCGAGCCGACCCTGGCGCGCATGTCGGCGAGCAGCTCGATGTTCTTCTGGAGCCCTTCGAGACCCTCGGCAGGGCCGTGGTGGAGGGGCAGCTTGCCGCCGATGAAGCCCAGTTCCTTGGCGACATCCGGCCGCGCGCCGGTGGCGTAGAACTGCAGCTCGTCGCGCACCGCGCCGCCGAGCATCTGATAGACCGGCTCGCCGCGCAGCTTGCCGAGCAGGTCCCACAGCGCGAGGTCGACTCCGGAGATGGCGTTCACCACCAGCCCCTTGCGACCGTAATATTGCGTCGAGAAGTACATCTGGTCCCAGATCTTCTCGTACTCGGTGGGGCTGCGGCCCTCGAGGAAGCGCGACAGGTGCTTCTCGACGATGAACGCCGCGGGCTCGCCGCCGGTGGTCACCGCGAAGCCGATCGTGCCGTCGTCGGCCTCGATCTCCACCACCAGCGTGCCGAGCACGTTGATGCCGAAGCTCTGCCGCGACTGGCGATACTCGGGATATCTGGACATCGGGGTGGCGATATGGTCGTCGATCCAGTGGCCGCCGCCCTGGTCGTGGTAATCGGCACCGCCGCCGCGCACGGTGAAGGCGCGGACCTGCTTGATCCTGGGAAGCCCGGCTGAAGCCACCTCTTTTGATCCCCTTCTGCTCCGCCCGTTTCAGATTGCCGGACGCGCATTGACAATGTGAAAAATTCCAGGCCCACGATACCATTATGTGATACCGCCGGCCGGCTTTGCTGATGTTTGGGATGAACCGGAACCGAGAGGCCCGCCGCTTTTTCAACCCCTCCGATGCTTTACTTTCTCACTTTATGGGATAGGATGTTACTTGATGAGACGAGACACGTCAAACGCTGAATCGGACGCGACCGAGGCAAAAGCCGCGCCCAAGGTGCAGGGAAGCCAGACGCTCGTCCGCGGGCTCGACATGCTCGACAAGGCGGTCGACGGCCCCGTCAAGCTGGCCGAGCTTTCGCAGCGGATGGGGCTGACGCGCTCCACCACGCACCGGCTGGCCAATGCGCTGATCGATCGCGGATTCCTCACCTATCTGCCGCGCGACGGCTATCAGCTCGGGCCCAAGCTGATCCAGCTCGGCTTCCTCGCGCAGAGCCAGGCCGACATCGTCCAGATCGCGCGCCCGCGCATGGAGGACCTTGCCGCCACCACCGAAGATACGGTGCACCTCGGGCGGATGGACGGCGACCTGGCGCTCTACCTCGACAAGATCCCCGGCCGCCGCCGCGTCGAAATCTCGAGCCGGATCGGCGACCGCCAGCCGCTCACCTCGACCGGGCTCGGCAAGGCGCTGCTGATCGACGGCAGCGAGGCCGAATGGGAGCGGCTGTTCAAGAACGACCAGGCCCAGGGGGCACCCCGGGCCGACCGCGAACAGTGGTTCCAGCGGATGCGCGGCTATGCCGAGGCGGGGCATGCGTTCGACCTCGAGGAGAACGAAGATCTGATCCGCTGCGTCGCGGCACCGATCCGCGACGTTTCGGGCAAGATCGTCGCCGCGATCAGCGTGTCGAGCGCGGCGCAATATATGGACGACAATCGCATGGCGGAGCTCAGCGCCGACGTGCGCGAGACGGCGCAGCGCATCAGCGGCGACCTGGGCTGGAGCCCGGACGTGCGCGCGCCCCGAAGGGTTCGACGGTAATTAGGAGAGCGTAGTGAAGCTTCTGGAAGGCAAGACCGTGCTCGTCTCGGGCGCCTCGACCGGTATCGGCCGGGCGGCCGCGGTCGGCGCCGCGAAGGCAGGTGCGGACGTGGTGATCAACTATCACAGCCGCGACGACGACGCCGCGGCCTGCGTCGCCGAGATCGAGGCGGCGGGGCAGCGCGGGCTTGCGGTGAAGGGCGACGTGGCGCGGCCCGAGACCGCCGCCGAGTTCGTGGCCAAGGCGGTCGAGGCGTTCGGCAAGGTTGACGTGATGGTCTCGAACGCGGGCATCTGCCCTTTCCACAGCTTCCTCGACATGCCGGTCGAGACCGTCCAGCGCACCGTGCAGGTCAATCTCCTCGGCGGCTATTTCATGTGCCAGGCGGCGGCCAACCAGATGGTGAAGCAAGGCCATGGCGGCGCGATCGTCGCAGTCTCCTCGATCTCGGCGCTGGTCGGCGGCGAATATCAGACGCACTACACGCCCACCAAGGCAGGGCTGCACTCGCTGATGCAGTCGACTGCGATCGCGCTGGGCAAGCACGGCATCCGCTGCAATTCGGTGCTTCCGGGCACGATCCTGACCGAGATCAACAAGGAGGATCTCGCCGACGAGGCGAAGCGCAGCTATATGGAAGGCCGCATCCCGCTGGGCCGGCTGGGCCAGGCCGAGGATCTCGCCGGGCCGATCGTGTTCCTGGCATCCGACATGGCGGCCTATGTCACGGGCGCGGCGCTGCTCGTCGACGGCGGCGCCTTCGTGAACCTGCAATGAGGCTGCTCACCGCCGCCGCGGCGATGCTCCTGGCGCTTCCCGCGGCGCAGGAGCGGATCTTCATCGCTAGCGATTCCACCGCACAGGGCTATGGTGCCGACCGCTATCCGCAGACCGGATGGGGGCAGATGCTGGGCTGCGGGCTCGCGCCCGGCGTCGAGGTGGTCAATCGCGCGATGGGCGGACGCAGCACGCGCACTTTCATCTCCGAGGAGCGCTGGTCCAAGATCATCGCCGATGCGCGGCCGGGCGACCTGGTGCTGATCCAGTTCGGCCACAACGACGCGAGCAGCAACCGTCCGGAGCGCTACGCCCCGGCCGCAGGGCTCTACCGCGACAATCTGCTGCGGATGATCTGGGAGGCGCGCGGCAAGGAGCTGGTGCCCGTGCTCGTCACGCCCCCTGGCCGGCGTTCGTTCGAGGACGGCAAGGCCAAGGCAGACTTCGCCGAGTACAGCCAGGTGATGCGCGAGCTGGTGGTGACCACGGGCACGCCGCTGATCGACCTCGAGGCGCGCTCGCGCGCGCTGCTCGACCAGCTGGGCCCCGAAAAGGCCAAGGCGCTCTATCTCCACTACAAGCCCGAGGACCGCGTCGCCGCCTTCCCCAAGGGAATCGACGACGACACGCACTTCAGCGAGCTCGGGGGCCGCGCGATGGCCAATCTGGTCGCGCAGGAGCTCAAGGGCCTCAAGGTTCCGGTGGCCGAGAAGGTGCTCGCCGAGCGTCCCGACCTGACGCGGACCACCCCGCTCGGCAGCGCGGCTTGCCGATGAGCGAGCGCCGCCAGGTCGCGCTGTTCGTGACCTGCCTGGTGGATGCGATGCGCCCCAGGATCGGCTTCGCGGCGATCGACGTGCTCGAAGCCGCAGGGTGCGACGTGCATGTGCCGCAGAGCCAGACCTGCTGCGGCCAGCCCGCGCTCAACTCGGGCGACCGTCGCGACGCCGCAGCTATCGCCCGCCGTACGATCGAAGCGCTCGAAGCCTATCCCCATGTCGTCGTCCCGAGCGGATCGTGCGCGGGGACGATCCGCGTCCACTATCCCGAGCTGTTCGAGGACGATCCCGAGTGGCTGGCGCGGGCGCGGGCGCTCGCCGGGCGGACGTGGGAGATCCTGGCGTTCCTCGACGAAGTGTGCGGGTGGCGGCCCGAGGGCGTCGCCCTGCCCGTCACCGCGACCTATCACGACAGCTGCTCGGGGCTGCGCGAGCTGGGCATCAAGGCGCAGCCGCGGCGGCTGCTGCGCGGCGTCGAAGGGCTCGCTCTCGCCCCGCTGGCGGGCGAGGAGACCTGCTGCGGGTTCGGAGGCACCTTCTGCGTGAAGTATCCCGCGATCTCCAACGCGATCGCCGACGAGAAGGCCGCTGCGATCGAGGCGACCGGCGCGGAGCTGCTGCTTGCCGGCGATCTCGGCTGCCTGATGAACATGGCGGGCAAGCTCCACCGCCGCGGATCGACCGTGCGCGCGATGCACACGGTGGAAGTGCTCGCCGGGATGGGCGATGGCCCGGCGATCGGCGAGGAAGGATGAGCGGGTTCAAGGACCGCGCGGCGGCGGCGCTCGCCGATCCGGTACTCAAGATCGCAGTCGAGCGCACTGCAGGGACCGCCGAGGCCAAGCGCGCGCTGGCGGTCGCCGCCTTTCCGGATTTCGAAGCGGCGCGGACGCGCGCGGCGGCGATCAAGGACCATGTGATCGCCAACCTGGGCCCTTATCTCGAGCAGTTCGAAGCGAATGCGATCGCGGCCGGGGCGCAGGTCCATTGGGCCGAGACCGCCGACGAGGCGTGCCGCATCGTCGTCGACATCTGCCGCCGCGCCGGGGCCAAGTCGGTCGCGCGCTCCAAGTCGATGCTGGGCGAGGAGATCGGGCTTCCGCACGCGCTCGCCGAGGCGGGGATCGAGCGCGTCGAGACCGACCTGGCCGAGCATATCATCCAGCTTGCCGACGAGCGCCCGTCGCACATCGTATGGCCGGCGATGCACAAGACCCGCGACCAGGTATCGGCGCTGTTCCGCGCGCGCCACGCGGAGCCGCACGTCGAGGAGAGCATCGCCGCGATGGCGGAGAGCGCACGGCGCCATCTGCGCGCGGCGATGCTGAGCGCCGACGTCGGCATCTCGGGCGCCAATTTCCTGATCGCCGACAGCGGCGCTGTGTGCACCGTCACCAACGAAGGCAATGCCGAGCTTTCGGTGGTGCCGCCGCGCGTCCACATCGTCACCGCCGGGATCGAGAAGCTGGTACCGACGATGGACCATGCCGTCCACATGCTGCGGATGCTCGCGCGCTCGGCGACCGGCGCGACGCTCACCCAATATACGAGCTTCTATACCGGCCTGAAGCGCACGGGCGACCTGGACGGGCCGGACGAGATGCACATCGTGCTGGTCGACAACGGCCGGACGAAGATGCGTGCCGAGGGGCTGGCCGAGATGCTCCGATGCATCCGCTGCGGCGCGTGCATGAACCACTGCGTTGTGTTCCGCCAGATCGGCGGCCACGCCTATGGCGGCACCTATCCAGGGCCGATGGGCGCAGTGCTGACTCCGGCGCTCGACGGGCTGGCCGCGAACCGGGACCTGCCCAACGCCTGCACGATGAACGGCAAGTGCCAGGAAGTCTGCCCGGTCAAGATCCCGCTCCCCACGCTGCTGCGCGGCTGGCGCGACAGGAGCTGGCGCGAGGGACTGGAGCCCGCGGGCACGCGCGACGCGGTGCGGCTATGGGCGTGGGGCGCGCGGCATCCGCGGCTCTACCGGCTGGGCAGCGCGGTCGCAGTACGCGCCATGCGGCTGTTCGGGCGCGGCTGGATCGCGTCGCTGCCGCTCGCCGGCGGCTGGACGCGCCATCGCGACCTGCCCGCCCCGCAGGGCAAGACCTTCATGGAGCTCCACCGCAAGGGCAAACGGGCATGAGCGCGCGCGACCGGATATTGGCGCGGCTCGCCGGGGCGCCAAGCAGCGACATCGACGCCGAAGCGCAGGCGCTGCTCCGCGCGCCCGAACGGCCGCAAATCGATCCCGACGCGCTGATCGAGGCCTTCGCCGCCGCGCTAGCCGGTCCGAGCGTAGCGGCCACGCTCGACCGGATCGACCGGATCGAGGCGGTGCCCGATGCGGTGCGACGTTACCTCGGGGCGGAAAACGGGTCCGTCGGGCTGTACCTGCCGCCCGACTCGCGGCTCGCCGATCTCGACTGGCGCGGCATGGCCATCGCCGCGGAATGCCCGATCGACGGCGGCGCCGCGCTGGCGCTTGCGACCGCAGCGGTGGCCGAAACGGGCACGCTCGTCCTCGACACCGCGCCTTCGGCACCGATGCTTCCCAACTTCCTCGCGCTTCACCACATCGTGGTGGTCCGGCGCGAAACGCTCGTCCCCTATCTCGAGGACATCCCCGGCCCCGGCACCTGGCCGCGTGCGCGCTACTGGATCACCGGGGTTTCCGGCACGACCGACATCGAGGGCCAATATGTCCGCGGCGCGCACGGACCCCGCTTCCTCCACGTCCTGCTGATCGGCTGACCGCCAGCCGCTTTCGATTAGTCGTACTAATTCGAAAAAGCCCATTGTTGCTGGCGCGTGTTTGAGTCATACATGTTGGGATAAGATAACAAAAAATGAGAACCGCGTTCGAGCGTGGCATGGGCACATCAGAGGAGGGGAACGATGAAGCGTCGTAGCTATTCGCGTATCGGCTTTTCGCAGCGGATCGGGATCTCGGGGGCGGCGCTCGCCGCCGCACTGGCATGGGGCGCCCCGGCGCTAGCCCAGGATGCCCCGGCCGCCGATCCGGCCGCCACCACCACGAACTCGCAGGAACCGGAGGAGGAAATCCTCGTCCAGGGATTCCGCGCCTCGCTCAACAGCGCGCTCAACCAGAAGCGCAACGAGACCGCGGCGATCGACAGCATCGTCGCCGAGGACATCGGCAAGTTCCCGGACAGCAACCTGGCCGAATCGATGCAGCGCGTGCCTGGCGTCGCGCTCTCGCGCGGGGACGGCGGCGAGGGCCGCAACATCTCGGTCCGCGGCCTTGGCGCGGGCTTCACGCGCGTGCGGATCAACGGGATGGAAGGCACGTCGCAGACCGGCTCGTCGGACATCTACGGCGCCGGAAACTCGGGCCGCAGCTTCGACTTCAACGTCTTCCCGACCGAGATCTTCTCCGAGCTCCAGGTCCGCAAGACCACGTCCGCCGACGTGGAGGAAGGCTCGCTCGGCGCGACGGTGGACCTGAAGGCGCCCAAGCCGCTCGATTACGACAAGGACTTCGTCCTCTCGGCGACCGCGCGCGGCGTCTACAACACGATCAGCAAGAAGATCGATCCGCGCGCGTCGCTGCTCGTCTCCAAGCAGTTCGCCGACGGCACCTTCGGCGTGCTCGCCTCGGTCGCGTACCAGAAGCGCAACATCCGCGAAGTCGGCTATTCGGCGGTGGACATCCTATCGGCCAACACCAACGGGCTTGATCCCGACGGTAACGGCCCCGCGGCCATCCAGCCTTTCTGCACCCCGATCGGCTATACGCCGTTGACCCCCGCGGTCGGCACCAAAGGCGCCACGGCGACGATGTGCAGCACCAACAATCCGCGGACGAGCACGCTCGATGCTTACAATACCGTAGCGGGCTTGCGTCGCGCCGACCTGCCGAACACGCCGGGCAGCGGCGCCTTCCTGCCGCGCCTGCCGCGCTACGTGAACTCGGAACAGGACACTGAGCGCGTCGGCGGCACGCTGACGCTGCAGTTCTCGCCCGACGAAGACACCGATATCAGCATCGACGCGCTCTATTCGCGCTACGAAGTCGAGCGCCGCGACAACTATATCCTGGGCCTCTCGTTCGGCCGCAGCGTCACCAACAACGGCCAGCCGATGGTCTCGGTGCGCGACATCGAGTTCGATCAGAACGGCTCGCTGGTCTATGGCCTGTTCGACGGCGTGGACGTGCGCTCCGAAGGGCTGGTCGATCACTGGATCTCGGACTTCAAGCAGGGCAACGTCAACTTCCGCCACCGCTTCACCGACAGCTTCGAGCTGAGCATGTTCTTCGGCATCAACCAGTCGGTCTGGTGGGGTCCGAAGCGTTTCCAGACCTTCATGGATGCGATCGACACCGACAATTTCTCGGTCGACTTCCGCGACGGCGGGGCGACGCCGATCATCGGCTTCGGCTTCGACGTCTCCGATCCGGCGAACTTCAACTATGCCCCTGCCCTCGCCGACGGCACCGTGCTCGGCGGGTTCAGCTTCCAGGGCAAGCCGTCCAAGAACCAGACCGACAATCTCACCGCGGAGATCAACACCGATTGGGACATCGATCAGGGCCTGAAGCTCAAGATCGGCGGCCAGTTCCGGCGCAGCGACTATAACGCGTACAACTCCAACCCCTACACGGCCGACACGGTGGTGCGGCCGCTGCCCGCGGGCACCAGCCTGGCCAGCATCACGCGCCAGATCAGCGGGCTCGACGAGCTTTTCGGCAGCGGCGCGCCCGCGAGCTGGGCAGCGATCGACCCCGACAAGTGGGACGAAGTGTACGACTATGATTCGGTACGCTTCTGCCGCACCGAATGCGGCGCCGGCGCCTCGCGGATCCGCGAGGAGATCAAGAGCGCCTATGTGATGACCACCTTCAACACCGAGGATGCGCTTCCGGTGCGGCTGCGCGGCGACATCGGCGTGCGCTACGTGCGTACCGACATGCTGGCCGCGGGGTACATCTCGGTATCGGCGCCGGCCGGTTCGACGCCGACCAACCTGCGCGGGCAATATGCCCAGGTGCTGCGCGGCTATGACGACTGGCTGCCTTCCGGCAACGTGGCGATCGAGCCGATGGACGATCTGATCATCCGCCTATCGGCTGCCAAGGTCATGGCGCGGCCCGAGCTCGGCCAGCTTGCGCCGACCAGCGGCATCACCGCCACCACGCGCACCGGCAACATCAACAATCCCTATCTCGACCCGATCCGCGCCGACACCTTCGACGCGGCGATCGAGTGGTACTTCAAGCCGGGATCGCTGCTGTCGGTCGCCTATTTCAAGAAGGACATCAAGAGCTTCGTCCAGCGCGTTACCAGCCAGGTGCCGTTCAACCAGCTGGGGCTTCCCGTGGAGCTGCTCACCGGCACCAATACCGCGCCGACCGAGATCTTCACGATCGGCCAGCCGGTGAACACTCCGGGCGGCCCGCTCGAGGGTTTCGAGGTCAATGCGCAGATCCAGCTGGACTTCCTGCCGGGCTTCCTCGGCAACTTCGGCGTGCTGGCGAACTACACCCACGTCACCTCGACCATCGAGTATGTCCTGGCGAGCGTGAACGGCGTACCCACGGTGACCACCACCGCGGACCTGATCGGCCTGTCCAAGAACACCGCGAGCGGCACGCTCTTCTACGAGGACAGCAAGTTCAGCATCCGTGGTACCGCGAGCTACCGCGACCGTTACATCCGCGGCATCCCCGCCTCGCCGGGCAGCGACCTGCAGGGCAATTCGCCGAACATGTTCGTCGATGCTTCCGCCTCCTATGCGGTGACCGACAACATCAAGGTGATCCTGGAAGCGCAGAACCTCACCGACGAGCGCAACAACCTCTACATCGACAGCGAGCGCAAGGACACGCTGTTTCAGACGCGGATTGGGCGGACGTTCAATTTCGGCGTCAACTTTCAGTTCTGAATTGCCCCCTTCGCGGGCCGCTCCTCATCCCGGCGGCCCGTTCTTTTTTTCACAAGGAGCATCATGCGCACCCTTTTCCTCGCCGTTGCACTGGCAACCTCTGCGATCCTGCCCGCGCAGGCCCAGCAGACCGCGACCGCCACGATCCGAGCCGATGCGCCCGGGCCCAAGATCGACCGGCGCGTCTTCAGCCAGTTCGCCGAGCATCTGGGCACCGGCATCTACGGCGGCGTGTGGGTGGGCACCGATTCCAAGATCCCCAACACGCGCGGCTATCGCAACGATGTGGTGGCAGCGCTCAAGGACCTCGCGGTGCCGGTGGTGCGCTGGCCCGGCGGCTGTTTCGCCGACGAATATCACTGGCGTGAAGGCATCGGCCCGCGCAAGCAGCGCCCGGTGAAGGTCAATACCCATTGGGGCGGCGTGACCGAGGACAATGCGTTCGGCACCCACGAGTTCATGGACTTCGCCGAGCTGATCGGCGCCGAAGCCTATGTCTCGGGCAACGTCGGCAACGGCACCCCACAGGAAATGGCCGAGTGGGTGGAGTATATGACCGCGCCCGCGGGCACGCTCGCCGACCTGCGCGCGAAAAACGGTCGCAAGGAGCCGTGGAAGCTCCCCTTCTTCGGGATCGGTAACGAGCTGTGGGGCTGCGGCGGCAGCATGCGCCCCGAATATGCCGCGGACCTGACGCGCCGCTACGGCGAGTTCATCAAGGCGCCGCAGGGCAACCGCCCCGCCAAGATCGCCAGCGGCGCCAACAGCGACGACTATAACTGGACCGAAGTGATGATGCGCGAGGCCGGCCGCAAGATCGACGGCATCGGCGTGCATTACTACACGGTGCCCGGCACCTGGCAGAAGAAGGGCTCGGCCACCGCCTTCGACGAGGAGGAATACGCCCGGACGATCGCCAAGACGCTCAAGATGGAAGAGCTGATCACCAAGCACGGCGCGATCATGGACAAATATGATCCGGCCAAGCGCGTGAACATGGCGGTCGATGAATGGGGCACCTGGTACGACGTCGAGCCGGGCACCAACCCGGGCTTCCTCTACCAGCAGAACACGATGCGCGACGCGATTGTCGCCGCGCTCAACGTCAACATCTTCACGCGCCATGCGGATCGCGTGCGGATGACGAACATCGCGCAGATGGTGAACGTCCTCCAGGCGATGATCCTGACCGACGGACCGAAGATGGTGCTGACGCCCACCTACCACGTGTTCCACATGTACAAGCCGTTCCAGGACGCGACCTTCCTGCCGGTGGAGGTCAAGTCGCCGTGGTACAACAAGGACCAGTGGGCGGTGCCTGCGGTGAGCGTCACCGCGGCGCGGGGCACGGACGGGCTGGTGCACGTCGCGCTGGTCAACGCCGATCCGAACCGGTCGGCCACCGTCACCGCCGCGCTCCAGGGCGTCACCGCCAGCGCGGTCCAGGGCCAGGTGCTCACCGGCACGGTCCAGGCGCACAACAGCTTCGACGCACCCGATGCAGTGAAGCCCGCGCCGTTCAGCGGAGCGAACGTCTCCGGCGGGACCCTGACCGCGACGCTGCCCGCGGCATCGGTGGTGGTGCTGACCCTCAAGTGATCTGATCCAGAGCGACTAAGGGGAGCGGGCCGCGATCGCGAGATCGCGGCCCGCACTCTTTGGGGCCTTAGCCCCGCGTTCGTCCTGAGCCTGTCGAGGGCGCTTCCCGAGCGCCGTCGCTCGCGGAGGGCTGCCTTTCGACAGGCTCAGGGCGAGCGGGGGCTTCAACGTGAAAAGGGCAGGCCCTAAAGAGATCGCGACATATTCCCGAAATGTAATTCGTTGTATCACTAAATGGGATACGATTGACTCGCGGAAGCTGTGGGAGCAGCATTGCGCGAAACGATACAGGGGAGAGGCATATGCTCGAGGCATTCATCATCACGGCGGCTGTGGCGGCGCAGGCGGCTCCGGTCGTCGCCGGCAGGCAGGTCGAGCGGCTCGATCGCGGGCTGGTCGCGGTTCCGGCGACCGGCGGCGGCAACCATGTCTCGTGGCGGCTGCTCGCCACCGACCCCAAGGGCACGAGCTTCACCCTCTACCGCGACGGCAAGGCCATCGCGCGCGTGAACGGCAACGGCGCGACCAGCTTCCTCGACAAAACCGGCACCGCAGCTTCGCGCTATACTCTCGCAACCGGCAAGGGGCGGCCGGGCGCCGCGGCCACGGTCTGGGCGGGCGGCTATCTCCCCATCCCGCTCGACAAGCCCGCCGACCGCAAGGCGCCCGATGGCGAGACCTACAGCTACACTGCCAACGATGCCTCCGCAGGTGACCTCGACGGCGACGGCCGCTACGAGCTGATCGTCAAATGGTATCCCACGATCGCCAAGGACAATGCGTTCGCGGGCTATACCGGCGAGACGCTGATCGACGCCTATACGCTGGACGGCAAGCGGCTGTGGCGAATCGACCTGGGCCGCAACATCCGCTCGGGCGCACACTATACCCAGTTCATGGTCTATGACCTCGACGGCGACGGCCGCGCCGAGATCGCGATGAAGACCGCGGACGGCACGGTGGACGGCGCCGGCAAGGTGATCGGCGACGCCGATGCCGACTGGCGCAGCAAGGGCGGCGAAGTCGCATCGACCGACCGTACCGGATCGACCACCAATGCCCAGGGCAAGATGGTCGCGCGAACGCTGGGGCGCATCCTTTCGGGGCCTGAATATCTCACCGTGTTCAACGGCCGCACCGGCAAGGCACTGGCGACTGCGCCCTACTCCCCCCCGCTCGTCCCCGGCACCACCACGCCGACGCAGGACCAGATGGCGGCAAGCTGGGGCGACGGCTACGGCAACCGCTCCGAACGCTATCTCGCCGGCGTCGCCTATCTGGACGGCAAGCGCCCGAGCCTGATCTTCGGCCGCGGCTATTATGCCCGCTCGACGATCGCGGCATGGGACTATCGGGGCGGCAAGCTGACGCAGCGCTGGCTGTTCGACAGCGCCACCCCCGGCAATGAGAAGTTCGGCGGCCAGGGCAATCACCAGCTCTCCACCGCCGATGTCGATGGCGACGGTCGCGACGAAGTCTTCTACGGATCGATGGTGGTCGACGACGATGGCAAGGGGCTCTGGTCCGCGGGCCTCGGCCATGGCGACGCAATGCATGTCTCGGACCTCGATCCCAGCCGTCCGGGGCTGGAAAAATTCGGCATTCACGAAAACATGCGGATGAGCGGCAACCGGGGCGCGGCGATGCTCGACGCGCGCACCGGCGAGATCCTCTGGTCTACCCCGGCGGACAAGGACACCGGCCGCGGTCTGGCGATCGACATCGATCCGCGTCATCCCGGCGCCGAAGCCTGGGCTTCCAACTCGCGCGAGCTCTATGACGTGAAGGGCAAGGTCATTCCGGGCGGGCACCCGCGCGCGGCGAATTTCGCGATCTGGTGGGACGGAGACCGCCTGCGCGAGCTGCTCGACGGCAAGCGCATCACCAAGTGGAACTGGGAGGCGGCGCGCGAGGACCTGCTGCTCGATCCCGAAGGCACGGTCTCCAACAACGGCACCAAGCAGAACCCGGCGCTTTCGGCGGATCTGCTGGGCGACTGGCGCGAGGAGCTAGTGGTGCCGACCAGCGACAGCCGCGAGCTGCGCATCTATGCCACGCCGATCCCGACGACTGAGCGCATCGTCACGCTGATGCACGATCCGGTCTATCGCCTGGGCGTCGCGTGGCAGAACACGGCGTACAACCAGCCGCCGCACCTTTCCTATCCGCTCGTCAAGTGAGGCGATAGGAGTGCGGCGATGCTGATGGCTTCGATGGCGATGGCGATGGCCGGCCCCGTATTGCGCTTCGACCTGCAACCCGGTGCGCGGCCTGCCGAGGGCCGTGTCGCGGTTGCGCCGGACAAGCGCTATGAGACGGGCAGCTTCGGCTATGAGCCCGAGCGGCGGGGCAAGGAGTTCCTGTTCTCCGCCGCCGTGCCCGAAGGCAATTACCGCGTGACCGTGCGACTTGGCGGACGAGTGACGGTGAAGGCCGAATCGCGGCGGCTGATGCTGCGCGACATCACCATCAGGCCCGGCCAGTACGTCACCGCCAGCTTCGTCGTGAACGTCCGCAATTCGCAGCTCGCTCCGCCGCCCGCCAACGCGCCGGGGGGAAGCCAGGTCAAGCTCAAGAGCCGTGAGGCGGGAAGCTACACCTGGGACGACAGGCTGACGCTCGAATTCCTGGGCGACCCGCGCGTGGCTTCGATCGACATCGAGCCGGTGGCGGTGCCGACCGTGTTCCTGGCGGGCGATTCGACGGTGACCGATCAGCGCGCGGAGCCCGCGGCAAGCTGGGGGCAGATGCTGACCGCGCTGTTCGAGCCGGGCGTGGCAATCGCCAACCACGCGGAATCGGGCGAGACGCTCAAGTCGTTCGTCACCGAGCTGCGCTTCGACAAGCTGCTCTCGCAGATGAAGGCTGGCGACTGGCTGCTGATCCAGTTCGGCCACAACGACCAGAAGGCCAACTGGCCGCAGACCTATGCCGACCCGCAGATCACCTACCCGGCGTGGCTCAGGACCTATATTGCCGAGGCGCGGCGCCGCGGCGCGCATCCGGTGCTGGTCACTTCGCCCGAGCGGCGCAACTACGAGCCCGACGGCAAGGTGCGCCGCACACTCGCCGACTATGCCGAAGCGGCGCGGAAGGTCGCGCGCAAAGAGCAAATTCCGCTGCTCGACCTGCAGGCGCGCACCGTGACGCTCTACGAAGCGCTCGGCGAAGCCGAGGCGGCCAAGCTGTTCAACGAAGGCGGTGCCGACCGCACGCATCACAACAATCCGGGGGCCTGGTTCCTTGCTCGTGCGGTGGCGGCGGAGATCGCGGAACAGGTGCCCGGGCTGGCGGCGCATCTGAAGCCCGAGGCGCGATTGTTCGACCCGGCGCGTCCGAACCTGGAAGAGGGCAGGATCGCGCCGAGCCTTGCCGAGAGCGATGTCCGGCCGGCAGGAAGCTGATGCGCACCGGCCATGTCTTCGACGTCCGCGATCACGGCGCGAAGGGCGACGGCGTCGCGCTCGACAGCCCGGCGATCAACGCCGCGATCCTTGCCGCGGAGAAGGCGGGCGGCGGCGTGGTGCTGCTGCCGCCGGGCCGCTACCTGAGCTTCTCGCTGCGGCTGAAGAGCCGCGTCACGCTGGCGATCGAGGAAGGCGCGGTGCTGATCGCCGCCGAGAAAGGGCCGCTCGGCGCCTATGACCTGCCCGAGGAGCGGGGGCCCCAACTCTATCAGGATTTCGGCCACAGCCACTGGCACAACAGCCTGATCTGGGCCGAGGGCGCCGAGGACATTGCGATCGTCGGCAAGGGCCGGATCGACGGGCTGGGCCTCACCCGCAACGGACCGGGCACCCCTTGGAGCAAGCAGGCCGGCGAGCGGCCGCTGTCGATGGCGGCGATGCCTGCGCAGGACGTGGCGAAGCTCGAGCAGAGCCGCCGCGCGATGCTGGGAATGGGCAACAAGGCGATCGCGCTCGCGCACTGCCGGCGTGTGCGGCTGGAAGGCTTCACGCTGTTCAAGGGCGGCCATTTCGCGCTGCTCGCGAGCGAGGTCGACGATCTCGACGTGCTCGACCTGACGATCGACACCAATCGCGACGGGCTCGACCTCGATTGCGTGCGGCGCGCGCGCGTGGAGCGCTGCCGCGTCAACTCGCCCAACGACGACGCGATCGTGCTCAAGACCAGCCTCGGGCTCGGGCGGCGCGCGTCGTGCGAGGACGTCACGATCCACGACTGCACCGTCACCGGCTTCGATCTGGGGACGATGCTCGACGGCACGCGCCAGCGCACCCAGCAGCTCGCGCCAGACCGCGACCGGGTGACGGGGCGGATCAAGCTCGGCACCGAGAGCAACGGCGACTTCCGCCGCATCCGCATCCAGGACTGCCGCTTCGAGCGCAGCCGTGGACTGGCGATCGAGACGGTGGACGGCGGGACGATCGAGGACGTGCTCGCCGAGAATATCGCGATGGAGGAAGTGACCACCGCGCCGCTGTTCCTGCGGCTCGGCGCGCGGCTGCGGGGGCCGGAGGGGACTGCCGTGGGCGCGATCCAGGGCGTGGAGGTCCGGGGCCTCAGCGCGCGGCGGATCGATCCGCGCTGCGGGGCGATTTTCGCGGGGTTGCCCGGGCACCGGATCGAATGCGTCCAGCTCCGCGACGTCCAGCTGGCGTTCGAGGGCGGCTTTTCCGAGCCGGTGCCCGCGAGCCCGGCCGAGCTCGCCGATGCCTACCCCGAGCCGAGCATGTTCGGGCCCACGCCGGCCTGGGGCTTGTGGGCGCGGCACGTCACCGGGCTGGAGGTCAAGCGGCTGCGGCTGTCACGCCCAGGCGCCGATCCGCGCCCGCCGGTGCTGCTCGACGACGCGCAAGTGGCGCGGGTGGAAGACGCCGATTATTGGCCACGCGAGGTTTGACGCGAAGCCCGCATTATACTACCATATAATGCATGTTTATCCCATAAATTGGGATTTGGAGAGGGGCATGACGACCACCCACGCATTCAGGATGCAGCTCAAGCCCGGCGTAGTCGACGAGTACAAGGCACGGCACGACGCGATCTGGCCCGAACTGGCGGAGCTGCTCCACGATCACGGCATCCGCGACTATTCGATCTTCCTCGACGAGGAGACGTGCGCGCTGTTCGCAGTGCTCAAGCTGACCGACGACAATCGCCGCGATGCGCTGCCCGCGCACCCGGTGATGCAGAAATGGTGGGATTACATGGCGCCGCTGATGGAAGTCGAGCCGGGCAACAAGCCTAGGGAATGGGCCCTCACGCCCTTGTTCTACCTCGCATGAACACCATTCCGAAATCCGTTCGTGCTGAGCCTGTCGAAGCACCGTCCTTCTTTCGCGCGAAGAAAGTGCAGCCCTTCGACAAGCTCAGGGGGAACGGGGTGAGTTTGATCGGCTCAGCACTCCTCAGCGCACTGGCCGTCACCCCCGCCGCCGCGCAGGAAGCCAGGCAGACCGCCAACTTCGCCGCACCGGTGAAGAGCTTCGGCCGCGTCTCGTACGACGCGCGCTCGCTGATGATCGACGGCAAGCGCACGATCATCTGGTCGAGCGAGATGCACGCCTTCCGCCTGCCCTCGCCCGACCTGTGGCGCGACGTGCTGCAGAAGATGAAGGCGAGCGGGTTCAACACCGTCGCCTTGTATTTCGACTGGGGTTTCCACAGCCCCAAGAAGGGCGTGTACGACTTCAGCGGCATCCGCGACATCGATCGGCTGCTGACGATGGCCGAGGAGGAAGGGCTTTACGTCATCACCCGCGCCGGCCCCTATGTGAACGCCGAGCTGACGCGCGGCGGATTCCCGGGCTGGCTGGTCAACCAGCGCGCACGCGCGCGAACCGACGATCCCGATTATCTCGCGGCGGTCGACGAATGGCTGACGCAGGTCAACACCATCATCGCGCGCCACCAGATCAACGGCGACGGCAAGGGCAATCGCGGCAACGTCATCCTCCACCAGATCGAGAACGAGCTGGCGCTGACGACTCCGTCGCAGCGCCGCTACATGGATCACCTCTACAAGAAGGCGCGCGCCGACGGCATCAACGTCCCCATCTTCCACAACGACCAGGGCCGCAACGGCTATTGGGTGCCCGAGGGCTCGGACGTCGAGAAGACCGTCGAGGGCCCGAACGACATGTATGCGTTCGACGGCTACCCGGGCGGCACCTGCACCGTCACCGGCAAGCCGACGCGCGGCTCGCCGGCGCCCGACTGGGGCTATTACGGCCCGGGTGGCGCGAAGGGCGGCGCCTCCGCTTCGCCCAACACGCCGGGCTTCGCGGCCGAGTTCGGCGGCGGCTGGTTCGACTATTGGGGGTCGAACGGCGGCTATGAGTGCAACGCGATCCAGCGCGGCAAGCGCTTCCAGCGCGTGTTCTACGGCACCAATCTGGCCAACGGCATCTCCATCCAGAGCTTCTACATGGGCTTCGGCGGGACGAGCTGGGGCTGGCTGCCGGCGCCGGTGGTGTTCACCAGCTACGACTATGGCGCGGCCTTTTCGGAGACGCGCGAGGTTCGGCCGAAGGCGGAGGAATTGAAGCAGCTCGGCGGGCTGATCGCCGCAGTCCCCGACCTTGCCGGGATGATCCCCGCGGGGCCGGCGGAGATCTCCTCCGAGAATATTCAGGTCTATCACAACAAGAGTCCGGAAACGGACGCGCGCTTCCTGCTCGTCACGCACAAGCCGTCGAACGGGCAGACCAACGATCGCTTCACCGTGACCGCCAACCTGCCCGACGGCCGCTACACGCTGCCGATGGAATTGAACGGCTTCGACGCGAAATGGCTGGTCGCGGGAGTCAATATCGGCGGGCAGCGGCTGGTCTATTCGACCTCGGAGCTGCAGACCGCGCTGAAGCAGGACGGGCGGGACCTGATGCTGGTCTACGGTCGCGCCGGGGAGGCGGGCGAGACGGTGCTGCGCTATGCCAGCGAGCCGAAGGTGACCGTGCTCGAAGGCAGCGCAAGCTCGACTTTCGATACGAAGGGCGACCTAAAGCTCAGCTACTCGCACCAGGGCCTCACCCGTGTCCGCATCAGCGGCGGTGGGCGGCCCGATCTGCTGCTGCTGATCGGCGACGAAGCCGAGGGGGCGAAATTCTGGCACATAGGCGACGTGCTCGTGCGCGGCCCGGCGCTGGTGCGCAGCGCCGATGCCAAGGGCAGCACGCTCGCGCTCGCCGGCGACACGCGCGAAGCAACGCCGCTCGAGGTGTGGACCACAGCGCGTACAGTGACCTGGAACGGCACCAGGGTGGCGGCGTCGCGCTCGGCAAGCGGCAGCCTGGTGGCGGCAAAGCCCCTCCCCGGCCCCGTCGAAGTGACGCTCCCCGCGCTCGCCGGCTGGCGGATGGCGCAGGGCTCGCCCGAAACCGATCCCAAGTTCGACGATTCCGGGTGGCAGGCGATCGACAACCGCGCCTATGCCAGCATCACCGCGCGCGCCGACGGCCAGCCCAACATGCTGATGGACGCCTATGGCTTCCACGAGGGCGACGTCTGGTATCGCGGCCGCTTCGCCGGCACGCCCGATGCGGAGCAGCTCAAGCTCCACTATGGCGCGGGCGGATCGGGGATGGTGCAGGTGTTCCTCGACGGAAAGCTGGTCGGTCAGGACGAGATTCCCGCCGGCCTCCCCCGCCCGATCACCACCGGCGCACCGAGCTTCGCGCTGCCCGACGCCGCGCGCACGCCCGGCGAGCATGTGCTGTCGGTGATGGTCCGCAACAACGGGCACAATTGGGACCTCGACGCCGACGACTTCCACAAGGAGGCGCGCGGGCTGGTCTCGGCTTCGGTCGAGCCCGTTGCGGGGCCCAGCTTCTCGGTGCCGGTGACGTGGAAGATCCAGGGCCGCGCCGGCGGCGAGGACCTTGCCGATCCGGTGCGCGGCGTGCCCAACAACGGCGGCCTCTTCGGCGAGCGCAAGGGCTGGCACCTGCCCGGCTTCGACGACCGTAGCTGGAGCGCCACGACCATTCCGGCCGCGCAGGCCGCGCCGGGAACGAGCTGGTATCGCACCAGCTTCGATCTCGCGGTGCCCAGGGGACAGGACGCGACGATCGGGCTGGCGTTCGGCGACACGACCAAGCCGCGCTCGCCCAATGCCTATCGCGTGCTGATCTTCGTCAACGGCTGGAACATGGGCCAGTTCATCGCGCATGTCGGCCCGCAGCGCGTGTTCCCCATTCCGGAAGGCATCCTCAACCACCGCGGCCGCAACAGCATTGCGCTGGCCGTCACCTCGGACGGGGCGCCTGGCAATGCGCTCGAAGAAGTGAAGCTCGTCACGCTCCGCAACGTCAAGGGCGGGCTTCCCGTCCGCATGGTGGAAGCGCCCGCCGGGCCTGAGGAACTCAAGTGATCGATCGCCGTGCGCTGCTCGCCGGTGCGGCTGCTGCCACGGCGGCCACTGCAGTCGCGCGGCCCGCCGCCGCGGCGCCTATCGAACGTTTCCCCGTCTGGCCGGGCTCGCCTCCCGGTGGTGAGGGGCTCGCCGTGCGCGACGAAGTGGTGAAGCGCTCGCCGAACGGCCCCGCGGACGACATCGCGTGGCCGCATGTCGCGACGCCGATGCTGAACGTCGTCCCCGCAGCAAAACCCAATGGCGCCGCAATCCTGATGATCCCCGGCGGAGGCTATGCGCGGGTCGCGCTCGGCCGCGAGGGATCGTCGATTTCGCGTGGCTTCGCTGCGCGCGGCTACACCGTGTTCGAGCTGCTCTACCGCCTGCCGCATGACGGCTGGGCGGCGGGGCCCGACGCACCGCTCCAGGACGCGCAGCGCGCGATGCGGCTGATCCGTGCGCAGGCCGCGCGGCGCGGCATCGATCCGGCGCGGGTCGCCGCGATCGGCTTCTCGGCGGGCGGGCATCTGGCGGCGCGGCTGGCGAGTCGCTTCGCGCTCGAAACCTACGAGGCCGGCGACGCTATCGACGCCGGCTCCGCTCGCCCCATCGTCGCCGGGTTGTTCTTTCCGGTGATCACGCTGCGCGATCCGCACGCACACGGCCAGTCGCGTCGCGAGCTGCTCGGCACGGACGCCAGCCCCGAGCGCATCGCGCGGATCTCGGCGGAGAGCGACCTTCCAAGCGACATGCCGCCGACCTTCGTGGCGCACGCGGCGGACGACCCGGTCGTCCCCCATCCCAACAGTTTGCTGATGTTCTCCGCGCTCCAGACGGCGAAGATTCCCTCCGAGCTGCACATCTTCGAGAAGGGCGGCCACGGCCTGCCGCTCGTCGAGGACAACGGCATCGAGCATCCTTGGCCCGCGCTGTTCGAGCGCTTCGCGCGCCGGCACGGGCTGTGATGCGCGGAGGCATTTCGCGCCGGGAGCTCGGCCTGGGCATGGGCGGCCTGTGCGCTGCCGCGCTCGCCGGCCCGGCGCATGCGGCAAACGGGGCGCGGCCCTGGCCGTATCTGATCGGCGCCGACATCTCGTGGGTGCCCGAGGACGAGGCGGCCGGCGCGACCTATTATCTGGACGGCGTGCAGAAGGACCCGCTCGCGATCTTCCGCGAAGCCGGATTCAACGCGCTCAAGCTCCGTCTCTTCGTGAATCCCGCGAACGGCTATTCGAAAGGCAAGCCGGGCGGCCCATGGTGCGGGCTCGAACAGACCATCGACTTTTCCCGGCGCATCAAGGCGGCGGGCTTCCACCTTTCCACCACGCTCCATTATTCGGACACCTGGGCCGATCCGCAGCACCAGGAGAAGCCGGCCGCCTGGGCGGACCTGCCCTTCGCCAAGCTGGTCGACACGGTCCATCGCTACACCGCCGACACTTTCACCGCGCTGAAGGCGGCGGGCGCCGCGCCCGATCTCGCGATCCTGGGCAACGAGGTGACGTTCGGCATGCTCTGGCCCGAAGGCCGCGTTCCGCTGACGATCCCGACCGGCAACCCGCAGACCGACAAGGTCCATATGAACGCGACCGGAGTGGGCGGTTACGACCGGTTCGCGGCGCTGCTCAAGGCGGCCGTCTCGGCGACACGCGAGACGCTGCCCGGCGTTCCGCTGGCGCTGCACAACCATCTCGGCCGGCACTGGCCGATCGTCCGCCACTGGACCGACAGCCTGATCGAGCGCGGCGTCGATTTCGATGCGCTCGGCTTCTCCTGCTATCAGCAGGCGGCCGAGGGCGATTGGGAGCGCAGCTTCGCCGAGTTCGTCAGGCGCTATCCCGACAAGGGCTTCTTCGCGATCGAATATTCGTCGCGCAAGCGCTATGTGAACGACCTCGTCCACGCCCATGCCAACGGCTGGGGGAGCTATATCTGGGAGCCGACCCGGCACCAGGAAGCGATCTTCCTGAAGGACGGCGTCAGCGCGGGCGAAGGCCCGCGGCCGAACCTGCTCTCGCAGGGCATCAACAGCGCCGAAGCGCCCGGCGCCGCGCCTGCCCCGCCGGCCCCGCGCAAGCCCCGCAGCCACGGCGGCCGCTACGACGCCGATCCGAACTTCATTCGCCTCTACCAACAGATGGCGAAGGATTATGGAGTCACCCAGTGACTCTTCCCCAACCTATTGAACCCAGGAGACATTAAGTGGCCGCCCTCACGCACGACGTTCCGCGCAGCGAGGTCCTCAGCAAGATCGACCTGCTGATGGACAATCTCGTCAACATCAAGGACGAGACCGGCGAGTTTCTGCTCCACCTCGAGGACGGCCGGATCATCGACACCAAGGGCTGGGCCGGGTGGGAATGGACCCACGGCGTGGGTCTGTTCGGCATGTGGCGCTATTATGAGCAGACCGGTGACGACAAGGCGCTCAATATCATCAAGCAGTGGTTCGAGGACCGCTTCGCCGAAGGCACGCCGACCAAGAACATCAACACCGTCGCGCCGTTCATCACGCTCGCCTATCTGTACGAGCAGGAGCCCGATCCGCGCTACATCCCCTATCTCGACACCTGGTGCGAGTGGCTGATGGCCGACGACGGCCTGCCCAAGACCGAGGAAGGCGGGTTCCAGCACATCGTCTACAACGACGAGAACCCCGGCGAGATGTGGGACGACACGCTGATGATGTCGGTTCTCCCGCTCGCCAAGATCGGGCTGCTGCTGAACCGCCCGCACTATGTGGAGGAGGCCAAGCGCCAGTTCCTCGTCCACATCAAGTACCTGTTCGACAAGAAGACCGGGCTGTGGTTCCACGGCTGGGACTTCAACGGCCGGCACAATTTCGCCGAGGCGCTGTGGGCGCGCGGCAATTGCTGGGTGACGATCGCGATCCCCGAGATCATCGAGATCCTGGACCTGCCCGAAGGCGACGCCTTCCGCACCTTCCTCATCGACACGCTCGCCGCGCAGGTGAAGACGCTTAGCCAGACGCAGGACGAGAGCGGACTGTGGCATACGCTGGTGATGGATCCGACCTCGTATCTCGAGGCTTCGGCCACCGCGGGCTTCGCCTACGGCATCCTGAAGGCCGTGCGTAAGGGGTATCTGCCGCGACATTACGAGGCGGTGGGCATCAAGGCAGTGCGCGGCGTGCTCGCCAACATCGACTCTACCGGCGAGCTCCAGCAGGTGAGCTTCGGCACCGCGATGGGCGACACGCTGCAATTCTACAAGGACATCCGCCTGACCTCGATGCCCTATGGCCAGAGCCTGGCGATCTGCGCGCTGGGCGAGTTCCTGCGGACGTATATTTGACCCATGATCGATCCTCCCTGCAAAGGAGGGGCCCAGAGGTGGGTGCGCGGCGCGAGCCGCGCTCCTGCCGTCGCAGCGAAGCCGGGGCGTCGAGCCTCGTCTCCCCCTCCCCCTCCCTCGCAGGGAGGGGGAAGGGGTAGCGGCGACGCCTACTTCGCCTTTGCGATTTCCACCGCGTACACATGGTTCGCGCCTTCGAAATTCGCGCGGAACACGATCCATTTGCCGTCCGGCGTGAAGGTCATGTTGGGCTCGAGCCGATAGTCCTGCTTGCGCATGTCGACCAGCTTCTCGGAATCGAGCGTGCCCGGCGCGATCAGATTCTCGGCGCCTGGTGCGTGGATGCCGGCGACGTCGGGGATGTCCTTCGGGGTGAAGAGATAGAGATACTTCCCGTCGGGCGCGTGCGCGACCATCTCGCTGTCGCCGCCGTCGCCGGAGAAGAGCTTGCCGTCGGGCGACTGGTAATAGTGCACCGACCATTCGTTGCGCTCGACATTGTACCAGCGGCGCTTGCCCGTCGCGAGATCGTAGCCCGCCAGCCAGAACACCTCGCCGCGCGGGGTCTGGAGATCGTACCAGATAGTCTTGCCGTCGGGCGAGAAGAACTCGTGGCCGGCGATCTCCATGTTCATCGTGCGCTGGTGGACGAGCTTCTTACCGGTCCCGTCGGCGCGGATCGTCCAGATCCGGTCGACCTTGTGCCACGGCCCCTCGTGGCAATACATGATCTGCTGCGGATCGGTGGGCGAGAACTGGATGTGGTTGAGCCAGTCGGTCGAGGCGGTGACCACCTTCCGTGCCCCGGTCCTCACGTCGATCGTGAAGATTTCCATCGGAATCTTGGCCTCGAGCCGCTCGTTCAGGCGCACTTCCTTGGCCTCGGCATAGGTCATCGGGCGACCGTCAGGCCAGTTGGCGGCATATTGTGCCTGGTCGAAGCGTTTGTTGTCCCCCGGCTTCGCGCCCGGCTGGAGCGGACGGTCGGTCTCGGCCCATTGGCCGAGCAACAAGGTCTCGTCGGCGTTGATCGATCCGATGAAGCCTTCCTTGATCTCGGCGATGCGGCGCGTCTTGCCGCTGTCGATGTCGGCGGCGAAGATCGTCCAAGGCGCGCCTTCGCGCTCGCGCGTCTGATAGTAAGCGGTGCGGGTCTTCCGCCCGGTGAAGAGCAGGATCAGTCCCTTGCCCCTGACCAGCGGCGTCACTTCCCAGCTCTTGAGGTCGACCACCGAGATCCCGCCGGGGACCGAGATCACCATCTTGTCGCCCTGCGGCGTATAGCTGTTCTGGTGGAAATAAAGGCTAGCCGATCCGGCCTCGCGGCTGATCCGCACCACCTTGTGCCCGGTGAGCGGGTCCACCCACTCCGCCGCCGGATCGGCGGCCGCGGTTCCCGCCAGCAGCAACGCCCCCGCTACAAAGGCCGAGGCAAATGCCTGGCCAAATCGCCGTTCCAGCCGCATCCTCTTCTCTCCCGCCGACTTGATGTTGTTCCACATATCATGATAGCAGTTCAAAATATGGAGTAAAGAACAGGCCTGGCCTGTCGTCCGAGAGGAACCTTGATGGCCACCAGCGCCGCCGCTTCTGCCCCCCGCCCCGTCCGCCTGATCAACTATCTCGCCTATGGCTCGAACGACGTGCTCGGCGCGGGATCGATGGCGGTGATCTCGGGCTGGGTGCTGTTCTTCTACACCACCTTCTGCGGGCTCGACGCGTGGCAGGCGGGACTGATCTTCCTCGTCGCGCGCGTGCTCGACGCGATCGCCTCGCCGATCATCGGCCACATCTCGGACAACATGGGCGAGACTCCGCTCGGCCGCCGCTTCGGCCGCCGGCGCTTCTTCATCCTCGCCGCCATCCCGCTGCTTCCCAGCTTCGCGATCATGTGGGTCTCGGGGATGGGCTTCTGGTATTATCTCGTCACCTACGTCCTGTTCGAGCTCGTCTACGCGATGGAGATCATCCCGTACGAGACGCTCGCCGCGGAGATGGGCAAGGACTTCAAGACCAAGGCCAAGTTCGCCACCACGCGCATCCTCTTCGCGCAGGCCAGCGCGATCCTGGCGGGCTTCCTCCCCGGCTGGCTGATCGAGGCGCTGGGCAAGGACAGCGCCGACACCTTCCTCTACATGGGGCTGTTGTTCACCGCGCTGTTCATGCTCGCGGCGGGCCTGCTTTACATCTTCAGCTGGGAGCGAGCGCCGTCCGAAGTCGCGGCGCTGCGCCCGGCGGGCGACCAGCGGCCGAGCGTCGGTTCGGCGATCAAGGCGCTGTACCGCAACCTCTTCTCTACCTTCCGCATCCGCGCCTTCCGCCTCCACCTTGGCATGTATCTGGGCGGCTATATCAGCCAGGACGTGTTCAACGCGGCCTTCACCTTCTTCGTGGTGTTCGCGCTCGCAGGGTCGATCACCGTCGCCTCGTCGCTGCTCGGGACGATGTACATCGTCCAGTTCGTCGCGGTGGCGATCGCCTCCTATGTGGCGCTGCGCAAGTCGCCGTCGCGCGCCTATCAGCTGGCGGCAATCAGCTTCGCGATCGGCGTGGTCGCGCTGCTGGTGCTGTGGAACGCCGGCGTCCGCTCGACCGACGCGCTGATCTGGGTGCCGATCGTCCTCACCGGCCTCGGCCGCGGCGCGCTCAACTACATTCCCTGGGCGACCTACAATTACATGGCCGACGTCGACGAGATCGTCACCGGCCGCCGCCGCGAAGGCGCCTTCGCGGGCGTGATGACGTTCGTGCGAAAAATGACTCAGTCGGCCGCGGTGTTCGGCGTCACCACGATCATGAGCTGGGGCGGCTTCGTATCGGGCGCAAAGGTCCAGAGCGACGAAGCGATCCTCACGCTGGCAATGGTGCTCGGCATCGGCACGATCGCCGTGCTCGCGTGCGGGATTCTGGTTTCGCTCCGCTTCAAGCTTAATTCGGCGACGCACGACGTGCTGATGGCCGAGATCGACCGGCTCAAGAGCGGCGATCCCGCGCCGCCCACGCCCGAGGCCAAGGCCATCGTCGAGGATCTTTCGGGCTGGAAGTACGAGCAGCTCTGGGGGAACAACCCGGTCGCCGGGATCCGCCGCTGATGCTGTTCGCGGCGCTGGCCCTGCTCGCCCAGGCGGCAGACCCGGTCGCGCCCGTCCCGCTGTTCCGCGATCCGGTGCACGATGGCGCCGCCGACCCATCGATCGTGCGCGATGCGGCGAGCGGCGAATGGGTGATGTTCTACACCAATCGCCGTGCGGATTTGAAGCTGACCGACCCCAAGGACGTCAGCTGGGTGCACGGGACCGCAATCGGCGTCGCGCGATCCAAGGACGGCGCGAATTGGCGCTACACGGGCACCGCGGCGATCCCCGTCGCCTGTACCGGCGCCACGCTCTGGGCACCCGAGGTGCAGCGCTTCGGTGACAAGTGGCACATGTGGCTGACCGTTGTGCCGGGCGTGTTCCGCGACTGGAACGCGCCGCGCTTTCTGGTCCACCTGACCAGCAAGGACCTGAAGCGCTGGGAATGCGGCGAGCGCGTCGAGCTCGGATCGGACCGGATCATCGACGCCAGCGTGCTCGCGCTCCCCGGCGGCGGATATCGGCTGTGGTTCAACGACGAACGCGCGGGCAAGGCGATCAAATATGCCGACAGCGCCGACCTGAAGACCTGGACGGTGCGTGGCACCGTGGTCTCCACGCCCGGCGAGGGTCCCAAGGCGTTCCGCTGGCGCGGCAGCTGGTGGCTGATCAGCGACGCCTGGAAGGGGCTGCTGGTGCAGCGATCGGAGGACGGCGAGCGCTGGATCGCACAAGCCGGCCATCTGCTCGGGGAAGCGGGCACGCGACCGACAGACCGCGCCAAGGCGCAGCACCCCGACGTGATCGTCGCAGGCGACCGCGCCTGGATCGTCTATTTCGTCCACCAGTCGGGCGAGCCCGAAGCGGCGGAGGATCCCGGCTGGAGCCGCCGCAGCGTGCTCCAGATCGCCGAGCTTCGCGAGAAGGACGGCGTGGTTTCGGTCGATCGCGAAGCGCAAGTGAAGATGGATCTCGGCGAATAGAGCTGCCCGGCCTGCGAACCTGTACCTCAGCCTACAAGCGCGTTCAGGCGTGAGCCTCGATCCAGCGGTTATCTTTCCGGCATTCAGGGGAAGACCGACTGGAGAGAGGATCTGCCATGAAGATCATCCACCTTCTGACGGCCGCCGGCATTTTCATGGCCAGCGCCGTTGCCGCCGCCCCGGCCGAAGCCCAGCACTATCGCGGCTATGACCGCGATTACCGCGGCTACGACCGAAGCGACTATCGACACCGCGATTACCGCGACCGGCGCCATTGGGATCGCCGGCACTACGACCGGCGCCGCCATGGATGGAACCGTGGGCGCCACGGATGGCGCAATCAGCAGCGCTGCTGGACCGAGTATCGCTGGGGCGGCCCGGTCCGGGTCTGCCGCCGATAAGTGCCGGGTCGAGAGCGGTGTACCCGCCGCTCTCGACCTACCGCCGGTTTCTGCAACCGGGCGTGAGATGATTGCAATTGCTGCAACCGACCTCCAGCTCCACATGCGCCTATGATGCTGCAGTGCAGCAATACGCATGTGAGGTTTCTATGTTTTCTCTGATTTCGCTCATTCTGGCCGCCCGCAAGCAGGAAGCGATCCCCACGGTGGCGCACGTCGCCAGCGAACCGGTTCACGCTCCCTTCGAATTGCCGCTGGCTGCCTGAGGCGGCTGGCCGCCGGTTGCCCGTACAAAGCCAGTGGCAGCCCGGTAGCCGCCTCTGCCTCAGCCTCTCCGCCGCCGCGCCGGCGGTCGGTCGACGGCGTCGAGCGCTTCGGGGATCAGCGCGAGGTTCTGGATCGCAGCCAAGCCCCACTGTGATGCGGCGTTGGTGGACACACCCGGCCATTCGACCAGCCCGTTGGGCAGGGTGATCCGCGGATCGCCATCTGCCATGCCGAGCCCGGCCGTTCCCGCATAGAATTCGGCAGCCGCGCGCCGCGCAAGCGCTTCGTCCTTCCCGGCACGCGCGGCATAGGCAGTAAGCCGCGAATGCCCCTCGGCCAGGTTGCGCGGACCATAGGGTTCACCGAACCTCGCCAGGAATTCCTCGCGCGGGGCATTGTACCAGCGGCAATATTCGAGCCAGGTCGCGCGGTAGCGCGGCACGTCGAACAGGCTCAGCAGCTCCGAATTGACTTCCGCCGCGCCGAACACTGCGTTGAGGTGCGAGAAGCTGCGCTTCCCGCCGTCGTCGATGAAGCGGCCGCTCGCGAGATCATAGGGCGCGCCGCCGTGGAACCAGCCGAGCGGCAGCCGTCCGATGCTGTCCATTCCGGCGACGATCCGGTCGCGCCACTTGGCGGAACCGGTGCGCTCCCATTCGGTTAGCCAGGCAGCGGCGACCGAGCACCAGACGGTACCGAAGCTCATCTCGATGACGCCAGGCGGAAGCGGCTTGCGTTCGGCGCCCGGCACCTTTCGGCCGATCTCCACCGTGCGCAGCGCCTCTTCCGAAGTGGCCAGATCGCGCAGCAGATCGCCCACGCGCTCATCCGCGGTGAGATAGTAGAAGATGCGACGGTAGGCGGCGTTGCTGACACGCGGCTGCTTCGAGCTGTCGCTGAAATGCTGCACGCCGTGCCGCGTGCCGAGCCCCTTGAACCTGCCCAGGTGGTAGACATCGACTTCGCCGGCGTGACGCGTCATCGCCTCGGCGAGGCGGAAGGTCCGGGCATCGCCCGAGCGTAGCGCCGCATACCAGAGCCACAGATCGGGCGAGAGCTCGCTGTTCGCCCAGGCGAAGCCGCCGATGTCGTAGCGCCACTGATGCCGATCGGCGTCATAGGTGTGCATCACGTCGCCATGATCCCAGAAGCCGTACCAGCTGCGCTGGTCGACTTCGTCGGCATAGAAATCGATCAGGTTGGCGAGCTGGTCCTCGATCGCGGCGCGCTTCGGCGTCGAGCGATCGGGGAGTCCCCAATCCCCGAACACCCCCGCAGCGTGCGCGTGCGCGGGATCGACCATCAGCTGCGGCGGCGTCGCAGCCGCCTGCGCCAGCGCCTGGAGCCGCTCGGTCTCGGGCGTCGCGTCGAACGCCCAGAGCGTCAGCTCGCTGGTTCGCGCGATGCCGGTCGGCGTGTCCCAGCCCGGCTCGTAATCCTCATAGGTGATGTCGAGGCCCTGGTTCTGCGCGTCATAGCCCTCCATCCCCATCGCATCGTGATAGGGCCGCAGGTCCATCGGACGCGCCTCCGGCGACCAGAGCCAGGCCGTGAGCGTGGCCTTGTCGGCAGCGGCGCCACGGATGTCGAGCTGGGTCGGGTGGCGCTCCCAGAAATAGCGCATCGCGATCGCCGCGCCGCCCTTGGGCGAGCCGACATAGCCGAGGCCGGGGGCGCGGCGGCCCTCGTCGGCATCGATCCACCCCTGCCCGTCCTTGGTGCGCTTGGTGAGGGTGAAGCCATTGGCGGAGAGCTGCGCGAGGCTGAAGTCCGACCAGCTCGGGATGCGCTCGAGCAACTCGCCCACCGGTGCGCGCATCTCGGCCACGGGGCCGACCGCGTGGCCGGCGATCTGGGCATCCCGGATCGCCTTGCCGGGGTCGCGCCTGAGGCCGGTGAGCGGGCGCACCGCCTCGACGAACATCCGGTCCGCGTCCGTCGCGAGGCGGATATGGCGATCGTGGAGCGGCCCGCGCATCGGCACGCCGACCGCGATGCCGAGGCCCGAAAGGAAGAGCGCGGCCGGATTGATATCGTAGACGAAGCTGTGGACGAGGCGCAGCCCCTCCGAGCCCGCATAGGCATAGAGGCGGATGGTGAAGGGCAGGATCGCGCGATCCCCCGCGAGATGCGCACCCTCGACGCGGACCACCGCGCGGACCGGGCCCCGCTGCTCGACCACGGCGCGATCGATGCGACAGCCGAGCGGCTGGCGCTCGCCGTCCGCGGCGCCGACGCGCACTTCGCCGACGAGCGTCGCATTCTCCACCAGCACGCGATCGCCGTTGCGCGCGCTGCGGACGAGCGCGGCGCCGCTGCGGCCGATCTCCCAGCTGCGCGTGCCCGAGCGGATCAGGATGGCGTCAGGCCGCTCCTCGACCGACACACCAGCGACGGGCGCCGTTTCGCGGCCCGGGGCCACGGTGAGTCGCTCCGCGCGGCCCGCCTCGGCGGGAATGGCATGCGCGGTCCATTTGATCGATCCGTCAGGCCAATAGGCGGTGGGCCAGCTCTGCGAGGGCATCGCCGATTCGCCTGCGCGCACCGCGAGCCGCTGGCGTTTCGAAAGCACGCCCTGCGGCCAGGCGACGCCAAAGGTCTGCCCGCCGTGCGTGGCGGGCGGGGCGCCGTCGATCCAGCGGATCGGCGCGTCCTGCAGCCGCGGCTTTGCTTCGGCCGCCCGCAGCATCGGCATGGCCGAAGCCGTGAGCAGGCTTCCCCGCATCAGCGTCCGTCGCGTGAGGCGCATGTCTTTCCCTCCCCTTATGGCCTGCCGATGCGCACGCCGCGCACCCGCAGGTGGCTTTTGGTCGTCCTGAGCGCGAACCAGCCGCGCGTGTATGGTTGTAGATCGTCGAGCGTGAAGATGCGGCGCCCGTCGCGCTCGACGGCAACCGTGCGGCCGTCGGCGATCAGGCGGATGCGCGTCCAGCGATTGGGGACGAGCATGTGCTCGGGCGTCTGGAGGTCGTGCTCGGGCAGGATCGGCCGGTCGCCCGCGCGGCCGATGTAGCGGCGGAAGCGCGTGGTCGTGTTCCGGTTGCCGCCGATGCCGACATAATAGGTCTTGAGGCCGTCATATTCGGCGAAGGCGCCCGAGCGGCCCGCGGCGAACACCGAGCCGTCCGGCGCGGCGGGGTCGGTCGCCATCCAGAAGGCGTTGAGATCGCTGACATGGTCGTTCGGCCCGCCCGCGGCGACGGCCATCGCCTCGAACTCGATCACGACCGGCCCGGAGAGCGGCGCGCGATACCAGAGCGAGAGGCCCTTGGGCGTGTCGATGTCGATCGCGCCGCCGGTGAAGGCGACGGTCGCCGATGGGTCCTCCGCCTCGACCTTCCACTCGGTGGCGGAGGTCTCGATGCGCCCCGACGTCGCGACGCAGGCGCCGGTCAGCGCGAGCGCGAGAAAAGAAAAGCCCAGCCGTCGGAGAGACGGCTGGGCGTGAGGTTGGAGAGAAATGTAAATCTCGATCTCCGTCAGAAGTTGGCCCGGAAGCCGAGGAAATAGCGGCGGCCGGCGTAGGAGATTTCGGTTTCGCGAATGTCTCCGGCGGTCATGCGCTCGACTTCCCCGGTCAGGTTCTTCGCTTCGGCGAAGATCTCGAACCGGTTGACCGGGCCCAGCTTGAACTCATAGCCGACGCGCGCGTCGACGTAGAACGTGCCGTCGCGGAACACCGGGTTGCCGGTGCGGTCGGCTGCCTGCCAGAGATAGTTGCTGCGGTACTGGATCGGCACCGCGAGGCTGAAGCCGTACTTCTCGTAATAGGGCTTGATGTTGGCGGTGTGCTCCGAAAGCGACGGATAGGGCAGCTGCTCGCCAGTGAGCTGGTTGTAGAGATCGACGTTGTCCGCCGTGGCGTAGGTGTAGTTGGCGCTGATGCCCAGGCCATCGAACGGCGAAGGCAGGAAGGTAAACGCGGTCTGCGCCGTCACTTCGACGCCGCGCTGCGTCGCGCCACTGCCGTTGACCGGCATCGTCACGTCGAAGCGGCGGCCATCGCCGAAGAAATCGAAGTCGCGCACCAGCGTGCGGCCGACGACGAAGCTGTCGATGTTCTTCTGGTAGTAGGTGACCGACAGCAGCGTGTCGCGCGTCGGATACCATTCGGCGCCGATGTTGAACTGGCTGGCGCGGTACGGATCGAGATAGGGATTGCCCGCTGTGCAGCCGTCGAGCGTCGGATCGACGATGCCGCCCGGCGTGATGTCGAACAGGCAGTTCGCGCTCGGCGCCATGTCCTCGAACTTCGGCCGCGCGAGCACGCGCGACCAGTCGGCGCGCACGATCAGGTCGGGCGAGACGAACAGCGCCAGGTTAATGCCGGGCAGCCAGTCGGTATATTCGTTGTCGAGCGTGATGATCTGCCGGCCGACTTCGACATCCTCATAGCCCACGGCATTGTTGGCCGGGCGCCGCTCGCGGATGATGTTGCTGCCGGTCGCCGAGTCCCGGGTCTGCACGACGCGAAGGCCCGCGTTGCCGCGCAGATCCATGCCGAAGACCGTCGTGTCGATGTTGACCTTGAAATAGCCGGCGGCAATCTTCTCGTCGATGTCGAACGAGGGCAGCTGCGCATAGCCGTTGCACTCGCGGACGCAGTCCATGTTGAAGCCGGACAGGTCGAAATAGTCGCTCGCCGCTGCGAAGTTCGGCGAGATCCAGCCGTCGATGATGTTGTCGCGGTTATAGCCCGGCCGATTGAAGAAGGTGCCCGGCGTGCGCTCGGTCGAGCCCTGCAGGAAGCCCGCCAGCGTGTCCGGCGACCAGATGCCCGCCGCTTCGTTCGCCGCCTGGCCGTTGACCACGCGGTCGATCGTGATGTTGGCGCTCGGCACAACAACGGTCGATCCGTCGGCATTGAGCAGCGTGTAGCCGCCGCCCGCGTAACGCACCGAGGTCAGGCGGCGATACTGGCCGCCGAACTCGATGCTGCTCAGGAACGGAGCGTTGGTCTCAAGGTCGAAGTCCAGCCGGTACTGGTCCTCGCTCTGCTCGGCGATGGCCGGACGCCACTGGACGCCCGCGGTGACGCGACCCGCACCCTGATAGAGGTAGCTATTGGGGTCAGCCGGATCGAAATCCGACGGGAAGAGGAAACGCGGCGTCCCGGTTTCCGGATCGAGCTCGATGCGCACGCCGTTGGGGTTGGCGCCCAGGCTGATGTTGTTGGTCTGGTTCTCGTTGCCGCCCGAGGAGAGCACCATCAGGCCGTCGACCTTGAGCGGCCCCTTGTCCCAGGTGAAGCCCGCCGAGAGATATTCGGTGTGCTGCTTGAACTGGAAGTCGCGCTTCGACGGGCCGACCACCGCGCCGCCGGTCGCCGCCGGGGGTGCGGTAGTGACGCCGATGACGTTGCCGTTGTCGTCCACCGTGACCGACGATCCGGTCACCATCCGCGCCACCGAGCTCAGATCGAACCCGAGGTTGTAGTCGGACATGTGGCGGTCCATCCGGTTATACTGGTAACCGGCGAAGACGCGGAGGTTGTCGGTGACCTCGGCCTGGATCTGCGCGTCGAGCGAAAGGCGCTCGTCCTCGCGCGTCCACAGGCCGAAGCGCGGGGTGCGCGGGTTGAAATCGTAGAACTGCGTCTGGCACGCCGCGCGCGTCGCCTGCGCATCGTCGGCCGTGGTCGGCACCGCGTCGCAGCCCGCCAGCGTGGTGATGTCGCCGAAGTTGGGGTTCTCGGTGTTCTTGCGCCCGTCGCCGTTGAGGTCGGCGAGGCGGACCCATTCGGTGTTGCGGATGAAGTCACCGCGCGTGTCGTTGCGGTCGTAGGTGCCGTTGAAGATCACGCCGACGCGGTCGTTCAGGAACTTGGTGCCTGCCGCGATCGAGCCGCGCGGCTGCCACTTCTTGCCGAAGGTGTCGACGTTCTGGAGCGCGCCGTTGACGGAGAGCAGCGGCTTGGTCAGCTCGAGCGGGCGACGCGTCTGGATGCTCACCGTGCCGCCGACGCCGCCTTCGGTGAGATCGACCTGATAGCCTTTGTAGACGTCGACCGACTTGATCAGCTCGGCCGCGAGCTCGCGGAAGTCGCCCGACCGGCCGCCGCCCGACGAGAGCAGCGACGCACCGTTGATCTCGACGCGATTGAGGTCCGGCTCGGCGCCGCGGATCGAGACCTGAACGCCCTCGCCCATCTCGCGCGTCATCTGCACGCCGGTGATGCGCGACAGCGCCTCGCCCACGTTGCGATCGGGGAAGCGGCCCACGTCCTCGGCGACGATCGAATCGACGGTGGTGCCGGCGTTCTTCTTGCGCGAGATCGCCGACTGGAGGCTGGCGCGGATGCCGGTGACGACGACTTCGTCCGCCTGCGGAACGTCATCGGCGACCTGGTCCGCCGGTGTTGCCTGCCCGGCTTCCTGCGCGGCGGGCTCCTGCGGGGCCTCCTGCGCAGCCGCCGGAAGATGCAATGCGGCCGCTGCCGCGATGGCGATCACCGAAACGCCACGACGCTCTACGCTACCCTTACGAAAACTCACGAACCTCTCCTGACCCTTCCGACGCCGACCTGAAGCTGGGCGGCGTTCGACCCTGAAAACCGGTCGACGAATAGCAGGTCGAAGTAGGATTCAAAGCAAAAACTGCACAATGTGAGTTATAATGCCATATATTGGGATTTTCTGGCAGCGTGCGTTAAGCCGAGGCGCAGAGTCCGGGGGGGTCGCGAAGGCGCACGCCGCTGGGTCCGCGTGCCCGTGATCGGACGGGCGCGCGGTTATGCTTGTGATGAGGGGGAAATTGATCCGGTGCCGGCACAGCCGTCACCCATGTGCCGATGAACGCCATCCAAGCCGGCGCAACGAAGCGCGGCGCTACCGCGATGCGGCTGGGTTCGTCAGGAGATGCTGGAAGGGGGGAATGGTGGAGCCGAGGGGGATCGAACCCCTGACCTTCGCAATGCCATTGCGACGCTCTCCCAGCTGAGCTACGGCCCCAAACCCCGGGAAGGCGAGCCCATTAGAAGGGCTCCGCCGGTTTGGCAAGGACGCTGTTGCGCCCTTGCCGAAATTTTTACTGCTCGTCGTCGTCGTTGCCGGTCTCGACACCCAGGTCGTCGTCGCCGCCCAGATCGACGTCGTCGTCGGCCGAGGGCTCCTCATCGTCGGCAACGATGTCCAGATCCTCGTCACCCAGATCGGCGTCTGCCGTCTCGGGCTTCTCGCCATCGGGCTTGACCACCTCGAAAGGCATCGGCTGCTTCGACTTCAGAATCGGCTCCGGCTCCCACGCATAGGAGCAGTTGATGCACGTGACGGGCTCGTCTTTCTGGAGGTCGTAGAAACGCGTTCCGCATTTCGGACACGCTCGCTTCGTGCCCCATTCCGGCTTCACCATGTGCCGCCTCTTGCCTTTCAACTATATGGATTTCGGGATCAGGCCCCGCAAAGTGGTGGGCGCCTTGCCATAGCGCAAGGCGGCTGTCAAAGCCGCGCGCAATGTCCCACGCTGCACCACGCCCCCTCACCCTCTCCGCTCGCGGCCCGCTCACCGGTTCGCTCACCGTCCCTGGCGACAAATCGATCAGCCATCGTTCGCTGATGTTCTCGGCGCTCGCGGTGGGCGAGAGCCGGGTCGAAGGACTGCTCGAGGGCGAGGACGTGCTCGCCACCGCCGCGGCGATGCGGGCGATGGGCGCACAGGTCGAGCGCGGCGCGGACGGCGTATGGCGCGTCCACGGCGTGGGCGTCGGCGGGCTGCTCCAGCCGGCCCAGGCGCTCGACATGGGCAATTCGGGCACCTCGACTCGGCTGCTGATGGGGCTGGTCGCGAGCCATGCGATCACCGCCACCTTCACCGGCGACGCCTCGCTCTCGTCGCGCCCGATGGGCCGCGTGATCGAGCCGCTGGGCAAGATGGGCGCGGACATCACCGCCAGCCCGGGCGGGAGGCTGCCCTTGATGGTTCGCGGGCTCTGCCCGGCGGTGCCGATCGAATATCGCCTGCCGGTCCCTTCGGCGCAGGTGAAGTCCGCGGTGCTTCTCGCCGGGCTCAACACGCCGGGGATCACGCGCGTGATCGAGCCGGTGCCCACGCGCGACCACAGCGAGCGGATGCTGCGCGGTTTCGGCGCCGAGCTCCATGTCGAGGATGGGCCGGACGGCAAAATCATCTCGATCACGGGCGAGGCCGAGCTTCGTCCGCAGCAGATCATCGTCCCCGGCGACCCGTCCTCGGCGGGTTTCTGGATGGTCGCGGCGTCGATCGTGCCGGGATCGGAGGTGACGATTCGCAACGTCTGCATGAACCCCACCCGCACCGGCCTGCTGACCGCGCTCAGGATGATGGGTGCGGACATCGTGGAGGTGGACGCGCGCGAAGTGGGAGGCGAACCGGTCGCGGACCTGCGCGTGCGCCATGCTCCGCTTTCGGCGATCGAAGTTCCGCCCGAACTCGCGCCGAGCATGATCGACGAATATCCGATCCTGTTCGTCGCCGCCGCGCTGGCCCAGGGCCGGACCGTCGCACGCGGTGCGCACGAGCTGCGCGTCAAGGAATCGGATCGAATCGCGACCATGCGCGCGGCGCTCGAAGCGATCGGCGTGCGGACCGAGGAATTTGAGGACGGCCTCGCGATCGAAGGCAGCGGCGGCGATCCGCTGCCCGGCAACGCACAGATCGCGTCCAAGCTCGATCACCGCATCGCGATGAGCATGGCGGTGGCAGGGCTGGCCTCGAGCCGTCCGGTCACGATCGATGACGTCGCGCCGGTAGCGACCAGCTATCCGGCTTTTTTCCAGACTCTCGACGCTCTCACCAACTAGGTCGGTTTGCGTATCATGATCATTGCCGTCGACGGACCCGCTGCATCGGGCAAGGGCACCATCGCCCGCGCATTGGCGCGTCATTACGGATTGCCGCACCTCGACACCGGGATGCTCTACCGCGCCGTCGCGGCTTCGGTGCTGCGCGCGGAACTTGACCCGGCTAGCGAAGCCGATGCCGTGTCGGTCTGCCAATTCGACGACGCACTGCTCGACGATGCCTGGCTGCGCACCGACGAAGTGGGCAAGATCGCATCGGTGGTCTCGGCGCACCCGCTGGTGCGCGCCGCGCTGCTCGAGCGACAGAGGAAGTTCGCGCGCCAGCCCGGCGGCGCAGTGCTCGACGGGCGCGACATCGGCACGGTGATCGCGCCTGAGGCGGAGGTGAAGCTGTTCGTCAAGGCGACGCCCACGATCCGCGCCCAGCGCCGCCATCTCGAGCTCCGCAAGGCGGGGCTCAATTCCAGCTTCGACAAGGTGCTCGCCGACATCCGCGCGCGGGACGATCGCGACGCCCGGCGTGCGCAGGCGCCGATGAAGCCTGCCGAGGATGCGGCGCTGCTCGACACCAGCTTCCTCTCGATCGATGCCGCCGTGCAGCGCGCGATCGCGCTGGTGGAGGCGCGGCGCGAAGCGAAGACCGCCTGAGCCTCGCGGAGCCGCGATCAGTCCGGCAGGCTGAGCGTCACTTCGCCGGAATGCGGCTCGGTGAAGCCGCGCAGGATCGTCAGCATCCCTTCGGTGCCGAACAGCTGGTACAGCGCGTGGAGCCCGTTCGCGAGATCGCCGCCGAACTGGAACGCGAAACGATCCATCGCGCAGTTCGCCATGTCGAGCGACCCGCCCGAATAGTGAAAGGTCACGTTCTCGAAGGTGCAATCGCGATAGCTGTTGCCGTCGAGCGTGACGGTGACGCCCTCGAAGCGCTGGTTGACGTACTCCATGGATCCTCGAAAAGCTGGGGATGCCCATCGGGCGACGGGACGCCCTACTCCGGCGTCCGCCGCTAGGGAATAGCCCGCGCGCACCTTGCCTCTCCGAACCGCCTGCGCTATGTGCGCGCCCGTCCAGCGAGCAGCAGCTCTCGGAGGCTGGCGCAGGGAAACGATTCCCTCGCGCCCTTTTCGCATTTCATGCGTCGCGCCCCCGCTTGCCGCCATTCGCCTGGATGCCGCGGCCGGCATGGGGCCACCGCGGCAATTTCGGCCCTAAAGACCGCCGGAACCAACCGGCTGGCCGGATAACGTCAATTAGGAACTGCTAGTTTATGGCCACTACGGCAAACCCCTCCCGCGACGATTTCGCGGCAATGCTCGAACAGACCCTCGGTCAGGCGGACGGCTTCGAAGGCCGCGTCGTGATCGGCACCGTCACCGGCATCGAGAATGACCTGGCCGTCATCGACGTGGGCCTGAAGTCCGAAGGCCGCGTGCCGCTGCGCGAGTTCGCCGCGCCGGGCCAGAAGGCGGATCTCAAGGTCGGCGACGAAGTCGAAGTCTATGTCGACCGCGTCGAGAACGCCAACGGCGAAGCGATGCTCAGCCGCGACCGCGCCCGCCGCGAAGCTGCCTGGGACAAGCTGGAAGCCGAGTTCGCCAAGTCGGCCCGCGTCGAGGGCGTCATCTTCGGCCGCGTCAAGGGCGGCTTCACCGTCGACCTTTCGGGCGCGGTGGCCTTCCTCCCCGGCAGCCAGGTCGATATCCGTCCGGTGCGCGACGTCACGCCGCTGATGGACATCCCCCAGCCCTTCCAGATCCTCAAGATGGACCGCAAGCGCGGCAACATCGTCGTGTCGCGTCGCGCGGTGCTCGAGGAAACCCGCG